>ENA-OPJV01000748-OPJV01000748.1-human-gut-metagenome-genome-assembly--contig:-NODE-748-length-11571-cov-1.692428_pt1 | contig 11571 bp, 12 predicted proteins | sample MGYA00241772_ERZ501669 | MGnify/ENA primary metagenome ERZ501669 (study PRJEB25962, sample SAMEA2042290) | human gut metagenome | biome: human gut; feature: human-associated habitat; material: faeces...
CATTGATGTTGTTATAAGTACCGGGGCTAAAAAAGAGCCAGAGACTACCACACCGGCACCTGTAGTAATACCTTCGGTTACACAGACAATTAATCTTGATACAATAGCAGCCAAGGTTAATTCGGATTGTGATGCAGAAGCTGCAGTTGAACTTACATTCTCAGTTCATTATACCAATAATGACGGTAATAAGGCATCAGTAGAAGCTGGAACTCCGGCAAAATATAATAATATAAGTGAAGTAAAAGGAAGTTATCTTTTTACAACACAGATTAAGGATGCCAAAGCAGGAGATGCGTATATTGTTGTTAACATAAAATATACTAAGGCAGATGGAAGCAGTGCTACTGCAACAAGTGACAATATTCCGGTAGTAATCGGATAAAATTATAGTAAAGTAACCGTTTAGTGATACAGCTAAGCGGTTATTTTATCAGGAAAGATAACGGAGAATATGCAGGGAAAAATTATAAAAGGAATAGCAGGGTTTTATTACGTGTATGTCAGCGAGGCAGGCGTTTATGAGTGCAAAGCCAAGGGCGTTTTCCGTAACAAAAAAATAAAACCGCTGGTAGGCGACAATGTCCTGATAGATATTATCAGTGACAATGAACATACAGGAAATATCACGGATATTCTTCCGAGAAAGAATGAACTTATAAGACCGGCAGTTGCCAATATTGACCAGGCAATGATTGTTTTTGCCTCATTATCGCCGGAGCCTAATTTTAATCTTTTAAGCAGGTTCTTAGTGATGATGGAATATAACAGAATAGATACGGTAATATGTTTTAATAAGACAGATCAGGTGGACAGCTGTATTCTTGATAAAATGATAAAAGATTTTTCGGGATGCGGTTCAAGGATTATTACGTCAAGCGTTACAGAGAATAAAGGAATTGATGAAATAAGAGAAGTTTTACAAAATAAAACCACTGCACTTGCAGGCCCTTCGGGAGTCGGTAAATCCTCCATTCTTAACAGTGTTTTCCCGGAGGCAGAAACAAGAACCGGAGAGATAAGCGGGAAGATTAACAGAGGTAAACATACCACAAGACATACGGAGATTTTCAACATAACCGGTGATACCTTTGTGCTTGACACACCGGGCTTTACTTCCCTTGATTACGATGTTGTGGAAGATAAGGACTTAAGATTTTATTTTAATGAATTTACAGAGTATGAAGGAAAATGCCGCTTTAACGGTTGTGTCCATGTCAATGAGCCTGATTGTGCGGTTAAAGCCGCTGTAACTGAAGGAAGAATATCTGAACTAAGGTATAAAATATATACCGATATGTATAATGAATTAAAGAACAAGAGGAAATATTAATGAAAAAGTATTTATCACCATCAATGCTTTCGGCTGATTTTACAAAAGTCGGAGAGCAGTTAAAAATAATAGAAAATGCAGGCAATGAAATGCTGCATGTAGATATAATGGACGGTATTTTTGTACCCAGTATTTCTTTTGGAATGCCTGTAGTTGAATCAATAAGGCCATGTACCGATATGATTTTTGACGTACATATGATGGTAGTTGACCCTGAAAGATATAGGTTGTGAGAAAAAGCGGTGCAGATATTATATCCATCCATGTTGAAGCCTGTAAAAATATAATTGATACATTGCTCAAAATAAGGGAAACAGGTGCAAAGCCTGCACTTGCAATTAATCCCGAGACACCTATGGAGACATTAAGGCCGTATCTTCAGTATGTGGATGAAGTTGTTGTGATGAGTGTTCACCCCGGCTTTGGAGGACAGTCATTTATTGAAGAGTCCTTTGAGAGAATATGCGAACTTGACAGAATGAGAAAAGACCTCGGACTTTCTTTTGCTATTGAGGTTGATGGTGGAATTAAACTTGATAATGTGGAAAAAGTCCTTAAATGCGGCGCAGACATTATCGTAGCGGGTTCTGCTGTATTTAAAGACGATATTGCGGATAATGTAAGGAAATTTAATGAGATAATAAGCAGATATTAAAGAGGTAATTATGAAGACATTGATAATTGCAGGCGGAATATATAAAGAAGATTTTGTAAAAGAATATATATGTCCTGACGATTATAATTATATTATTGCAGTAGATAAGGGACTTTCCTATACGGAAAGTCTTAATCTGTTTCCGGACCTCATTGTGGGAGATTTCGATTCAGTCAGGAACAGCATTTTATCAGGATATGACAGTAAAAGAATATCTTGTTTTTGTGGCTGAAAAAGATGATACGGATATGGAAATAGCAATGAAACAGGCAGTTATAAAAAATCAGCCGATAGATGTATTGTGTGCAACAGGAGGCAGGGCAGACCATTTTCTCGGAAACATACATACCTTGAAAATTGCCATGGATGCCGGACTTCATGCGGAAATAATTGATGAAAACAACAGGATTTTTCTTATAGATAAAGAATATGAATTTGAAAAAGGTGTGGGAAAATATGTATCTTTCATCCCATTTTCAGGAGCTGTGAAGGGAATTACCCTTAAAGGCTTCCGCTACAATGTTGAAAAATTTACCCTTAATCCCGGCAGTACCAGATGCGTAAGTAATGAAGTATCAGAAAAAAAAGCAGCCATTCATATAGATGAAGGCTGCCTTATAGCTGTTATAGCATCAGACGTTAAATCTGAATAAAATTACATCTCCGTCTTTTACAACGTAATCCTTACCCTCAATTCCTACAAGTCCTTTTTCTTTGGCAGCGGCATAAGAACCACATTCAAGCAGATCTTTGTAGTATACAACTTCGGCTTTAATGAAACCACGTTCAAAATCACTGTGAATCTTTCCGGCAGCTCCGGGAGCTTTAGTTCCTTTCTTGATGGTCCATGCTCTTGTTTCTGTAGGACCGGCGGTAAGAAAACTTATAAGACCGAGGAGTTTATAACTTGCCTTGATTAATTTATCAAGTCCTGATTCCTTAAGACCGAGGTCTTCAAGAAACATCTTTTTCTCATCATCTTCAAGTTCTGAAATTTCTTCTTCAATCTGTGCACATACAACGAATACCTCACTTCCCTCGGAAGCGGCAAATTCCCTTACTTTTGCAACATTCTCATTACCTGCACCGTCATCCGCAAGGTCATCTTCGGAAACATTGGCAGCATATATAACAGGTTTGAATGTCAATAAGTCATATGTACTAAGAAGAGCTTTTTTGTCATCATCATCCGTGACAAAACTTCTGGCAGCCTTGCCGTCTTCAAGATGTGCTTTCAATTCTTCAAGAAGCTCAAGTTCTTTTGCAAGGGCTTTATCATTTCTTGCACCACGGGTAACTTTTGCAATTCTTCTGTCAATAATATCAATATCAGAAAAGATAAGTTCAAGATTAATTGTATCAATGTCCCTTAATGGGTCGATAGAGCCGTCAACGTGGACGATGTTGCTGTTTTCAAAACACCTTACCACATGGACGATAGCATCGGTTTCTCTTATATGTGAAAGGAACTGGTTACCAAGCCCCTCACCCTTTGAAGCTCCTTTTACAAGTCCTGCAATGTCAACAAATTCTATAACTGCGGGAACTATTTTTGCCGAATTATATAAATCAGATAATAACTGAAGCCTTTCGTCAGGTACTGAAACAACACCGACATTAGGGTCGATTGTACAGAACGGATAATTAGCCGATTCTGCACCTGCCTTTGTCAATGAATTAAAAAGTGTACTTTTACCTACGTTAGGCAATCCTACGATACCAAGTTTCATTTTCTAAAATCCTCCTTAAAATCTGATTATACCATATAATATGTCAAGTTGGAAACATAAAAATAGATTGATTAATTGATGACATTGGAATATACTTATAAAAAAATATAAGGAGAAATAAAATATGGGAGCAATAAGATTTCCTAATCTCGGATTTGAAATTGATTTGCCGACAGGTTTTTATATCGGCAGCTTTGAAATTAAATTTTACGGAATAATTCTTGCACTGGGACTTATCGCAGGTGCACTTCTCGCTTATCACGGAGCTAAAAAGACGGGCCAGAAGGTAGATGATTATATTGATTTTACTTTTTTTGCCGTAATCGGTGCGATAATATGCGCAAGAATATATTATGTGGCATTTGAATGGGATTACTATTCACACAATCTTAAGGAGATTTTTAATATCCGTGGCGGTGGAATTGCGATATATGGTGCAGTTATAGGTGGCGTAATCGTTCTCATTATATTCAGTAAAGTTAAAAAATTAAGCTTTTTTAAAATGGCTGATACCATTATTCCGGGACTTTTGATAGGCCAGATTATCGGAAGATGGGGTAATTTTGTAAACAGGGAAGCCTTCGGAGGATATACGGATAACATTTTTGCAATGCAGATACCTCTTAAAGACGTATCAGTAGGAACCATATCAGATAATATGCTTGTGGATGTGTTCGGAACCACTTATGTCCAGGTACATCCTACATTTCTTTATGAAAGTGTACTGAATCTTTTACTGCTGATACTGATACTGGTATTCAGGGACAAGAAAAAGTTCCAGGGAGAGACACTTTGCAGATATGGTGTTGGATACGGAATTATAAGATTCTTTGTGGAGGGCTTACGAACAGACCAGCTTCAGTTTCATAATGGAATCGCCGTTTCACAGATCGTTTCAATCGCAATAGCTGTAGTTGGACTTTTCTTCATCGTATTTATGCACATAAGATTAAGAAAAACCGAGGGCATATTTGACCCTACCCCTGAAAAGGCAGCAGCAGCGAAGACAGACACTGCAGAAGAATAAATCAATATATTGTAGTTAGCAAAATACCGTAGCGTATATGTTGTATACATATCGTTACGGTATTTTTTTGGGTAAAAATACCATATTCTACCACTCAAAAAAAACCGGTTTTTTAGGCAAAAATACTTGAAAAAATCCCTCAAAAGTAATAATATAGACTAAAACGTGGTAGAAAGTAGTTACTATGTGTTAGAAAGTGGTAGATTTGCAGAATTAATCCTTTGAAAAATACCGGACGGAAAGGGGTGATAACATGTTCAAAGGTGAATATAATCACTCAATTGACAGTAAAGGACGTGTTATCGTACCGGCTAAGTTCAGGGAACAGTTAGGAGAATCTTTTGTTGTTACAAAAGGTCTTGACGGATGTTTATTCGGATTTCCGAATGACAGCTGGCAGGAATTTGAGAACAAGCTCTCATCACTTTCCACAAGCAACATGGAATCAAGAAAACTTGTAAGATTCTTTACCGCAGGGGCAGCCGACTGTGAAATTGATAAACAGGGAAGAGCTCTTATACCCGGCGTATTAAGGGATTTTGCAGGACTTGATAAGGACGTAGTAATAATAGGCGTAGCAAAACGTATTGAGTTCTGGAGTAAGGATAAGTGGAACAATCTTACCGATGAATGCGACAGCAATATGGATGAAATAGCTGCTAACCTTGACGCACTTGTAGTTTCGCTTTAGGCGGACACTTTAGAAGGGGGTCACAATGGAATTTTCACATAAATCAGTTCTTTTGAACGAGTGTATAGAAAATCTTAATATTAAACCCGATGGGATTTATGTTGACGGAACCCTCGGGGGAGCAGGTCATTCTTACCATATATGCGAGAGACTTTCAAAAAAAGGACGTCTAATCGGCATTGACCAGGATGAGGATGCGATACGTGCCGCCACCACAAGACTTGAGCCATTTAAGGACAGGGTGACAATTGTTAAGGATAATTACAGTAACATTAAGAATGTACTTGTCTCACTTGGCATAGATAAAGTTGACGGTATTCTTTTGGATATCGGGGTCTCTTCTTACCAGCTTGATAATGCTGAACGTGGATTTACATATAAAGAAGAGGATGCACCTCTTGATATGAGAATGGACAGGCAGTCAGGCATAACAGCACAGGACGTTGTGAATAATTACAGCGAAATGGAACTTTTCAGGGTTATAAGGGACTACGGCGAAGAACAGTTTGCAAAAAATATTGCCAAACACATATGTATAGAAAGAAACAAATCAAGAATTACCACAACAGGACGCCTTACCGAAATAATCAAGGCGGCGATACCGATGAAATTCAGGGTTAACGGAGGACATCCGGCGAAAAAGACATTTCAGGCGATAAGAATAGAAGTGAACAGGGAACTTTATGTTCTGGAAGAATCCATAGATACTATGATTGATCTGCTGAATGATAAAGGAAGGTTATGTATTATTACATTTCATTCTCTTGAGGACAGAATTGTTAAGAATAAATTCAGGGACAATGTTAATACATGTACATGCCCTCCGGATTTCCCGGTGTGTGTATGCGGCAACAGACCTAAAGGAGTAATAATCACAAGAAAACCGATTGTTCCAACGGATGAAGAAATTGAAATTAATAAAAGAGCCAAAAGCTCAAAATTAAGGGTATTTGAAAGGGTTATTTAGTTATGAACAGAAATTTTTATATAAACGGCAGCGCAGCGCCGGCAAGAATTATAGATGAACCGGTAAGAAATCCAAGAAGAACGGCACCTCTTACCAAAGAACAGATAAGAAAAAGACAGGTGGACAGATATGCCGAAGCAAACAGGGAAAGAGCAGTCAGATTCGGCAGACTCTATACATTATTTATTGCTGTAGCAGTAGCAGTGACGATGGCTGCCAGTGTTGGTTTTATTAAAGAATATAACAGAAATACAGCCAACAATAACAAAATAAAGACTTTAAGCGAACAGCTTTCAAAGGCAAAGGAAGCCAACGATTTAAAGAAACTTACTATAGACACATCTATAGATTTTGACTATATATATAAGACAGCAACTGAGGAACTTGGTATGGTGCATGCGGGTAAGAATCAGATTGTAGAATATAAAAGCGGTGAAAGCGAATATGTTATTCAATACAAAAAAGATATTACCAAAGGAGAATAGTGCTAAGGAGCAGCAATGTCAGTAAAAAAAGAACCGAAAAGCAAGAAATTTACAAATAAAATGAAAAAAAAGCTTTTAGTTATTTTCCTGCTTGCGGGAATTGTGCTTTTGGGACTTTCGTATGCTTTAATCAGGCTTAATCTGAGTAAAGGAAAAAGCTATTCAAAGGCAGTATACAATAACTATGGCTATGACAGCAGGGCTATTGCGGCAAGAAGGGGGGACATAACAGACCGTAACGGAACCATTCTTGCGTATTCCACAAGAGTATATAATCTCATAATAGATTCAAAAGTTATGCTGTCATCTGACGGAAAATACAGACAGTCAACGGTAGATGCATTAGCAGAATATTTTCCGAACCTTGATATGGATAAGTTAAATGAGTTTCTTGATGAAAATGCACAAAAAGAAAATAAAAATGCTTACAAAAAATTTCTTGAAGAGTTGACGGAGGATGAGATTAGCGGATTTAAGACAGCAATGTCTGAATCTGACAATATAAAAGGTGTATGGTTTGAAGAAGAATATAAAAGGACATATCCTTTTAAGTCACTTGCGGCAGATCTTATAGGATTTGCGAGCAACGGTGGAAGCGGGGAAATCGGAATTGAGCAGTCATATAATTCATATCTTTCGGGAACTGATGGGAGAATATACGGATATATAAATGACAGCTCATATAAGTCACAGGTTATATCCGCTGAAAACGGAAATACGATAGTATCCACGATTGATTACAGTATCCAGAATATAATAGAAAATTCAATTAAATCTTTTAATGATGAATATGGTTCATTGTCAACAACAGTAGTTGTTATGAATCCCAAAAACGGGGAAGTTCTCGGAATGGCGGATTATCCTACTTTTGACCTGAATAATCCAAGGGATGTTTCATCAATGTATACGGATGAAGAACTTGATGCCATGGAAGAAGATAAAAGAGTTGAAGCTTATTATTCATTATGGAAAAACAATGCCGTCAGTAAAATATATGAACCGGGTTCGGTTTTTAAAACTTTTACCGTTAGTGAACTTATTGAAGAAAATCTTATAAAACTTACGGATGTAGTAAAATGTGACGGATACGGTGTGTATGACAGTACGAAAATTCTTTGCAACGGCGGTGAGGGACATGGAGATGTTACTCCTACCTGGGCACTTTGCAGGTCCTGTAATGACGCACTTATGCAATATGGTGAAATGTTAGGCAAAGATACGTTTAACAGATATCTTCATATATATAAATTCGGACAAAAGACAGATATTGATATACCTTCTGAAGAAGCCGGACTTCTTATATCAGAAAGCGGAATGATGGATGTAGACCTTGCAACCAATTCATTTGGACAAAATTTAAGTGTTAATATGATTCAGATGATGGCAGCTTTTTCATCTGTAATTAACGGAGGAAAGTATTACAAGCCTCATGTTGTCAAAGAAATAAGAGACAGCCAGGGAGAACTTGTTGAAACAATTAATCCTGTACTTGTGACAGAAACAGTTTCTGAAGAAACCTCTGCGGTTATGCGTTCAATGTTAAGAGCTGTAGTTGATTACGGAACTGCGGGTTATGTATATATGGACGGATATTCAATCGGTGGAAAAACCGGCGCGGCTGAAAAAATACCGAGAGATAAAAAAAGCTATGTGGTATCTTTTATGGGATTTGCTCCTGCAGAAGACCCGGAGGTACTTGTATATGTAATAATTGATACTCCTGATTGTGAAGAGTATGATACATCATGGTCGGCACAGATGGTTGCGGCAGATATAATGCATAAACTTGTTCCCTATCTTGGAATACCTGCAGATAATCCTGATTACGAAAGAGATGTATATATTGATGCCAAGACTCTTAAACCTGTAGTAAAAAGACCATCATCTGTTGATGTGGATGAAGTTAAGCCTGACGGAGGAGCTAATCTTCCTGATGAGGAAGAGTCCGCATCAAAAGAGGACGGACAGGAAGAAAAATCATCAGAAAATGAGAAACCTGATGAGAATGAATCCCCGCCTGAGGAAAGTACTCCCGGCTAGGCACATTATGGTGCATAAAGTTAAAACTTCCATAATAAAATAATATTATGAAAGTATTAAAAAAACATAGAACAAAAATTAAATTTATCGCATACGCCGTTTTCCTTATGATGTCGGGACTGATAGGGAGAATGACGTATGTTGTTGTATTCAGAGGTGAAGAGCTTACGGTAAAAGCAACTGAGCTTCATGAAAGAGAAAGAGCAATAAAAGCAGGGCGGGGAAGGATAATCAGTTCTGACGGAACGGTGCTTGCCACTAACGAGACAGTATGTACCGTGTCGGTTATCCATTCACAGATAAAAGACCCTGAAAGAGTAATAAGTATTCTTTCGGAAGAACTTGATATGGATGAGGAAAAGGTAAGAAAATATGTAGAAAAATTTTCATCCATGGAAAAGATTAAATCAAATGTGCCAAAAGAAACAGGAGATGCCATAAGAAGTTATGAACTTGCAGGTGTTAAGGTTGATGAGGACAGCAAAAGAATTTACCCTTATTCAGAGCTCGCCTCAAAAATCCTCGGTTTTACCGGAGCCGATAATCAGGGAATACTGGGATTGGAGATAGAATATGATGATGTTCTGAAGGGAACAAACGGACAGATACTTACGTTGACTGATGCATCAGGCGTAGAAATAGAAGAAAAAGAAGTAAAAAGAGTTGAGCCTGTTGCAGGTGATGATTTATATATAAGTATAGATTATAACATCCAGTCTTATGCTACCCAGCTTGCAAGAACTGCATATTATTCCAATCAGGCAAAGTCGGTCAGCATAATTGTCATGGAGCCTGATAATGGTGAAATGTTAGCAATGGTAAATTATCCCGAATATAATCTTAATGACCCATTTACCGATGGGACGATGGAAGAGATGAACCGGATATGGCGAAATACCATTATTAATGATACTTACGAACCGGGTTCTACATTTAAAGTTATAACTGCAACTGCTGCACTTGACAGCGGAAGCGTTACACTTAATAATCATTATTCCTGCAGCGGCAGGATTCATGTGGCGGACCGCTTTGTAAGATGTGCCAACGCAAGAGGACATGGTGCACAGACATTTGCGCAAAGTCTCCAGAATTCCTGTAATCCTGCATTTATCACCTGGGGACTTATGACAGGAAAAGATAATATGGTAAAATATATGGAAAGTCTTGGTTTATACAGTAAAACCGGTGTGGACCTTCCGGGAGAGGCAGGCTCCATCATACACAAGACAGAGAATATTAAAGAGCTTGACCTTGCAATAATGTCTTTTGGACAGTCGTTCCAGATTACTCCGCTGCAGCTGTTAAGAGCGGTAAGCGCAGTGGTTAATGGCGGTAAACTTGTTACACCCCACTTCGGGGTAAAAAAAATAGATACGGAAGGTAATATTTCGGTATTGGAATATGAGGAAAGCGGTACTATAATAAAACAGTCAACCACCGAAACAATGCGTGGACTCTTAAAGAATGTTGTTGAGCTTGGAGGCGGGCTTAACTGCAAAATCGAAGGATATTCGATTGCGGGCAAGACGGCAACCTCTGAAAAACTTCCGCGAGGCAACGGTAAATACATTGCCAGCTTTATAGGAATCGCGCCGGCAGAGAATCCTCAGGTAATAGCAATGTGCATTATAGACGAACCTGTGGGAATGCATTATGGTGGCGTAATTGCCGCACCGGTGGTAAAATCATTATTTGAGAATATACTTCCATACCTTGGAATAGAGAAAGGACAGATGTAAGATGGATTTAACAGATAAGAAAGTAGTTGTAGTAGGAACGGGAGTAAGCGGAATGGGAGCGATAAAGCTTCTTTCAGAGACTTCTGCCGATATAACTTTATATGACGGCAATGATAAAGCAGACAGGGACGAAATCCTTAAAAAGATTCCTGATGATTGTGATTTAAGACTTATAATCGGTGAGATGCCTGACGAAGTTGTCAAAGAGACAGATTTACTTGTAATAAGCCCCGGAGTTCCTATAGACAGTGATATTGTTAAATTATTTGAAAAAGAAAATGTTCCGGTATGGGGAGAAATAGAACTTGCTTATAACTTTGAGAAGGGAACTGTTTTTGCAATTACCGGAACTAACGGAAAGACCACTACCACAACACTTGTAGGTGAGATAATGAAAAAATATAACAATCAGACATTTGTTGTAGGAAATATAGGCAATTCGTATACAAGTGAAGTTCTTAAGACAACTAAGGACAGCTATACCGTTGCGGAAATCAGCAGCTTCCAGCTTGAGACAATCAGGGAATTCGCACCTAAAGGAAGTGCAATTCTTAATATAACGCCGGATCACCTTAACAGACACTATACAATGGAAAATTATGCAGCGGTGAAAGAATCAATTACAAAGAACCAGTGGAAAGTCAGGGAGGATGATTACTGCGTTCTTAATTATGATGATAAGGTACTCAGGGAATTTGGTAAAACAATAAAGAACCCTGTATATTTTTCAAGAAAAGAAAAACCTTCCAAGGGAGCATATCTTGACGGCAGAATTATAAGATATTTTGACGGTAAAGATGATTATGAAGTGATGTCGGTAGATGACATGCATCTTTTCGGCAACCATAATTATGAAAATGTCATGGCGGCTATTGCAATGACAATAGAAGCAGGAGTAACTCTT
>ENA-OPJV01000757-OPJV01000757.1-human-gut-metagenome-genome-assembly--contig:-NODE-757-length-11520-cov-1.590493_pt1 | contig 11520 bp, 12 predicted proteins | sample MGYA00241772_ERZ501669 | MGnify/ENA primary metagenome ERZ501669 (study PRJEB25962, sample SAMEA2042290) | human gut metagenome | biome: human gut; feature: human-associated habitat; material: faeces...
GGCCTGCAAAGACGCAAGAGTTGACTACAAGGAATCAGAGCTGCCGTCCGTGATGCGGAAAGTCGGAGAGCGTATTCAGCACCCGAGACCTGAAGACAAGGCCATACGGCTGTCACAAAGCTATTCACCCCAGAGCAGGAGGAGGTGACGCAATGGGAGTACTGGAGATCGCCGTCGCCGCATTGGTGGTGATGGGAGCAATAACCGGAGGCTCCGCCATAACGGGAGCCGTCCTGGGCAGCCGTCGGGAGATCGGTGCCCTGCGTGGATTCCTGTGGGGATTATTCCTGCCTGCGGTCGGTGTAGGAAGAGTCTGGATAAGCGACAGGCTGACGCAAAAGAGCGACAATGCGAATATGCGGACAGCGGATCGAGCTGCCGAGACAGCAGCAAGGCGACAGTTCGCAATAGATAATCCTCGAAAACAAAGGAGAATCGCATACGACAAAGGAGGCCGGAAATCCTCAAATCAGAGTGTCAAGCAACAGCGATCCAAAGGCAGAATAATCTGATGATGGCGGCTATGGGATTCCATAACCGCCATCATTGATTCAAGCCATCTAAAAGTTAATCTCGAAGTGGTTTTTATTCAGAAAGTTCTGGATATCCTGCTTCGAATAGAGATAGATGCTGCCAAGAAGAGAGAAACTGAGCGCTCCGCTGTCGCGCCATTTCTTCAGTGTCTTTGTACCGACATCGAACATCTCCATAACGTCCTGATTCGTGTAGGCCATCTTCATCTCACCCTTGACACTTTTGCGAATCTCCTTAAGCTCTTTCTTGATGGTTTTCAGGGAACCGAGCACCAAATCCAGATCCTCACCCTCGACTTGAGTCCTTTTTGCCATAGTCTATTATATTATAATTGATTACAATCCTGGCTTAATCATCGAACTCCTCCGGAAGGTCGTCCTCTTCCTGAACCTCCTGTCCAGATGTCGTCTTTTCTGATGCACGGGCATTGATCCTGTCAACCAGAGTCTGTATCCAGTTCATCTGTGCGCTGTTGTCTGCGACCTCGTTATCTCCGACAGTGACATATCTTACCGGCGGCATCGGCTCGTCAGTCCAGTGGAGTTTCTGTCCTCCGGCACTCACGACCGCATTTGTGAAGCCAGACTTCGAGGTATATACCTCAATCTTGATGTCAGCAAGATTTCCGAGCCCCTGCTCGGTGACAAGACTTCTCACGATGGACTTGAACGCGCCTGAGTCACGGCTGACGGAGATATCATACTCCTCTCCTGTCTCCGTGTCGGACAGCAGGATGTGCCAGTTGCGAAACTTCTTGTTCTCGAACTCATGCTCCTTGAGTTCAATGCCTTTGATGGCACCGGATATCGCCTCGAATGAGGTCATCTCGCCGTTTTTCTTTGAAATAATTGCACCGTTGGAGATGCGCAGGAAGATCTTCCTTGTCTTTCCTGTCTCGCTGATTGGATGTAGCATGATTGATTTGCTTTTAATATTGAACATTCTCTTACCTCCCGGTAAACGGTCGGCCTTCCTTTCCTCCGGAAGGTGACGCTATGTTCAGGCGAGCACACAAGACAACAAAGGCAAGGCAAAACGCACTCGAAACCGGATGCGAATTTGCCTTGCCGTTTGTCTTTTCGCCTTACTTCGCGGATACCTACGGAGGAATGGGAGAAGCATTCTGAAGTCTTTTCTAAAATGTATTTTTTGCGAATTGGCTTCATAAATGGTTTTATAGTATATTTGCATATCGACTAATAATAAATACAGATTTGCCTTATGAAGAATAATTGGGGGTTTCTACGGGAAACAAGAACAAAAGCCTATGGTAAAGATAATGATACAGGACTTCATCGCACCGGTTTAGAAGATTATCTGGCAGTAATCTTTAAAGATATAAAAGAGGAAGAATGGATACATGACAAAGCATTCGGCATCCATAAAGGTGTTAAATATAACATCCGTCCTGATTATCGCAGCGAGAAGTTGCTTTTGATTATTGAATTCGACGGTTTGCCTCATTACCAAAATCCTGATGTGATAAAAAAAAGACAAAGTCAATCAAAAAATATATGAAGACAATGGATATAAAGTGATTCGCATACCTTATTTCATTCAACTTACAAATGAAGTAGTGAAGCAATTATTTAACGTAGAAGTCAAGGAAGAATTATTTCCCCAAGATATCCCATCTATGGGAATCAAAGGGCGCAATACTCCAGCATATTGTTGTCCAGCAGGCCTTTTTCGGATGGCAGAGGAAATCAAAAAGTTTCCGCAGCAAATGAAAGTCAATATTGATGCGCTAATAAAAGCAAATGATGAGTCATTAACTGGATATTCAATGTTAATGGATATAATAAAAACGGGAAAGTGTGAATTGTAATCATCATAAACATAAGATTATGCTTCACGTCGCAATCAGTTTATTAAAAGATAATAATTCTGATGTCCTATATGCACATCATTTCCATTTCGTCAAATCCATATTTAGCGAAATGCCTCGCATAAAACGGAAAGGCGGAGATGTTGATCATTTCTGCCCTTCCGTTTCTTTTGCCACGTGAGAATCACTTTTTTCTCGACCGGATGATGTCCGATGCCGAAATACGCGATTCTGAAGCGGATATCGGGCCGTATTTCTTCTCGTATGTCTCAATTACCATATCTAGCGCCACATCTATCACTTCGTTGATGTTAAGAGAGTTATCTATAGCGATTTGTCGGATCTTCGCATACTTGCAACGATTCACGACGAGCGATGTCGCCATCCTGTCTTTTATGGCTGACTGACCGCCGTGGCCGAGGTTGAAGCCTCTTCGCCGAGGTTCCGGAGCAAGTTGTACCTCTGGCGCTTTGCTTCCTCCAAGCAGGGCATCCAAGCCAGCGCTGATGTTGTCTTTCGGTTGTCCCATCTTAAATAACTTGATTAACTTGTTTATTGTAATTGTCAATAGTATCTTGATTGCCTAATACAAAATGATTAAGATATTTGCCATTTCGGAAACACCCGAAAGCATTATTGCTGTCATTTGATTAACCACCTTAACTCAATTATCCTGTATCACTTAGTAGAGTTGATTATGTTACCGCACCGTATTGAGCCGCGACAGTATCTCCTTCGCCAGATTCACGTAATCAGTCGCGCCATTGCTTTCAGGGGCGTATGAGGTAATCTCCGTTCGGTGCATCGGGCACTCCGCGAGTTTGACATTCTCACGTATCCTCGTCTTGAAAACCATGCCGCCGTAGATTTCCCGCAGCTTTTCATCAACGGATACGAAAAGTTTCTTCGTCGGATTGAACATCGTGACTATTACACCGGTTATACCGATTCCAGGATTCAGCCGCGCGGACACCATCGAGCAGATTTCCTCCAGTTTCACAAGCCCCTTGAGAGGATACACCTCCGGAGCGATTGGCACATAGACCTCATCAGCCGCGACAAAGGCATTGACCGTCACCAACCCCAGTGACGGCGGGCAGTCCAGAAGCACAATGTCATATCTTTCTGAAACCTCCATCTTTTCAAGGACATCAGAGAGAATACGCTCCTTCTCGAACTGCCCTCCGATAATCAAGTCAAGTGCTGACATATCGAGACTTGCGGGAAGAATGTCCAGTCCATCCGTGATATGAATCGGCTCGTAGTTCCTGCGATCCTTGAACACATCATAAACAGTCGGCCCTTCAACATCCTTCAGAAAGGTGTCAGTAAGGTTGCACTGTGCGTCCAAATCAACCATCAGTACCCTCACACCGACCTTTGCGAAGATGCTTCCGAGCGTAGCAACAGTGGTGGTCTTGCCTACCCCGCCCTTATGATTGGCTACAGCTATTATTCTTGTCTTGTACATATTTATTAGTATCTGTTTTCTTATGTCACTGCCCGAAGGCATCCTTTATTATTTCCTCCGGCGGATTTCGAAGCCGTCTGTCTTCCTCCGTACTCCTCGTATATATCTGAGAGGTCTCAGGTGAGGCATGCCCCAGCACTGTCTGCACATCGAATATGTTTCCGCCAGCCTCCAGAATCGCCACAGCTGTCGTATGACGGAAACTATGCGGAGAGTATTCCCTAGTGGTGAGTCCTATCTCCTTGAGACAGTCTTTGACTATCTGCTGGATGCGCCGAGGTGTCATTCTGCCACCGCGATGCCCATCCCCATCAGTGACGAATAGCGGAGAATTGGAAAGTGCGGCGCCACGAGTCTTCATATAGTCCGCTATCGGAGCGTAGGACGCATCTGTCATAACCACATACGAGTCCTTCCCCATAGAACCTTTCCTCCAGACATTCAGAATGCGTACTCCTTTCCTTGTAGTTATGTCGCACACATCAATCCTAGAGACCTCAATAGTCCGAAGACCATTGCGAAGCATCAGGTTGACTATCGCAAAATCCCTGGGGCCTCGTTTTCTCGCTGCATCCAAAAGCCTGCGCCTTTCATCCATGTCAAGGTGCATTTTCACGAATTCATCCCTCATTTTCCTAGGTCCCTTCACGCCGGAGGCGATGTTCGGATATTGACCTCTTGAGTCGAGCCAGCCGAAGAATCGCCTCACGGCCACTGTATAGGAAGCGACGCTTTTCGGCGAAAATCCTTTTCTGGCAAGGAAATCCACGTATGTCAAAATATGCGGGCGTCGAAGCCGAGACAACTTCAGGTTTGATTCATCGCACCACTTGAAGAAATGCCTCAATGTCCACCCGTAGGTTCTCCTGCTGGACGGCATAACCTGCTGCTCCTGCAGGAACAATGAGATAACCGCGTCAAGGGCATTCTCATCAAGAGATGACAAAGAGCCGTTCTCTGAGTTAGTCAGATTACTTGCACTACTTGCCGGAATCAAGTTAGTTATGCTATTCATCGTTCAAATCATATCACAAGCGCAAATATAAGAATAATTATCTTTTTGTATTATAATAATTATCTTAATTAACTTAACTATGCACTGTCAGTAGTACAAGTTACCTCAATCAAGGCGGAACTCATGATCATCGGCAAAGGAGAAATACCTTCCGTCGGCGAAGATGATATGGTCCAGCAAGTCGATATTGAAAGTGTTGAGAGCTTTCTTGAGTTTGGATGTCTCATTTATGTCAGACGAACCAGGCTTCGGACATCCGCTCGGATGGTTATGGGCCAGAATTACTCCGGTCGCCCCCTCAATTAACGCCATTTTTGTAATCCGCGCCACATCTATAGGACAGGAACAGACAGTCCCCGACGACACCTTGAATTTCGACAAAACTTTGTTCGCTCTGTTAAGAAGAACTATCCAGCACTCCTCATGGTCAAGGTGCCTGAGGTGAGGGGCCAGAATGACAACTGCTTCAGTCGAGGACTTTATTGGAGGGAAATCCTCTAATGATATCTCATGGAACTCCTCGCAGAATTCCCTCAAAGCCGAGATCTTGGAGGCAAATATCGGGTCCAGCAGTTCTTCATCAGACATTATTAACAACTCTTTGGCGGAGAAATCTCTTGACACTTCTATGCCAAGGACTCTCAGACTTTCTTTCTTCATCTTCTTGTTTAGATATTGTTGTGCCTTCCGGGACTTCCGGATTCGCTTGGCAACGACAATGGTGTTCCGGACGGAAAGAACGGTTCGGAAAAGTCTCGGGAGTTTCCGAGACCGCACCCGGCCAGGGCTTACTGCAAGGAAGGTCTTTCAAGAGAGGAACGCCGTAAATTCGCCAATGCGAATCGAGAAAGTGACGGGCAGTAGTAACAGCGTGTTTTATATCCAAAACTACGCAATTTCAAGGCTGTAAATGCGTTACATCCAACAGAATTAATTGTCTATAAAACTGTTTTTAATGAAAATAGTAGTACCTTTGCATCACTATAACTCGCCAAGCCCCTTAACAATGCTCAAATAGGCGGGTCTTTAAAAATTCAATCTTAAAATATTGTTTATCATATGGTTTGGCACGAGATAGTAAAATATAGTCCTGAAAATTACGATGAGAATGGAGTATATACAAAAGACGAGTGGATAAGCAGAAGTGATGTTGGCACATCTTACGATGGTAAGCCATTTACCCTTGAAGAGTACTTGGATATCGAGCAACGATATGTAAATGTCATTCTCGCAATAATGGATGCCACCAATTGCAGGTATATGATAATACAATATTTGGAAGCGGATAAAGCATATATAGCCAAGCGAATCAAGACCTCGAAATTTCATAAGATAGATTCTCTCCTACTAAAATCGATTTCATTGTTGGAGGAAAACAAGAGGATTTCTATAGAGAAAATTTCAGATGTACTGCGCCTCGCTTTGAGAGAATATATCTATGTGGAATTCTCCAACAAAGAGCATGGGGTATTCGTCAAATTCGGATATGACTATTATCTCAATGTAGCGTGCTCTCTGAGTAATGAGGTGTTAGAAGGTATTGTCCGTGAAGAGAAATTGTTTTTAGACCCAAGATAAGCTTTATATGAGACATTTTTTATAAAAAATGAGCCTTTGTGGCAATAAAATATCGAGACTTTTACCTCAGCATGGAAAATAAAAACATACAAAGATGAAACTCTACAAGACACTGATATCGTTCATTTCAACATTGATTCCTCTCGCCCTTTCTGCGCAGAATGCAGACCAAAGAATCAATGAACTCCTCGGCAGCGGCGACTGGTTCGCTCTTAACAGGGAATATTCAGAAGTCAAGGACTCCGTCCGGTCCGATATCCTGAAATCAATGACAGAGATAATGCTGGCGGCATATTTCAACCGTCCGGAAGAACTTGGCGGTAGTCTTTCTGCGCTAATTGACAACCATTCCGAAGAACTCGGCCTTCAGAACGTCTGCAATATGCTGATGCTCGGTGCCGTGGCCGAAGGCTCGAACGGACGCTATGCCTTGGCTGCGGATATGGTAAAATCAGTCATTGACAGAATCATCGTCGCAGGAGGCTCGATTGAAGGAACTGGACTTGACGATACTTACAAATATTTCAATGCAGTAAGAGACTTTCCCGCTCCGTCAATATCGATGGGGCGAAAATCCGTCAAAGTGCCGTTCTTTATAAAAGACATCCCTGCAAGCGAAGCCACATCTGTGGAAATGAGGCAGAGGATGGCGGGAAAGAGCAATGTGATGTGGCTCCCTGTCTCCATAAACGGAAAGAAATACGAGTTTATTCTTGACACCGGCGCATCATATTCAGCATTGTCAAAATCATTCGCTGAAGAAATCGGTGCCGAGTTTGTCCGTGACACTATTGACCTTCACGGTGCGAATCATTCAGGTGGCACGAGGACGCAAAGGGCATTGATAAGGCAGATGAACATCGGTGGAATGGAAGCAAGCAACATTCTCGCATACGTTCTGAGTGACAATCAACTCGACACTCTTATCCGTACTGATGCCATCCTAGGTATGGATTTTCTGAAACTCGCCAGGAATATCAGCATTGACTTCAAACGCAATTCTGTCACATTCGGGCCTGTTGAACGCAAATTCAACGGCGGCATCCCGAACCTCTACATTGAGCCGAACAACACCCTCTGCCTGTCCGCTGACATCAACAGCGAGCCACAGAACCTCAAACTGGACACAGGCTGCACCATGACAGATCTGTCGTATATATGGTATTGCGCCCACATGGATTCCACATCAAATCTTGAAGAGTCCAATGTCCTTCTCGGCACCTACGGAAGCACAGAGAAAAAGGGGCTTTTGTCAATGCCGGAAGTTTCCTTTGAAGTGGGTGGCAAGGGAACTGTAATACATGATGTTCTGATTCACACCACTCCTGACGGCAACCAGCATTCAGGCACAGCAGGTCTCGAACTTCTCCGTAAGTTCAGCAAGGTGAATATCAACCTCACAGATATGACTTTGAATGTAGAATAACTAAAAACCATTTGTCATTCTTCATACTCGTCATCAACTGGCAGGATAATGTCGGGAACTGTCTCCTCGACGATTCCATCGGCCGGCCCGAACGCGTCCTCTGCCGTGTCTTCCTTTGATTCCGGCAGTCCGGTTTCCGGGGGTTCCTCCATCTCGCTTTCCTGACCGATACCGTGGGATTGAAGTATCATTGAGATGTCGTCTTTTATCCTATGGTAATTATCCTCGATTACCGCATCGATATGCATCCGCACATAGGTCCGCGCATATTGGGAAAGAAAAGCCGTTTTATCCTTGCCAGAGGCTGACTTCAGTTCTTTCTGTATGTCAGACTCCGTTATGGAATCATTGACACCTTTGTCTTTGATACGTGTGATGGCAAAGTGCCTGAGAGCCGTTTCTTTCATATCTCCCTCCATTATGGATTTCGTCAGCGCGGCCTCCCCAAAGGAGGTCATGCAAGGCAAAGGCCTGCTGGCCGCCTTTCTCGCTTTCATCGCCTCGGTATCCACCACGATCTCTCCGCAGAAAAGTTTATGCTCTATCTTGGCGTCAAAGTCATCAGCCACCTTCCCGAAGAACGTGCCCTGCGAGAGAGTCTCAATCTTGTTCACCGGCATCAGCTCCTCCTGCGAGAAGGACAACTGTATGCTCTCGTTGTCATCGGACAGCGTCTGGCTCTGCCGCTCGCGGAACTCGCGTCCGAACATCTTGGACAGTTCCTCCGCAGTCCTTCCGTTCACCTGTCCTGATATGATGTTGCCGACGGTGTTGAATATGACATTGGCGTATTTCTCGCCGTAGTCCCTTATGAACTGGGTCTTGTCCTGTCCTCCAAGGACCACGGCGACCTTGTTGCTCCGGGCTGTGGCGATGAGGTTGTCAAGTCCCTTGATCACCACTGTCGGAGCCTCGTCAAGAAGGATGGCGCTCTTTAGTTTGCCAGGATGATTGACCAGCTTGAAGAGTCTTGAGAAGAAAAGGGCAAGCGCCGCCCCGTAGGTCGCCTGATTGTCAGGATCGTTGCCGACGCACACAATCTTCGGTTCGTCCGGATTGTTGATGTCCAATGTGAAGTCATCACCGGAAAGCACCCAGTACAGGGACGGGGTGGACATCCCGGCAACAGGCACTGTCGCCGAACTGGTCTGGCCGGCCAGCTGCTCGTTGGCCTTCTTCTGAAGGGCCTCCTTGAAAGACGCGACCTTCGTCTGCAGTTCCGGATATCCGGATATGAGCTCGATGACATGCTCCGCCGGGTGGCACATCAGCTCGACAAGATGCGGAAAATAACAGTTTCTGCCGTTCTCATACACCCAGAGGAACGACGTGCAGCAGTCAATGAAGAGCTGCGCCGACTGGGTGAAGAAGTCCTTCTTGTCGGTCTCCGCCAGGTTCTTCATTATGACATCAGCTATCTCCGTGCAGTCCGTAAGACTCCTGATGTATTGCGGGTTCAGAGGGTTGCAGCGCAGCGAATATCTCGGATCCTTGAAATTCACCACGCAGAACATCGGCCGCTTCATCCCGAGACGGTCGTAGCACCACATATTCTGTGAGAGCATATTGAAGGCATCGTATGTAAGCGCCGGGTACTTGTAATCATAGACGAACATCGTGTAGCCCTTGCGCATCATCTGCTCCATGAAAGGAATATACACGGAGAATGACTTTCCGGAACCCGGTGTGCCAAGAACCATAGTGCCACGGAACGGATTGACAAAATTTATCCAACCTGTATGCCTTTTGCCCTTGTACTGAAAGCACGTCATAAGGTTAATGGAGTTCTCCGTCTCTATCTTCTCCTCGCACTGCCGGAAAGTCTCGTTGAAGTCGTTTTTCTTCTTGATGAAACCTGTGAGCTTATACAGGGCAAGGGATACTCCCAACACCATTGTTCCATACCCGGTTATTGAAGCCGCGGCATAGATGATCGGATTGCCGAAGGGTACGAAATACAGAAGTGCACCGACGAGAACGACAATTCCTGTCTGCCACCACGCAAGCTCGTTCCGTCTGCCGTGGCGTGTCATCACGGTCAGCATGCTCAGCAGGAGCGCCACTCCCTTCGTATAAAGCGGCGTGGCAAAGAATCCCGCGCCGCGCATCTTCAGGAACAGCCTGACAGCTATAGGGTGCGTCAATCCCATAGCCGCCCAAAGCGGATACGCATAGTAATAGATATTCACGGCTAGGGTGAATATGCCCATCACGACAAACGTCGAGTACGCCTTCTCGTATTCGGGTTTGAGCGCCATAAATCAGCTGAAGATTCTTTCCTTGCCGCCATTCTGTCCCTTTGCAAGCGTGGCTCTCATATGTTCGTGGATTTCCTGGCATATAGAGGCAAACTCGCGTATGGATTCCTCCCTTTCAATGTCTTCCATCTCAGCGAAACGCTTGAGCATCGCCGAGTATGCAGCTTCGCTCAGACTGTCATCAGACTCAAGCATGAGCGTGAGAGCCCATGCCTTGTCCTCGTTATACTTGACCCTGAAAGTGTCCGGCCGGTCTGTCTTGCATAGGGTCAGTTCCAGCGAGACATCCTTTCCCTTGCCGTTCAGCCAGGTTTCCACACGTTCCATCAGTGCTTTTATCTTCTCTTCCTCCATATTCATTAAATCATCTTTTACGTCTTTTCTTCTTTTTCTCATCCGGTGGTTCCGGATTCTTTCCCTTTCTGCCGCTTTCGGGGTTCAATGTCGTCGAGAGCAGCAGAGACAGTGCCTCGCTCACGCCGCTGTTGAATGATATGTTCTCATAAGCCGAGGACGATTCAGCTTTGCCTTGGCCGTCTCCATCCTGTCCGGCGGCGTCAGATGCGAGTCCGAGTATGGCCGTTCCCAAAGATCTTGACAACTCCGAACCTTTGAGCGCGCAGGCTGTCCGATGGTCTATCAATGTGGAACCTCGCGGAATTCCGTCCTTGTCTCGATAGATGACAATGTCCACACCCCTTGACTTCAACGCCTCAGTCAAAGACAGAAGACCGTCACTCCTCTTAATCGCGGAGGCCACTTCCTTGATGAGTTCAACCCTCTCATGGCCGACATCTTTTCCTTTGCCGTCCTCCATTCTTTCCTTAAGCGCCGTCCTTACATCGAACCCCATCTTCATATCACTCACTGATGCCGTGCAAACCTTGCCGCTCTCATCCATTCCCTGAAATGAGAGATGCACCTTGAGGTCATCCTTGCCAAGTCCCTCCTGGACCAGAACCCCATGACAACGCATCACCTCGGCGAACTGCCGTCCTGTGGTGAACCTGTACGTGAGGGAATGCAGCAGGCAATCTTGCATCATCTTTACCACATCGCCGTCACCGGGTCTGAACAGCGGTGATCGCACCTTCATTGTCTCGGTATTCTTTACACCGCCTCCCTTGAGATAGCCATACTTCCGCTCAAGTCCTTTCACCAGCCTGTCACAGGCCCTCTTCTCATAGTAATCCCTTATCTTCTTTCCATCCGCATCTATCCGTGTTGACACCACATGATAGTGAATCCTTCCTGTGTCCTCATGACGGAAGACAACCCACGGCTGTTCTCCATATCCGAGACCTTCCATCAAATCTTTGACGAAGTCAGGAATGCGTTCCTCCCGTATGTCGTCTTCGGAGCCAGGATTAACGGACATCTGGAACGAGAGGTGCTGCGCCTCACGAAGAG
>ENA-OPJV01000762-OPJV01000762.1-human-gut-metagenome-genome-assembly--contig:-NODE-762-length-11477-cov-1.601646_pt1 | contig 11477 bp, 7 predicted proteins | sample MGYA00241772_ERZ501669 | MGnify/ENA primary metagenome ERZ501669 (study PRJEB25962, sample SAMEA2042290) | human gut metagenome | biome: human gut; feature: human-associated habitat; material: faeces...
AACAGAAGACTTAGAAATACCTAATAATACTGGTTTGAATGTAGCGGGAGTTTTACCGCTTAACAATGCGTTACGATTGATTTTTGTGATGTTATTCAATGACAATTGAACACCAACATTTAAATCTGTATCTCCACTATCTACAACGATTACTTTCTTCATCATCTGTTTGATCATTACTTCCAAGTGCTTATCACTAATTTCGATACCTTGGCTTTGGTATACTTTCTTAACTTCCTTCAAGATATAGTCTTGAACTTCACGTACACCAGCAACACGTAACAATTCTTTTGGATCTAATGGACCTTCAGTTAATGCTACACCGGCTTCAATCTTAGCTCCGATTTGAACCCATGGACGCATTGACTGGTTCGCATTGATTTTATGAGAAACACTTTCGTGTTCATTTGTGATAATAACTTCTTGGCGCATTGTTCCTTCAATACGTTCGATTGAAGTAATTTCGCCTGAAATCTGAGCAATTACCGCAACACCTTTTGGACAACGAGCTTCGAACAATTCTTCAACACGAGGCAAACCTTGAGTGATATCTTCTGCACCGGCACCGGCAACACCACCTGTATGGAATGTACGCATTGTTAACTGTGTACCTGGTTCACCGATAGATTGGGCAGCCATGATACCAATAGCTTCACCGACTTCTACGTCTTTACCAGTAGCCATGTTACGTCCATAACATTTACGACAAATACCTAAACGAGACTTACAAGTAAATACAGAACGGATATACATACCTGTAACACCAGCATCTACAATTTTCTTAGCAAGTTCATCTGTAATAAATTCATCACTCGCAATAATTAATTCACCTGTCTTTGGATCTGTTACATCTTGTTTAGAATAACGACCAACTAAACGATCTTGTAATGGTTCGATAACAGAGTTTGTTTTACGATCCATTAAAGTTTCAATCCAGTAACCCTTATCTGTACCACAATCGTCTTCTTTGATAATTACATCCTGAGCAACATCAACTAAACGACGAGTTAAGTAACCAGATTCGGCAGTCTTCAAGGCAGTATCTGTTAGACCTTTACGCACACCGTGAGTCGAGATAAAGAACTCACTTACGTTCAATCCTTCACGGAAACAAGAATAGATAGGAACTTCTATGATGGTTGGAACATATTCACCAGCACCAGCTTTAGCGTGACCTGGTTTCGCCATTAAACCACGCATACCAGCTAACTGAGTAAAGTTTGACGCGTTACCACGAGCACCAGAAGTCGCCATCATGTTGATTGGGTTTTTACGAGGCAAGTTTTTCATCAATGATGTTACGATCTTGTCTTTTTGATCATCCCACATCTTAGATAAGTGACGTTCCCATTCTTCCATAGTCAACATACCCTTCAGTTGCAAGTGTTTTAATGTATCGGCTTTTACACGACCCTCATCGATATATTCATCTTTGTGAGGAGCCACTTCGATATCAGATAAGGCAACAGTAATACCTGCCACTGTTGAATATTCAAATCCTAATGATTTGATTTGGTCAAGAATTTCAGCTGTTTGATCTGCATCATAACGTTTGAAGACTTCGGCAATAACCTTACCTAAATCTTTTTTCTTAACCGCATCAACTAAAGGCATTGCTTCGATATATTCTTTAATGTTTTGTCCTGGAGCTACAAAATATTTATCAGGAGTACTAATAAAGTTTTCTTTTGATACCTCATTAATATATGGGAAATCTTCAGGGAACATTGAGTTGAATACAATCTTACCAACAGTTGTAATTAAATAATCATTTTTATGCTTTTCATCAAATGATGTTTTATGCATATTGCATACAGGCAACGCGATACGAGTGTGAAGGTGAACTTGTTTTGACTGGTAAGCCATCATAACTTCATCTTCGTCTGTATATACATGACCTTCATTTTCACCAAAACGGTGCCAGTGAGCTGCTTCTAATGGGCAGCCAACTTCTTCGTAGTGTTTTGCTTCTGCATAGAATTCGTCTTTAGTTTCTTCCATTGTTAAATAGAAGTTACCCATAACCATATCCTGTCCTGGCGTAACGATTGGTTTACCGTCTTTTGGACCTAAGATATTGTGAGAACCTAACATCATAACTAATGCTTCGGCACGAGCTTCTTCTCCTAATGGAACGTGGATGGCCATCTGGTCACCATCGAAGTCGGCGTTGAAGGCCGTACATGCGAGAGGGTGGAGCTGGATGGCTTTGCCTTCGATCATTCTTGGCTGGAAGGCCTGGATACCAAGTCTATGGAGGGTAGGGGCACGGTTAAGGAGAACCGGATGACCCTTCATCACGTTCTCAAGGATGTCCCAGATGACAGGATCCTTTCTGTCCACGATCTTCTTCGCGGACTTCACTGTCTTGACGATTCCTCTTTCGATGAGCTTGCGGATGATGAATGGCTTGTAGAGCTCGGCCGCCATGAACTTAGGCAGACCGCACTCGTGCATATTCAGTTCAGGTCCTACAACGATAACCGAACGGGCTGAATAGTCCACACGCTTACCGAGGAGGTTCTGACGGAAACGTCCCTGCTTGCCTTTGAGTGAGTCTGAGAGGGATTTGAGAGCCCTGTTGGATTCGCTCTTCACAGCGCTTGACTTCTTGGAATTGTCGAACAGTGAGTCAACAGCTTCCTGAAGCATACGCTTCTCGTTTCTCAGGATGACCTCAGGAGCCTTGATCTCGATGAGTTTCTTGAGTCGGTTGTTCCTGATGATGACCCTTCTGTAGAGGTCGTTCAGGTCTGTGGTGGCGAAACGGCCTCCATCGAGCGGAACGAGCGGGCGCAGATCCGGCGGAATGACAGGAATGACTTTCATTATCATCCACTCCGGACGGTTGATGTTCCTTGACTCCATGAACCATTTCACGACTCCAAGTCTCTTCAGATGATCCGCCTTCCTCTGTTGTGAGGTCTCGTTGAGCATCTTGACGCGCAACTCTTTCGACAGTCCTTCGATGTCAGTCTCCTTCAGCAGGTCGTAGATGCCTTCGGCGCCCATCTTCGCGACAAACTTTCTCGGATCATCGAATGGTAGCTCATCGTTTTCCGGAAGCCTTGCGAGAACATCGAGATACTCGTCCTCTGAGAGGAGATCCATTTTCTCCAGTCCGCTGTCTCCAGGGTTGACCACTATGTATTTCTCATAGTAGATGACAGATTCGAGTTTCTTCGCCGGAAGTCCGAGAAGGGCTGAAATCTTGTTAGGCGCTGACTTGAAGTACCAGATGTGAGCCACAGGAACGGTCAGGGCGATGTGGCCCATCCTTTCCCTGCGGACTTTCTTTTCTGTCACCTCTACGCCGCACCTGTCGCAGACGATTCCACGGTAGCGTATCCTTTTATACTTTCCGCAGTAGCATTCGTAGTCCTTTGTAGGTCCGAATATCTTTTCGCAGAAGAGACCGTCCCTTTCCGGTTTGTAGGTCCTGTAGTTCACTGTCTCAGGTTTCAGGACCTCGCCGCAGGATCTCGCTGAGATGTCCTCAGGGGAAGCCAGCGAGATGCTGATCGTCGAGAAGTTGCTCTTTACCTTGTTTTCCTTATTATTGAAAGTAGGCATATTCTTGAATGTCAATATTCTTGAAAATTAATCCAAAGTAACCTTGAGACCAAGTCCCCTAAGCTCGTGAAGCAGAACGTTGAGTGATTCCGGTATGCCTGGATTCGGCATCGGATCGCCTTTGACGATCGCCTCGTAGGTCTTGGAACGTCCGGTGACGTCGTCAGACTTGACGGTCAGGATCTCCTGAAGGGCATTGGCAGCGCCGAATGCCTCAAGGGCCCAAACCTCCATTTCTCCGAACCTCTGGCCTCCGAACTGCGCCTTTCCGCCGAGCGGCTGCTGGGTGATGAGTGAATATGGTCCGATGGAACGCGCGTGCATCTTGTCATCGACCATGTGTCCCAGCTTGATCATGTAGATCACACCGACAGTCGCAGGCTGGTCGAACCACTCACCTGTTCCGCCGTCCCTGAGATGCGTCTTGCCGTATCTTGGGAGGCCGGCCTTGTCGGTGTAGTCGCAGATCTCCTCGATGGTGGCACCATCGAAGATCGGCGTGCTGAACTTCAGGCCAAGCCTTGCTCCGGCCCATCCGAGAACAGTCTCGTAGATCTGTCCGAGGTTCATTCGTGAAGGCACACCCAGAGGGTTCAGAACGATGTCCACTGGGGTTCCGTCCTCAAGGAACGGCATGTCTTCCTGACGGACGATCTTTGCCACGATACCCTTGTTTCCGTGACGTCCGGCCATCTTGTCACCCACGGTGATCTTCCTCTTCTTCGCGATGTAAACCTTGGCGAGTTGCATCACTCCGTTAGGAAGCTCGTCTCCGACCTTGATCTTGTCCATCTGCCTCTTGCACTCGGCTTCAGCGACCTTGTAGGTCAGGCAGTAGTTATTGATAAGTTCCTGAATGAGATGGTTTGATTCCTCGTCAGGAGTCCAGTTGCTGGAGTTGATGTTCTGGAAATCAATCGTCTTGAGTTTCTCAACAGTGATTTCCTTGCCCTTGGCGATGATCTCGACATCGTAGAGGTCGTTGACGCCCGCGCTCTTCTTGCCCTTTGTCAGGACGGTCAGTCTCTTGAAGAAATCAGCGTACAGCTTCGCGGCCTTCTTGTCAAACTCCTCCTGAATAAGGTCAAGGCGTGCTTTCTGATCAGTTTTGGCGGCTCTTCTGTTGCCCTCTTTGGCGGCTTTGGCGTAGAGCGCTGTCTTGATGACAGTTCCGCTGAGCGACGGATTAGCCTTGAGTGAGGCATCCTTCACGTCACCTGCCTTGTCTCCGAAGATCGCCTTGAGCAGTTTCTCCTCAGGAGAAGGATCGCTCTCACCCTTAGGGGTGATCTTACCGATCATGATGTCACCCGGCTCGATGTGCGCGCCGATTCTGATGATACCCTGCTTGTCCAGATCCTTTGTGGCATCCTCGCTCACGTTAGGAATATCAGAGGTCAGTTCCTCCATACCACGTTTGGTCTCGCGGACTTCGGTGAGATATTCATCGACATGGACTGAGGTGAGGATATCCCATTTCACCATCTCTTCCGAGAGCACGATGGCATCCTCATAGTTGTAACCTTTCCATGGCATGAAGGCTACCTTGAGGTTGCGTCCGAGCGCAAGCTCGCCGTTCTGTGTGGCATAGCCTTCCGTAAGCACCTGGCCCCCGGTCACTTTGTCACCCTTGCGGACGATTGGCTTGAGAGTGATGGTTGTACTCTGGTTTGTCCTTCTATAGATAGGAAGTGTATATACAGTCTCTTCCGGAGCGAATGAAACGAATTTCTCGTCATCCGTCCTGTCGTATCTGATTCTGATCTCCTTCGCGTCCACGTATGTCACTTCGCCTTCACGCTCTGCGACGAACTGTGTCCTAGAGTCAAGGCAAACCCTTTCTTCCAGGCCTGTTCCCACGATAGGGGATTCAGGACGGAGAAGCGGAACCGCCTGACGCATCATGTTCGCGCCCATCAAGGCACGGTGCGCGTCATCGTGCTCGAGGAACGGGATAAGTGATGCGGCGACGGAGGCCATCTGGTTAGGGGCGACATCCATGTAGTCAACCTGCTCCTTTGAAACGACAGGGAAGTCGGCCTCAAGGCGGCACTGGATTCTGTCCTCCTTGATTGTTCCGTCATCCTCCATCTTGACCTTGGCAAGTGACACGAGTTTGTTCTCTTCCTCCTCGGCGGTCATGTAGTGCCATCCCTTGTCGGTCAGATCTACCTTTCCGTCATGTACCTCACGGTATGGAGTCTCGATGAATCCGAGCTGGTTGATTCTCGCGTAAACGCAGAGTGATGAGATAAGTCCGATGTTCGGGCCTTCAGGAGACTCGATAGGGCAGAGCCTTCCGTAGTGCGTATAGTGCACGTCCCTGACCTCGAATCCTGCCCTGTCTCTTGAAAGACCGCCTGGACCAAGGGCTGAGAGACGACGCTTGTGTGTGATCTCCGCCAGAGGGTTGGTCTGGTCCATGAACTGTGACAGCTGGCTGGTACCGAAGAACGAGTTGATCACGGAAGACAGAGTCTTGGCGTTGATCAGGTCGATCGGGTTGAACTGCTCGCTGTCCCGCACGTTCATTCTCTCGCGGATTGTCCTCGCCATTCTGGAAAGACCTACGCTGAACTGGTTGGCCAGCTGCTCGCCTACGGTGCGCACGCGTCTGTTGCTCAAGTGGTCGATGTCATCGACGGACGCCTTGGAGTTTATAAGTTGGATGAGATACCTGATGATCTCTATGATGTCTGTGTTGGTCAGAACCCTGATCTCAGGATCTGTCGTCAGACCAAGTTTCTTGTTCAGGCGGAACCTTCCGACGTTGCCAAGATCATATCTCTTCTCTGAGAAGAACAGTTTATCGATGACGTCCCTTGCGGTCGCCTCGTCAGGTGGTTCAGAATTGCGGAGCTGTTTGTAGATGAAGTTAACAGCTTCGATCTTAGTGTTGGTCGGATCCTTCTGGAGGGTGTTGAATATGATCGCATATTCATTTGAGTTGGCCTCGTCCTTCTGAAGAAGGATGGACTTCACGTCGGTGTCTGAAATCTTGGCGATGGTGTCATCGTCCAGTATTTCACCTCTCTCTACGATAGGAATGGTCCTTTCGATAGGAATGACCTCACCGGTGTCCTCATCCTCGAAATCCTCAGTCCACGTCTTGAGAACCTTGGCCGCCAGTTTACGGCCCTTGTTGTCCTCGAGATTCTGCGGTGTCACCTCGATTTCGTCGGCGAGACCGAATATGTCTATGATGTCTTTGTCTGAGTTGAAGCCTATCGCGTGCAGGAGAGTTGTGACAGGCAACTTCTTCTTGCGGTCGATATAGGCGTACATCACATTGTTGATGTCTGTCGCGAATTCAATCCAGGAGCCCTTGAAAGGGATGATTCTGGCTGAATATAACTTCGTTCCGTTAGCGTGCATGCTTTGGTCGAAGAACACACCAGGGGAGCGGTGCAGCTGGGAGACGATGATTCTTTCTGATCCGTTGATTACGAATGTGCCGGCCGGCGTCATGTATGGAATGTTGCCGAGGTACACATCCTGGACTCTTGTGTCAAAGTCCTCGTGCTCGGGATCTGTGCACGAAAGGCGGAGTTTTGCCTTCAGAGGAACATTGTATGTCAGCCCTCTCTCAAGACACTCGTCAATCGAATACTGAGGTGGATCGATGAAGTAATCGATGAATTCCAACTTGTAGTTGTTCCTCGTGTCTTCGATCGGGAATATTTCCTGGAACACCTGGAAGAGACCTTCGTTTTTTCTGTTCTCAGGTGTAGTCTCCAACTGGAAGAAATCCTTGAATGATTTCAACTGAACTTCCAGAAGGTCAGGATATTCCAGAATCTTTGATGTAGCGAACATTATTCGCTTGTTGTTAGTCTTTTTTGACATGTTCTGCCTTTAGGAAATGGAGAAAAACTTAATACGACAAAAAGGTTTAGAGCCTGCCTAGGCTCTAAACCTGATGATTTTCCCGCCAGGGGAAGCTGGGTTATTTAACCTCAACTTCGGCGCCTGCCTCTTCAAGGGCAGCCTTCAGTTGCTCAGCCTCTGCCTTGGATGCCTTCTCCTTCACTGTCTTAGGAGCGCCGTCCACGAGATCCTTAGCTTCCTTCAGACCAAGACCAAGGGCCTCCTTAACGGCCTTGATAACCTGAAGTTTAGCTGCGCCGGCTGACTTGAGGACAACGTCGAACTCAGTCTGCTCTGCTGGAGCGGCCTCAGCGGCTGCCGCAGGACCTGCTACTGCTACCGCAGCGGCTGCAGGCTCGATACCATACTCTTCCTTGAGAACTTTAGCAAGTTCCTGAACATCTTTTACAGTAAGGTTAACCAACTCTTCTGCAAGTGCTTTTACATCTGCCATAATTGATATTTATTAAATTGTTTGTTATTATTTCTCTTCTTTTTCCGAAAGTGTCTTGACAAGTCCGGCGATTGTGCTGCCACCGCCATTCTGGAGAGCGGAGATGACATTGCGCATAGGAGCCTGGAGGAGAGAGACGATGTCTCCGATGAGTTCTTCCCTGGACTTGATGGCGCAGAGCTCGTCGAGTTTTTCGGCTCCGACAAACGCACATTCCTGTACGTAAGCGCCTTTAAGCTGTGGTTTGCCCATCTCCTTCTGAAGCTTCTTGATAAGCTTCGCAGGACCGTTAGGTGTCTCGGCGTACATGATTGCCGTGTTGCCCTTGAGAACCGGAATAATGAGGTTCATCTCCTCGTTGTTCAGTGTCTTGAGGACATGGGCGAACAGGGTGTTCTTCACAACTGTGAGCTTGATTCCCTGCTCGAAGCATGCGCGGCGGAGCTTTACAGTGTTCTCAGCATTCAGTCCTTCGATGTCGGCGACATAGAAGTTAGGATACTGCTTCAGTTGTGCTGAGATGCTTTCAATAATCTGATCTTTCAATTCCTTCTTCATAATGAAATCCTTTTTTACTCAGCGCTGCCGCTTGTGAATGCTTTGACATCTATCTTGATACCCGGGCTCATAGTGGTGCAGATAGCCGCACTCTTGAGATATGTGCCCTTGAGAGCCTGTGGCTTGAGTTTCAGAACCTCGTTCAGGAGAGCCGTAGCGTTCTCGCAGATCTGAGCCGGGGTGAAAGAAACCTTACCTATGGCCGCATGTATAATACCGGTCTTGTCGACCTTGAAATCAATCTTGCCGCCCTTTACGTCCTTGACAGCGTTGCCGACTTCCATTGTAACGGTTCCTGTCTTAGGGTTAGGCATAAGTCCTCTTGGACCGAGAATACGGCCGAGAACACCGACCTTGGCCATTACTGAAGGGGTGCAGATGATAACATCCACGTCCGTCCAGCCGCCTTTGATCTTCTCTACATATTCATCAAGACCAACATAGTCTGCTCCGGCTTCCTTGGCCTCGTTCTCCTTGTCAGGAGTACAGAGTACAAGAACCCTTACAACCTTACCTGTTCCGTGAGGAAGGCTGACCACGCCACGGATCATCTGGTTTGCCTTACGAGGATCCACGCCAAGGTTGGCGGAAAACTCGACTGAGGCATCGAACTTTGTGAAGGTGATGTCCTTCAGCATTTCACAAGCCTGGGCAAGAGTGTACTGTTTGGAAGCGTCGTACTTTGCTGTGACCGCTTTCTGATTTTTTGTAATTCTACTCATTTCGCATGTGAAAATTAAAGGTTCTCAGGAAATTTTCCGGTGACTTTGATGCCCATGCTTCTCGCTGTTCCGGCGACCATCTTCATCGCGGACGCAAGAGTGAAAGCGTTGAGGTCTGGCATCTTGCCTTCAGCGATCGCCTTAACCTGATCCCATGTTATGGAGGCCACTTTCCTTCTGTTAGGTTCGCCTGAACCTTTCTGAAGTTTGGCAGCTTCCTTGAGGGAAATGGCTACTGGTGGCTGCTTTACCTCGAACGTGAAGGACTTGTCTGAATAGACAGTGATGACTACAGGCACGATCTTTCCGGCGTTCTGTTGTGTCGCCGCATTGAACTGCTTGCAGAAGTCCATAATGTTCAAGCCTTTGGAACCGAGTGCCGGTCCTACCGGAGGCGCTGGATTGGCGGCTCCTGCTTTGATTTGGAGCTTGATGAATCCGGTAACTTCTTTTGCCATAATTGTTTGTTATTCTTTTGTTACTTGAGTAAAGCTGAGTTCCAGCAGGGTTTTTCTGCCGAAGATCACAACTATAACTTTGAGTTTGCTTCTGTCTTCCTCTATCGCATCTATTGTTCCGCTGAAACCGCTGAACGGGCCGTCTGTGATCTTGACAGACTCTCCGACTTCAAAATTGACTTCCGTCTCGACAGGATTGTCCACATTCTGGTCTTGATTGCCAAGAATCAACTGTGCCTCATCATCTCTGATCGGCACAGGTACTCTTTCGGTCATTGATCCGGATGTTCTCTTCTCTGTCAGGAAACCGGACATTCCAGGAATGTCGTTGCGGATTATATACTCCAATTCCGGGCAAAGCTGTGCCTGAATCAAGACATAGCCAGGATAAAGCAGTCTCTCAACCACTTTCCTCTTGCCATTCTTGGTTACTATCTCACGCTTTACCGGAACAAGAACCTGCGCGACCTGATCCTGCAGGCCAAAGCGCTCTATCTCTTTCTCAAGATAATCCTTGGCCTTCTTTTCCTTGCTTCCCGCTGTCCGAAGGACATACCATTTCATGTCACCCATGGTAATCAAAAAAAATTACAATGTGTAAATTGCTGTCATCAGATGCTCGAAAGCGAAGTCAACCACGAAGAGAACCAAAGCAAGGATCACAGTAGCGACCATAACCAGAAGGGCAGAGCTCTGAAGCTTTTCCCAGGTTGGCCACGTGACCTTCTTGGTGAGTTCCACGTAGGACTCTTTGCAATAGTTAATGAACTTTCTCATCTTTGCATTTAATGGACCTCGTAATTTGGAAGCTTCTACGATGTCTGTTAAACAATTACCAAATCGTAACCTTTGATATTTTAGCAGGGGAAGCAGGATTCGAACCCACATCGACGGTTTTGGAGACCGCTGAACTACCCTTGTTCTATTCCCCTGTGGTCAGGACGGAAATCCATGGACATCCGTCCTGTATGTTGAAGAATTACTCTTCGATCTTGATAACCTGGCCTGCACCTACGGTACGTCCACCTTCACGGATAGCGAACTGGAGACCTTCGTTGAGGGCTACAGGAGTGATGAGCTGAACGTCGATCTCAACGTTATCGCCTGGCATAACCATCTCGACTCCCTCTGGAAGGGTGATCTCACCGGTAACATCGAGGGTACGGATGAAGAACTGAGGACGATAGTGGTTGTGGAATGGAGTGTGACGTCCACCCTCTTCTTTCTTGAGGACGTAGATCTGAGCCTTGAAGTGCTTGTGAGGAGTGATAGAGCCTGGCTTGGCGACAACCTCACCTCTCTTGACTTCCTTCTTGTCGATACCACGGAGGAGAAGACCTACATTGTCTCCGGCCTCACCCTGATCGAGGAGCTTGCGGAACATCTCGACACCTGTTACAACGGTGCTTCTTGGAGCGTCACCGAAACCTACGAGCTCAACCGGGTCATTGACGTGGATTGTACCGGTCTCGATACGACCTGTAACAACGGTACCACGACCGGTGATGGAGAAGATGTCCTCGATAGGCATAAGGAATGGCTTCTCGTTCTGACGAACAGGCTGCGGGATGTACTCGTCAACAGCGTCCATGAGTTCCATAACCTTGTCTTCCCATACTTTCTCTCCGTTGAGGGCTCCAAGAGCGGATCCACGGATGATAGGGCAGTTCTCATCGAACTTGTAGAATCCGAGAAGGTCACGGATTTCCATCTCAACGAGGTCAAGCATCTCAGCGTCGTCAACAAGGTCAACCTTGTTCATGAACACGAGGATCTTAGGTACGTTCACCTGACGGGCGAGCAGGATGTGCTCACGGGTCTGGGGCATCGGGCCGTCGGGCGCAG
>ENA-OPJV01000764-OPJV01000764.1-human-gut-metagenome-genome-assembly--contig:-NODE-764-length-11468-cov-1.721546_pt1 | contig 11468 bp, 8 predicted proteins | sample MGYA00241772_ERZ501669 | MGnify/ENA primary metagenome ERZ501669 (study PRJEB25962, sample SAMEA2042290) | human gut metagenome | biome: human gut; feature: human-associated habitat; material: faeces...
CGGCTTATCACATTGCAAACAGCAGTGATGATGAAGAACGTGTTGTAAACAGACTTAACCTTGTTGTAACATCAACGACAAAGGAAGAGCTTGCTTACCAACTCAAAAGCATAGTTCAACTGCTCAAAGGCAAGAGTATACCGCTTGATTATGCGAAGCTTGCCGAAGAACTCTACAGGTTCAATTATCCTGAGCAGGCGGCAGATATAAAACTGTCGTGGGGAAGAGATTTCTATTCCGAAAAGTATAAGACCGAAAAAGATAAGGAGAGTAAAGAAAATGAGTAACGAAAGATTATATGTTGATTTCCATGTAGTGCAGACAGTTCCGCCTTCATGCGTAAACCGTGATGATACCGGCAGACCTAAAACTGCTTTTTACGGCGGTGCAAACAGAGCGAGAGTGTCAAGCCAGTCGTGGAAGCATGCAATGCGCCTTATGTTCAATGAACTTTTTACAAGTGAAGAACTCGGCTACAGAACAATGCACGCTGTTGATCTTATTGCAAATGAAATCAAAAAGCTTGACAGCAGTTTTGACGATGAAACAGCCGTTAAGGAAGCTATAAAGGCAATGAACTCGGCAGGTGTGAAAATAAACGAAAAGAAGGATAATAAAACAGGAGCACTGTTCTTTATAAGTGCTGTGCAGGCTAATAATCTTGCACAACTTGTTATAAGCGGTGAAAAAGACGCCAAGCTCTATAAGCAGGCGCTTAAAGAAACGCCTTCTGTTGATATTGCTTTATTCGGAAGAATGGTAGCGGACGATGCTGACCTGAATGTTGACGCGGCATCGCAGGTTGCTCACAGCATTTCAACTCATGCTGTTCAGAATGAGTATGACTACTTTACGGCAGTAGACGATTGCTCGCCTGAGGACAGTGCGGGTGCGGGACATCTCGGAACAACAGAATTCAATTCTTCAACGCTTTACAGATATGCGACCGTGAATGTCGCACAGCTTAAGAAATCAATAGGTGTTTCTGTAGCAGAAGTCATAAAGGGATTTGCCGAAGCATTTATCTGCTCTATGCCTACCGGTAAGCAGAACTCATACGCAAACAGAACATATCCCGATATGGTTTATGTGACGATCAGAAAAGATCAGCCTGTAAACCTTGTCGGTGCATTTGAAAAGCCGGTTATCAGCAATAACGGCTATGTTGAAGAATCTGTGAAGAAATTACAGGAGTATGCAGGCAAGGTATATGACAACTTCAGCGGAAAGCCTGTAAAGAGCTTTGTGATAGGTGCGGACGCTATATCCGATGCTGAAAGGGTAAATCTTGACGAACTGCTCGAAAAGCTGTATAGCTACATAAAAGATGAGGTGGTATAATGCCTGTACTGCTGCTCAGACTTGCCGCTCCGTTGCAGTCATGGGGCGTTGAGTCGAAATTTGATACGCGCCGCACGCTCGGATATCCGACCAAGAGCGGCGTAATCGGACTTGTGGCATCGGCTATGGGAAGAGAGAGGACAGAACCTCTTGACGACCTTAATGAGCTTAAGATCGGTATCAGAGTAGAAAACGAGGGCCGGCAGATAAGGGATTACCATACTGCCAACGGTGAAAAGACAAAAAAGTATATCACGCACCGCTTTTACCTTTCCGATGCGACTTTCCTTGTTGGGCTTGAACATAAAGATGCAGGGTTTATAGAAAAAATCGAAGACGCTCTGAAACATCCTGCGTTTCCGCTATTTTTAGGCAGGCGCTCATGCCCGCCTACACCTCCGCTTGTATGGGGATTGCGTGACGGAAATCTTCTTGATGTGCTTAAATCAGAAAGTCCGTTGCTTGACAAACAGCAGAGAAAAAACGCCGACACAAGGCTCAGAATTATTACAGAAAGCGAAGACGGTCCTGCAATAATCAAGGATGTTCCTGTTTCATTTGATCCGACATTCAGACGTTTCGGACTGCGGAAAATAAAGGACTGCTATGTGGTGATCAATAAGTCGGACAGCGCAGAGGATATGGTTTCTGCAGAGCACGACCCTATGACTGAATTGAGGTGAAACAATGTATTTATCAAGAGTTTATCTGGATCTGTCAAACCGCAATACATTGAAGGCGGTCAATTCACGCAGTGTTCTGCACGGAGCTGTAGAAGCGGCGCTTACGGATGATCGTTCAAGAAAGCTCTGGCGCATCGACAGTCTTGGAGGAGAGCTTTATCTGATGATTCTCAGCAATCAGAAGCCCGACTTATCTGTTATAGCATCGCAGTTCGGTGATACCGGCAGAGCAGGAGAAACAAGAGAATATGACGGTCTGCTTGGCAGAATAAAAAAGGGTGATATATGGCAGTTCCGCCTTACCGCAAATCCGGTGAAAACGGATAATGTAAAACAGGGACAGGGTAAGAAAAGGGCAGTCACTATTGTTGACTTTCAAAAGCAGTGGCTGATGGACAGAGCAGAGAAGAACGGGTTCTGCCTTAGCGAAGATTCATTTGATGTGGTTCAGAACAAGTGGTGCAGATTTTTCAAAAAGGACAACAGAGTAGTAACTCTTCTGTCGGTGACGTTTGAGGGACTGCTTGAAGTGACAGATGAAGAACTGTTCAGAAATATGCTCGTAAACGGATTAGGCAGAGGAAAAGCGTACGGTATGGGACTTATGACCGTAATGCGTCCGGGAAATAATACAAATGGCTGAAATACCCGGAATGATAAAACCCGATCTCGTAGAACTGCCGCAGATTGCCGACAGAATTACATTTCTGTATCTGGAACATTGTAAAATAAACAGAAAAGACAGTGCAATCACCGTTATTGACGAGAACGGCGTTACGCATATACCATCGGGTACAATCTCTGTACTTATGTTAGGTCCCGGAACTGATGTTTCACACAGGGCTATGGAACTTATCGGTGACAGCGGAATAAGCATATGCTGGGTTGGTGAGCAGGGTGTCAGATATTATGCCGGCGGCAGACCGCTGACGCACAGTTCGAGGCTTATTGTAAAACAAGCAGAAATGGTCACAAACCAGCGCAAGCATCTTGATGTTGTCAGAAAGATGTATATGATGCGTTTTCCTGATGAGGATGTTTCGGGGCTTACTCTGCAACAGCTTAGAGGTCGTGAGGGCAGTCGAATAAGAAAAGTGTACAGACAGCAGTCTGAAAAATGGAATGTCGAATGGAACGGTCGTGTATACAATCACGAAGATTTCCAGTCGTCCGATCCTGTCAATCAGGCTCTGTCGGCGGCACATGCCTGCCTTTACGGGCTTGCTCACGCTGTTATATGTTCTATGGGGTGTTCGCCTGCACTGGGGTTTGTGCATATCGGTCACGAATGTTCGTTTGTATATGATATAGCCGATCTTTATAAAGCTGAAGTCACGATACCAATATCTTTTGAAGCGGCTGCATCGGTAAATGATGATATATCAAGATTTGTACGGCATAGGGTCCGTGACGAAATGGTGAAAGCTCATATACTTGAACGAATGGTACACGATATAAAATATCTGCTGATGCCTGAAGTAAATCCGGATGACGAAAAAGTCATGTATCTGTGGAATGATAAAAACGAACCTCTCGATTACGGTAAACAATACAGGTGACGATATGATGGTAGTAATTACACTGAGTTGTTGTCCGCCTAAACTACGCGGAGATCTTTCCAGGTGGATGCAGGAAATAGATACAGGCGTGTATGTCGGAAATCTGAACGCAAGAGTTCGTGATAACGTATGGGACAGAGTGTGCTCAAATATCGGAAACGGTCACGCCTCAATGTCATACAGCTCAAATAACGAGCAGAAACTGGAATTCCGTATTCACAATACACAATGGGAACCGGTAGATTATGATGGCATAAAGCTTATAAAAAGACGTGTGACAAAAAGTGACGATGAAAACGTTATTCGTCCGAAGGCTATGACAAATCACATAAATCGTTTATCGGAGAAAAAACAGAAATCATCCGGTGTATCGGATACATATACGGTAATCGATATTGAAACAACGGGACTTAATCCCGGTGATGAAATAATAGAACTCGGTGCAGTAACGGTTGAAAACGGATCAGTAGCAGAAACATATTCTGTGCTTGTCAAAACAGATAAAAAAATACCGAAGGCAATTATCAGGCTTACAGGTATAACGGAGGAATTACTGGCAAATGAGGGAGCAGAAAAAAGTAAAGCGCTTGGTGAGTTTGCAATGCGATGTAGCGGAAAACCTCTGGTCGGGCATAATATCGGTTTTGACTTGAATTTTATTAAATCTGCGTGTGCTGAAAACAAAATTGATTTTGTTCCGTCAAAAATTATTGATACAGTTAAAATATCAAGAAAACTACTTGATATTAATTCATATTCGTTAGCAGCTATTGCGGATTATTTCGATTTGCATTATAATAAAGATAGGATTCATAGGGCGCTTGACGATTGTCTGCTTACACAAAGGATCTATGAAAAGTTAAAGGAAATCTAAGCGGTTGATTTTGCAAAACCGCTATTTTCCTTGATTTCTTTAGTCTTGTCCCCACACGCGTGGGGATGATCCTACTCTCCTTTGGTATAATATTTGTGGGGGCAGCTTGTCCCCACACGCGTGGGGATGATCCTTTCAATCTCTCTTTTGTCAAAGAGTCCGTTAACTTGTCCCCACACGCGTGGGGATGATCCCTCAAACCGTCTGCTTGCGGGGCAGATATCCCGCTTGTCCCCACACGCGTGGGGATGATCCTAGTGGTTTTTTGGTGTTTTGTAGCAAAATCTTCTTGTCCCCACACGCGTGGGGATGATCCGTCTGCAACAGTATCAAAGTGCTTAAGACCCTGCTTGTCCCCACACGCGTGGGGATGATCCTATATAGTCAGCACTTGTATACTCGTCTGTACACTTGTCCCCACACGCGTGGGGATGATCCCGGCAACGTCTGTTTATGATAACACAAAGTCAGCTTGTCCCCACACGCGTGGGGATGATCCTAACTTAAAACATATAACATCTGATGGTGTAAACTTGTCCCCACACGCGTGGGGATGATCCCATCGAATATCGCTATGACTGCCACTAAAATAACTTGTCCCCACACGCGTGGGGATGATCCCGACAACAAAAAGTCAATACTAAATTTTGTATACTTGTCCCCACACGCGTGGGGATGATCCTTTGGGTAAAAGTTGCAGTTTTTAAGTCTGCAACTTGTCCCCACACGCGTGGGGATGATCCTTTCGTCTTTAGTCTTTACCATTGTTTTTCACCCTTGTCCCCACACGCGTGGGGATGATCCTCACAAGTGTGTCCGTATCTCCTGCGACAGCTACTTGTCCCCACACGCGTGGGGATGATCCTCGTCGATAGTGTCAGAAATATTCTCAACAAGGCTTGTCCCCACACGCGTGGGGATGATCCTGAATTACATCATCATGACAGACGGTGAGGGCACTTGTCCCCACACGCGTGGGGATGATCCTAAGGCATTTGGCGAGTACACCGCAGGGCTTGACTTGTCCCCACACGCGTGGGGATGATCCTCGGTATACTGTACCCCTAACAACTATCGAGGACTTGTCCCCACACGCGTGGGGATGATCCCTACAGCCCCGAAAGGGCGGAAACAACCGTTTTCTTGTCCCCACACGCGTGGGGATGATCCTTTGACGGTTCGTTTTTATTAAACTTTATGTTGCTTGTCCCCACACGCGTGGGGATGATCCTTCATTGCGTTGTCCTGTGCTTCATAAAGTCTGCTTGTCCCCACACGCGTGGGGATGATCCCGAACTACCCCTGACGGTTATACACCGCAAAGCCTTGTCCCCATACGCGTGGGGATGATCCCAGTGCCGTTTGATTATGTTTACACTACAACCTCTTGTCCCCACACGCGTGGGGATGATCCCACTCGGAGTGCCTGACACGGCTATAAAAGATACTCTTGTCCCCACACGCGTGGGGATGATCCCAAGCCGCAAGCTGTTCTGAGAGGTTTCTGCCTCTTGTCCCCACACGCGTGGGGATGATCCTTCGTTGCTTCGTACTGCCAGCGCACTAAGACACTTGTCCCCACACGCGTGGGATGATTCTTACCTCTTTGTTTTGTGTTTGTAAGCACACTACTAAGCATACCGTCATCTATTGCTACGGAAAACGCTACCGACTTGATTGATTTTCCGGCAAGTACCTTTGCCACCAATTCGTAGAGTTCTTCGGCACTCCATTCTTTGTGTCTGTTTTTTTGTTTTAACACCTCCGAACTGCAAGCATATTTGAGTCGAACCCATTTCCTTATCATCTGGCGGAAATTTGTCTCATTTGCTCTTTCCGGTGTTTTCATCCATTCTCCTTTTCTGTATTTTTCAACAGCTTTTCTTTTGTACGCATAATCGTATTTCACAAAATTACCCTCCTTACCGGATGTCCGGTAAGGAGGGTAAATATCACTATAACAACGGGGTTAACGTATTTTTTGAGTATATTACTTTATATCTGCGTGGTGTGCCTGAATTGACTTTACGCCGAAGTGCTTGTTCGCTTTAAGTGACTTTATACCCTCGATGCTTGCCTTAGCGGCCGCCATTGTTGTGATATAAGGCACCTTATGTCTGATTGCTGACTTGCGGATGTAGCTGTCATCGTTTGCACTCGTCTTTCCTGCGGGTGTGTTGATGATAAGCTGGATATCGCCGTTTGCTATTGCATCGGTGATGTTGGGTCTGCCCTCGTACATTTTGTTGATACGTTCAGCGGTGATGCCTGCATCCTTTATCATATCATAGCTCTTGCCTGTTGCAAGGATACGGAAACCAAGCTCGCTGAATGATTTTGCGATTTCAAGCAGTTCGGGCTTATCTCTGTCACATACGCTGAGGAGAACTGTTCCCTCAAGAGGTAGCTTTACCTGTGTTGCCTCCTGAGCCTTGTAGTACGCTTCTCCAAATGTGGGAGCGATTCCGAGAACCTCGCCTGTTGAACGCATTTCGGGACCGAGAACGGGGTCAACCTCCTGGAACATATTGAAGGGGAATACCGCTTCCTTAACGCCGTAGTGGTTGATTACCTTGTCGTGAAGCTCGGGTACAGGGGAGGGCTTGCCTGTCAGCGATGATGTGATTATCTGTGTAGCAAGCTGTACCATGTTGATGTCGCAAACCTTTGATACCAGCGGTACTGTACGGGACGCTCTGGGGTTAGCTTCAAGAACATAGACAGTATCGTCTTCAATAGCGTACTGCATATTCATAAGACCGCATACATTCATTTCAACGGCAATCTTCTTTGTGTAATCCTTGATTGTTGCGACCTGCTTTTCCGTAAGGTTCATAGACGGCAGGATACAAGCGGAGTCACCGGAGTGAACACCTGCAAGCTCGATATGCTCCATAACAGCGGGAACAAAGCAGTTCTTGCCGTCCGAGATAGCGTCAGCCTCGCACTCTGTTGCGTGGTGGAGGAAACGGTCTATCAGTATAGGTCTGTCGGGGGTAACGCCTACTGCCGCAGACATATAGACCTTCATCATTTCGTCATCGTGCACAATCTCCATACCTCTGCCGCCGAGAACGTATGAAGGACGTACCATTACGGGATAGCCGATGCGGTTTGCGATTTCAAGCGCTTCGTCAACATTTACAGCCATTCCGGATTCGGGCATCGGGATTTTGAGCTTGTCCATCATAGCACGGAAGTGATCTCTGTCTTCCGCAAGGTCGATAGTTTCGGGAGTTGTACCGAGAATGTTTACACCGTATTTCTTAAGGTCGCTTGCAAGGTTGAGCGGTGTCTGACCGCCGAACTGAGCGATAACGCCGAGCGGCTTTTCCTTATCGTGAATCGAAAGAACGTCTTCAAGGGTGAGCGGCTCAAAGTAGAGCTTATCCGATGTATCGTAGTCGGTTGAAACTGTTTCGGGGTTGCAGTTTACGATGATAGATTCAAAGCCGAGCTTTTTGAGTGCAAGTGCCGCATGAACGCAGCAGTAGTCAAATTCGATACCTTGACCTATTCTGTTGGGACCGCCGCCAAGAATCATTATCTTGGGCTTGTCGCTGACAGGGCTTTTATCCTCGTCAAGATGATAGGTGGAGTAGTAGTAAGCCGCATTATCCGTACCGCTTACATGAACGCCTTCCCACGCTTCCTTTATGCCGAAGCCGATACGGGCATTTCTGATCTCTTCCTCTGTAACCTCAAGAAGTGAGCTTAAATAACGGTCGGAGAAACCGTCCAGCTTTGCCTGCTTTAGTACAGCCTTTTCGGGAACAGAACCCTTGATCTTGAGCAGTGCTTCTTCTTCGTCAACAAGCTCCTTCATCTGCTGTAAGAACCAGTCCTTAATCTTTGTAAGGGCATGGATTTCTTCAATAGTAGCGCCCTTGCGAAGCGCTTCATATATAACAAACTGTCTTTCGCTTGTGGGGTATCTCAGCTGTGCTAAAAGCTCTTCCTTTGTCATATCGTGGAAGTTCTTTGCAAAGCCAAGACCGTATCTGTCCTTTTCAAGTGAACGTATAGCCTTCTGGAAAGCCTCTTTATAGGTCTTGCCGATGCTCATTACTTCACCGACAGCTCTCATCTGTGTTCCGAGTTTATCCTCTGCGCCCTTGAACTTTTCGAATGCCCAACGTGCGAACTTGATTACAATATAATCTCCGTCGGGGTAATACTTGTCGAGTGTGCCGTACTTACCGCAGGGGATATCCCCCAGCGTCAGACCGCAGGCAAGGAGGGCGGAAACGAAGGCAATAGGGAAGCCTGTAGCCTTTGAAGCAAGAGCGGAAGAACGTGATGTTCTGGGGTTTATTTCGATTACAACAATACGTCCTGTTTCGGGATTACGGGCAAACTGACAGTTGCAGCCGCCGATAACCTCGATGGATTCGATAATGCGGTAAGACATTTCCTGAAGCTCTTTCTGAACATCTTCAGGAATAGTCAGCATAGGAGCGGAACAGAACGAGTCGCCCGTATGCACGCCGATGGGGTCGATGTTTTCGATAAAGCAAACGGTAATCTTGTTGTTGTCGGCATCACGGACAACTTCAAGCTCAAGCTCTTCCCAGCCGAAGATACATTCCTCGACAAGAACCTGACCTACAAGAGATGCCTGCAAGCCTCTTTCACATACGACCTTAAGTTCGTCTACATTATAAACCATTCCGCCGCCGGCACCGCCCATTGTATAGGCAGGACGAAGAACTACAGGGTACTTGAGTTCCTCGGCTATCTTGACAGCTTCATCAATCGTGTAAGCAACTTCACTTCTCGGCATACCGATACCGAGATCCTTCATTGCATTCTTGAACTCGATACGGTCTTCACCACGTTCGATAGCGTCGACCTGAACGCCGATTACCTGTACGTTGAACTTTTTCAGTACACCTGCCTTGTCAAGCTCAGAGCAGAGATTAAGTCCTGACTGACCGCCGAGGTTGGGCAGAAGCGCATCGGGACGTTCCTGCTCGATAATCTGAGTAAGTCTGTCGAGGTTGAGCGGTTCAATGTAGGTGATGTCCGCTACATCCGGGTCGGTCATAATAGTTGCGGGGTTTGAGTTTACAAGAACTATCTCGTAACCGAGCTTCTTGAGTGCTTTACAAGCCTGTGTGCCTGAATAGTCAAACTCACAAGCCTGACCTATGATGATAGGGCCGGAGCCTATTATCATAATTTTGTTAATGTCCTGTCTTTTTGGCATATTTCTCATCCTTACCGCACTTTTGCAGTGCGAAATTTTTATTTGCCGTATTGTTGGCATATTTTATTAGGATAATAATATCACAAAATCCGACAGAATGCAATAGAAAACTTCCGGATAGGGGAGATTTGTCATAAAAGTAACATTTTCAGGCGGATGTTCGGTTTTGGGTACGAAAAAGCCGACCTGCCGGAAAAGGTCGGCTGATGATATTCAATCATATTTTTTCAAATATAAGGATTTTCTGAGTTACTTTCTTGATTAAAGGGAGGTTTCTGAACGGTTTCAATATCGGCATGATTTCTGTCATACCACGGATGATATCGTCATTTTTTATACATCTGAAACCGTCTGCCGCTTTACCTAAATCATCAAAGGTATCAGCACCAAACACGAATTTTGCACCGGTGTCCTGAATTGATTTTTCGGTATGTTCCTTGTTTACCCACTTTTTAGCAAGGCACTCCATAAGCACTGTCGCATTATCGAATTTATCTCTGATAATCGACAGCATCTGAGCGTTTTCATCAGAGGTAAGATACATTGAAAGACCTTCGATTATAAATAGCATTTTTCCTCTTTTTGTTACCTTGTCAGCCCAAGCAGGATCGGTTGCGGAAATGCCTATTGTAGACACCCTGCCTGATTCGTGATATATTGCGTCACGAACCTCTATAGTTTCCGGCAGATCGACATTGTACCATATTATTCTGCCGTTATCCATACGGTAAAATCTTGTATCAAGTCCGCAGGCTATGTTTACAACTGTGCAATCGGGATTTTTGTTTATAAAGTCTTTGACCAATTCGTCAAATACGATGGTTCGTGCGATTACTCCGTTGCTCATCGTAGAATCATTTTCCGCTTTTGAAAAGTCATAGTCTATCTTATTGACAAGCTCTATAGCCTTAGCATCATAAAATTTAGCGTTCCTTTTTCTTGAATATTTGGCTCTTGCGTAAAAACTCTGTAGCATAGTTTCTGCTGAGCCTGTAAGCAGTGGATTGATTTTTTTGTCTTCCATAATATCTCCGTTAATACACAAATACATTTTGGTTAATCCTAACTAACCAAAATCATTTTACCACAAAGATGCGCCTCTGTCAATAAAAATCCAAGAGTATTGCGGCTGAAGAGCGGATTTAAACAGGTTATAATCGGTTATAAATCAAAATTTCATAATATCGAAATAAAAATGTAAAAAAAGACTTGACAAAGGAGTCAGGATTTGTTATAATAAATCACGTTGTGAAAACAACTCAAAAGTTTTATAGCTTTTGAGCCACTAGCTCAGGCGGCAGAGCACCTGCCTTTTAAGCAGGGTGTCCCGGGTTCGATTCCCGGGTGGCTCACCAAAGTCCTTCGATTAAATTCGGGGGACTTTTTTATTTGTGTTTTGATAAGTACCGAATTGCACTGAACGAAGCTGTTTTTGCGGTATCGGAAAAAATTTTGCGACAAAACTTGACATCGGGGCAGATATAGTATAATATATAATTATAATTATCAGAAAAGAGAACTGTATGACCAAAAAGGAAAGAGCAGGGCTTGTTATAGACGGGCTTGCCGAGTGCTATCCGGATGTGAAATGCGCTCTTGTTTATAAAAAGCCGCATGAGCTTCTGATAGCGACAAGGCTTTCGGCACAGTGTACCGATAAGCGAGTAAATATGGTTACTCCCGCACTTTTCGAAAAATTCCCCGATATTGACAGCTTTGCGGCGGCAGAGCCTGACGAGGTTGCGGAATATATACATTCGTGCGGACTATATAAGACAAAAGCTGTCGATATTGTTATGATG
>ENA-OPJV01000770-OPJV01000770.1-human-gut-metagenome-genome-assembly--contig:-NODE-770-length-11344-cov-2.404110_pt1 | contig 11344 bp, 8 predicted proteins | sample MGYA00241772_ERZ501669 | MGnify/ENA primary metagenome ERZ501669 (study PRJEB25962, sample SAMEA2042290) | human gut metagenome | biome: human gut; feature: human-associated habitat; material: faeces...
CTTGAACATCCTGTCATCATAGTCAACAACAAAACCAATAAAAATAGATTAACGACTTTTAAAAACTTATTCATATTTCATTCATTCCTTAGTTTTTTATTTTTTCTTAAACAAACCACTCATCTTAGTAAATGCACTACCACCTTTGTTGCATCGTTTTCTCTGCTTTTCAAGATATTCAACTGTTTTTATAGCCTGTTCTCTTGTTATTCCCACAAGTGGCAGATACTCATCTAATTTTTCATACGCTTTTTCAATCAACTCTTCTGAGGAGCAATCCATCTGCTTAATAATTTTCAAAGCCTTATCATCTGCTGCCTGTTCTCTTGTTCCTGATTTTAATAACCCCATGGAGCAGAACTGTTTATTAAAGTCAGCAAGATATTTTTCAATTTTAGCAATACATTTTTGTTTGATTTCGGATGAAAATTTTTCTTCAAACTCTGCTTTTAAGTGCAAAAGTTCCGTTTCGTATGGAACCAAATCGTCTGGTGCCGGAGCTTTTACTTTTTGATTAAACTCTTCTAATTCAGTTCTTGCGAGATCTGCACCTTCTCTTGTTGAACATTCAACGCCGTCGACAGTTCTGTATATTCTATCAAGATCCTGCTGATATTTTTTTATATAAATATATGCATCCTGATTTTCATAATCGTCCATCCCCAATTCCCTGAACAATGCAATTAAATCCTGTTCTGCCTTTTTAGCATCATCTTCTGTATTTCCATGATTGGACTTAATATAGTTGAGAGCAAATTTTGATTTACATTCCTTTATATACTCATATGACTCTATTGCTTCATCCCGGCTCAGGCCTACTTTTGGTAGTAAATCATTTGCATACTTTTCCATATTAATAATATCCTCTTTTGAAACGCAATTATAACCTTTTAGCAGTTTAATCATACGTTTCTTTCCAGCTTCTTTTCTATCAAGTTTTTTCATGAAACCCGGTGTGCAAAACTGTTCATCAAATTTTGCAAGATACAAATCCATAAGGGCAACATTTTTTTCTACCAGTGCTGAACTGAATTTTTCTTTTATCTCAATAATTTTTTTCTTAATGTTTTCTTCGTAATCCAACAAATCACTTTCCAGAGGTTCTCTTATATCAGACATGAATTTTTGAATTTCAGGCAATTCTTTTCTTGCTAAATCTGCACCTTCTCTGGTTTTACATATAATTCCATCTACAGTACGATACTTTATATCAAAATTCTGAATAACATTATCAATGTATGATATACATTCCAAATCATCTGAAACATCAAGTTTAATATCATTACAATAATCAATTAATTGTTTTTTGGCCTTATGTGCATCTTCTTCTGTTTCTCCCTCATGTTCCTTTACGAACTCAAGCGCAATATGGTCCTTTGCTCCATGTAAATCAACTCCAAAATAGTCTGCAAGTGCCTTAATGCTGCCATCCTCATCTCCAAATTTTTTTATTAAATGAATATAGATATCTTCTGAATAACACATACCATCAAATGTTTTTTGATATATATCCATCTCCGCCTCCTTAGGTATAGCTCCTGAAGCAAGATTATTTAACATTCGCTTTCCCTTTTCAACATCTTCATCAACCTGCATTCCCCATTCTGTTGTAATGCCACATTCTTTCAACATTGCTATAAGCCCCAGATGGAAAGAAAACGCACAATTATATACGGCTTTTACATAATTTGATTTCGTACTGTTTTTTTCAAACAGTGCCGCAAGTTTTTTCTCTGCTTCTTTTTCATCAAGCTTATTTCCAGCCCAATTTACCAATGAATGGATTCCTCCTTCAAGAAGATTCATTCCAAATGCTTCTGCCTGATCCTCAACTGCATCCCCCCAGTCTCCACCAAATGTTGTTACTTCCCATCGGCTACGGTTTTCTTTTCGTTCTTCCCTATACTGCCTGTTCTGTTCAAGTGTTCCACTTATTACATCAATCTGTTTCGTTATATCATCATGAACTGAATAGAATTCATCCAGGCACCCCAGTTCAGCAATTTTCTTATAAATAATATCGTAATCATAATCATATACACCCATTGAAATTAAATCTTTTTTAATTTCATCTACCGAATTGGATACTGCTCTCTGAAAATAAGTAAAACCTTAAGTAAATTACCCATTGTACTAACAGACGCACACCTAATCACATTACGTCCTATCTTTAATCTATATTCTTTATAAAACTCTATAAACTGTTCCATTGATTTTTGTGCCTGCATAGCATATTTTTTTCTTAATACTGCATATAAATTCTTTTCAGGACTTACTTTTATGCTTCCAAATGGACTGTTAAATTCCCTTTCATGATTTTCATTTTCAATAATTTCCTTTACTGTCATATTAACACCTCAAAACCTATATTAAAGAATAATTCTTTATATTTAGAATAACACTTACGGTTATATTTTGCAATCTGTAACTTTGCATTAATGTATGTTTGGTTTGTTTATTAATTTTCTATTTACCTTATAATTAAAGTTTAGGAGGGAAAATAATGAATTTTAATGAAGATTACAGAATTCTAGGTCTCAACATCGCCTATTACAGAAGAATAAAAGGACTTACGCAACTTCAGCTCGCTGAAAAAACAAATGTAAGCCGTACACATATAAGTAATATTGAAGCTCCTAATAAAAAGACCGCAATATCATTGGATCTTTTATTTTCTATTGCATATGCTCTTGACATTCCACCATTCAGACTGCTTATAAAACCAGAAGAAATATCCTTAAAATAGTTAATTTCAATATTTAAATAAAGCTCCACAGGTGAGTAAACTCCTCTGTGAAGCTTTATATTATCTTGCTCATTATCTGTATCTGATGTGCCAATATACTGTGCCTTACTTTGCCTTTCACACAAAATAAAAGCCCTAAACCAGCGCACAGCTTAGCTTGGGACTTCCGAGTGCGCCTTCAGGGGTTCGAACCCTGGACACCCTGATTAAGAGTCAGGTGCTCTACCAACTGAGCTAAAGGCGCATAAAATATTTTGTCTTTTGTTTGACGCAAGTGTTATTATATATGAGTCGTTAAAAAAAAGCAAGTGTTTTTTTTATTTTTTATGAAAAAATTTTCAAAATTAATTTCTGTACTATTTACAGTTGAAAATCTTCTTGAGTTCGTCGAAAGCCCGCTTGATTTTAAGCAACTCGCAGTTAAGTCGGCGGCAGCCGGAACAAATGCACATGCAGTGGAAACGTTTTTTCATTCTACTCCCCTCCCAACATTATTAAAATTTTACCTTGTGGCGATAAGCTTGTTAATAGGATTGCCAAGCTTTGAAAATTTGATTTCGTATTCGGTCATTACGTTGCCATCGTTCATATCGCTGTTGTGAAGATCGTATGTGACGCTGTCTAATTTCCAGCCGGCAGCTTCAACCTCTTCCAAAGAAAAATCAAATAAAGGTCTGTTGTCGGTCTTGAACTCCACACGCCCTGTTTTTGCAAGAATATTGTTATATCTGGCAAAAAACTGTCTTGAAGTAAGACGTCTTTTCGCGTGACGGTCCTTTGGCCATGGGTCTGAGAAATTAAGATATATTCTTCCAATCTCACCGTTTTCAAATACATCCTCTATTTTCTCGGCATCCATCCGGATAAAGCGAAGGTTAGGCAGCTCCATTTCCCTCTGCTTTTCCAATGCACGGACAAGAACGCTTGAAAACTTTTCTATTCCAATGTAATTGATATCAGGGTTCTTTGACGCAAGCTCCATGATAAATCTGCCTTTGCCCGTTCCGATTTCAAGATGGATTTCGTTGTCGTTGCCGAAAATCTCATGCCATCTGCCTTTATTTTCTTCAGGTACATTAATTGTATAATCACTTTCTTCAAGTGCCTCTCTGGCACCTCTCACATTTCTTAATCTCATGTCTATGAGTTTCCTCCGTATCTAAGCGATATTATTAGTATATACAAACGCCCCCGAATATGCTACTATAATTTCAAATTTTGTTAAAGGGATTTAGTATGAAAAAAATAATTGCTTCAACTCTTACTTTTATATATATTATGTGTCATTTAAGCCTATGCCGGGCGGCTGATAATAATGACATTCTGCCTGAATTTCCCGATATTAAGTCACAGTATATTGTGCTGATGGACGCCGATTCCGGGGAGGTTCTTTATCAGAGAAATATGGATAAAAAATGCTATCCTGCAAGCACCACCAAGATGATGACGGCTTTGCTTACCATAGAGAATACATCTATGTCAGATGTGGTTACCTATTCCAAAGCTGCGGTTGACAGTGTTTCTCCCGGTGATGCTAATGTAGGAATTGCTGTGGGCGAACAGCTTACGGTAGAGCAGTCCTTGTATTGCCTTATGCTCCGCTCCGCCAATGATGTGGCTTACGGACTTGCAGAATATGTGGGCGGTACGGCTTCCGGTTTTGCATCGATGATGAATGACAAAGCTGCTGCCTTAGGCGCTGTTTCAACGCATTTTTCCAATCCAAGCGGTCTCACCAATGAATTTCACTACTCCACGCCTTATGATATGGCATTGATAGGAAGAGCCTGTTTTAATAACAAAACCCTTGTAAATATCATGAGTTATACAGGTGTATACAAGATAGGCAAGACTAACACAAATAACAATATCCGCTATTACACACACCGTTTCCAGATGTTAAAAGGCGGCGAGTATGAGTACCGGTATTCAAAAGGCGGCAAAACCGGATATACCGATGCCGCAGGCAACTGTCTCGTATCTTTTGCCGAAAAAGACGGTATAAGGCTGGTGTGCTCAGTTATGAATTCAACGGCTTCGGGAAGATACACCGACTCCATCGCACTTTTTGATTATTACCTTAATAACTACCGTAAATGTTATCTTGATGATAATAATATGTCATCTTCATCTTTTGGGCTTGATGCCCTTGATATTACCTATGAGATGACATCGACAAACGGCTACAGCATAGAATTCGATGATGGGGCTTATATTCTTGTTCCGTCAAATGCCAATATATCGGACCTGACAAAGATTGTAACATACGCAGATAATGCCGCTTATTCCGGTAAAAGCGGCGGATTTGCCTGCATCAGCTTTTATTACAAAAACCTGCCTCTCGGTAATTCCACTATCTATATAAAAGACAATAAAAATTCTTCCGTCACACCCGGAACTAACGGAGTAATGACGGAAGAAACACACATCACTATTAATAAAGATAAAACAATTTATATAAATATTTTTGTATTAATCGGTGCAGTGGCAGGGCTTTCACTCATTATTGTACCGGTTGTCATGAGAGTAAAAAACAGGAGACGTCACAGGAGAGGTTTTCACTTCTGAGCACCCTGTCTCTGGCGCTGTTTTTCCCTTGAACGTTTTGCCCTTCTGCGCTCTCTTTTGTGGTCCTGCTTCTGGATGATTTCAGCAACGCCGTTTTCGTCGGTCTTCTTTAAAATCTTAATTGCATAATATAAATCATCCTCGGTCTTTTTAAATCGTATTTTACCCTTAAAAAGACCGTGGTTCTCACAATATGCAACACAGTAATATACATGTTGGTTATTGGAAAACCATTTTATTCTCTGCTTGATTTCCCTGTTGCACAAGAAACATTTCGTGGTACGGATAACACCGTCCAGCATAATTTTTTCCCTGTCACGATAGCCTTTTGATATAAACTTACTGTAGGTAGGATACACTAACGTGAATTCCTCAGCCCGTGATGACGGTATCTTGTATGTGTCCACCGAGGTGTACTCATATATTTTATCCATATCCATCAGCCCAAAAATCTTTGCCGTATACTCTGCATCCGCAAAAGCCGAGTGAAAAGCTTCATTCTGCACAATATTTTTATCTGCGGTTACAGTTTCAAGCGAGCTCCGCTTCTTGCCATCGTCATAACATATACTGTACGATTTCTGCAAATCGTAGTAAATAAGCGGCATTGGAAGATTAAGGTTTATCTTGTAATAATCACAGTTACGCTGAAGTTCTGTAAGGTCCATGCATCCCCATGTACAGAAAATGTAATCATCCCCGCACCATTCCATAAACTCTTTAACAGCCTGGGGAAATGGCACTCCTTTTTCAACAAGTTCACCCATGGTTGTGCCAATAAGGTCCTGCATAACAGGATGAAGCGTCTGATATACACCGGGGGCTATATTTTTTGCAAAAGTATCTATGACTCTCCTCTGTGAATCCAGCTTGACTGCACCAATCTCTATTATTTCAAATGGCATATCCTTAATTTCTTTTTCTTTTCCGTCAGGACATTGATTCCATTCCAAATCAAACACTATATAATTCATGCTCTGTCCTCTCTTTTTTTATCATTACTATAATAAATAATCTATAAATTTCCATTCTCACATACAAATAAAACTATATTAGCATTGTACCATAAAAAAAGACGAAATACAGTAACTTTCTTTAAATTCCAGTATTTCGTCCTTTAATCAACTATTCAACATCAATAATTTTTTGCACCGTTTTTAATTTTTATCTTCTGCAATTTTAAATTTCTGGATCATTTCACGCAGATTTTCTGCTTCACTGCTCATCTCCTGACTAGATGCTGCACATTCTTCAGATGTTGCCGAATTCGTCTGTACGACATCATTGATCTGTTCAATTCCATCATTAATCTGTTTGATTTCTGTTGCCTGTGTCTCTAACGTATCAGCAATATTTGTGACTTCTTTTGTAATGATCTGGGAATTCTCAGCGACCTCCTGCAATTGTGATGCCGTCTGCCCTGCAATCACCATACCTTTTTCCACGGCTTTCACAGAGGTTTCAATCAATGTTGCGGATTCCTTTGCTGCCTGGGCACTCTGGTCTGCCAGCACATTTACCTGATTCGCTACAACTGCAAATCCCTTTCCTGCCTCCCCTGCTCTTGCAGCCTCAATGGAAGCATTCAATGCAAGCAGATTCGTCTGGGACGCAATTTCATTGATTGTTGCAATGATCTTGTCAATCTCTTTTGATGCCCCGTTGATCTCATTCATGGAATCAACCATATCCTTCATTTTACCATTGCTTTCCAGAATGGCATTTCCAAGTTCGTCTACTCTTCCACTGATTTCTTTTGCGGTTTTTGAATTTTTTTCTACCTGTTCAGAAACACCTTCGACTGTTGCGGTCAGTTCTTCTACAACTGCTGCCTGATTTGTTGCTCCATCCGCAAGGTCATTGGAGCTTGCTGCTACCTGCTCTGCGGCACTCGAAACTTCATCTGAAACATGTTGGATTCCCTTTATTGTCTCTGCCATGCTTTCTTCAAACAACATAAAGGAGTTTAGAATTCCAACAAAATCCCCTTTCCACTCTACTTCCGGCTGCACATCAAAATTTCCATCTGCAAACATCTTCATTGCACGTCCAATATCATCTACATAGCTTCCCAGAATGCGGATGGATTTACGCATACTGTGTGCCAGTCTTCCAATCTCATCATCTGAATGGTATTCCAGCGTGCTGTGCAGGTTTCCATCTGTTAATTCCTGTGCAACGGCTTCCACTTCACGTAATGGTACTAAAATTGTCTCAAGTACTTTTTTGCCTGTTTTTGTTGTCAGTTTCCATGCCAAAACCAGACAAACAATAATACACGCAACTCCTGCCACTGCAAAAATAACCGTAACTCTGACTGACCGGCTGCTTTGCTCATTGGTCATTTCATCTAATCTTATTGCAATTTCTACAGCTTTATTTAATGCTGGGGTACAATCATTCAGAATTGAATCAACTGCCTTATCTTTGTCACCGCTTTTGATTTTTTCCATGATGGAATAACCAATGTTTCCCCAGTCTGCAAGGGCAGATGAGTATTCTTCATAATCCGCATCCGGAACAACTCCGGAGTTCTTTAAATTTTTCAGTTGGGTATTAACTTCTGCAAGCAGTCTTTCTACCGTCTGCTCATAACCGTCATAAGAGGATGCATCATTATTTAATGCCATTTCCCTGATATTTCTCGCTGCTGCGTTAACATTTATCCTGCAGATTTTCACCGCCCGGTCTGCAACAGTAACATTTTGTACATAACGCTTCATATTGAAAAATAGAATACCTATGACCACAATAGATAACAGCCCTGAGACTAACATCATAATAATGACTTTTCTGTAGCCATAGTTTATCCTTTCCTTCAGATGCAAATTTTCCAATTTATTTTTCTTAATATTTTTCTTTGTCGCCATAGTTTGCTATTTCCTTTCTCTTTTACTCGTTCCTTATATATCAAATTTTTTTCTTAAAGTCAATAAATTTCAGGAACAATTTTATTATTCTATTTTTACATAAAATATTGTACCACTCCCCCTCCGAAAAATACAGTACTTTTACCAATTTTTTCTACAGTTACCTCTCCCATCGAACGTGATGTAATCTGGAATGTCGTGCCGGTGGTTCCCTCGTAAGAGCCAATTTCCATAATCGTAACTGTGGCAGTTCCTGCATTGATGTACAACCTTTGGTATCAATGCAGATCCTGTATATGTCTGAGCCGATATAGGCCTGATATCATAGGCAAGCAGGAATATAGTGTTTTGTTTCATGCAATCACCATAAAATAAAAAAAGCAACAATGAATTTTCACGATCATTGTTGCAAAAAATCAATGTTCCCTGCGGGAATCGAACCCACAACTAGTGCTTAGGAGCTCAAGTCCCCGTTGGAAACCTATATTATTTTGAGTTAAGATAAGTCAAGTAAAGCATTGATTTTTCTACCTTCCCTGCTGCACACTATCAATATAGAACATGATCGGAACCGGGCAGAACATCACAACGAAGAAGCACATATTCGACAGAATAGAAGCATTGGAAACAAACAGCTGGCGCAGCTTCGATTCTCCCAGCATCCGGTAAAAGGTTCCGGTATAAGTAATGCTTTCCTCCGTGACCGGTTCCCTTTCACTTGGGTAAATATATTGTCCCAAAAGGAATGCCGCAAGCAGCACACATATCACCACATAAAATAAAATTCTCTTGTACTTTTGGATCGTATATTTCGCTTCTGTAAAATGTTTATGGAAAATTCATTCGACAAATCATGCTTTCCGAACTAAAATAGGAATGCGATATGATAATTTCATGATCCTATGAAAGGAGACAACATGATATGAAGAATAAAAAATATTCCATCGTTTATAGCAGCTTAACAGGTAATACCAAGGTGCTGGCTGATGCAATCCACGAGGCATTACCTCAGGATGAATGTGAGTATTTCGGTGTGTCCGACACAGTGATCCCTTCTTCCGAACTGCTCTATATCGGATTTTGGACAGACAAGGGTAATGCAGATACCAAGACATTACAGCTATTATCGCAGTTAAAGAATAAACAGATTTTTCTGTTTGGAACTGCAGGCTTTGGTGGCAGTGATATCTATTTTCGGAAAATCCTGAGTCAGGTTAAGCAGTTCATTGACGCAAGCAATGTTATCGTCGGAGAGTATATGTGTCAGGGCAGAATGCCGCAGTCTGTCCGGGAACGCTACTTGAAAATGAAGGAAGCTCCTGATCATCCGGCAAATCTTGATGTATTGATCCAGAATTTTGACTGTGCATTGTCTCACCCTGATGCCAATGACTTGGAAAAACTGAAAGAAGCCGTTATGGATCCATCCTTCTGATAAGACCATAAAATAAGGCAGCCCCACATAGCTGAGTCTGCCTTACTCTCTTTATTTAACGTTGATGCCACTGGCATATTGCTGCAGAAACTGTTTCTTTCCACATGGTCTTCCAAAATAATATCCCTGCAGATAATCAACCTTCATTTCTTTCATTTTCAGAAGCCATTCTTTTTCCTCGATGCCTTCTGCGCATATCCTGACGTTAATACTATGTACCATGGGGATGATATTTTTATATAATTCATAATCCCTGTCACTGTTCATCGCCTTGGCAGTAAAATCCCTATCCATTTTCACGTAACTTGGATTCATATCACGGATACAATGAAGATTCGAATATCCTGTTCCAAAATCATCGATCACAAAGGGAATCCCGTTCTTGTCCAGAGTTTTACGGAATTTACAGAACGAAGGTGTCATATCCATAAATCCGCTTTCTGTCATTTCAACACATAAGCATTCCGGCTGTAATGAATATTTTTGAATTGCATCCAGAATATCCCGCTCCACATTGCCTTGCAGGATCTGAACATAGGATACATTTACATTCATCCGGAAGTCAGGAATATATTTCTGCATTTCACAGCACATTGCTGCAGCTTCGTTCAAAATATATCTTCCAGCGGGAATGATCAATCCGGTCTCTTCCAATAATGGGATAAACTCCATCGGTGAAACAAACTCCCGCCCTTCTTCCGTTATCATGGAAAAACGCATCAGTGCCTCTGCTCCAATGATCTGTTCGGACTGACAGTCCACGATCGGCTGGTAGTATACTTCAAAGCCATCATAATGGTTCACAATAGCATTACGAAGTGTTGCTATGATTCTTCCTTTTCGTAAAAAGACCTCATAGTCATCCTGGTCAAAAATATAGAATCCATTTTTACCCATGCTTTTTGCCTGTTTCAAGGCAAATTCAAACTTTTTGCGGCATTCTTCGGTTCCCTCACAAAATGTTGCTGCATCTATAACACCAATAGAAATAGAAAATATAGCTTCATAATTTTCGGCTACTATGAAATTATGAAGTTTATCTGTAATCTTTTCTTTCAGTGCCACAGCGTCTTCTGCGGAGGAAGCTTCCAGATCCACGATCACATACTGATCCGCTACCAGATGGTAAATTCTCTGCTTGTCTGAAAGGCATTCCTTCATACAGCCGGCTACGCTTTTCAGGATATAATTACCATAATCAGCTCCCCTGGAGCTATTGATCGCTCCAAAATCATCAATTCCTACATGCATAAAAAATCCCTTGGTAATGGGTTCTTTTTGTGCACGCAGGTAAGCAAGGAATTCCGGACCGCCAAGCAGTCCTGTGACATTATCGGCTCTTCTCCTGTTGCCGGTCTCATTCAGACACCCGACCAGATACTCTGCCTTTCCCTGCTGATCAATGATCACGATACCACGGCTGTTAATCCAGACCGGCATACCTTCTTTATCAAGCCACCTGTAATGAAGATTATGTACATTTTCTCTTCCTTCGCATATATCCGCAAGATGCTTTGCAAGCATCCTGCGGTCTTCCTCATATACTACCTTCATAACTTCATTTGCAGCATCTGTCAGAACATTTTTCGACATATTAAACCGTTCCACAGCTGACTGTGAAATCTCAAAGGTATCATTCTGCAGATCAAATATATACAGGTAATCATCCATACAATCTTTAATGATCTCAAATAAGATTTCTCCTGTCTGCTCTCCAAACACTTT
>ENA-OPJV01000776-OPJV01000776.1-human-gut-metagenome-genome-assembly--contig:-NODE-776-length-11280-cov-1.335323_pt1 | contig 11280 bp, 4 predicted proteins | sample MGYA00241772_ERZ501669 | MGnify/ENA primary metagenome ERZ501669 (study PRJEB25962, sample SAMEA2042290) | human gut metagenome | biome: human gut; feature: human-associated habitat; material: faeces...
TCTGAACTATAACTTTGCCGACCGCTACTTGCTGACCGCCACCCTCCGTGCCGATGGTTCTTCATCCTTTGCCAAGGAAAGCCGCTGGGGTTGGTTTCCCTCTGTAGCATTGGCATGGAAAGTCAACAACGAAGCCTTCATTAAAGACGTGGAAGCCATCAACTCCCTAAAACTTCGCTTAGGGTGGGGTGTGGTAGGTAACCAATGGGCAGGCTCTTATGCCTACGGTGTAACCATGGCTTCGGCAGCTTCCATCTGGGGAACCGGATTCTATGCCGGAAACTACCCCAACCGTAGCTTGAAATGGGAAGAAACCAACTCCTATAACATCGGCCTAGACCTCGCCCTCTTCGACAACCGCGTGGAATTGATTGCCGACGCTTATTACAAGAAGACCGACAACCTCTTGATGCAAGCCTCATTGCCCACCTATGTAAGTGGACTCATCGGTGCACCGTGGGTCAACGCCGGTGCCATGACCAACAAGGGTGTGGAATTTACACTGAATACACGCAACATCCTGACCCACGACTTTACCTGGACTTCCGGACTCACCTTCTCCATCAACCGCAACGAAGTAACAAAACTCTACTCCGAGTCATCGGCAATCTCGGGCATCAACGGAAATGAAACGCTGACCTACACTATGGTGGGCGAACCGGTCGGGCAGTTCTACGGTTATAAAGTCATCGGTATGTTCAAAGAAGAGAGCGACTTCTACAAGAAAGATGCTGACGGCAACTTCCAGCTCGACGAAGCGGGCAATCGCATACGTATAGCAATTCCCAAGGGTCAACAAATAAGCAAAAATGGTATCTGGGTAGGTGACTACATTTACGAAGACCTTCACGAAGATGGTGTAATCGATGAAAAAGACCGTACATTCTTGGGTAATCCAGCTCCTAAGTTCACCTTCGGATTCAACAACTATTTCGCATATAAAGGATTCGACCTCAACATCTTCCTTAACGGTTCGGTAGGCAATAAAGCCGTCAACCTAATCCGCCGCACGTTTACCGACCCCATGCGAAACAGCAACTTGCTGAAAGAAGCCACCGACATTGCTTTGATTGGAATGCACGACCCCGAAGTGGGCGATGAAGAGCTCTCCAACGTCTATATCGTCAATGCCGACCGAGCCAAAGTACAGCGTGTCACCACCAGTAGCGCCAATGACAACAACCGTATCTCCAGCCGTTTTATCGAAGATGCCTCTTATCTCCGTATAAAGAACATCTCATTGGGTTATACATTCCCCCGAAAGTGGCTGCGCCATTTACAAATAGACAATATACGGCTCTACGTCAATATTCAGAACCTTTGCACCATCAGTGGCTACAAAGGATACGACCCTGAAATAGGCGCATTGAATTACAATGTCCTCTTGCGGGGTGTGGACGATGCCCGTTACCCCTCTCAGCGTATCTATACGTTCGGACTTAATTTTAATTTTTAATGAGTTTGGCAAATATCACTAAAAAAGACAAATAACATGAAATACAGATTTCTCACCCTTATATCGTCGCTCCTCCTGCTCACAGCGTGCAGCGACTCTTTTCTGGAACGTGCTCCCGAAGGCAACTACGTGGATGTAACCTTCTACACTTCCGATAAAGCTTTACAAGCGGCTACAGCCCCGCTCTACAATCGTGCCTGGTTCGACCTCAACCAGCGTTCCATCGTGCCGCTGGGCAGTAACCGGGCTAACGACAACTTCAGCCGCTGGGGTTCCCCAGAATTTACCAACTTCAAGGTAACGGCATTGAATGACAATCTTGCCGCTGCCTGGAAAGGATTCTATTCGGTCATCACCATGGCAAACGCCGCCATCAGTGACGTGAAGACCAAATGCAGCAGCAACGTAAGCGAACAGGCTAAACTGACCGCCATTGCCGAAGCGCGCCTGATGCGTGCCTGTGCCTACTTCTACATGGTGCGTCTTTGGGGACCAGTCATTATCATTGAAGATAACGACAAAGTGGTAGCCAACCCCATCCAACCCCTCCATCGCGAAGAGGATGTGTTTGAATTGGTGATTCGCGACCTGACCTTCGCAGCTGAGAACCTCCCCGAAGTGCCGATGGCCAAAGGCCGCGTCAGCAGTTGGGGAGCCAAAGGAATGTTGGCCAAAGCCTACCTTGCCCGTTCTGGATGGAAAGGAGGTACACGAGACAATACAGACCTGGAACTGGCAAAAAAGATAGCAGCCGACGTGATAGAGAACAGCGGAATCGCCCTTTACGACCGCTACGAAGACCTCTTCAAATACAAACATAACAACAATCCGGAATCACTCATCGCCATGCAATGGGTACCGTTAGGTGATTGGGGAGTATGCAACACCCTGCTTGCCGACCTTGCGGGTAACAGCACGATGACTGGTGGCATTAACGTCTGGAGTAGTTACCAAGCCAGCATTGATATGCTTCAGCAATATGAAGTAGGCGATACCATACGCCGCAACGCAACGTTCTGCACTCCGGGAACATATTATCCCTATATTTGTATTGCCAATGGTGGATACACCTACGACGGCAACACCTCCAGCATCAAGAAAGGCGTGCCCGGCGGTCCCGATGATGACAACGATGGCTATATCCAGTCAATGAGTTCTCCGCTTAACACCTACATCTTGCGTTTGGCCGATGTTTATCTCACCTATGCCGAAGCTTGTCTCGGCAACAATGAAGAATTGACCGGCGGCCCCGGTCTGGAAGCATTGAATCTTGTCCGCGACCGTGCCTGTATTCCACGTAAGAAAAGCATCACCTTTGAAGACATTATCCGTGAACGTCGCGTCGAATTTTCTATGGAGTATTGCAACTGGTATGACATGGTGTCGTGGTATCATTGGAGACCCGACTACATGCTCAATTATTTCCAGAACCAGCACCGAGGTTATACAGTTGACAACATTGTGAAAGATGAGGACGGCTATCTGCACTTCGGTAAATACGACGGTGATGTCTTCCTCGAAGGTGTGGAAAATTGGCAGGAACCGGGCGAAAATGTCGAAATTACCCACAACAACATCATGATGCCCTATCCGGAAAGCGACATCATCCAGAACCCGCTGCTGAATGAAGAACCGGTAGCCTATGAGTTCAGTGAATAAGTCAAACGATACATTCATTATCTAATTTTACTATTATAACATGAAACATATCCATTTTCCCTTAATATTGCTGACCATTATGCTGGCATGCAATCTCTTCACCGCTTGTAACGACGATGAAGGCGGCGGTATCCCCGTCATCCACCACATTCGCCTGACAGACCCCGAGAAAGCCGACAGTACCTTTACTGACGTAAATCCAGGTACCATGATTGTGGCTATCGGTGAAAACTTGAACGGTGTGAAAAAAGTATTCATCAATCAACAAGAAGTTTCATTCAACAGTAACTACAGCACATCTACCAATCTCATCCTCACCATTCCCGCAGATTTACCGCTGGTTGGCGCCAATCCCGATTTGAAGGATGAACTACGTATAGAAACTACGCACGGCACAGCCATCTACTCGATCAACGTGCTCTCGCCTGCACCCTATATTACCCGCATCGCCACTACTTTCCCCGTAGAGGTAGGAACACCATTACGCGTAATAGGAGGCAATTTCTACGAAATCCAGCGTATCTACTTCACCACAGCCGAAGGTGACATTACCGATGCTCCCGTATCAACAGAAATAACAGAATTTACAGTAAACAAAGATTTCAGTGAAATTTCCTTCAAGGCACCGGCAGGACTGATTGATGAAGGAAGTCTGGTAGTAGAATGCTATACGGCAGCGGCATTCACTCCCTTCCGCCGTACAGCTCTTCCACCGAGCATCAACAAGGTAAGTTCCATGATGCCTATCACGGGTACTACTGTTACCGTACTGGGACAGAATTTCATGGACATCGCCTCCATCACAATGGGCAACCGCTCCGTAGACCTCTCTACTGTTACTATAAGCGAAGCCAACGATGTGCTTACCTTCACCATGCCGCGCCCACCACAAGGCACTTGCTCACTCGCCATCACCACAATGGGCGGCACTGCCGAAGTTCCGGGCTTCTATCCTCTGGAGAATATCGTGCTCAACTACGATGACATCGGTTCCTTCTCATGGGGCGGATTTGCCACAGCCATCACAGCCGACGGTTCGGTACCCCCCTACTTCTCCGACGGGCAATGCTATCAGCTGGCCGGTGAACTTTCTGCATGGAACTGGTGGTGGGGACAATTGCAGAACACCGCTGTATGGAATATTGATGCCGCCTTCTTGCCTGCCGCTACACCGACTTCCGAACTAGCTTTACAGTTCGAGTGTTTTGTAGCGCAAGAATATGGCGAAGGTCCTGTCTTCCGTATCTACCTCAAAGGAAACGAGGCACACAACTACACGGACTATCGTCCTATGAGCGATTTCACTGGAAAGACCGAAGTAGGCCAGTGGATGCAATGCAGCATTCCGCTCTCTGCACTCGTGGATGAAGCTACCTGGGGCAAATTCCAAAGCCGGAGTGGCGAAGAGCTGGCACTCCAGATGACCAACCCCAGCGGTAATGGTCCATACAACATCGAAATGTATTTTGATAATTTCCGAATTGTCAAGATACAATAATTCAATAAATTGAATTCAGACACAGAATTAACATAAAGTGACACCGCTCTTTTAAACTTTTAGACGCTGATTCAGCTGAATCAGCGTCTAAAAAATGAATACACCGCAATTATTAAAGAGAAAATCAATGAATATCATGGTACAAATCTTCAAGGAAACCCTATTGACCAGCCTGATTCTGTTTCTGATGACGGCTTGCTCTGACGATAAAAAAGAACTGAAAATCATCGTAGAGCCTACTTCCTTCCATTTTGAACAAACGGGTGGTAGCAAGAAATTCGGTATCACCCCCAATGAACCAGCCACTTTCCAAAGTTCGGAAGCATGGTGCAAAGTAACCTCGGAAAGCAGCACTCCCGTACAGGCAATCTATAACATAACCGTAGAACCCAACACTACGCCCGACGTGCGCAACGCCATCATCACCGTCAGCGTAAAGGAGCATGTACAAGAAATCAACGTGGAGCAGGCGGCCTATATCCAAAGCGATGAACCGGAAAAATACACTGTACGCGAGAATCTCACAACCCACCAACTGATTAACGAAATGGGACTGGGCATCAACCTAGGCAACACGCTGGATGCCGTGGGCGACTGGATAGACCCAAGCAACATTCTCAATTACGAACAAGCATGGGGAAGCCCTATTATCACACAAGAAATCATTGAAGGATATGCCAAAGCGGGCTACTCATCTCTGCGCATACCGGTCAGCTGGGGCAATCTGCTGTCCGACGACTTCAAAGTGCATCCTGACCTGATGGACCGCGTAGAGAAAATCCTAAACTGGACCCTCGACTGTGGCATGGTGGCTATCATCAATATCCACCACGAAAACGAATGGATTAAACAAGTACCCACCGACAGCAAAGCAAAAGAAAAATTCACTTCCATCTGGAAACAGATATGTGAACGCTTCGAAAAGTACGGTGACCACTTACTGTTCGAGCCAATGAATGAAATCGGATACGATGAGATTTGGACTCCGTGGAGCGGTAGTGAAGCCGACAAGGCAAAGGCACTGGGATACGTGAACGACCTCAACCAGCTCTTTGTCGACATAGTAAGAAACAGTGGCGGCAACAACGCCAAAAGTCTGTTGGTGGAAATCTACAACACCAACTTGGAGTATGCTTACGACCCCTTGTTCAAGATGCCGAATGATCCCGCAAACCGACTTGCTCTTACAGTGCATTACTATACTCCCGCAAACTTTGCCATACTGGGTGGAGGCGAGGTTGTCGATTGGGGTGTAGGCCGGGAAAGCTGGGGAACGGAAGCTGACTTCAAGGAACTGAACGACAATATGGACCTACTGAAGAAGAATTGCGTAGACAAAGGAATCCCCGTCATCATAGGCGAATATTGCGCCGACTCCAGAAACAGAACAAAGGAAGTGATAAGACTCTTCTGTGTTTCCGTAACCGAAGCCATCTACTCGCGCGGCATGTGCCCAATGCTATGGGACACTCCGGGGGGACAATACAACCGACAGACTTGCCAGTTCGACGACCCTCTCTTCTTAGAAGAAATGATGGCTATTCCGGTTAAATATCCACGGAATTAAACAAATATTCATAATCAATAATCAAATAAAAATGAACAGAATCAGCACTTGTTTCGCCAGCCTATTGCTTTCTTGTGCATTGACGGCACAAGCACAGCAATATCAACTGAATTCACCGGACGGAAAACTAATTGTCAACATCGAAGCCTGACAAACCCTCAACTGGGCGATTGCCCACGACGGTACCACCGTTCTTTTGCCTTCAGACATTGCCATGCAATGCACCGAAGCTGAGGGAAAGCCCATTGCTTTCACCTTCGGCAAAAATGTGAAGGTGACCAAAGCTACCCGTACTTCCGTCGACACTTCCTTCCCCACTCCTTTCTACAAAAAGGCGAATGTGAAGGACACTTATAACCAACTCACGCTGAAATGCCGTAACGGCTATAGCATACAGTTCCGCGCCTACGACGACGGAGCCGCCTATCGTTTTGTTTCCGAACTGCGCAAACCTTTCTGCGTGAAGGACGAGATTGCCGAGTTCAACTTCGACCGCGATTACCACGCTTTCGTGCCCTATATTAACGACAATCGCGCCGGCGAGCGTTACTGCTACTCCTTCGAGTCCTACTACGATGAGGCCCCCCTCTCTCGCATGTACAAAGACTCGCTTGCCATTACTCCGCTGATGGTAGAACTGGAGAACGGAAAGAAAGCCGTCATTATGGAAGCCGGATTGTCCAACTATCCCGGCATGTTCCTCACTGCCAACCCACAGATGCCCCACGGAGTGAAGGCAGAATTCGCCCCCTATCCACAGGAAACAGTCATCGGAGGCTATGACCGCTTGAACCTCGTCCCTACCAAACGTGCCGACGTTATCAGCAAGCCCAACAATGCCCCCTACTTCTGCCCCAACGGGCGTCCCACAGGGAAACAGACCTATCCTTGGCGTGCCGTGCTTGTTGTTACCCACGACACACAACTCGCCAACAACGACATGATGCAACGCCTCGCACCCGAATGCCGCATCGCTGACACATCCTGGATTAAACCCGGAAAAGTGGCATGGGACTGGTGGAATACTTGTAACCTGACCGGCGTGGACTTCAAGGCAGGCATGAATACGCCCACCTATAAGAAATACATCGACTTTGCCGCCGAAAACCAGCTGGAGTATATCATCATCGACGAAGGTTGGAGCGGAAAGGAATCATTAATGGAAGACATCAGTCCCGAAATCAATCTCGAAGAACTGGTGGCATACGGCAACCAAAAGGGCATAGGCATCATCCTCTGGGCAAGCTGGCGCAATCTTACGGGAGGAGGCGACATCTCCCCTGCCGTGGAACAAGTTATCAGCCACTACGCACAAATGGGAATCAAAGGTTTCAAAATTGACTTCTTCGACCGCGACGATCAAATCGCCATCTCTTCTACCGAACAGCTCGCAGCATGCGCCGCCAAACATCACATGTTGCTTGACCTACACGGACTGAAACCCTTTGGTATCCAGCGCGCCTATCCCAACATCCTCAACTTTGAAGGTGTGAAAGGACTGGAAAACAGCAAGTGGGAGCCCATCGTGAACGGTGCGCCCTTGCATGACTTTCCACGCTACGACGTTACCGCTCCCTATCTGCGCCAACTCGTCGGTCCGATGGACTATACGCCGGGAGCTATGGTAAATGCCACCCGTTCCTTGTTCCGCTCCGTCAACGATCACCCCATGAGCCAAGGTACGCGTGTACACCAGATGGCTATGTACACCGTCTTCGAGGCACCCTTGCAGATGCTTGCCGACAGTCCCAGCAAATACATAAAGGAACAGGAATGCACCGACTTCATCGCCAAGGTTCCCACTACCTTCGACGAAACCATTGCCCTTGATGGTAAAATAGCCGAATACATCACGATAGCACGCCGCAAAGGAAACACTTGGTTTGTAGGCAGCATGACCAACTGGACTCCGCGCAGCTGCACCATCGACCTCTCCTTCCTCGGCGAAGGAAACTATGAAGCTGAAATCTTTGCCGACGGCGTCAATGCCGACCGTGAAGCTACCGACTATAAAAAAGAAGTACGCATCGTCACTGCCAAAGACAAACTCAATGTACAACTGGCACCCGGCGGTGGATGGACAGCACGAATTACAAAAAAATGAATCTGAGAAAACTGTTTCTGCCATTGTGTTCAGTAGCCTTGTGCCTGCAATCCTATGCACAAGACAAATCCTTCCTTAAGGATATGCTCTGGTATATAGACAACCCTTCTGTATTTGAAAAAGGACAAGAGGAAGGACACGCTTGGCATATGCCCGAAAAGAGCATGCTACTGAATGGGACATGGAAGTTTTTCTGGTGCGATACACCGGAAGGGATACTTGCACACTTTTTTAACCCCGAATTCCCGGATAAGCAATGGGGCGACATCAAAGTTCCCTCAAACTGGGAAATGCAAGGTTATGGTGACAAGCTGTTCAGAAATGTATCTGCTCCCTTCGGGGTGAATCCACCACATGCTCCCAAAGAGTATAACCCTACCGGACTATACCGGCGAACATTCAAGGTACCTGCAAGTTGGGCAGCAAAAGACCAGATATTTTTAAGGTTCGAGAAAGTGGCATCCGCTTCTTTTGTATGGGTCAACGGTCATGAAGTGGGCTACAATGAAGGAGCACAAGAACCTGCCGAATACAACATCACTCCTTATTTGAAGCCGGGCGAAAACACGCTGGCTGTCTGTGTACTAAAGTATTCGGACGGCTATTACCTGGAAGGACAAGATTATTGGCGACTGGCCGGAATCTTTGACGACGTATGGTTGTACGCCACACCTGCTGTCAGGATATTCGACTGGCAAGTAATCACAGAGTTTGATAATACGTATACCGATTCGCAGTTAAGTATTCAGGTAAAAATCAAGGACTACCAAAAGAAGCCAAATGAGAATTATGGATTGAAAGCTTACTTAAAGGATAAAAACGGCAAGATTATCTGTAACTTTTCCGCAGCTCCATTTGAAATGGACGCTGCGGAAAAGACAATACAGTTGCATACCTTGGTACAAGAACCCCGGAAATGGACAGCCGAGACACCCGAGCTTTATACGCTCGGTCTGGAATTATCCAATCCGGCCGGTCTGCAGAAAGACAAGATAGAAACGGTCATCGGATTCAAAAAGACGGAAATCAAAGACGGTGTTTTTTATCTTAACGGTATCCCACTGAAAGTCAATGCACAAAATTCGCACATGCAGCATCCCGAAGAGGGACATGTCATGGACGAAGCCACCATACGCAAGGATTTTGAATTGTTGAAACAGTTTAATTTCAATGCCGTACGTACCTCTCACTATCCTCCGGTGAATAAGTATTTGGAACTGGCCAATGAATACGGGCTTTATATCATAGACGAGGTGGGCGATGAAGCCCATGCCTCGGAATGGATTTCAAGTCTCCCGGAATACGAAGAGATGTATCGCGAGCGATGCCGCAGAATGGTGTTACGGGACAGAAACCATCCCTGCGTCTTGTTCTGGAGCGCAGGAAACGAAAGCGGTGAAGGTATCAACATTACCCACACCATTGAAGAAGGGAAATCGCTGGACCCCACCCGCTTCTGGATGTATGGCGGAAATGCATTCTCCCATCCGGCAGAAGATATTATCGGACCCCGTTACCCTACTCCTATGGAACTGGAAATGCAGGTAGGCATAGGAGAGGATTCCCGACCATCGTTTATGGATGAATACTTATCGGTTGCAGGCAATGCCGGCGGTGCCCTGGACGATTATTGGGAAGCCATCTACCGACATCCCCGCCTGATGGGAGGGGCCATCTGGGATTTTGTAAGTCCGGGACTGACCGAACGGATAAGGCAAGTGGACGACCTTTCGCCCTTCCATACTCCCGCCCATCTGATGGGAAATGCCCGCTTAGTGAAGGAAGGAAAGAACACGGTGCTGGACTTGAACGGTCACGACCAATGGGTAGAGGTCTATCGTGCAGGAGTTGAACAGTAATGAACTGACACTCACTTGCAGAATCTACCCCCGGAAACTAGTAAGCAGTTGCGGCTCATTCATCACAAAAGGCAATTATCAGTTCGGGCTGCAACAACGCGGTAAAGACAAACTGGAATTTTATATCTATACTGATAAAAAGCATTCCGTATGCGCCTCCTTGCCTACTGACTGGGAATACAACTGGCATCAAGTGACGTGCGTCTACGACGGACAGAAAATGTCCATCTATATAGACGGAGCAGAAAAGGCCTCCACACAAGCATCGGGCAATATCCGGAACTTCCCCTACCCCGTCAACATCGGTCGGAATGCAGAAACACACGGCCAAGAGACTTCGGTCTACATCTGCGATGCTCAAATGGACGAAGTCGGCATTTTCGCCAAGGCACTGACTTCCTCTTTTCACCCGGAAGAAGCCGCTCTGTGGCTAGATTTTGAGCAAGAGACGGAAAATGGTACATTCTACAGTTACGGTATCGGTGCACGTACGTACGGCAGCATCTGGCCCGACCGTAGCGTACAGCCCGAAATGTGGCAAATGAAGAAAACCGGACAACCTCTTTCTTTTTCCATGTCGGATGTGACAGAGGGAGTCGTTGAGTTATGGAATCGCAATCATTATACAAATGCTTCCCGATATGCCATACGATGGGAATTGAAAGAAGATGACAAGGTTATTCAATCGGGCGACTTGGCACTCTCAACAGCGCCGCTTAGCCAAGAGCTGGTGCACATACCTTATAAGAAGCCAGCCCTGATTCCCGGCAAAGAATACCGCCTGATGCTTCATGCCGTCCTGAAAAAAGATGAATTGTGGGCAAAAGCCGGACATGAGGTGGCATGGGAAGAACTTGAACTGCCTTGGAGCCTGCCATGCTCTTCGGAAGAAAAGGCTCAAGGCGTACCTTCCTATTCACTTTCGGAGAAAGAATTGGTTGTCTCCGGAGATGGCTTCAAATATGTATTCAACCGTACCGACGGACAACTGACGTCGATGGTTGTTCAAGATATGGAACTGCTGGAATCACCGCTCCGGCTGAATCTTTGGCGTGCCCCGCTGGCCAATGAGCTGGACAACTGGAATGCCTCCAGCGCCCGCTCCTCCAACTGGAAAGAAGGTTACGGATACACGGT
>ENA-OPJV01000791-OPJV01000791.1-human-gut-metagenome-genome-assembly--contig:-NODE-791-length-11115-cov-1.718354_pt1 | contig 11115 bp, 9 predicted proteins | sample MGYA00241772_ERZ501669 | MGnify/ENA primary metagenome ERZ501669 (study PRJEB25962, sample SAMEA2042290) | human gut metagenome | biome: human gut; feature: human-associated habitat; material: faeces...
GGTTTTAAATCTGATTGCCCAATCCGAAAGTCCCGACGTGACGACGAAATTTGTCTGCCCGCGACGTTCAATACCATAGGTTTTATCGTTAGCCCCTATCCATTCCCCAACTTTATTCAAAGGAAAGAGCTGCCCGCCGTGAGTATGCCCTGAAAGGACCAAATCTACTCTTGCTTTTGCCTCTTTTTCATAATCATTAGGCTGATGATCCATTACAATGATAAATTTATTTTTATCCAGTCCGGAAACAAGTTCTTCCATATCTGCCCGAAAACCTCCCCTTTGAATTTCCGAAAAATCCCGGCGCCCGACAACATAATATGTATTATCTATCAACACTGTTTTATCCTGCAGGACACGGATATTGTTTTTTTCCAATTCCGCAATCAGCTCGTTTCCGGTAAAACCTCTGACTTCCGGAGCATGATACCCTTTGTCATGATTGCCAAAAGCAAAATAAACGCCATGCTTCGTTTTAAGCGTTCCCAGCGACCGGCACGCCGAAACCATTTCTTCACGCGTCGTACCGTCATCCACAAAATCCCCCACAATCAACACAATATCCGGATTCAATTCTTGTATTTTTCTAACATGCCGTTCAAAACCTTTACCGCCAAACGTCGTTCCGATATGGGAATCCGCAAACTGAACAATACGCAATTTTTGTCCAGCTTTTTCTGATACAACCGTATAAGACGTTGTCCAGACATGGTGGTTCAAATACCAGCCTAAACCAAGAACAACACAGCTTAACAGAATAGCGGCAATGCCGGCATAATAATATTTGAACGGCCGCCTCCGAAAATGTCCGACCAAATAAAAGACTAAATCGCACAGCAGCCAGATACAGACAAAGTGAAGCAAACACACTACAGCATTAACAAGGTTTATGGTCAGGCTAAGTGCGGCAAAAATTAACAATATTAATACAAATCCGGCTGTTTTCCGGCATTGCGCATTATTTCCGTTCCGGTCAAACATCTTCATAAATCCAAATCTGGCTACCCTGCCACTTAAATAAATCAATCCGGCTCCGGCAGATATGATGACTATTCCCAAAATTACATACCACATTAACATATTCTGTTTTTCCCTTTCGTTTCCATATTTTATCTTTCTGCCCCAAACGTAATTCTGCCTAATTTTCCTGCAATTCAAATGATTGCAATCAATTTATATTTTTCGTTCCCTCTGCCGTTTTTCTGTATAATCCGACTGATGCCCCCTTGCCGGTAAGCACATTCAACAACATTTACAGTGTCCGCCGGACTGAAACCCCTCCCGAATCTATTCTACGAGCACAACAATTTTGCGGTTAATCCTTTTTATTTTGCAGAAAAACTAATGTCTGTTCTATGCCCAATATTCCGGCAAGTGTTTCCGCTGTATCTGCTCCGGCGAACAATTTGCAAGAATCCAGACGCTTCATAGTTTCTCTCTATGTGATTATTATAATTTTTAGAGTAAGCTCTAAGTCAAGATATTTTTTATTTTTACCTACGGCTGTTTCAGCCATTGCTTCTCATCCTATTTTGAGGAAATTCTCCGTATTTTACACTATTCGCAATCCAGTCAACAGAACTACTTATTAATACCAGTCGTGTTTTTCGCTACAATCAAGCCTCCGTATTTTTTCCATATCTTCCTGAGTTAAACTGAAATCAAATATATCCATATTTTCTTCTATATGCCTTGGATTTTGGGAACCGGGGATTACGATGATGTTCCGCTGTAAATTCCAGCGCAGAATGACCTGAGCAGCCGTTTTACCATATTTTGCACCGATTGCCGCCAATTCCTTATTATTCAGCAGCGCTTCCGTATATCCCCGGCCGCCAAGCGGATACCACCCCTCGACAGCTATGCCCTGTCGCTGAATGTATGCGACGACATCTGTTTCCTGATAGTACGGATGTATTTCGTTTTGCACGACTACCGGTTTAATTTCTATTTGCGGCAGAAAAAATTCCAATTCTTTAATATAATAATTTGACAGTCCGAGGGAATTTATCTTTCCATCTTTCACCGCCTGCTCCATCACCTTATAGGCCTTTTTGTCGTTTTCGCCGGGGTGATGCAGCAGCATCAAATCAATGTACCCGCTTCCCAGCCGTTCAAGCGCCTGCTCTATGGCTTTCTCTGCTTGAAAAAACTGGTTTGGATATAACTTCGTGGCGATAAAAATTTCTTTTCTCGGAACCTCTGATTTCCGAATCGCCTCTGCAACATTTTTCTCGTTACCATAAAATGATGCTGTATCTATCATTCGGCAACCGTTCTTTAAAGCCGCCCCTACTGCCTCTGCACAGGCTTTCCCGTGCAAACTGTATGTACCAATCCCGATAATCGGCATTTTATAGCCATTATTCAGCTTTACAACTTTTGCATTTATATTGAATATTTCTTCCGGCATCGTTCCTTCTCCATAGCCGCGACCTCTTATCCGGAAAGAAACCGCACGACAAATATTATAACAAAATCAACCTAACTGTTTACAATTATTTTACATTAGCTTAAAAAAACTTTTAACCTTATCAAACGGAAGCTTATCCATTTGACGGTATAAATCGATTTTTCTGATTGGACAGTATTACAAATTTAAATATATATTATCTTTACAATATATCGGAATGTCAGAGAAAAAATTATGGAATTCAGAGTATTGCGCTATTTTTTAAATGTGTCTGAGAAGGAAAAACAACAAGAGCTTCTGACTTTCTGCATATAGCACAACCGCCCATCTTAAGGCTGCTGAAAGAACTGGAAGAAAATTCGGCTGGATAAATAGCTGCTGAATTTTGGCATTCTCATCCAATTGACAGTTTGTCAAAATACAGTTCTGTCCAACTTCCTGTTCAAGACATCTGGGGCGTTATAATGCCCTCAAAATACGAATTGGCACAAAGACAAAACATTTCCAAGGCTTATTTAATCAGGCTGCTGCTGATATGTTCGCAACGGGTTTTGGTCAAAACATCTTTTCGCAATGAATTTCAAGGGTAGTTCGGTCCTGATTTCAAAAAACTGAATATAATAACGGCTCATAATTTGGTTTATAACGCCGCTTTGCTGGCCGAACAAAATATCGGATATATTCTGAACCCGAATAAACTTGTCAACGCCAAGGACAGAACTGTTTGTTTCCGGCCGTTTACGCCTGCTCTGAAAGCCGGATTAGGCATTGTTTGGGAAAAATATCGTTTTTTTTCACCTGTTGCAAATTTTTAATGCCCTGCAAAAAAATTTATTGGATAAACAACGACCGGTACTTTCCTGTGCCGATTAATCCGCCGAGAGCCGTCTTCGCGCTGCAGGCCTTTTACAAATTAAAAGCGTTCCCGTAATTTTTTAAGGAGACTATAATGATATACGGATATGTCAGAGTATCTACAGATAAGCAATCTTTGCAAAATCAAGAATTTGAAATCAACAATTTCTGTCAAATGCAACAAATTAAAATTGACAAATGGATTGCGGAAATGATTTCCGGCACAAAAGATTTTGAAAAACGAAAATTGGGAATTTTGCTCAAAAAATTAAAAAAGGACGATATCCTGATTTGCTCTGAAATTTCCCGCCTGGGACGAAATCTCCTGCAAGTCATGACCATTTTAAATTTCTGTATGCAAAAGGAAATACAAGTATGGACAATCAAAGACAACTATCGGCTGGGAGCAGATATCCAATCCAAGGTTCTGGCTTTTGCCTTTTCGTTATCTGCGGAAATTGAACGGAACCTCATCAGCCAAAGAACAAAAGAAGCCCTTTCACGCATCAAAGCCAGCGGTCGAAAATTAGGAAGACAATTCGGCAGCAGAAACAAAAAACACATTTTGGACGGAAAAGAAAAGGATATCCTTAAACTTATCAATAAAGGCCTGCCCAAAAAACAGATAGCCAAGCTGATGCGGGTCAGCATTTTTACTCTTTACCAATTTTTGAAAAACAACCCGTATCAAAACGGCTAATCGTATATAGCACAGAATATTTTTAATCTGACGAACGTTTAATTCTTATACCCCTTTAATCCCATGAAAGTCAAGCTATAAATCTACTTATCTCATAAGATTCGGCTAAAAAGTTTATGCGGGACAACGAACTTTGGTTCTGTACAATATTAAGAATTAAACGTTCGTTAAACGCATAACCGCACAATTTTGTTTTATGTGCTTCTCGGACGTGGGATTTATGTTTAGCCTTAACTTTTATTGCTGATGGAAGAGACCTGCCGCCAATGATTTTAGGATATATCAATACTAAAGGAAGATATGCGTCTCCGTCCGAACAGGAACAATCTGTCCGCTCTTACGCTGACTGCTATAATCTGACAATTGACAAATTCCTTAAAACAGATGACCTTGCAAAAACTCTGCCGTGCAACCTGAAACAAGGCGATGTCTTAATTGTGGCTGACATTTCGATTATTGGTGAACGGTTTGAAGATATTATCAAGGTTATTTCCCAGCTTTCCACATACAAATTGCGAATCTGTACAATCAAAGAAAACCTGACCCTTGATTTGGGATTTCCCTTCCTAATGGAAGATTGCCTGATGACGTTTTGAAAATCTATAAAGGCCTGCTTTCCATAAAAAACAAAGCTATTCAGGAAAATCTTCTGCAAACGGGGAAAAAACGAGGCCGCCCGTTTGGCAAAATGATTCGTACGTCTTTATCGGGTCAGGAGCAAGCAGTGGCAGAGCTTATTTCCGCCGGCGTAACCAAAGCAGAGATAGCAAAACGTTTTGGCATCGGCAGAACTACTCTTTATACCTTTTTAAAACGCTGCAAAGAAAGGAACATCCATGCCTGAAATTTTATTTTTGTTTTGCCGTTCGTTTGAGAAACCCTCTTTCTCTGTATTAGTACTCAATTGTTTTTATACGGCGAAAGTTTGGAGGCATAATGGCTGAATTCACTCAATACATTAATAAACTGCAGGCAAAAATAGTTAAATATTCTCAAAAAGCCAAAACGAGCAAGCGGCTTGCTTTGCGTATTATTTTATGGAACTTCAAATATATATTAAAAAATCTAGCCAAACAAAAAACTTCATACACGGATAAGAAAATACATATCGGCGTTGAAGCTCTCGGTGGTATGGGAGACCTGATTATCGCGGCGAAATATGTCTGCGCCCTTGAAAAATACTTTGGCACAGACGTCATTATTGACATTTTATGCAACAATAAGGATTTATGTTATAAAAATGTCATTTTCCCCAAAAATTCAGTATATACAAAAGAAGATGCCCCGAATTATGACCTGTATATTTCCTTTATCCGTTTCCCTGTTATTGAAAGCTATATACCAAATCGTCTAAATAAAAAGGTTTCCGCTTATATTGAAACTGTTAATCAGTTTCACCAGAAAAATTTATTTATCAGCAAAAATGCTTTTTTAGGACTAGCCATATCTATGATGAGGGGGCGTACAAGAGAAAACCAGGGAGACATCAATAATTTACTCGGTATGGATAAGTTAGATTTCAAACTAGAAAGCAATTTGGATATTTACAACGTTTTACAGAAATTTGGAATAAACACGCCAAATTATATTACCATTCAGACCGGATCCGGGCGCTGTTGGGAAAATATAAAAAATGAAACACGGCAATGGCCGGAAGAATATTACAGACGTTTCGTCAGATTGCTTAAAGATAAATATCCCGAAGTTCAAATTATTCAAATCGGCAGCAAAAAACAAACCCCAATTTCAGGTGTTGACATAGATTTGCGTGACCAAACAGATATGGAAGAGGCTTTTTCACTTTTGAAGCATGCCAAACTGCATATTTCTCAAGAGGGAGGAATGGTTCATGCACGCCATTTTTTAGGCGGCGGCACATCCGTTGTCCTGTTTGGACCGACCGACGAGAGATTTTACGGCTATCCGGAAAATGTAAATTTAAGCAGGAGAATCTGCCCGTTTGCCTGCGAATGGATTGAAGACGACTGGATGAGAAAATGCATCAAAACCGGATGTTGTGCCGATTGCATGCAGAGACTGACACCCGAATTTATCATAGAATTTGTGAAACTTTAGTACGGAGACTATTATGGCTGAAGATTTAAAAATCGGTTTTAAGTTAAAAGGCGGGCTTGGTGATATTTTAATAGGTGCGAACTATCTATATAAAATAAGAGAACTTATAGGATATAAAAATATATGCATTGATGTATATGCACACAGGAACTTATCATTAGTAACAGCATTGTTTCCTAAGCAAGGTTTTGTTAATCATATTTTTCTTGATGGAGATATTGAGGACAATAACGGCCAATATGATTTGTTTGTAGTTTTAAACCGTTTTCCTGACGTCAGGTATAAAAATTTAAAAAAAATATATCTTTATGCTCCGGATTTAATAGACTTTGTGCAAGCGTGTGAGAAATTTCGTCTGAAACATCTCCGCTTTTTTGACCACCTTCCTGTTTGTGACGGTGAGGCTAATACCATTTTAGAAATATTAAAGAAAAAAAGAATTCAACAATGTGATATATATGATTTATTCAATATTACTGAAAATTTTAATTACGAACTTCCGCTTAACCCCTCCTCTGTTACGAATATAAAGAACTTAGATCTTGCTGGAACAAAGTATATAACCATTCATCGCGGCACTGACGATAAACAGACTGAAAACAGTATCAAGCTATGGCCCATACATTTTTATAACACGCTGATATCTTATATAAAAAATTCATTTCCCGATATTTTAATTGTTCAATTGGGCATTAATGAAATCCGCTGTCCATCGTTTGACAATATTGACTTAAATTTAGTCGGAAAAACATCTGTTGAAGACTTAAAAGTACTACTCAAAAATTCTTTTTTACATATAGATAACGAGGGAGGGATGGTTCACCTCCGGCATGCATTACACGGTGGTGTTTCCTGTGTTTTATTCGGGCCAACTTCTCCTGAAGTATATGGATATTCCGAAAATTTAAATTTGAGGGGAAATGGCTGTCCAATGGCCTGTGAATGGGTCATTAACTCATGGCAAAGCAGATGCGTACGAGGGTTCCATACTCTTCCGTGTATGAATTCATTAACACCAGAATTTGTCTTCAGTCAATTAACCGGTATACTAGGAGATAAAACAATATGACTTATGTTGAACTAATCTTTCGCAGATATTGGAAATACAAAAATAAAGGATATTCGGATAAAAAAATAATAATCAAATTTATTTTTTATAATTTTCGTTTATTATTTAATAAAAAAACTGATTGTTCCGACGGTTATAACCAGCTTTACATTAATAATGACAGAAAACTGGTCATTGCTTTTCGCACAAATGGCGGTTTTGGCAATGTTTTGATTCATGCTAACTTCATTAAATGTTTTTATGAAAAATTCCGTAACCATAATCTTAATGTAGTTGTTTTCGGACATCCCTCTTCTGAAATTAACGAAGCCATTTTCGACAAACAAGATTTTGTTACTGCCTATTATAATTACACGGATTTGAAAAAAGAGGATTTCTCATACTATGATGCTGTTATAGATATACATTCATTTCCAGATATATTAAAAGCCGACTGGAATAAAATACACGGAGTAAATCCGGCTTTATTCAAACTGTTTGATAAATGGAAAAGATTTAGAGATGACGATCATTTTTCAAGATTTTTCACATTGCGCCCCCTATTAAACAGCCAAATTTACAAGTATTCAATTTTAAATAATAAAACATGTTTCAATGTCGCAGATATTGACAATGCATTAAATATGCCCGACGATTACATTCTTGATATACATATTAATAAAGATGAAGAAAAAAGATTACAGGAATTCGGCCTGAACAAAGACAGATTTATTACTATCCAACGTGGCGTGAATCCTTTCTCCGGTACAATTGAAGCTCCTAAAATGTGGCCGGTTGAGCATTTTAATACACTAATTAAATTATTGAAAAATCGTTATAAGGGAATTAAAATTGTACAGTTGGGCGAATCTCCAGAACGCTGTAAAACGTTACACGGCATTGATGTTAATTTAATAGGAAAAACCGATTGGGATGATTTAAAAATTTTACTGAAAAACGCTTTGTATCATATTGATGGCGAATGTGGCATGGTTCATTTGAGAAAAGCGTTAAAGACAGGTCCCTCCGTAGTTTTATTTGGTCCGACTCCCATAAAATTTTTCAGTTACAGCAACAATATAAATATTACGGCTGATATCTGCCCTGCATGTGCCGGTCTTACTGATAACTGGCAAAAAAAATGTTTAATTGGAAATGCATTATGCATGTCTTCAATTACGCCTCAATTGGTTATTGAGAAAATAGATGCTTATGAACATAAACTAACAGTTTCCACTCCAAAATCCCTTTATGAAAAAATAATTGAGGATTCATGTTTCAGTTTAGATTCAATATGGGTACAAAACTGGTTGTCTAAACAGAATATTTTTGCCTATGAAATTATCGAGTTAACAATCTCTGAACTAAAAATTTTCAAATACGAAAATCATCAATGGGTTTCCTGTAAACTTTTTGAAAGTCCTGCTGTTCATTATTTGGGGGGAAATCGTAAGGAATATATAGAATACTGTAACTACAAAAACACTTATAACCCTAGTGATGCACATTCTCCTGACAGGTTTGAGAAACTGATTACCGATTATCACCCTGACTTGAATTCCGTATCCATTGCCATAGATGCTCACAACAGGATTTTAGACGGACAACACCGCGCTGCAATTATCTTTCATCATAATCCCCTTTCAAAAGTCAAAGTATTAAAATTATATGGAGATTTTTGATATATTTTCGCAGTTTTGAACATTTAATATCTTGAAATAAAAGAGGAATAAAATGCCATTACTTACTACATACATAGAAAAATTCCAAGATATCCGAGTGCTGGTTATCGGCGACATTATGCTGGACCGTTTTATGTACGGAAAAGTGGAGCGGATTTCTCCGGAAGCCCCGGTACCGGTATTTAAGTTTCATCATGAGAAAAAAATGCTCGGCGGAGCGGGAAACGTAGCGGCAAATCTTACATCGTTGGGCGTACACTGCGATTTCATCGGGATTATCGGCAAAGATGAGGCTGGGCGGAGCCTTTCAGGTTTACTTTCGGCTGTCAACGTTCACAGCCATCTTCTGCGCCTTGCCGATTATCCGACAATTGTAAAAACCCGCCTGATTGCCGGCGCCAATCATCTGACCCGGGTCGATCAGGAAGAAATTCTTCCGGTCATTACAGATTTGCTTCCGCGTTATAAACGGATTTTGATACATGCCGTCAAAAAGGCCGACATTGTCTTAATTTCAGACTATAACAAAGGGCTGTTGACCCCGGTTACAACGCAAATGATTATTGACATCTGCCGACAGTTTGGAAAACAGACCATTATAGACCCCAAAGGAACCGATTATTCAAAATACATCGGCGCGACATTAGTAAAACCGAATTTAAAAGAGTTTTCGGAAGCTACCGGATGCTTGTACAATCCGTTGGCAGCAGATTTTCACGAACAAATCACGGCCGGAGCTAAGATATTATTTGATAAATTTTATATTAAAAATTTATTGGTTACGCTTTCTGAATACGGTATGGTTTATATTCCTGCAGACGATCCGGACGAACTGATGCAAATTCCAACCGAAGCCAAAGAAGTTTTTGATGTTTCCGGTGCCGGTGATACGGCTTTGGCTACATTAGGCGCCTGTCTGGGAGCCGGAGTTCCGATTAAAGATGCGATGAAACTCGCTAACACTGCATCCGGCATAGCCATTGGAAAGCTGGGTACAGCAACCGTTACGGCAGATGAGTTAAAAATGGCACTTTCACAAAGGGCGATGCCGGATGACGGGTGGAGTCAGAAAAAGAAAATTATCACATTGGAGCAAGCTAAAAGCATCGTCAAACATCTGCATGACCAAGGAAAACGTGTCGGTTTTACCAATGGTTGTTTTGACTGCTGCCATTTGGGACATTTAAACTCATTTATGCAGGCAAAAAAACTTTGCGACGTTTTAATTGCCGCCGTAAACTCAGATGCTTCGGTCAAACGTTACAAAGGGCCGTCGCGGCCAATTCAGGACGAAAAAACACGAGCGCTTTTATTAGCTTCATTGGAAATGATAGATTATGTTATCGTTTTTGAAGAGGATTCCCCTTTACATATTGTAGACGCACTACGGCCGGACATCGTTGCCAAAGAGGGGTATGCGTTGGAAAACTGGCCCGAGGGGAAACTGGCACAAAGCTATGGCGGCAAGGCGGTTATTTTAAAGAGGCTGGACGGATATTCCACTTCCGGCCTGGTAGAAAAAATGAAAGGATAGGATTATGAACCGGATAAAAAACATAGATTTTCTCAGAATTTTGTTTGCATTACTGATAGCCTTTCATCATTTTACCAATACGGGTGCTATCAAAAATTCTGCCGACATATTTGTCAGATCTTTGCCGCAAAATACATTTAACCTTCCTTTTATTGTAGATTTTTTCTTTATCATCTCCGGCTTTTTTTTGATTATTTCCTGGAAAAAACAACCGACAATTGCTTTTGTTAAAAATAAGTTTTCCCGCTTATTTCCTCTGATGCTGTTATATCTTGCGTTAATCAGGCTCTGGAAGTTTTTGGGAATTACCGACTATTCTTTCAGGGAAAGTGTCTTTTCGTTATTGTTACTGGACAATGTCGGCCTGTCTATCCACAACAGCGGCGTAGCATGGTTTATTTCAGCGTATTTTGTTACAATCTGTTTTTATTATTATTTGTTAAAAAACTTTAATTCCAAAAATGTACAGCTTGCCATATTTTTACTAATATATTTCAGTTATGCCTTTCTGGTACACAGGCAAAACGGCAATATTTCAGGAACTAATATGACTTATGGCTATATTTTCAATGTAGGAATGCTCCGGGCTTTGGCGGGGATTGGTATCGGATATTTTATCGGATTATGGTACCGGCAATATAATTATATAGAAGATACACCGCGGCAAAAAATTATATACAGCATTTTAGAAGCCTGCTCTTTGTCGTATATGATATATTTCCTGCTAATCCGTAATCCAAATCTGAATTCACTTCTTTACGTGATGACATTTTGTGTGCTGTTCACTTTATTTCTGCTGAACAAGGG
>ENA-OPJV01000798-OPJV01000798.1-human-gut-metagenome-genome-assembly--contig:-NODE-798-length-11045-cov-1.367334_pt1 | contig 11045 bp, 8 predicted proteins | sample MGYA00241772_ERZ501669 | MGnify/ENA primary metagenome ERZ501669 (study PRJEB25962, sample SAMEA2042290) | human gut metagenome | biome: human gut; feature: human-associated habitat; material: faeces...
CGAATAAGTTAGTAATAACTAACGTGAAAATTGTATCATACACTTTGGTCGTAAGTCAACGGCAGATATAGGAGGAGAAAATGGCTAAGAATAAGAACAAAAAAGGACTGACGGTGAAAGATCTGATTACAGCAGGTGTATTTTCGGCACTACTGTTAGTCTCAAATGCATTAGGCGGGGGATTGTTTGCGGTTAATCCTGCACTGACCTTTTACTATCCAATTGCAGGAGCGGTTCTTGGAGGTCCGATCTTTATGCTTCTACTGGCAAAAGTGCCTAAGAGAGGTGCTTTAACGATTGTAGGTGTCGTTGCCTGCATACTGGGTTTTGTAACAGGTATGCACTGGGGAATGGATCTGGGCTGCCTGATTATGCTCACAGTTGCAGACATCCTTGCAGGAATTGGACAGTATAGAAACAAGGGACTGAACATTCTGGCGTATATGTGTTACTGTATCGGACCGGCTGGTTCTTATTTTGTATATTTTGCAGACCCGCAGGGATGGACAGCAACCATGTTGAAGAACGGCACGACACAGGATTACATAGATACCATGAATGCCACAGCTGGACAGGAGATTCTGGTGATTATGGTACTTGGTACTTTTATTGTTGCTGCTGTCAGTGGAACAGTTGGTAATCTGCTTATGAAGAAACAGTTTGAGAGGGCAGGAGTGGCAGCATAATGACTCTGCATTTTGACCCAAGAACGAAGTTAATATGTCTGATACTGGTTGTAATCAATACGATGTTTTTTCCATCACTGGAATGGGAGAGCATATGGATGATTTTTATCTGTCTATTTGGAATCATAAGTGGAAATGGGAAAAGGTCAATACTGTGGGGAATGTTCTATTGTCTTACGTATCTGGGCTGGAATCTTTTCCTGCATAGCGGGGCTGGGATTTCTCATGCTGTTGTGCTTGCCTGGCTTAGCCTGTTATTCAAGCTTTTTCCCTGTTGTATGATGTCAGGCATCATAATCAGGACGACACAGATCAATGATTTCCTGACTGCAATGAGTCAGTCCCATGTCCCCAAACAGGTCATTATTCCAATGGCAGTGTTGCTTCGCTATATGCCGACTCTGAAAGAAGACTGGGGATATATCAAAGATGCAATGATACTTCGCGGAGTCACACCTTCTCTTACAGGCTTTATAAAATCTCCTGTAACAACAGTGGAATGTCTGTATGTTCCGCTTTTGATTACTGCATCAAAGACAGCGGATGATCTGAGCATTGCAGCGGTCACAAGAGGAATTGAGAATCCTGATTTAAGAAGCAGTATCAGAGAGCTGCACTTTAGAGTCTACGATTATACCGCGTTGCTGCTATTTGTAGCCATGACAGTGTGTACCATATATCTTGGGGGGAAAGGGTAAAATGATAAACCTGAGAAATGTTTCGTTTGAGTACGCCGGCAATGCTGCTGGGCGATTACAAAATATAAATATCGACATAGCAGATGGAGAGTGCGTTCTGCTATGTGGGCGTTCCGGGTGTGGCAAGACTACGATCCTTCGCCTGATTAATGGGTTGATTCCTGATTATTTTGACGGAGAATTAAAAGGCGAAGTCCTTTATAATGGGGAAAATATCTCAGAAATGGAAATGTATGAACGGGCGAAATTCGCAGGAAGTGTGTTTCAGAATCCCAGGACACAGTTTTTCAATGTAGATACGGACAGTGAGATTGCTTTTGGCATGGAAAATTTAAGCCTTCCCCGTGACCTGATGCTACAGAGAATGGATGAAATCACGGAAAGACTGAAGCTGAAAGCGCTTAGAAGACGCAGCATTTTTGAACTTTCAGGGGGAGAGAAGCAGCGGATTGCCTTTGCCAGTGTATATGCCATGCATCCAGAGGTATATCTTTTGGATGAGCCAAGCTCTAATCTTGATGCGGATTCCATTGAAGATTTAAGAGAACAACTCAGGGTAATCAAGGCAGAGGGTAAATCGATTTTGATAGCGGAACACCGGATTTACTATCTGATGGATCTGGTTGACCGCATTATTTATCTGGACAAGGGAGAGATTCAGAGGGAATTTACGAGAGAGGAATTTCTGGTTCTCTCAGAAGAGAAAAGGATTGCAATGGGGCTTCGTACGATTCATAAAAGGCAGAGCCAGGTTCCAAAGTGTCAGGGCAGTATACCAAGTCAACAGGGACTGACTTTTGATCATGTGTCTATAAAAAGAAATAAGAGAATATTACAAAGCGATATTACATTCTCAGCTGCAAAAGGCGATATTATTGGAATTATCGGAGAAAATGGCGCAGGAAAGACTACTTTTTTACGGACAATTTGTGGTCTGTATAAGGATTATGAGGGGCAGATTCTAATAGATGGAAAGCAGGCAGCGAAGAAGAAGCTGATACAGGATTCCTATATGGTAATGCAGGATGTCAACTATGAATTATTTGCAGACTCCGTGAAGAATGAATGCCGGCTGGGAATTAAAAAGGCAGATGAACAGCTGATTGATAGAACCTTACAGGAGCTGGCACTTGACCAGTTTAAGGAGAGGCATCCAAACACGCTGTCTGGAGGGCAGAAACAACGTGTGGCAGTGGCAGTAAGCCAGGTATGCGGCAAGAAGCTTCTTACCTTTGATGAACCGACAAGCGGGTTGGATTATGACAGCATGATGCAGGTTGCCAATCTGATAAGAAGGCTTGCCAAAGAAGCCATCATTATGATCGTGACGCATGATGTGGAATTTCTCAACAGTGTGTGCACACAAATCTATGAATTAAAGAGGGAGAAATAGCGTGAAAGAGAAAAAAATAAACCCGATGGGACTTTTGCTGAAATGGGCTGGCAAAGACAGAAAGTGGATTATCTTATCAGTACTTTGCGGCTTTATCAGCGGGATTCTGGGAATCGGTGCTTATATTGGTATTTATCGGTTAATGGATGCTCTGGTGAGTGGGAGCTGTAATGGTCAGGTTGTCGTGGACAATGCCATATTGATTACTACGACAGTGATTCTACGACACATTTTTCTGGGAACCTCCGGGGTATTGTCACATAAAGGAGCCTATGGGGCGCTCTTTACTGTTCGCTGTATGGTAACAGAGCACTTATCTAAAGTTCCTTTAGGTGCATTAAATGAAAAAAGAACCGGGGACATGAAAACGGTATTGAATGAAGATATTGAGAAACTGGAGCGAGGGCTGGCACATAATCTGCCGGAGTTTGTCAGTTACTTTGTAGGACCTTTTGTCATATTTTTCTATCTGTTGTCTGTGAATGTAGAGTTGGCGTTGATTTCACTGATTCCACTCTTATTTGTAATAGGAATTATGGTTCTGATGTTTGCACGTATGATGAAGGTTATGGACAGGGCAAGTGAATCTGCCAGAGATTTCAATTCTGTTATCATCGAGTATATTCACGGGATGAGGCTGATTAAGGCTTATAACATGGGAAGTGAGTCTTTTGGGAAATTCAGGGCAGCAATCATTTCAGAAAATGACCTGTGGAAAGAAATGTCTATCAAAACGGGTCCTTTATATGCGGCTTTTAACATTGCGCTTGAGTGCGGCATGGTGTTTCTGGTTCCCATAGGTGGAAGAATGTTTCTTAACAGTTCTATTCCAGCCAGTGTATTTCTGCTCTTTGCCTATGTAGGTTCCATGTATCTGACAGAGATTCTGCCTCTGCAACAGCTCGCCATGGAGCTTGCACAGGTGTTTGCCGGAGTCGGTAAGGTAAAGGAGATTCTTGACATTCCCGTGTTCGATGGGGAGAAGCCTTTTCCCGATAAGCAGGACATTACCCTGGAAGATGTGACTTTTGCCTATGATAAGGAAAAAGAAAATGTACTGGAGCATGCCAGTATGTCCATGAAACAGGGGGAAAAGGTAGCCATTGTAGGAAGGTCTGGCGCTGGCAAAAGTACGATTATACAGCTGATATCCAGATTCTATGAAGCAGATAAGGGCAATGTCTGCATAGGGGGCGTGAATGTGAAGCATATCAATTATGAAGAGCTTCTCAAACATATCGCAATCGTATTCCAGAATAATTTCATGACTTCAGGTACGGTGCTGGAAAATATCAGAATGAGCAGCGATGCTTCTCTTGAACAGGTGCGCAAAGCAGCAAAAGAAGCACAGATTGATGATTACATCATGTCTTTGCCAGAGCAGTATAATACGAAAATGGTTACGATAGCAGCCAGATTCTCTGGTGGAGAGAAGCAGCGTATCGCGATTGCCAGAGCTATTTTGAAAAATGCGCCTATTCTGATTCTGGATGAAGCGACCAGTGCTGCAGACCCTGAGAATCAGGCGCAGATCGACAAGGCAATTGCCAACCTGTGTAAGAACAAGACAGTTCTTATCGTTGCGCACAGGCTTGATGTAGTAAAGATGTGTGATAAAGTAGCAGTGGTTGAGGATAAAACAATCCGTGCTTTCGGTACGCATGAAGAAGTACTTGCAACAAACGAATACTACAAAAATGCATGGAATACATATAAGGAGGCACGAAAAGTCAGATATGAAATCGCATAATCCATTTCGCAAAAATATAAAATTTGTTCTTGGAAGCATACTTACTGTGATAGAAGGACTGATGTCCTCTGTCGTGAATTTTGCAGTATTTATACTGGTTTTCTGGTTATTAGAAGATAATATTGACCTGAATAAAATAGATACGCTTACCCTAGCAGTCATTGTCTGCTTTGCCCTGCGTTTCCTGTTCTATGGGAGTGGCTATACACTGGGGCAGATTGGTGGTGCAGCCGTTTCCAGACAGATCAGGCTGTTTTTGGGAGACAAGTGTAAGCAGATTCCTCTTGGCAGATTTACCTCCGGTAAAGCCGGAGCCTACATCAATATTCTGACAGAGAATGTAGCCAAATACGAAAGAATCCTTACGCATAAAATGCCAAACCTGATTAAAAATGGCGTCATTGCACTGATGATTACTGCTTTTGCAAGTATATTGTATATGCCCGCAGGGCTGATTATGCTGGTGGCGGTTGCACTTTTTATTCCTGAGCTTATGATTTCCTTTCAGATTGCAGATAACTATGGAGGAAGGAAAGCAGTCATTTATAATAATACCGTCAGCAGCGTAGTCAACTATATCACGGGAATCCAGACATTACGTGCCTATGGAATGACTGGTGTCAAGAATGAAGCTCTGACCAGAGATTTAAAGGAATTCAGTGATATCAATTATAATTATGAGGCGAGGGGTATTCCTGTTTCATTCTTTTTTAATATTCTGCAATGGTTGACGCTTCCGGCGATTATGATAGTTAGCAGGGGACCATGGCTTGAGGAACAGATATCCAGTGCGGATTTCATGATGCTTTGCATGGTTCCTATCCTGCTTGCCAGGATTTTGATGAGTATGGCAATAGATATCTTCAGCTTCAAGGATATGTATATTTCCAAAGAATATATCGTGAAGCTTGCAAATGAGAAGGAAGAAGTGCAGAATGATGAGCCATTTGTGCCGGACAACTATACTATTCAGTTCCGTAATGTCTTTTTCTCCTATGAAGAAGGAAAAGAAGTGCTGTCTCATGTCAATCTGGTGATTCCAGCTGGTAAACTTACGGCAGTAGTAGGTGATTCTGGTTCTGGTAAATCCACTATTATGAACCTCATAGGAAAATATGAACCCGATCAGGGTGAGATTTTGATAGGAAATGTCAATATCAGAGATTATCCATCAGAAGCAGTTCTGTCCAGAATCGCGCTGGTGGATCAGGATGTCTTTTTATTCGATGATACGGTAAGAGAGAATATCAGGCATGCAAGACCGGAAGCAACGGATCAGGAGATTGAAGAAGCATGTAGAAAGGCTAATTGTGAAGAATTTATCAATGCAATGCCAAAGGGGTACGACACCAGAATCGGCGAGAATGGAAGCTTCTTATCCGGTGGTGAGAGACAGCGTTTGTCTATTGCAAGAGCCATTTTGCGCGACAGTCCGATCATTCTATTGGATGAAGCCACGGCTTCTCTGGATATTGAGAATGAATTGAAGGTAAAGAGGGCAATCCAGAACCTGTTACAGGAGAACAAGACTATCGTAATGATTGCCCATACATTGCCTATTATCCGAAATGCCAATCAGATTGTTGTTGTAGATCACGGGACAGTTGCTGAAGTCGGCACTCATGATTCCCTGATTCAGAAGCAGGGGAAGTACTTTAACATGTGGAAAGCGTGACGCGGCATACTTCCTGTACCCAGCGGTCCGCATCCAGCAGTAATTCCTCATGTTGAAGATCATATTCACAGATATCCGGGTTGGCAAAATACTTCTGGTAACGCTGGAGGTATTTTGCCCCCATTTTTTTCGCATAAAAGACATGGATTGTAATGCCCGGAACCTGAATATGCTCCCCAACCTTCGTATACAGATCGGTACAGAACTGGTTTTTCATGGATTTTTTGGAAATAAACGAGAAATCCATGCCGCTGTTTACCCCCATCATATCCATAAATTTCTTCATATAGTCTGAACTGTCATTTCCCTGATTCATTTTCTTTTCAAAGACTTTCTTCAAAAGACCGCCGCCCTTACCAGTAATCAACGGGTAGAACAGGGGCATCATAATAGCAGTCTCCAGCTTCGCCAGCCACTTCGGCGCCTGATCCATATCGCTGGAGCCTATGATTGCGTGAGTAATGTGAATGTTCTGGCGGCTGACAAGCAGTGAGACGAAGGAGCCACCCAGAGAGCATCCATAGGCAGCGTAGAGTTTACCATTCAGTCGTTTTTTTATGTATGTTTCAATCTTTTCCACCTCGTCCAATTCGGAAAGAAAGGTAGACTTTTCTGTATCATCAAATCCACTATAGCTGACTACCAATGTATAGAAGTGCTCCTGCAGCTTCTCCAGTACATGTCCAAAATTGGTCTTCCAATAACAACAGGTTCCCGGAAACAGCATAATACTAGGTTTCCTGGTATCTCCAAATTCATATATCTTCATAGTGTGGTGTGCTCCTTTTAACTAATTAGTTCTAACTAACCTGAATATTAGCACCATGGATTTGCAATGTCAAGTTTCTGCCTAAATGGATTATCCATGTCTATTTTGGTATGGATAAGGGGGAGATGACGTGATACTATAGTAAGCGGTTAGAACAATCTAACATAAATTAGTTTTACCAGAGGGAAGTGGTGTAGATTTGAAAGTAAACGAAATTGCAAATCTTGGGAATAACGTAAAAACAATGATTAAAAATGAGAGTTGCACTGTTCTGATGATGAATGACGTTACAGGAGAAGGCATTATGACTGTATATCAGGTCATGCCGGGTGTGATGATCTGTTTCTCTGATATGCATATGGAGAAGTGCGATTCGGAGTTTGAATTGCAGAAGGATAAGAAGGTTCTGTGTATCGATCATTGTAGAGAGGGCAGGATTGAAATGGAGGTACAGCCCGGTGTGTTCAGTATCATGCAGGAGAATGAGCTGAGACTGGATAACAGGGAGAATCATAAGGGGACAACTTATTATCCTCTGCGGCATTATCATGGAGTGAGTGTATTCATGGATGTGGAAGAGACGCAGAAGGCACTGGATACGATGTTTCATGGTTTCTCTGTCGATATCGCGCAGCTGCGTATGCGGTATTGTACACGAGATAAGCCCTATGTTATCCGCAATGATGAAGGGTTGAGCCGTATCATATCCAGTTTCTATCGAAGAAATATGGAAAGACCTGAGATATCAGAATCCAAGGAGTATTACCAGATCAAAGTAGTGGAGATGCTGCTGTATCTTGAGACAATGACGGTGGAGAACAGCAGGGAGATCAGACCTTACTATTATAAAACGCAGATGGAGAAGATCAAGGCAGTACATGCGCAGATCACAGGAGATCTCAAGACCAGATTCACTATAGAAGATCTGTCATCCATGTACGATATGTCTGCTACGACTATGAAGAAATGCTTTAAAGATGTATACGGAGATTCCATCTACTCCTATCAGAAAAGGTACAGAGTCAATGTGGCGGCAAGTATGCTGATGCAGGATGCAGACAGAGAGATACAGGATATAGCTGCCTGCGTCGGATATGAGAATCCAGGGAAATTCTCGGTTGCTCTCCGCAGTGTGATGGGGGTATCTCCGGCAGAATACAGAATCAGGAAAGAAGGGTAATTGAAGTGAAAAAAGAAAAAGACAGCTGGTTAGGGGTGCTGCTTAGTTATACGGATGGAAGCGGGCGCAGGATGCTCCTGTCAATCATTCTATCCATTATAAGTGTTATCAGCGGACTTATCCCATATTATTGCATATACAGGGCAATAGACCTGTATATCAGAAATATCAACAATGTTCCTATACAGGATATTGTCAGATGGTGTCTCTATGCACTGTTGTTCCATGTAATTAAGATTGTGTGTTTCTCAGCATCCACCTGGATATCGCACATTGCTGCCTATCATATTCTGGAAGGGCTGAGACTCAGGCTGACAGACCGGTTCCTCAAGGCTCCGTTGGGCGATGTGGAAGGACACAGCATTGGTGAGATCAAGAGCATTATGGTGGAAAAGATCGAGAACATGGAACCGCCTATTGCGCATATGATTCCTGAGGGAAGCGGACATATATTACTGCCGGTAATCAGTATCATAGCGCTGATTGCTCTGGATTGGCGAATTGCTCTGGCGGCGCTTGTAACGGTTCCGTTATCCATGGTATTCATGATTCTTACTATGGTCATAAGCGGCAGGAGCTTTACCCAGTATGATGAATCCAATGCTCATATGAACAGTACAATTGTGGAATACATAGAAGGAATTGAAGTAATTAAGGCTTTTGGCAGAGCTGGTACTTCTTATGAGAAATATTCTAAAGCTATTCTTGACTATAAGAAGTTCGTTGTGAAATGGCTATCCTCTACATGGATTACCATGAAAATAACCTTTGCACTGTTCCCCTCCACGCTTCTTGGAACCTTGCCGGTAGGTCTGCAACTGACAATTCACGGACAGCTTACGATATCCCAGCTGGTGCTTGCAGTGATGCTGTCCATGTCCATGGTAACGTCTTTTGCCAAGATAGAAGTGTTCATGGAGAGCATTCGTGAGATGAAGTACAACATAGAGAGTATTCAGGGATTGCTTGATATGCGGGAACTTCCTGAACCTTCCAGACGTGCGCAGATCACAAACCATGATATTCAGTTAAAGAATGTTCATTTCTCCTATACAGGAGAGGCAAAAGACGAAGTACTTCACGGGATTGATCTGGATATGCCCTCTGGAAGCTATACCGCGCTGGTCGGTCCAAGTGGCGGCGGCAAATCAACGGTTGCCAAGCTCATATCCAGATTCTGGGATGTGACTGGCGGTGAGATCACAATAGGCGGCGTGAATGTGAAGGATATGCCGCTTGACCAGCTCTCAGAAATGGTCAGCTTCGTAACACAGGATAATTTTCTGTTCCGCTGCTCCATTATGGAGAATATACGTCTCGGCAATCCGTCTGCAACCGATGAACAGGTAAAAGAAGCTGCAAGAAAAGCCTGCTGTGAGGAATTTATTGAGAAGCTTCCACAGGGCTATAATACCCCTGCTGGTGAGGCAGGTAAGCGCTTATCCGGCGGAGAGAAGCAGAGAATCGCCATTGCCAGAATCATGTTAAAAAATGCACCTATTGTAATATTGGATGAGGCAACGGCTTTTACCGATCCTGAGAATGAGGATAAATTGCAAAAAAGTATAGAAGAATTGACTAAAGGCAAGACACTGCTCGTCATTGCCCATAGATTATCCACGATAACAGATGCAGATCAGATCGTTGTCTTAAAGAATGGACGCATAGAAGCAAAAGGAACACAGGCGCAGCTGCTTGAGAATTGTCCGCTGTATGAGAGAATGTGGCAGGCACATGTAGGAGCCAGACACTGGGCAGTTGGAGGTCAGAAAGGAGGCGAACCGATATGTTCAAGACAGTAAAACGAATCATTCACTGGTGTGGAGCTTTTAAGAAGAACTTATATATTGGTTTTGTATTTTCCTTCTTCTCAGGGTGGTTCGCTGCAATGCCTGTTATATGGGCGGCATTTCTAATAGGCAGACTTGTAGAAAGTGCAGGAAGAGGAGAAAAGGTCAGTACAGCATGGGTAGGTAAAAGCATAGGGATTTTGATGCTGTTTATCTTCCTTCGATTTCTCTTTGATTATCTGAGAGCAAGATTCCAGGAGGCAATCAGCTATGAACTGATCGCCAGAGACAGACTGGCAGTAGGAGATGCACTAAAGAGAGTATCTCTTGGGTATTTCCAGAACATGAATACCAGTACAATACTAAACTCCATCACAACAGGACTTCATACCCTGGAAGGCATGGGAATCCGTATGATTGACAATTTCGTTGGCGGTTATCTGAATTTTGTGTGTATCCTTCTGTGGCTGACGTATATTAACTGGAAAGTTGGTCTGATTGCCATAGCAGGGGCTGTGCTGTCTCTGGTATTCCTTCTTGTTATTTCCAGATACAGTACACAGAATGCGCCAGTCCTCGCTGAGGCGAACAGAGATCTGACCGGGGCAACACTGGAGTATGCCAGAGGTCTTGCGGTTGTAAAATCTTTTGGCAGAGCAGGGGCTTCTATGGATGCCATGAGAAAAGCCTGCAGAGACAGTCGTGATATCAACCTGAAGATAGAGTGGGGCTATATTCCTTTTAATGCGCTGCATCTTCTGGCACTGAAGACAGCAAGTGTGGCAATTTCCGTTGCGGCTTTTTATCTTGGAATTACTGGTCAGCTTGATTTTACTTCTGTGATTCTGGTAGTGCTGCTGTCATTCCATGTATTTGGTTCACTGGAGCCGATATCTGACTGTGCACATGTACTGGCAATCATAGATGACGCGTTGAATCATCTGGATGCGCTGACAGGAGAATCTTTTATTGATGCAGATGGCAGACAAATAAAGATTGACCATTACAATATCGAATTCAGAAATGTTGACTTTTCCTATGGAGAGGGACAAAGCAGGAGACAGGTGCTTCAAAATGTCAGCTTCAAAATCCCTCAAAATACGG
>ENA-OPJV01000799-OPJV01000799.1-human-gut-metagenome-genome-assembly--contig:-NODE-799-length-11018-cov-2.856153_pt1 | contig 11018 bp, 14 predicted proteins | sample MGYA00241772_ERZ501669 | MGnify/ENA primary metagenome ERZ501669 (study PRJEB25962, sample SAMEA2042290) | human gut metagenome | biome: human gut; feature: human-associated habitat; material: faeces...
AGGAACACGTGGATGCGATGGTCGAGGCCCGCAAGGTGACGATGGCCGATCTGCTGCAGATCCGTTCCCAGCTTTCGGATGCCCGAAACGACGTGCTGACGGCCCGGAACACCTACGAGATTGCCCGGCTGGAGCTCTGCCAGCTGCTTGAGATCGAAGACTACGCCTCCTTCCGGACCGTGGCTCCCGATACCGCCCGGCTGGTTCGCGGAGCTCCTGCGGAGGATGACGCCGTGCTCGATGCCGCGCAGCAGCTGCCCGAAGTGGAGTCGGCCCGGGTGGGGATTGAGTTGGCCCGGCGCGACTTGCAGCTTGCTCGCACCGCCTACTGGCCGACCCTTTCGCTCGCGGCGGGCTACGGATCGAGCTACTCGGATGCGCGGCAGAAGATGTTTCAGCAGGCCGACGGGACCTATCGCTACGAGGCGTATCCCTTCTTCGAACAGTACCGGGACAATGCGAGCAGCTATGTGTCGCTGTCGCTCAGCATTCCGATTTTCGGGAAGTTCACGACGCGGAAGAACGTGCAGCGTCAGAAACTGGCCCTGCGGCGTGCGGAGTATGCGCTGCGAACGGCCGAGAAACAGGTGGAGAAAGAGGTGACGCAGGCGCTCCTGGATGCCCGTACGGCCTGGACGCGATACTTGGGGGCGCAGGAGTATGTCGCTTCGGCTGAAGAGGCGGCCCGTCAGGTGGGGCGGAAATACGATCTCGGAGCCGCGACCGTAACAGACTATAACGCAGCGGTGACCACCCGGGTCAAGGCCCGTTCGCAACTGTTGCAGGCCAAGTACGAATATCTGTTCAAAATAAAGACATTAAGCTATTATACAAACTACAACAATGAAGAATAAAGGTCCGTAAACAATAAAGATTATTTAGGTTGCTAGTCCCGTAGTCATATTCATACTCTTATTTTATTTTTTAATCAGGTATTTCGGTATTAAAAGCTAGGAAACTATTTACGACAATACCCTAATAACTTTGCAAAAAATCATTCACCTTTTAGTTGAATTTTCATTGTAACCTGTTATAAAACAAAAAAACGTAGTTTGCTATGAGCGACGACTTTAACACCTCATAATGTATAGCCTGGAATTCATGTACAGCTATTTCGAATATTCTCCTCTAAACGGATGTCGGTGGTAGTGTATATCACAAGATATTTAAGTAGCATCAGTTCATAGCATAACCATATTTCGGGAATTCTTCAATAAATCGTTCTTCCAGTAGGTGAAGATGTAAAGAATGTTTATCTTTATCATTATAATCAAACGTAAGCAACCGGTGAATACCGTATTGATTTAGACAGGCAATATTACTATTAGGTCCGACTTGTGCCAGCTTTATACAAGTTGGACCTAGTCGGACCTAGTTTGTGCTACTTTGATCGATTTGGTTTTCCTTTGCCCAGCTTCTTGGCAGGAGCCCCGCGAGGTCCTTGCCGTCGCGCTGCCAGTAAGGCAGTTTGCTGAAGACATCCTCCATCCATGTTCTCGGGTCAACCCCTGCAGCCCTGCAGGTGCCTATGAGGGAGAATACGATGGCTGCCCGATATGCAGAGGCTTCGTTACCACAGGAGAGATAGTTCTTCCTGCCGAGTGCCAACGGCCTGATGGCATTCTCGATGAGGTTGTTGTCGATGTTGATCCTGCCGTCATTCACATAGCACGACAGCCGGGAAAGAAGACTGTAGGCATAGGCAAGGGCCTCTCCGAGCCTGCTCTTGGGAAGAACCCTTGCATCGGTTTCATTGATCCACTTCTCAAATATCAGGATTGTGGGATAGGATATCTTCCGGCGTTGTTTCGCACTCTCTTCCGCACTCATCCGCATCGCTCTCCACGTTCTACAGTTTTCTTATAAAGAGTATGCCCTCCATGGCAAGCCGTTCGTTCTCTTTCAGCGAGTCGACGAACTTTCTCCGGACATACGTCCAGCAGCCATGCACGGTTATCCCCGGCATCTTTTCAAACTGGTCATACGCCTCATAGCCGTCGCATTGTACGTTTCCCCGGTATCCACCCAGGATTTCCCGGGCAACGTGATGGCCTCGGCTGCCCCTGTCATAGTAGAACATGACATCCCCTGTGATCGCGTCCCGGACGCACCACTCGTAACCCTTTCTGGCCTTATGTTTCTCGTTGTCGATTACCGGTATCACGCTCTCGTCGATCTGGACGTATTCGCTTGAGAGGATCTGACGCCGCAGGATGTCGTACAGAAGCTTGAGCTTCTCCCCTGCCGCTTCATACCATCCTCCCATCGTGGAGTCGCTTATCGTTATTCCGGACTCCCTGTACTGCTGTATCAGGCGGTAGAACGGAAGATGGTAGACGGACTTTCCCACTATGATATCGGCCAGGACCGATGCCCCTGCCATACACCTGGCTACCGGGGAGAGAGGCCGTTCCGGTGAGAGTATCTCCCTGTCTTCAGGGTGCTTTGTCTCTATATCGGATTTGAGGATGACCTTGTGGAAGACATCCTTGTGGATGTATACCTAAGCCGGCCTTTTCTCAAGACGGGAGGTTTCATCTGTTCCTATCTCAACATATTCATCCCTAAGGAGGCCGTTTCCGTCAAGAACCCCGTCGGGATAGATGTGGACGACCTTCTCCGGAAGGCCGGTGATGTCCAGAAGTCTGCGCGAGGGCTTGGCTTTTACAGTTATCGTTTTTGTGAAGGCCTTTTCCACTTCTTAGACCTCCCTGTCAAGCTGGGCGCGTTCCTCGTCGGTGAGATGTTTCTCCTCGAACAGTGACAGCTGGGAGGAATCTACGGGAAGGGCCTTCTCGCTCATCTGGCCGAAGACTTTCTTGCGGAGCCACAGAAGCTTGTTCTGGAGATACTGGATCATGCAGTCCTTTTCAGCAATGGTCATACGGAGATTTTCTACCTCCGCAAGTGCTGCCGCCAGCTGTTCTTCGACTGTCATAGCTACTTACATCATCTTCTGTTTTCAATACTAAAAGGTGCGAAAAAGTGCCATATACGCAAGTCTGTGGCACTTTTCCATTCACTTATCTACGTAGTCTCTTCAGATTCTCCAGTCGCTGTCTGTGACAGTCCGGCTGTTCGATTATGCCCTCTACTACCATGACCAGCTCGCTCCATTCTATTCTCCGGCTGACAGTATCCTTCTCCATGCCGGAGGGCATGCCGAAGGTCCCCGACTCTAGAAGCTTGCAGTACAGGACCTGACCGCCCGGCTCCCATTGCAGAAGCTTGATCCTGTTCCGCGACTTGTTCATGAAGATATAGACATCACCGTTGCACGGGTCACATCCCAGCTCATTCGTCACTATTCCACTCAGTGTGTAGTAACTCTTCCGCATGTCAGTAGGCCGGTATAGCCAATACCTCATGCTGTCATTCAGGCTAAACATGGCTCGACGACGCCTGGATTATGGCCTGTATCATCGTCGCATCTATATTGACCTTGATCCGCAATACAGCCCCTGTCTGCGTGCGCATCTCTATGCTCATCGGTATCCCGACTTCCTGCCTTTGCCTGTTTTCCTGTTTGTCAGCACAGGTTCCGGAAAACTATTATTCCCACGCACCAGCTGAAGAAACTCTCCGGATTCCCGCTCACTGGCCTGAGCCTCGGCATATCTGCGTTTGCTTTCATAAAACCTCCTCTCGGGTATCCCGATTTCTTTCAGACGGTTCTTGTAAGAGACTCCATGCTCCTTACAGTATTGAACTATCTCTGCAATTGCTTCTCGTGTAAGCATCTTTTTTTGTGCGAAGATACCTCGCGTGGAATAAATTCACTACACGCACAACACCGGTTGCTTACAGCTGATGCTGGAGTATTTGAAAAAAACGGGCGGTGCATGACCGACCTATTGCGTGCCCAATATAGTTTTGAAGCCGGGGTACGTAATACCCGTATACTGGAGATTTTGTCCAGGAAGAATCCGACAAGGAAAGAGCTGTCACAACTGTGGAATACGATATTCGCCTAACTGAAGCGTGCGTATCGGCAGTGACAGCTATAACTTGGCTGTCGACAGGAGCTTCGTTATAACGCAGAAAAAGATGTGGTAACCATGAATGCCCCAACAGTCAATTTAAGGAGCGCTGGAATCCATTCATACGGGAAATTCTTTTAAGAGATGAAGGAAGCGGTATTTCCATTTCACAGAAATACCTAGCTGTCGTTGGAAAATAGAAATGGACTGCATTATGGCAGTCCATTTCTATTTCCTTTAAGATATGGCCTATTATTCTTCTTTGAATTCCTCCAATGCCCCAGAAAAAAATTGCGTAGGCATAACCAACGGACCAACGGACTGTCCCATATTGGCAGTCAAAGTCGTGATAAAAGATCTCACATATGGGAACATAATAGCCGGAGCATTGACGTTTATAAATGTTCGTTTCAGCTCATCTGTAATACGTTGATTCAACTCAAATGTCCCAACAGCTCGCAATGCCAAATCAAATAAATTTTCCGAATTCAACTCCAAATCCATTATTACATGGAATAGCGAGGGTCTCTCACTCGGAAAAAAAACTTTAGGGACACAATTGACGTTTATATTCTTTTTCTCAACATTACTTGCAGGTGCATGCGATGTAAATTGAATATTCAAAATGTCAACTCCTACAAATCTTAATTTGGGTTGTTCGTTTATTTCCATCATGCAGCAATTGATAATTGGGAGTTGTCATAACTTTTTACAATATCAGAGGACTCCTGCGGACTTGAAAAATCCGTTTTGCCAACCTTTGAAACTTCAAAGTTAGGATGCAAAAAGTAGCCAATACTTTCCACATCGCCTCGGCCATAGTAACTGAATAGATTAGCATTTCTTTGCTCAGATAACCATTCAAGTAATGTTGATTCAGTCTCTTTTGCCAAGGCCTCATCGACTAATGCCTCTAAAACTTTTAAGTCCAACATATTCTTATCATCTAATTACATTCCATCGAATTATAGAATGTAAAGTTTTTAACAATTGATTTATTATACACCGCTACTTGTATTCTCTTTCTATAATAGAGTTCAGGAACCAATAAATCAGGGCTTTTGGGTAAATCCTGAAACATAATTCCTGTTATATTAGCGGCCCAATTCGCTCTTTCAGCAATATATGTATTTAACTCTTTTAACGTCGGCTTCTTTCCCGTTTTTTTAATTATCGTTGATGCAACCTTCTCTATCTGCTTTCTCCAAAATTTGTAATGTTCTTCATTGAAAACAGTGTCCAAAACATCATCGACAATGATATCCGCCGTATAAATCTCAAAATATCCTGTCTTTCGTTTGCTATTATGTCCCCAAAAAATTGCATCGACTTCTTCATCCCAAAAGTAATATCCGACTCCCAGCCACGCATTATCCCTTCTACAGATAATTGGCTCTGTCAGTTTTTTAGCCCTCCTCTCTTGAGTATGATACATTTTTCGTTCCAAAACACTGTATCTTAAATACTGTATCTTAAACAGATTAAGCGCAGCAAATATCGTAAAATTAATTTAATTATGAAAATCCGGCAACTAGATACTTCCTATTTTCATTCTTAGGTATCTTCTAACTTATCAACTAAACAACATCTTTTTTATAAAGAAACGTGATAAATGAATGAAAATTGCATTAAAAATAATATCATTTTTCTTGTGCAATTTCTACAAAAATTATATACAAGAATTTTCGTCTTAAAATTCTCGTTCCCGATGACATAGACGAGATCACGATCCTTGGCCGTTAACTTTTAACAACAGACTCCGCTGGTCTATGATATGCCCATAAGGGTAATAAAGCCCACTCGCTGAATCCATAAAGGAGATGCTCAAAAACAGGTTGAAACCACATACGACAGTGCGGTAAACCTCTCAAAGTAGAAGTCGGCCTCGATGTAGCCGTGTCTACAGAGCTCTCCTATGCACGTGACTAACACGCGGATGCAGCTCGAATGCCTTGATCAGCACAAAGAACTCGTCGCCGCGTAGCTTCCAGGTTATTTCGATGGACTTGCATCCCTCGAAGCGCAGCCTTATCGAACGGGTCTGCATAGTCTCACTTGGAGATCTACACACGCCAGAGAGAACACTTAAATTTGCCTTGCTATTCCGCATAACAGTAATCCGATTGCAAAACCTCAATCTTTATTACAGGTAAAGGTACGTGCAACCGACTTCTGCCGCGAGAAACTATGCCCCAAACGGCAGTCGATTACAGTTCTGTGCACCACCTTAAAACACTCAAAGCGAAGCGAGCTAATGACAAAATTTCATTATACCCGTAAGGCTATTGATAATCTCTCCAACATTTGGAGTTACACTGCAGATAAGTGGTCAGAGAATCAAGCCAAACACCATAATCGCATGGATATAAAGATCAACAAAAGGCTCACTTAAAATTTCATCTATCTCAACGACAAAAAGACGACAAACGGGATGCCATTTGTCGTCAGGAAAGGGAATCTAAAAACACTACTACTTACGAGTAGCCCTTCCAAAAAGATAGCTTTGCGCCTCTGATTCGATTTGGTCTCGACTCTTAATCGGATGTCGACGCAGCCATGCCTCCAATTCTTTACGTTCGAAATATATCATTTTCCCTTGAGGCTTATAATGAGGGATCATGTTGTTAGAGGTTAGTTTATAAAGATAGCTTTTAGACAAATTCAGAAAACAACTGGCCTCCCCAAAGCTGAGAATTTCTTTTGCATTGAATATTTGCCGTTCAAGTTCAGCTACCCTTAATTCAAGACTCTTTTCCATAATTGCTTCATTTAGATAGAACATTGATTTATAGCACCGTGAGGCAAATATAGAAACAGAAAGATTGATAAAGGATTGACAAATACTTGAGCTATCAAGCTATTCTCAATGTTTTTTCACTTGTTTGAGATAACTATCAATGATTGCGTACTTTCCACTAACGCCTAGATCTCTGATATAATTGGTGGCCGAAGACAAATCACTTTGATTAATAAACTTCTCTGTCTGAAGGTTCTTCGAAAGAAACAACTTGTAATTTGCAATTATTGATTGCCAATACGGAGTTATCAACCCCCTATCACTTAACCCTGCAAAGAAAAATGCTAAAAGTCTATTATTGCTTGTGCGTAAAACCTCACGAGGCTTCCCAGAAAAAATGGCCTTCAAATCTTCGACTGAAATAGGTACATTAAACATCTGCACCTCGTTAATTCCTTCAGCTAAAAAAGCAAACTGCTCATCCGAGAAATTTGCACAAAACGGATTACCTGGATTTGCCATAGCAATCTCAATGCGGGAACTCTCCTTTCCTAAATCTTGTACTCTATCAGTCTTAAATCCTCTCTTTCTATGAATATAGTCAGCAAATCGTTCCAAAACAACAGCTCTAACTATGGACGAAAAATAAGGTAAACTGGTATCGTATGATTTATTATCAGCTGCATATTTTCGGAATGAAAACTCAACAATTGAGAATGACAGATATTGCTTCTTTTCACAAAAATCCAAAGCCTCAAAAATCCGGCTATCATAAAAAAAATCAGACTTCGAGAAGCAGGTCCGTATTTCCATGAGAAACGGGTATCGCTCATATATCTCCGCCAATTCTGATGTCGTGCGAGTAAAATCATCCTGATACCTTCTTGACAAATCTTCTCCATCAAGAAACTCCGTCTCTGAATTAAACTTGTCTATATTGACTTGAAGAACCCTATCAATACAACAATTGAAGATTTGCTGTAATCCGTCAAACTGATGTTTATGCTCCAATCCTACCATAGGTACAAATCACTAAGCCATTAAATTATCCAAGAAAAGGGAAGATAAAAGTGATTCACAAGGTTAGATCAGGAATCAAACTAATTGCTTCATCTTTCTTCTTATCTACGATTTTCGCATATATCTGAGTAGTCTCAATATTCTTATGACCAAGCAGTTTACTTACCGTATATAAATCAGCACCTAAAGTGAGTAACATCGTTGCATGGGTATGGCGAGCAACATGGAAAGAAATATGTTTTGCAATACCGGCATTCTTTGCCCAAAGTTGTAAATTATCGTTAACTGTTCCTTCATAGGGCAATTCAAAAATGAGATCACGATCCTTGGCTCCGTCTCGTTCGGGCAACCATTTCAAAGCTTCATCAGATATTGGTAAATAAAGCGGTTCCTTTGTCTTTTGCATCTTAATCTCGATACGAACATGCTCGCCGGTATGCTGCAAATCCCCCCATTTCAACTTTCTGATATCGCTTATACGTAAACCACACATACAACTGAACAAAAATGCTCTTTTTATATTTTCATGCCTGCAGTCAGTTTTAATGAGAGATTTTATCTCGTCTAGTGACAGATACTCACGCTTACTAGGCTCTTGTCTTACCTTATCAGCAAAGTCAAACTCTTTCGTTGGATTTGTAACTATAATACCATCCTTATATGCTCGATTCAAGGCTGTTCTCAATGTTCCATAATATGAAACAATCGAGTTATTACTCAAACCTTCTCCGGATTTCAAATTACCATATTTGCTTGCTTTAGGCACCCTACGCAAAAAATCCGTAAACTCTGAAAGGAAATTCTTATCAACCTCCTTAAATGATATATAATCCCCTCTGAAGAGTTTCAATGTCCTAATCGTATTCAATACAGTCCGTGCATAATTTGAACTTCCACATTCAACAGACTGCTTTGCCATGTTGTCCATATAGTCAAGCAAATTCATCCGCGACTTGTTTACGTCCTTAAAACCATACGCAGCATTCTTGACTTCAACAATCCGCTTGCTCTGTATGGCTCTTGCCAAAGCCAGAGCTTCCTTATTTTTTTCTTTATCCTCTCGAGTCTTTTCAGGGACAAGGTAAAGCTTCAAGAATTCATATTTCCGGCGTCCACCCACATAACCTTTCTTTCGAATGACATCACCCGAATAATATTCCAGATAGATAGACTGGACACCATCTTTTAATTCCTTGAATCGAATTCGGACAGGTTCCTTTACTTTCAAGTCAGATAATTTTAGTCGCGCCATAGCTTTTTTCCCTTTTTTCTCAATGGCAAAGATAGGAAAATCTGCTATTTAGACGAAGATTTCGAGTAACAAAATAGTAACAAAACTTGCGAAAAAATGGGAATTATTAAGAAAATTAAATAAATAAAGGAAAATATATTTATGTCTGTAATTTACTGTATTTCATGTTCTTATATTGATTATTTATACCTTTGGTTATCCTTCTTAAACAGCTGAAAACTGTTAACTAAATTCTGCCAGACGATGTAGGCCGTCGGAGCAATCGACGAGATCGGATTGAGAAACGACTGCGCCATCCAGACGGCCAGCACCGTGTTCTTCTGTCCGAGCGACTGCCCGCCCGCCGCCGGATCGCCGTAGCGGCGGCCCAGTGCGCGGCCCGCCTTGAACTGCGCGAGGCAGATCACCAGCGCCGCGAAGGCGAGCCACAGCTCGGTCGAGAGGTCGGCCCCGTGCAGGTCGATGATGAAGGCCGTCGTGCGGCCGATGATGACGATGAGCGACAGCAGCCACATGTAGAACGAAATCTGGCTGTGGTCGCCGATCCACTTTGCCGCCTTCGGCAGGACGAAGCGCAGAAACTGCGCCGCGGCGAAGGGCATGATGAGCAGCGGGGCGATGCGGGCCAGAATCTCCGTGAAGCTGCACGCTCCCGTTCCGGTGAAGGAGAGGATGACGGGCGCCACGAGGGCCACGACCATGTTGCAGAGCAGGCTGTAGGTGGCCATCGTCGCGACGTTGGCCCCGAGCATGCCGGCAATGACGACGGCCGCCATCGCCACGGGGGCCAGGATGCAGATCATCGCCCCCTGCGCCACGACCTCGTCGAGCGGCCGCAGCACGAGGTAGACGCCGATGCAGGCCGCGATCTGGATTATCAGCAGCCACAGGTGCATCATCGAGGGCCGCATCTGGCTCGGCTTCACGCGGCAGAAGGTGACGAAGAGCATCAGGAAAATGAGCGTCGGGGTAATCATCTGTCCCGACCAGCTCTCCAGTGCCGTGACGGGGCGGCACAGCAGGGCGCCGACGATCATGGCCGACGGCATGGCGACGGTCTTGACGTTGCGGTGCAGGTGTTCGAGTATGTGCATGGTTTTCGGTTTCTTTTCAACGATTCGCAGGCGCCGCTCCGGGCGCAGCTGTGCCGCGGCCTTGGAGCGGCCCCGGACCGGGCCCGACGGAGCATGGAACTCCCGGCCGGAATCTTACCGGACATACCGGCCGGCCTGCTCGCTGTCGGGATTGGCCTCTTGTCCGGCTCGCTGCCTGGATTTACCTCCCGCCGTACCGGAGGTCACGACAGCAACTCCTTGACCTTGGCAGAAATATCCTTGCCATCGGCGCGGCCGGCAAGCCGCTTCGACGCGCTTCTTCGTGACCACGCCCATCACCTTGCCCATCTCCTTCATCGACGTGGCGCCCACCTCGGCGATGATGGCCTTCACCTCGGCCGTCAGCTCATCGGCCGTGAGCTGTTTGGGCAGAAACTCCTCATAGACGGCCACCTGCGCCAGCTCCTCGTCGGCCAGGTCCTGCCGGTGCTGCTGGGCGTAGATTGCCGCGGAGTCCGTGCCCTGCTTGGCCAGTTTCGAGATGATCTTCAGCACGTCGGCATCGGGCAGTTCGGCAATCTCCGGACCGGCCGTCTTGGCCTCGATGATGTACTTCTTGGCATTGCGCAGCGCGCTCAGGCGCACCGTATCCTTGGCCTTCATGGCCTCCATGATCCCTTTGGAAATCTGTTGTTCGAGTGACATGACAGTTTGTTTTTTTAGTTTGTTGTATCGGTTATCTGTTGTTTTGCGTGAGCAGGAAGTCCAGCACGTCGCGCATCAGCCGCTCGCGCTGCGCCGCATCGGTCAGCGCCTCGAACGGGAATCCCGTGACGACCGTGCGAACCCCCGCATCGCAGGCCACGCCCGCCGTGCGGCCGTTTTCGATGTAGCGCAGCACGGTGAAGGCCCCCTCGCCTGCGGGACGGAGCACATCGGCTGCCTCGACGGCATAGCCCTCCGGCGACAGCCGG
>ENA-OPJV01000816-OPJV01000816.1-human-gut-metagenome-genome-assembly--contig:-NODE-816-length-10857-cov-1.290687_pt1 | contig 10857 bp, 10 predicted proteins | sample MGYA00241772_ERZ501669 | MGnify/ENA primary metagenome ERZ501669 (study PRJEB25962, sample SAMEA2042290) | human gut metagenome | biome: human gut; feature: human-associated habitat; material: faeces...
CGAATTATATAAGAATTCAGATAAGATTACGCATATTCTTACATCCCATGAGCAGGGAGCTTCACATGCTGCCGACGGATACGCAAGAGCAACAGGAAGGGTCGGTGTATGCTTCGCTACATCAGGTCCGGGAGCTACCAATCTTGTAACAGGTATTGCGACGGCATATATGGATTCAGTTCCTATTGTAGCTGTTACATGCAATGTAGGCGTTTCACTTCTTGGAAAGGATTCATTTCAGGAGATTGATATAGCAGGTGTCACAATGCCGATAACCAAGCATAATTTCATCGTAAAGGATGTAAATAAGCTTGCGCAGGTTGTCAGGAGTGCATTCAAAATCGCTGCTTCGGGAAGACCCGGTCCTGTTCTCATCGATATCACGAAGGACGTAACAGCAGCCAAGGCTGAGTATGAATACAAGAAGCCGGAGCCGGTTGAGCGTGTGAAGGATACAATAAAGACAGAGGATGTCGATAAGGTTATTGATATGATTTCCAAGGCTAAGAAGCCGTTCGTATTCGTAGGCGGAGGAGCGGTTATATCGGGAGCGGACAAGGAGCTTGCCGAATTTGTTAAGAAGCTTCAGGCACCTGTTACGGATTCACTTATGGGTAAGGGAGCATTTAACGGAACAGATCCTCTTTACATGGGCATGCTTGGAATGCATGGTACGAAGGCAGCCAATTTCGGAGTATCAGAGTGTGACCTTTTAGTTGTTGTGGGAGCAAGATTCTCAGACCGTGTCACAGGCAATGCAAAGAAGTTCGCCACAGAGGCAAAAATTGTACAGTTTGACATTGATCCTGCGGAGATTAACAAGAACGTCAAGGTTGATGCGAGCATAATCGGAGATATCAAGGAGATATTGAAGTGCGTCAATGCCAAGCTTACGCAGCAGAACCATGATGAGTGGGTTGCACATGTTGAGGAGCTTGCTGCAAAATATCCTCTTACATACCATAAGGATAAGCTTACTGGTCCTTACATTATGGAGAAGCTCTATGAGGTGACCAATGGCGATGCCATCATCACGACAGAGGTAGGTCAGCACCAGATGTGGGCAGCACAGTTCTACAAGTACAAGGAGCCTAGACAGCTTCTCACCTCAGGTGGTCTCGGAACCATGGGCTACGGTCTCGGGGCAAGCATCGGAGCTAAGTGGGGACGCAGGGATAAGACGGTCATCAATATTGCAGGAGACGGCTGCTTCCGTATGAACATGAATGAGATTGCAACTGCGACAAGATATAACATCCCGATTATCGAGGTTGTTGTGAATAACCACGTTCTAGGCATGGTTCGCCAGTGGCAGACACTTTTCTACGGACAGAGATATTCCGCTACAGTTCTTGATGATCAGGTAGACTTTGTAAAGCTTGCCGAGGCGATGGGCGCTAAGGGCTATAAGGTTACGACCTGCGAGGAGTTCGAGGCAGCAATTAAGGACGCTATCGCACTCAATATTCCATGCCTGCTCGACTGCCAAATCGAGAAGGATGACAAGGTATTCCCTATGGTTGCACCGGGAGCCGCAATATCCGAGGCGTTTGGCGAGGAGAAATTCTTAGACTGCTAATCTGGGACAGGGGTCTGGTCCGTGTCCCAATGTGAACCTATAATATGAAAACAGCAATTTTTCCATGTGCGGAGAAATTGCTGTTTTTTAGTGTTATGGTAACTATCACATGTGCTGGGACACGGACCAGACCCCTGTCCCAAGCCGCATGACAAAAGTTACAATAAAAACTTGTTGACATATAATATTATATCACGTATAGTATTGAACAAGAAATAATATTATAAAAAGGAGGATTTCTATGGCTTTTCAGGTTAGTTCGGCGCTTCTGGATGCCTGCGTGCTGTCGGTACTGGCTCAGTCCGATGTGTATGGATATGAACTTACGCAGAGAATAAAAGAGCTGATGAAGATTTCAGAATCCACATTGTATCCCGTGCTTAGACGCCTGCAGAAGGATGAATTAGTCACAGTTTATGATATGCCATACAACGGAAGGAACCGAAGATACTATTCGATAACGGATGCCGGGCGCGGTAAGCTTGCAGAGTATAGAATTGAGTGGGAAGAATATAAGAGCATTATAGACAGCATTATGGGAGGGAATAAGGATGACAAGAGATGAGTATCTTCAGATTTTGAGGGATAATCTGACGACTATGACAGATGATGAGAAGGATGATGTTATAAGATATTATCTGGAATATTTCAGTGATTCGGGCGATGAATGGGCAGCTATGGAGGAGCTTGGTGCACCTGAGAAACTTGCGGCGAGACTGTGCGGCGGGAACGGAGCACAGAATAGTGAGAACTACAGTGCAGGGAATTATACAAGTACACAGAATACGGCAAAGGCATATGGCGGTTATAATGCTGGCAGCACAGGAGCCTATGATTATTCATGGGAAGAAGGAAACACCAAAAAGAAAAAATCACCCGGAAAAATAATCGCGCTCGCATGCACGGCTCCGATATGGGTTCCCTTGGCATTTGCGGGGCTGGCAATACTTTTCAGCCTGCTGCTGGTCGTTGTGGCTGTTGTATTTGCGGTGTTTGTCGTGTTCGCGGCGTGTGTGATAGCCGGAATTGCAAGCGTGGCAGCGGGATTTTTTGCTTTTGGCAAGTCACTTGCGGATGGGCTGCTTGTGCTCGGCGGCGGTCTGTTTATGCTTGGAGCCGGAATACTCGCATTTTTCCTTGGAACATACATTGTAAAGGGAGTCATGAGTGCTTTTAAGATGTTTTTTAATAAAAATTAAAGCTTGCTTATGTATTTTATGGGATATTTGAAAAAGGAGTGAGGATACAATGAAAAAAAAGGTGTTATTGCTGACTGCGGTTGCATGTATATTTCTGGGAGGAGTGCTGTTCTCCATAGGAAAGGTGATGGGTGGAAGCGGAATAGTTTTTGATTTTACGGGAAAGGGCATAATCTCGGACGCGCAATTTAAGGAATTAACATTTAACGATATGGACTATGATGCGTTTAAGAGTGTCACTGTAGATGCAGCCAACTGTAAAATCTACATATACAGCTCGGACAACGGCAAATACGGTGTGGATTTAAAGCTGTACAACTATGACGATGACAATATACAGTTCGGGGTAGAAGGTGATGAGCTCATCATAAAAAATTCCATGAATGGCGCGAGGCTTAGCTTTATCTACAATCTGTTCAATGATGATGAGCAGTATATAAAATTATATATCCCTGACGGCGGGTGCGGGTTCATAGACGTGTCGACCGCCAATGAAAATATTGTCATCGAGGATATCTCTGCCACGGGAAAGGTGAGCGCAGGCACGACGAATGCCAGGATAACATTTTCAAATGTAAGCGGGGAGACGCTCAGTGCAGTCACTACGAACAGCAATGTTGTAGTGGAAGGAGTTACGGCTGAAGAACTTACAGTGACTACAAGCAACGGAACGGCACAGCTCTCAAGCGTGCAGGCAGACCGGTTAAATGTCAAGACAAGCAACGGCGAGGTCGAACTTGAGGAGGTGAGCGGTGTTGAGGCTCTTCTTAAGACCACCAATGCCGAGATAGCTTTAAGGGAAGTGTATTTTGACGGCGCGCTCGAGGCGCATACCTCGAACGGCAGCATAAAGGCATCGCTCTATGGCGAGGACAGCGATTACTACTATGAGCTAAAAACCAGCAACGGCAGCATTAAGCTTGGCAGCGATGTACACGGAACGAAGTATACCGGGGGAAAGGGTCAGTCAAAGCTTAAGCTGAACACATCAAACGCAGATATCACGGTGAGGTTTGATGCTTCTAAATAAAAAGAATGTGATAGTAATGTACGAAAATACGGCAGTTTCAAGTGCTTTTGGGGCTGCTATATGACGTTATAAGAATTAGGAGTTGTAAATCATGCAGAAAATACTGATAGTGGAAGATGATACCAATATTAATAATCTGCTCTGTGAGGCATTGACGAAGGAGGGATATTCCTGTGAGCAGGCTTTTTCGGGCACGGAGGCGAGACTTCTTTTAAATATGAAGGAACATGGCTATGCGCTGGTGCTGCTTGACCTGATGCTGCCGGGTATCCCAGGGGAGACGGTTTTGGGGGAGATACGCAGCAATGGAAAGCTTCCGGTAATTGTGCTGACCGCGAAGGACAGCCTCGATGACAAGGTGCAGGTGTTGATTGACGGAGCCGATGACTATATAACGAAGCCATTTGAGGTCAGGGAGGTCATAGCGAGAATTAAGGTACAGCTCCGCCGTGCACAGGAGAGCGACGTTGCCGACGATATTATCACGTTCAAGGATATTGTGCTCAACAAATCCACCTTTCAGGTCAGCGTATGCGGAAAAATGCTTTCTAAGATAACCAGACAGGAATTTGCAATTTTGGAGCTGCTGCTTAGAAATCCAAAGCGTGTATTTTGCAAGGAGGATATTTTTGAGTATGCGTGGAATGAGCCTTATATGGGCGAGACCAAGACGCTCGATGTGCATATCAGCAATATCCGCAAGAAGCTGAAGGAAGTCACGGCTGAGGAATACATTGAGACGGTGTGGGGAATAGGATACCGTTTACATGAATAAGCTTTACTCTTTTTTTACTATTTATTTGCGTTTAATTAGGATTGTCCGGCTATGATAAAGGCAAATAAAAAAAGGAGATGAAAAAATTGGGTGATATGTTACTGGAAACGAGAAACTTGACCAAGCAGTACGGGCACTATAAGGCAGTAAACGGTGTCAGCCTGCATATCAAAAAGGGAGCCATCTACGGCTTCATTGGAAGGAATGGTGCCGGAAAGACGACCTGTCTCAGGATGATAAGCGGACTTGCGGAGGCGACGGACGGCGAGATTGAGCTTTTCGGATATAAGGGAAAGAATCTGCAGCAGATAAGGTCGCGTGTGGGGTGTCTCATCGAGGCTCCGGGGCTGTATGGCAGCATGACGGCATATGAAAATCTGAATATCAAGTGTAAGCTTTTCGGAATAAAGAAAAAAGGCTACATAGAGGAAATCCTGAGGGTTGTCGGACTTGATAACGTGGGAAGGAAAAAGACAAAGCATTTTTCGCTGGGAATGAAACAGCGCCTTGGAATTGGATTTGGGCTTGAAGGTGAACCGGATTTATTGGTTCTTGATGAGCCGATAAACGGTCTCGACCCGCAGGGCATTGCCGAGATTAGGGATACGATTTTGAGGTTAAAAAATGAGCGAAGCATGACAATATGTATTTCAAGCCATATTTTGGAGGAGCTTTCAAAGATTGCGACGGATTACGGAATTATTCATAACGGAAGCCTTTTGCAGGAGCTGACGAGAGATGAGCTTATGAAAAGATGCGGTGAGAGGATGGAGCTTACCCTGGACAATCCGAGGGAGGCAATTCCTGTTCTAGATGCCATGGGCTTTGTCAATTATCAGGTGGTGGATAAGGAGCATATCCACATTTTTGAGAGATTAAACGAGAGTGCGCTCGTCAATATGGAGCTTGCGAAGGCGGGAATTCCGGTGAAGGGAATATCCATCACAAGCGAGGAGCTCGAGACTTATTTTCTTAATCTGACGGGAGGTGCAGCTAATGCTTAACATGTTAAAAATGGATTTGTACAGAATGTTTTGCACCAGGAGCATGTATGTAATCTGGATTGTCATGGCTGTAGTGATAGTGGCTACAACTGCCCTGGTTAAAATGGATTTTGATGCAATAAATGCGGAAAATCCGGCACAGGAGGAGCAGCTTACCGAAGCGGGAACGGAAGATGTCAACGTAGGAATTAATGTGGAGCTGCCGACGCAGCGCGGTGAGAGCATTACGGTATTTGACGTGTTTTATGCCGATTCGACGTCGAGATTTTACGCACTGTTTTTAGTGATTTTTGCGGTCATATTTTCTACGGCGGATATAAACAGCGGCTACATAAAAAATATCGGAGGGCAGGTAAAAAACAGGGGAGCACTTATTGTCTCGAGGGCAGCAGCACTGGCGGTCTTTACTTTTATTACGATGGCTGGAGTATTTTTATTACAGGCAGTGTCAAATTTCATCTATTTCAGGGAAGTTGAATGGGGAAATTTAAATGCATTTCCGGCATATTTTTTCACGGAAGCAGCACTCCACTATGCACTTGTGCTCATCTGCATGGCGCTTGCGGTTATTCTCAAAAACAATGTTATAAGTATGGTAATCTCCATCTGTATTACCATGAACCTGATGAGCCTTGTGTACTACCTGATAGACCGGCTAATCGATAAGGTCGGTATTCACAATTTTGTGATAAGCAGGTATACGGTTACCGGGCGGATAGCGATGCTTGGCATGGAGCCGGGCGGCAGGGAATGTCTGGTATCGCTGGCGGTTGCAGTTATATTCGGCATTGTGGTGACAACGCTTGGCAGCGTTATTTTCAGAAAAAGGGATATTTAAAATGTATATTGTCATTGGAATATTAGCGGGAATTATTATTTTGCAGGCTATTATTTTATGGAAGCATGTGCGGCAGGTGAAGGACATCTGCCGCCAGTTGTCGTTTCAGATGAAGCAGGACAGCAATATGCTCATAAGCAGAGAGCTTGACTTTGGCGGGATAGGAAGACTTGTTGACCTTTTAAATGAGCTGCTGGATATGCGAAGAAAAGAAAAGCGCCGTTATCTGGAGAAGGAGGCGCTGATTGCGGACACCTACACCAACCTTTCGCATGATATAAGAACACCGTTGACCTCCTTGGACGGATATTTTCAGCTGATGGAGGACTGTGAAAATGTGGACGACCAGAGGAGATATCTGGGCATTATACATGAGAGGATACGCAGCCTTAATGAGATGCTCGAGGAGCTGTTCACCTTCACGAAGCTGAAAAACGACTCGTACAGTCTGAAGCTTACGCCGTGCTGCCTTAACAGGATTCTGAAGGAGACGGTTTTTTCATATTATGATGACTGGGTGAGGAACGAGCTTGAGCCGGATATTCAGATTACGGAGGAGGTGCTCTGCATAAACGGGAATGTGCAGGGGCTTCGCCGTGTCATCCGCAATATTATAAAAAATGGTCTCGACCATGGGGAAAAAAAGATAAGCATTACATTGGAGCACAGGGGCGGACATGCGGTGCTGCGGATAAGCAATCTCGTAAAAAATCCCGGAGAAATCGATGTCTGCCATGTCTTTGACAGATTTTACAAGGCAGACAGGGCGAGAAGCAGAACCTCAACCGGGCTGGGACTTGCCATCGCGAAGGAACTGGTTTACAGAATGGGCGGTGAAATCGGGGCACGGATAGAGGGGAATGAATTTATTATAGAGATTGTTTTTCCTATTATGGATAATCGACTAGGGCAATAGTCAGGGATATTTGATATATAACAGATGATTTGATATAACTTAATCCTATATCACACTATAAAATTACCGTATTAACACTTTTCCTATAGGTTTGCTATACTTTCAGACATCAGATAACAATAAACAGGATTCAAAGAGAAAATTCATAGGTACGGCAGAAGCTTCATGGAAAGAGCGGATGGAGGGGGATATATGATTGAGTTAAGGAATGTAAGCAAGATTTTCAAGACCAAGGAGAGCGAGGTCAGGGCGTTAGATGATGTGAGTCTTAAGATAGAGGACGGAGACATATACGGAATAATCGGTTTTTCAGGTGCGGGAAAATCCACACTGATAAGAACAATAAATGCACTGGAGGTTCCGACATCGGGGCAGGTTCTGGTGGATGACGAAGATATAAACGCTCTAAGGAAATCTGAACTTAGAAAGAAGAGAAAGAAGATTGGAATGATATTCCAGCAATTCAACCTCCTCGAAACAAAGACGGTATACGAGAACATAGCACTTCCGCTGGTTTTAAATCATGTTCCTAAGGAACAGATAAAAAGGAAGGTCGAGGAGGTCTTAGAGTATGTTGAGCTTACGGATAAGCGGGACATATATCCGTCGAAGCTGTCCGGCGGGCAGAAGCAGCGAGTGGGAATCGCGAGGGCACTTGCAACGGAGCCTTCAATACTTTTGAGCGATGAGTCCACAAGTGCACTTGACCCAAAGACAACCAAGGCGATACTAAAGCTTCTAAAAAAGATTAACAGGGAGCTGAAGATAACTATAGTTCTCATAACGCATGAGATGAATGTCATACAGACTATATGTAATCATGTGGCAGTTATGGAAAACGGTAGAATAGTTGAGAGGGGCGAGGTGCTTGAGGTATTCAGTGAACCGAAGCAGGAGATTACAAGAAATTTTGTCAAGACGGTAATAAATGACAGTGTTCCCGAGCTTCTGGTTGAAAGTATCAAGTCTGAAAAGAAGAATAATAAGCTGCTTAAGCTCAAGTTTCTTGACAGCGACAGCACGGAATCGGTTTTATCCGGCGTCAATAAGAACTATGATGTCGAGACCAATATTCTTTTTGCAAATATCAGCGAGATACAGGAGAGAGTGCTTGGAATAATAATTGTCCAGATTGTCGGGAGCGTGGAGGCAATCGCGGGGGCACAGCAGTATTTCACAAAACATGGCGTAGGCTACACAGAGATAGGTTTGTAAGTTTAGAAGGAGGGAAAGAATATGGCACTTGAAAATTTTCTGGGTATATCAAATGAAAAGCTGATCACATCATTTGCTGAGACGCTGTACATGGTGGGTATATCGCTGATAATCGCGACCGTGATTGCGTTTATCCTGGCAGTAGTTCTTATATTTACGAGAAAAGGCGGACTATATCCGAATGCAGTGGTGTACAACATCATAAATGTGATAATAAATATAGTGAGAAGCACACCGTTCGTCGTACTTCTGGTTGCAATAATGCCGGTGACAAAATTTATTATCGGAACAAGAATCGGCCCTACCGCTGCAATCGTACCGCTCACGGTGAATGCGATACCGCTTCTCACAAGATTATTTGAAAATTCACTATTAGATACCGGAAACGGAATCTTAGAGGCGGCTCTCTCAATGGGAGCGACACCGCTCCAGCTTGTAACTAAGTTCATTTTACCTGAGTCGCTCGGCTCGGTGATACTTTCACTCACGACAGGAATCGTCGGACTTATCGGGGCAAGTGCGATGGCAGGCTATGTCGGAGGAGGCGGTATCGGGGCACTGGTATTGAACTACGGCTACAACAGATTTAATTTTACCCTGATGTATTCGCTGGTGGTTGGACTTATCATAATCACGCAGTTTATACAGAGCCTTGGAAGCTGTTTTGCGAGAAAGGCGCGCAGAAGATAAGGTCATTGGGCGGAAGCATGATAAGGTTATCATAGTGAGTATTTTGAGCATATTTTATAAAAAAGGAAAAAGCAGTTAAATAGAAGTCTGAGCATTAATGCAGAAATCAAGCGGAAATCAGGCAGAAACAAGCAAAAAACAGATAAAAGAATAGGCAAAAAATAGGCAGAAAATATTAAGGGAGGACGAATTATGAGAAGGTTTGGAAAGAGATTGGCAGTGATTGGGTTAGCAGTGTTAACAGCAGTACTTGCGGCAGGCTGTGGTAAAAAGGGGAGTTCATCAGCAGGTGAGGAGAAGAAGGAGCTTACATATGCGAAGGGCTCAGGTCCATATACAATATTGTTCGAGGAGCATATAATCCCGATACTTGAAAAGCAGGGATATACATTTAAGGTGTCAGAGCTTTCACTTCAATATGCGGATGAGGCGATCGCAGATGGGGATGTCGATTTCTCAGTTGAGCAGCATATAGCTTATATGAATGCATTTAACAAGAGCTACAATTCAAATCTTGTTGCACTTACACCTATTCCTACTGTTCCGGCTTCAATTTTTTCGGAGACACATTCATCGCTTGACGAGATTTCCGATGGCATGAAGATAGCAGTTCCGCAGGATGAAGGAAATATGGCGAGAGCATTTGTAATGCTGCAGGACATCGGCTGGATAAAGTTAAAGGAAGGAACAGATTACGCCACAGCAAGTCCGGAGGATGTTGCTGAGAATCCATACAACCTTGAATTTCTTGATATTGCGACAAATATAATTGCCACTACACTTGCAGATTACGACTATGGTATTATAACAGGCAGTATTGTCTACAATGCCGGCATTGACCCTTCAACAGCACTTTTTAATGAGAATCTGACAGATGATTTCTGGCTTCAGGTTGTGGTAAAGGATGCCGACAAGGATACACAGTGGGCTAAGGATATTGTTGCGGCATACCAGTCTAAGGAGTTTACAGACTGGCTGAAAGCTAACAATGAGAGCGAGTACAGAAATCTGTGGTCAATACCGGAGTACTAAAAGTGAATCGAATAATTTAACGGTTGCAAATTTAGGGTTTTAAGTTTGACAATTACTCCACAGCATATAAGAAATATGGAAGGAAAATTGTATGGATAAAATAGAAGAGAAGATAATTAAAATCATTGATGACAACAGGGAAAAAATCGTGGATTTCGCGAGGGACATATACACACAGGAGGAGCTTGGCTACAAGGAGTTCCGTACTGCAGGAAAATTTGCGGATGAGTTAAAGGCTCTTGGGCTTGAGACGAAGGAGGGGCTTGCGGTAACAGGCGTAAAGGGCTACCTCAATCAGGATAAGAAGGATAATGTGAGTCTTGCACTTATAGGTGAGCTGGACGCGCTCAGGATACCGGAGCATAAATATGCAAATAAGGATACGGACGGTGCACATTGCTGTGGACATCACAGCCAGCTTGCCGGAGTTGTGGGTGCGGCAATCGCGCTTGCAGACAAGGAGATTGCACAGGCACTTGACGGTCAGGTGGTTTTCTTTGCGGTTCCCGCTGAGGAGTACGGTGAGATTGAGTTCAAGAATAAGCTGAAGAACGAGGGAAAAATAAGATACGGCGGGGG
>ENA-OPJV01000817-OPJV01000817.1-human-gut-metagenome-genome-assembly--contig:-NODE-817-length-10845-cov-1.731789_pt1 | contig 10845 bp, 10 predicted proteins | sample MGYA00241772_ERZ501669 | MGnify/ENA primary metagenome ERZ501669 (study PRJEB25962, sample SAMEA2042290) | human gut metagenome | biome: human gut; feature: human-associated habitat; material: faeces...
CGGAATTTGCGTTGTTTCTTCTTGTCAAGTTTGTAAGCGTCGGCAACCTTGCTGATTGCCCGGACTACAAGTTGTGCGGAAAGTCCGTAAGTGTCCTTGATAGAAAAGTAAACCTCCTTGTGTAAATCGAACTGACGGAAACAACGCCTCTCCCACGCTATTGTGGAAATAGCATTGCAAGCCTCGTTGAACACGCTGATTGTCTTTTTCAGACTATCGGCTTGCTCAACGCTTGGCAACAGCTTGATTTGCAGGGTCAGTTTCATGCCGCAAAGATAGCAAAAATATCTGAAACCGTCAAATATTTGAACGCATATTGTTTAACCCAAAAAAGGCAAAGGTTCAATTCATCCCCTAAACTAAAGATTTCGGGGTTTCCTCGAACCTCTATTTATGAAAAAGTTGTAATAACGCCCTAAACGTTCCGGTAGATAATCTCCCACGATAAAGACAAAGTGGTATCCTTCTCCTTCTTGATGACTTCTGCAGGCATCGTAAACACAAACAAACGCTCATTCCTTGTTTCCTTGCCCGGCAAATAATTGAAGGACGGAACACCCGGCAAGTTGCCCTCACTATGACAATCAAGATTACCTCCAAGTAAAAGACCAAAACCACCTACAACACCGTCACCTACAACAGGAACATCAGCAGTAAGTACAGACGTGACCAAAACAGACGAACCTAAAGTCTTAGACGTGACAGAGTCGACAAACGGCTCCGGACTCCCGACAACCAACCCATAACCAACAGCAGTGCAATAAACAATATACGACTGAACCTGTTCAAACGTTAAATCAACAGGAGCAGACGACGTAAGCAACTCGCCAATACTACTATTGAAGTATAAAACATTAGTCAACTGCTGATACGAGATATTGGTCTCTACTCCTCCCAGTAAACCTATAAGACGATTTATACCCTCTGCGCAAATAACCCCTACCTCACCATCCGATAAGGCGGAAACACTACGAACCTGTATCATAAATCTTCTTTCATTAACGTGAAACCCTCGTTCGACTGAATATAAACAATGGTAGAATCTCCACCCTCCCTAACTATAAAGTTATCACCGTCAGACGTGACTAATAACTCATTATCAGAAGTCATGAAGTTCAAATCCTGAGAACCCTCAATCGGAACATCAATATGAATCGTAGGCAAAAATACCTTCTCGTCAACACCCACACGAGCAAACGGACCTACACCGCTACCACTAACAACCCACTCCGAATTGGATAAAATATCTACAGTGGTAGATCCTGCCACCGCACCAACAGAAACAGTCTTAGTAGAAACTCCCGAACCTCCGTCGTCAAACAAAACATAAGGAGATAAATCCGGTGTGTTAACCGCAAAACTCAACTCTACACGAGACGGACGATAGTTAAACTCTATCTGGACCCTAACACCTATAGGGACCGAAGCCGATAATATATCCTCAAGACGACGTATAAAAGCATCGCACTCAGATTCCGACGAAGCCAAACCACTGGCCAGAAGCATAGAATAAAACTGAGTCCGCGAACAGCCGAAGGACAAAATAAGACGATCAATGGAACCAGCATTCAGGGATAAATCATAATAATCCTTCGTAATACCATAAGAAATAGACGACGCAGACGTATATGAATCCGGAGTGACAAGAGGAATAGAAACAGGATCGGCATCAGAAATAGGAGTGCCAAAAACGATACCATCGAAACCAGCGTAAGGAAGTAACTCCGACGAATGGTATATTTGAGGAGGAACACTATAATCAGACGTCAACTTTGCAGACCAACCACTACCTGCTGACGCTCCGCCGCCATAACCAACCTTAAAAGAACCTCCCGTAGCTGACGACGTAGACGCCTCCTCCGAAATAGTAGTCTCTGACGGAGACGCCCACACATAACGAGACGACGGACCCCACTCGCTCGACGAATCAGGATAACCTGCAAGATAAATAAGCTTCGAGCCCGGAGTGTTATTACCAACAACCCAAAGTTTCTTATCGTAACCTACAATGCTCCCATACTTAGCGAAAATGGCACGTAAAGATGCAGACGGAGAATTAGACGATACCACATTATCACCAGTACCCCACAAGTCATGAACTGCCGACACAAGACTATCCTCAGCAGCCACCAACCCTACAAGTTCAGAGTAACCACTCCCGGATAAAGGAACAAAAGAATTCAACGCATCTAAAACCTGACGAAACTCAACCCAAGAATCCCACTCTACGGTAGTCGAACCTAAGTTAGAACCCGCTACTAAGTAAACCCTAAAAGGACAAAGTGTGTAATCAATCCCAAGACCAAAAAGACGCCGAAACAGGGAAACAGCATACGGAGAAACCCCATACAAACTATTCCCAACACCTGACGACTGACGAGCACCAGAAACGAAAGAAGCATTAACACCATCAGGAACACCAACGAGCTGAAGACCTACACAAGACGGGTCCTTCTTAGTCTCAGGAAAAACTAAAGAATCAGACGAGTCATGAAGATACTCCCATACCCGGACAAAGAAGCAACACGGAGTAGTAGCATCATATTTGAACAAATCAACAGACGAATCCCAAACAGCGTTCTCACTGACGAAAGAAGCCCAAGCGTCGCCAGAAGCTAAGAGAGCCTCTAAAGTAACAGTATCCGGAACAACCCACAAGGAACACGTAGCCCACGACGTAATAACTCCGGACGCATCCTTAACATCCTGAAGCATACTCGTAACACGAGCCTCGCCAAAGTCATAATAGGTAGTAGCCCCAAAGGGCATGTTGAAACCTAAAAGAGTATAGGCATTCTTATCATCTTCACCATCCTTATGCTGATAAACCTGAACGAAGGAGTTGCTACTCTCGAAAAGAGAACCAAACGCCGAAAACAAAAACTCAAAAGGAACACCCGCAGACTGAAGATAGTGAAGGGCACGAACATCTAAGGCCGAAACAAGAAGGTCTATATACTCTGACCACCCCGGATCAACACGAAGCTCATCTATAAAATAACGCCTAAAAGCCTGCCTTACTGAATCCATGAACTAAGACGAAATTTAACTCTCTACAACAACACTACTCAACAGCGGATATGTAGAACCTCCTGACAAGGTCGAACCAACCTCATACTCAACATAACTACCAGACGAACCTCCAAGACCATAAACAATACCAGTAGAGTAATCTACACTCCCCGCATTGGTCAAAACATACGAACCAGCAGTAGAAGCCTTAAGAACCCTATAAGACGACAAGAAACCATTACCTATACTCGTATAAGAACCATGCCAGAACACATACGACGACAAGGACGACCCACCTCCAGACGGAGTGCCTACAAGCGTCAAAGACGTGCCAGAAACGCTGACAATGGAATCTGCGTAGGGAACATCGAATGGCTCCTCCTTGGAAATGATATAACGGAACTTGCTAACCGTATCTGAACTAATGACAAAATACACTAACCCCAAGTAACGCTTCGAATCTCGCTCGTAGATCATAACCATGTACGTGGGACTCACAACATGCATGCTCAAGACGTTGACACCAAGCAAGGAACCCACAGAATCGCTGCCCGAAATAAGCTCAAGATCTAAAGACTTAGACCACACCGAGACGCCTGCCTCATTCGTAACACCAAGACCCGGAGACGACTCATTATGAACCAAGAAACCTGAAAGACTACCCGACGAATCCGACGAAAGAGGCATATACCAAACACCGTCATAGTAAGACGACGCAGACGCAAAAGACGACGTGGTATTAGCCAACATCATCGTCAAATCCAAGTAATACTCAGAACCAGAACGACGATAGCGTGCTAAACCATATTGAACAGGAGAACTACCGACACTCAACTTATAGCTTATAGACGCAATAAGAAAATCAGAGTCTGAGCCGGAGCCACTTACCCCCAAAATACTATAAACACTAACTGTCTCGTAAGACTTCAACCTAAACAAACCAGACGGATCAGACGACGAAACAGGAGTAATATAAGACGGACGCTCAAACAAGGAATAACGACCCGCATGGAAAATAGACGAATCCCTATAAAGACGGAACGAAACATCCTTGTCACTCCCACTCCACAAAGCAAGAATACCATCCGAATAAGGCGCAAACTGAGCAGACTCCGCAGCAAAAGAAACAGACGAATCCGAAAGAAGTAAGCGACCGTCGAGAAGCGAAACAAGATAACTTACATTATTCCCCCCAAGCCAAACATAATCACCAACTCCAGACACCATAACCCCCTCGGAATTCAAGGACGACGCAAGCGTACTACTCAACTCAACATACTCCTTAAAGCGACCGTCAGAATCAAAACCAAGAGGCAAACCACTGCGATCCCGCAAAACAATAGAACCAACGGCAGGCAACGACTGAAGCGTAAAAGAACCCCCCGTATCATCCGGAACAGACTCCCGAGCATACAACGTAGCAACAATACCATTAAGACCCTGAAGCGTAAGCTCCTGCTGAACCAAAGCACTCGAAACACGAGTCGACAACGTCACATTGTCATAAGAGTAAAGCTGACGCAAATAATTCTGAGCCTGAATCAACGACGACGAACTGTCCGACGTAGACGCCCGAAGAGAAATAATGAAAGGCAACGCTGTAGCTACGGAAACACTATAATGAATGCCGCTAACACCATACTGATATAAGTAATCGGCTATGAAACCAAAAGCCGTATCACCCTCCGTAACAGGCTTGACATAAACATCAACAGACTGAGGCGAAACAGACAAATAAGTACTCTGGACACTCGGAAAAGATAAAACAAAATTACGAATCTGAGTCTCCGTAACCAAACCACTATCCCGAAAAATAGACGAAATAACATAGTTCCGAGCATAAGACAAACTCGGAGACTCCCCGTCAACCGAACTCACAATGCGAAAACCAACACCCGACTCGGAACGCGAAAGCTGCTTCAACGACGAAACAGACGACGCACCCGTAACCTCAAGAGACAGACCACTCGTAACCGTGAAACGGGTATAAGTCCCTCGAAGCCAAACTATGCAATAGTCATACTGGCTCGGCAAAACAGGCTGGGCCCAGTTACTGTCACCAAACAAAACAACACAACTCGAATCCCACAAGCTACGAACCTTGTACAACTTAGCAGACGGATTCGATAAAGACGCATTGTAACTCGTTTAGGGAAAAACAGGACCATAGTCGGAACCAGACGTCCATATAGAGCGTGCGAAAACCCAAACACTCGACGACAAAACATCTGAACCAAGCTTCACGTAACTACTCTGATAACGACCCTCCCGAAGCTCCAAATATAAACGCCACGGACCTCCGTGCGCCAAATCGGACGCCGGAAAAGGAAGAGACGACCGGAAATCAGAACCCGAAATAACATACTGTGGATCGCCCTGATACAAGTCAACCTCACCACTCGTATCGCAATAACCAATATTATAAAATGACGAATCGCCTACACGCAAACACAACGAGAACGGCGCAAACGTCTGAGGACTACTGCTCGAGAACCCGGAAAACGATATCTTAACACTCGCAGGACGACTCAAGTCTACCGGAACCTCATTCGTGTAAGCATACGAAAGCAACTGACGAAGATCATAGCGTGACAAGTCGAGAACCCCATTAACACTATCCGACAAAAGCTCCGTAGCACTAACAATATTGGCACCCGCCCACAAAAGCTCCTTGCCTACAAGGCTGTCCTTCAACGACGACCACGACGAACCACTCCGAGAGCCTATCAACTCAACAAGCGAATCATAAATATCCTCTATATCGCGAGCCATGAAACACCAAGATTAAAAACTACCCAAACTATACTCAAAATCAGACAACGAACCCCGATAGGAAACACGAACTATAACACGATCCCCGGAAACAACGACACTCTCGCAAGAACAACCTGAAAGCTGCTCGATAGTCGCACTTATACCTGCCTGAAGCAAACCACCATCAATAGTATGTGGAGCAACTCGAGAACCCATAGCCGGACTCTGCAAAAAACGACCGTACTCCGTCTTCAATAACAAATAAAGGGTCTGACGAAACTCATCATACCCGTAAACAAAACTCAAGTCCCTAACATTCGGAAGATAAGCAGGTATATCCACACTCTACAAATTTTATGGATATATAATTGCATTACCCCAAAACAAAACACCCGGAACATAGAAATGTCCGGAACGTAAAAAAATATAGACTACAACGCTAACTCAAACGAACAACAAAGCACTCGCTGAAAGGCAAACATAGACCAAGACGCAAAGTATTAATGCAGTCTATGTGATAAACAAGCAAAAAACTAAAGAAGACTAATGGCAACACGAGCACCCTCAAGAGACTCACTCAGGGTATCAAGACCTGACTTCACGGCAGGCAACTCCTGAATCCCCAAGTCCGACAAAACACCAGTCAAAGACGACAGCAATGAAACACACGTCGAAACACCGCCCGACAAACTCGACTTCTGGCTCGACTTAACACCCGAAACCAAACCAGACGCATCAGCAGTACCAGCACCAGTAGAAACTGCAACAACCAAAGCCGTATTCGTCGGCGTAGTCGACATAGTAAGCATACTCGAAGCACTCTGGGATAAACTCTTCAAACCTTCCTGAATCTGATCGTAATAAACCTGAGCCTCTGAAAGCTTCCGATTAATAAAAGCACGAGACGCCTCCGTCAAGATAGACTTGAGCCTATCACGAGAAACTGAATCCTCAATGGCTGAAAGACTATCCCCGTACTTAACATCTACACACTCAGCAACGTCTATACCCAAAAAAGCCATAACACCCTAATGCAAAAAGTTCTTATCCTCCAAAAAAGGATCGTCCGTACCAAGCCACTTAACTACATTGCTGCCGCTACCTACGACTGCAAGGTCCTTGACCAAAGCCTCCACAAGACTACGAATGCGCGCGACGTTAACAACACCTCCATTGGAACCATCGTGAACCGTAACAACACCACCGTCGCTACGAAAAACAAAACCCGAGCTATTCTCAAAGACGAAAACATCGCCCTCCGTGTAAGCAACACTCCAAGACGAACCGTCCGAACTAACGCTCTCCCACAGTAAGCTGAAACCCGAACCAAAAGAACTACCATGCGTACGCCAACTCCTATCGTGACTACGACCAAGAACCAAAGGACTATCAACTCCGCAACTGATGTCTACAAAGACAATGTCACCCTCATTCAAAGCAACATTCCCTACAACTGGTATCCGCAAGCTACGATCCCATAAACCACTCGAACGCAACTCAACCCTCCCGAAACCAAGCGGATCACTCGACGAACCGCCTACAACCTCTGCCTTAACCAACATCGCTAAAAGCTAATCTACGCGTACAACGTCTAACTCGATATCCTGAACGTCTCCGCAAAAAGACGAACGATAACCTACACACACAAAGTGTTGACCATCGGAACTACCGTCAAGGTAAGTACAAGAACCTCCACAACACAACGTACCACCAACAAGCTCAACACCACGAAAAGTAAAACTACGACTCCGAAGGTAACTACGCCAGTAACCATTACGACTCCGCCACTGACGATCCAAGCTCAACTCGTCATTCGACAAGTAACTCTTATAAACGCCGACCAAGCTCCCGGACGACCCAAACGTCAGGTCGACGCCATCCGAAACACCACCATCGCCGTCCAAGTACATCCGAAGACGACCCGGAACGTCCGGCTCCGACGTGCGACATACACTATAACTGTCATTACGACCCCGGAACCCAAAACAACTCGGCATAGCCCAAGACGCAAGCAAATCGCAATAAAGTAAATCCCCACCAACGGTATAATGAAGGGTACTACACCCACCACCGCTACAAGCACCGCCAAGTGTTAACGTCTCGAACAAGTAGGAACCGCGAAGAGACCCGAAGCACCACCAATGACGAACAAGACTACTCAAACTATGAAGACTCCGAAAAGGCAAACCCAAAACGCTACAAACATCCGACAACGTATAATCACCACACACGGGCTGACGCAACATACCGCACATCTTCCAGTAACCCTCCGGATAACTCAAATAACGATACGAATTGACGCCCAAGACCTCTACGGAAACAACAACGTACCTACAACCAGTACCACGCCACTCCCAAACATCGCCCTGAAGAAGCGTAGGCAACTCCATCCAAACCTCGCTGCTGAAGCTCCACACACTCTCGCGGACGCCCCACCGAACAACCGGATACAAAACACCAGCGCAATCTACTCGAAGATCCATAACAAAACGCTATGACAACGAATTCATACTAACAACCTCCGGACTCAGGTAAACAATACTAACACCACCCGGAAGACTAAGCCAGTCTACGCGCGGATTCAAAACCTGAAGAACACGACGATAGTAACTCGAATCACTGCCGTAAAGACGACGGCTCACAAAAAGAAGACTGTCACCCTCACTCGAAACATACGTCAAATAACCATAGCTCTGATAAGCCTCCTCGATAGTCATAACAACACAAACTTAAAAACCTGTCATACGACCAGAAATGCTGTCGAACAACATATCACTCGTAGCAACACGAAGCGTCTCAAACGTCAGGTTAACCTCCATAACCTGCGGAAAACCACCACTATAATAAAGCTTCGGTATACTAACACCCAAACTCTTTATATAAACATCTGACACGAAGCTCCGACCGTAACCTACGGACAAACCGCTATTAGTACTCGGATAATAATGAACCTCGACACCATTAGACAAGGTGCGACTATCGGCACCGACGCCGCTCTTACGACCTCCAGTAACCCAACTAACGATAGGACTCCGAAACGTAGGAGGAGCATACAAGCTATAAACATCCCCGAAAAGACCGTTGAAATTCTTGCTCACCCAATCCACGGCTCCCGAAATGCCCCCAGAACCACTATTACCCCTAAGTAAAAAGTCTGCCAAACTATACCAAAAGCTATCCTTATGCTTCTCGGCGTCCTTAGCAAAGTCAGACGCAAACTTCGAAACACTCTCCGTAATACTCTTACTCATCTCATCTCCACGCTGAGGATAAGTCAGGAAAAACAACCGAAGCAAAGGATCGTAAAAGTCGCTAACAACGTCATCCTCCAAAACCAAGTAACACTTACTACTGAAGCTCAAAGGACTCGTACCCTGAAACAAAAACTTACGACTATAGTCCACCTGCGGTACAAGACCCCAGCCTATCTGAGCAGCACCTGACAGAAACTTACCAATATTAGTAGAACCAACACCGCCCGGAATAAGATCCTCGGTCGTAATGCCAGCGTCCAAACCAAGACCACCCTCGCTATACATCGAAAACTTCCAAACACCAGCACTACCCATGCTCAAACGACCCGCAGGATCGCTACAGCACGTAACATACAACGACAACTTATTTAACTCGCGCAAACGCTGGATATCCAATGGCATGCCTAAAACATTTTATGGATATATAATTGCATAATCCCAAGCAACTCTCAAAAAACATAACCATAACAATGGTAAAAAACGGATATAGAATTGCTGAAAGCAAACACTAAAGCAAAAATGACGGATATAGAATTGCTGAAAGTAACGACTAAACATAATAATAGTACCAGAAGCTCCACTTCATATAAACACCGAAAGACGCACATAACGAGAAGAATATAAACACAAAGGGCGAAGCAGACGAACAAGCGACGAAATACCAGAAGCTCCTACACAAAAAGAAGAAGGCCCGGCCCAACAAGACACACCACCCCGGACCCCGGATAATCCCCTAAAAGAAAAAGAACTCATCTAATAATAGATGAGCTCCTAAAATCTACCTTTTACGTATGATTTTAGACTATCAAAATGTAAATAAAATAAACTATGACACACAAAATGAACCTTTTGAACAAATAATCAAGAAAACCCCATTAGACAAATCGTAGAATATAGGGAAATTTAGACCAATGAAATTATTGTAATTGCCTAAAACTTCTGGACATTGGGTAAAACTACCTCACCCCGTTGATTATTGTAACCATAGTTGCGCTCCCGTAAAACAGACGTTACGACACGCTTGGCAACCTCCGGCTCCACAACCGTACCTGACTCCTGCTTAACAAGACCAAGTAACACATTAGTGGCTGTATCTGCATCTCGTAAGTCTATAGGCTGATCGGAACGAACACCAACATAAGAAGCTACGTTAGAAGCCCATGCCGGAATGTCGTCACCAGCGTAAGCAGGACGACCTGACATGTTGCCACCAACATACATGCGGCTAACATCACCTAAAGTAACCCACTGACCATTAGAACGTGAAATATCTCGGCGATCCTGATAACCAAGCAATGTCATATAGGCAGCCCGCAAAGATAACTCCGGCGACGAGAACTTAACAAAACGCCTGCCATCAGGCAAGACCTTAGTACCAGTACGACCCTTCCACTTGACACCAAAGTCCTGAACGTTGGCAATATTATTAGTCTGTTTGGCGAGGCTGGAACCTATAGTGATACCTGTGGACGACTGCTGAGAGATCGGCGAAATTTGAGGCGTTTCCGTGGCTGGGATAGCAACTCCTAAGTCTCTGGAAAACTCAGTAGGACTGACGCGCGAGCCAGACGCGTCTCTAAAGGTGATATGTAAGTGAGCCCCCGAAGTATGCGAGCCTGTGTTGCCTGAAATAGCTACCACATCCCCTCGTTTTACTTCTGCACCAACAGGTAAAACCGTATTGCTACTCAAGTGAGCCATACCTATACGACGCCCGGACTTCATCCTAACGATAAGAGAAAGACCCCCGGCATCATTATTGGTACCATAAGCCTTCTCAATAACACCCGGCTCGTCGAACGGCCACCGAAGCGGCGTTCCTCCT
>ENA-OPJV01000825-OPJV01000825.1-human-gut-metagenome-genome-assembly--contig:-NODE-825-length-10795-cov-1.722626_pt1 | contig 10795 bp, 10 predicted proteins | sample MGYA00241772_ERZ501669 | MGnify/ENA primary metagenome ERZ501669 (study PRJEB25962, sample SAMEA2042290) | human gut metagenome | biome: human gut; feature: human-associated habitat; material: faeces...
CACTGCCGTTGCAATGCCTGTCAGCATAAAAACAAGTGTTGTACGGAGTGACATAAATATAAGAGATGAAACAACAACGCCGACAAGGTTTATAATCAGCACTTCGGCACTTATCCTGAGCAGGATATCCGACTGTGAAGCGCCGCAAATCATGTGTATGAGCAGTTCACGGATATTTTTTCTGACATAGAGCAGGGTGGACTGTATCATTGAAAATACCGCAAGAATAATGATTATTGACGATATGACGATGAGTGAAATATTGGCTTTTGTAGAAACAAGGTCGATAAGCTTTCTTGTTTCATCGGCAGATATGAAGTTATATGTATTCATGCCGTTTTCTGCGGCGTAATCATTTATTGCGGCAAGGTCGGATTTATCATCGGCATAGATAAGTGAGGTGGGGTAATCAATGCCTTGTGCTTTCATGCTTTCAATGCTCATGACAGGAGTGAACACTTTGTTGTCGGCGGAAACAACAGAGCTTTTGTCGCCTTGCAAAAAGGTTGTTTTCATGCCGCTTTTCAGTATACCGACTACCTCGTATTTATCAAGGTACAGGTCGCCGATGTTATAGTCGTTTTCAAAGTCACTGCCGAGAACCACGGGAGGATTATCTGACAGATCTTTGCCGTATTCTGTATTTTGAAACAGCCGTCCTTTGCTTACTTCAAAGCCGAATATATCAAAGTAATGCTCTGTAATTACAGACAAAGTATATTCTGTACCGTTTTTTTCTTCATAGAATTCGGAACGCCCCTCGGTTTTATAGTTTTCGGCTATGTAATAGCTGAGGTTTCTTTCCTTTTCTATGTCGTCATAATCAACCACTATTCCGCCGTCGGTGTAAATATCGGGGTTTGACGGGCTGTAGCAGTTTTTGGGAAAATCAAAGCCGTCAAGGGCATTCACAGTTACAGTTTTATATGCGGTGATACTGCAAAGATCGCCTATAACAAAGAATGCTACTATCATCTGGAATGTAAGAAGCAGGCAGGAAAGCAGATTTGACTTTATATCGAAAAGAATTATTTTTGTAAGCTGCTTGTTCATAACACTCTCCTTAACGAAATGACCTGTTCGTGCGAATACTTGTCACTCAGACTGTAGGAAATTATACCGCCGATAAGAAGAATGAACGCCACGGATATAAGTCCTGCGGAAATTCTGATATTGCCGAGATAATAAGAAACGGCAGGAATAAGAGTAAGAAGCAGTGTGACAATAAAGCCGATAAGTATGCCGACTGCGGAGATCATAAGGAAATTTATGAATATCATTTTTTTAATGTCCGCATCATCTGCACCGCATATACGACGAGCCATTATTTCGGAGCGTTTGGAGTTTATCCATGACCATGTGAACACGCCCGAATTCATAAGAATAAGCAGACCGATAAGCAATATTGCAATGATGATAACTATATTGCCTGATGTAAAGAGATTGCCTTTTCCCGCTATCTTGGATATATCATCGGTTCTGATATTGGTATCGGGATTTTTCTCATTTATATCTGATTTTATGCTTTCGGTGACTGAGGGCGTTTTATCTTTGTTGTCAATTATAAGCGTCAGGCCCGAAAACCGCACCGTGCTGCCGCTGAGCTTATCAGACTGCAATATGAAATCGCTGTCTTTACCTCCGTATATGTTGATACTGCTGACGGTGTAATTCTGTCCGATGAAGTTTATCGTTTTTCTGCCGTTTATCGTCATACAGTACGGCTCAAGTTCGGGCTTTATCACGGCGGTCGGGGCGCTGTTTTTTGAAGATGTTTTTTCGTAGTCAAACAGGGCGTAGCCGGAATTGTATTTGGTTACGAGTTTTATTGCACCGACAGCTTTATACTTTGACAGTATATCGCCTAAATCGCTGTAGGTAAGGGCGCTTTCAGAGTTGTTGTCCTGATTAACTGTTATTATTTCCGCATTATCCGAAAGCCTGCCTGCGACGCCTGAGCTTACTGAATTTAAAAACATGGAAATGAGAAAAGCGCAAAGAAAATACGTTACGGCAAAGAATGTTATCATCATGCCGCTTTTGTTAAATAATTGTCTGATATTATCACCTCATAATTCAAATCTTGTATGCTGTTATTAACATATAGTGCGAAAGAGTGTTTCGCAAATTTGACATTTTTATTATATATGATTTATTTAGATTTTTCAATAGAATTTTTGAAATATATTACATTTTGTCGGTTTGCAATAGAGATGTAAAAGAGCGGCAGAAAAGCTAAACCTGTGTGTTGCAGTTAAGTTCAGAAAAAGCAACAGGACACAAAGCAAACCCTTTATGAATGCGGTAATGCACCCGTCTCCGTCAAGCGATAACAGAATATCCGCAATCGCATCACGGTAAGGAATATAAAGTTTTTGATTATTCTTAAAAAAACAAAATCCGCAGGACTTGCTCATTTAAAGCTGAGCAGTCCTGCGGTTATGTTATTTCGTTCTTTTAAAGCGGACGGTTGTTTTAGCGTTGCAGTCGGATTACAAGCACTCTCAGCCTTGTCCGTAATAGGCGTTTGCACCGTGCTTGCGCAGATAATGCTTGTCAAGAAGCTCCTGCTGCATTCTTCCTGCAGTGGGTGCGATAGTGAGTGCGTGGTAATTCATAAATGCGACTTCCTCAAGCACTACAGAATTATGCACCGCCTCGTGTGCGTCTTTGCCCCAAGTGAACGGACCGTGACTTTTGACAAGCACCGCAGGGATAGTCATAGGATCGATGTTGTTGAATGTTTCGATTATGACCTTTCCTGTTTCTTTTTCGTACTCGCCGTGAATCTCCTCGGGAGTCATGGCACGGGTGCAGGGTATTTCACCATAAAAGTAGTCGCCCTGTGTTGTGCCCATCGGCTGAATGCCTGCACCTGCCTGTGCAAACGAAGTAGCCCAGCGGCTGTGGGTATGCACGACACCTCCGATAGCTGAGAAGGAACGATATAACTCGAGATGAGTAGGCGTATCACTGGACGGCTTCCACTTGCCTTCGGCTGTTTTTCCGGTTGCAAGTTCGACTCCCACCATATCCTCGGCTGTCATTTCTTCATACGGTACACCGGAGGGTTTTATCACCATCATTCCGCTCTCACGGTCAATTGCGGAAACATTTCCCCAGGTGAACGTTACAAGGTCGTATTTCGGGAGCAGAAGATTGGCTTCAAGTACCTCCTGCTTTAATTTCTCTAACATATTGCGTCCTTTCTTACTTTGCCGCTGCGTATTGTGCTGCAAGTCCACGTTTGTAGTTTTCCATAAATCCTGCAAAACCCTCTGCACCGTTCTTTTCGGGCTGAAGCGTGGTGGATTCCATACCGACGAATACCTCGCTGTCAAGGAATTCCGACAGTGATTTTCCGCCGCCGCATACAGTATATGCCGCAAGCAGAGCCATTCCCCATGCGCCGCCCTCTCCGGCGGTCTTCATAACGGAAACGGCACAACCCAGCCCGTCGGCAAGGAACTGCTGTGCAACTCCTTTTGTCTTGAACAGGCCGCCGTGTCCTGTTATTTTTTCAACGGAAACCTGCTCCTTTTCAAAAAGTATATCCATTCCGAGTTTCAGTGCCGCCATAGTAGAGTATATTTCCGCACGGAACAGATTTGCAAGATTGAATTTTCCGTCGGGAGTGCGGAAATACATCGGTCTGCCGTTTTCCGCTCCTGCAACAGGCTCGCCTGAAAGGAAATTATACACAACGGTGTTGCCGCAGTCGGGGTCGCCCGTCAGTGCGTGATAATACAGCATATCATAAAGTGCGGGTTTTGCGATAGGGTGACCGCTGAGCTGTGCAAATTCACCGAATATCTTCACCCATGCGTCAAGCTCGGAGGAGCAGTTGTTGCAATGCACCATAGCAACGGGAGCACCGCAGGGAGTAGTCACTACGTCAATTTCCGGGTAGTAGCCCTTAAGCGGCTTGTCGAGAACAAGCATAGCGAATATCGAGGTGCCTGCCGATACGTTTCCGGTTCGGGGAAGCACACTGTCGGTCGCTGTCATTCCCGTACCTGCGTCACCTTCGGGAGGGCATAAGGGAACTCCCGGCTGCAGTGTACCTGTCGGGTCGAGCAGCTTAGCGCCGTCGGCGGTCAGAAACGCCTCCTTTGCGCCTGCGTTAAGCACTGAAGGGAGAACTTCCGCCAGCTTTACTGAGAAACCTTTTGCCGAAAGCACCTCATCAACCTTTTTGATGTAATCTGCGTTGTAACCGGTGCGGTCCACAGGGAAGATGCCGGACGCTTCTCCGATACCGACCTGTCGCTTTCCGGTAAGACGGTAGTGAATATAGCCTGCAAGCGTATTGATATGAGCAATATGTCTGACGTGTTCCTCACCGTTCAGTATTGCCTGATAGAGATGCGCTATGCTCCAACGCTGTGGAATGTTGAAGCAAAGCAACTCTGACAGCTCGGACGCCGCCTGCTCTGTGATAGTGTTACGCCATGTGCGGAACGGAACAAGTAAGTTATCGTCCTTGTCAAATGCCATATAACCGTGCATCATTCCGGAAATACCCATTGCACCGTAGGTAGTCGGAGTTACGCCGAACTTCTGCCTTATATCCTCTGTAAGTGCCGCATAACAGTGCTGTAAACCTGTTGTGATGTCATCAAGGGAATAAGTCCACACACCGTTTTCGTAGCGGTTCTGCCACTCGTGACTGCCGGAAGCAATCGGGGCGAATGTGTCGTCTATAAGCACTGCCTTTATTCTGGTGGAACCGAATTCGATTCCGAGATATGTCTTTGCGTTTTGTATCTTCTCTTGTAATGTCATATTATCACCTCTTGAGAGCCGCAGTAGCGTCAAGCAATTCAAGCTGCCGCTCAAAACTGTTTATGTCGGTCTTGTCATCAATCATAACAAGCTCCGTGTTCGTCATCTTTGCAAACAGACGTATATCTTCTGCTGTAAATTTAAAAGACAAGTTATAGATAAATCTGTTACAAATTTAAGTTTTGTCTGTATTGCTTTTTTATTGTAACACAAAAGATAAGTAAATGCAATGCATGAATTGAACATTTCTGCCGGAATGATTTGTGCATTTGTCACAAAACAGATGCTTTTTACTTACAAATATCGTGCTGAGTAAAAACTGCTTGACAAACAACGAACGAAGTTGTATTATATATGTGAACAAATTTGTATTCTTTTGTACGAACTTGTGCTTTGCATAGAGGTGATAATTAATGACTAAATATGAAGCTGTTGCACAGGCAATTAAAACCGATATTGAAAACGGTTTGTATAAAGAGGGACAGCCGATTCCTACCGAGGAGTTGCTGACAGCTCAGTATGATGTGAGCCGTCAGACGATACGCAAGGCATTGTCGCTTCTTGTAGAGGACAATCTTATATTAAAGCGTCAGGGGAGCGGCTCGGTGGTACGGCCGAAGCGGCTTAATCCGAGGACGGGGAAGATAGCTGTGGTTGCAACATACATCAGCGACTATATTTTCCCGAGTCAGCTGCGGGCAGTGAATGATGTATTATCCGAAAACAAGTATACCGCTGTTCTTTCTGCGACACGCAACTGTGTTTGCAACGAGCGTGCAATACTTGAAGAAATACTCAAGAATCCCGTTGACGGAATACTGATAGAGGGTACAAAATCGGCTATGCCGAATCCTAATTTCGATCTGTACGAAAAGCTGATAGGAATGGATATACCGGTAGTGTTTTTCAACGGATATTACCCGTCGCTCAGCGGCACATATTCTGTATGTGCGGATAATCGGGCAGGCGGTGCAGAGCTTGTGCGGCATCTTATTGAACGTGGTCACACAAAAATCGCAGGCTTTTTCAAAAGCGATGACATTCAAGGTCATCAGCGGTATTCCGGCTTTATTTCGGAGCTGTTTCGCAACGGTCTGATAATTCCCGATGAGAATGTGTTCTGGTACATTACCGAAACAAAGGAGGATCTTTTCAATAATCCTCAGGAGGTATTGAATCGTCTTGGCGATAATACGGCGGTCGTATGCTATAACGATGAGGTGGCGTTCGGACTTATTAAGTGCCTGCTTTCAGCCGGCAGACGTGTTCCTGAGGACGTTGCCGTAGTCAGCTTTGACAACAGTAATCTTAGCCGGATCTCTCCGGTCACGATAACATCGCTTTCCTATGAGGACAGAAACATAGGCAGAATTGCGGCTCAGAAGCTCGTTGATATTCTGAACGGCAAGGAGGTTACGTCCGAGGTGTTGCCGTGGACTTTTATTCAGAAAGAAAGCTCATAAATATGAAGGGCTGTTTTATCAAAGCGTCTTTAGACCGCAAAGCCGGAGGCTTTATAGCTAAGACTTTAAAGCTATGTAGGGTAGTATAAGCATTTGATTATTTAAACCGCATTGTTGTGCGGTTTATTTTTTTGCTGTGCAGAAGCCTTGAAATTTGTTGCAATCGGCTAAGAAGTAACAGTGGCAGTAAAAACAAATCCCTGTCCTGCAGGCACTTGTGTTATTTTGTAAAATGTGTTATTATATTTTTGACAGTAAAAGTCGGCTGTTCCTGTTTTTAGGGTAAGCCATAATAAACGAATAAACAGGAATGAAATATCGCCGCCGCAATTATGGCGGTGCCTGTGAGCCGAACAGTATTAAGGAATTTGCGTCCGATATAGGTAAGAGGATTAGATTATGAACAGCATTTTGAAAAAAATCAGGCAAAGCGATGCCTTTAACAAGGAAAACAGGGTTTCCCGTATAAAAGCTGTCATATTGATGAGCCTGTTTACTTTTACCTTTTTGGAGGCTGAGTTTTTATTTGTTGATATGATTTCCTGCACAGTATCGGGCGATAAGTCGGTAAACGCTCAGAATTACGCTCTCGGTGCAAGCGTGGTGGGATTTGCTCTGTATCCTCTGTATTCAAGGCTTTGCAAAAAGGCTCTGCAATCTGTAATTTCTATCGTGGCTGCCGTGCTGTCGGTCGTCTGTCTTTTTCTGATATGCCGTCACAGCACTTACGCATTTACGTTGTGTATGGGGCTTGTGCTGTTTTTGATTCTCGGTCTGTTCGGAAGTGCGGTGTTTTATAAATCGCTGTGTCTGTTGGAGGATAACACTTATATTGCACGTCTTGCAGGCTTATCCTATATGCTCGGAACATTGCTCCAGATTGCTAATAATAACCTGATCCACATTGATATTATCGAAGCTGCGGTGCTTTCTTTGTTTATATTGCTACTGGCCGTTATGCTGATAAGAGCGGAAAAGAACAGCATCGTTCCTGCGTTCCCGAAAAACGAAGCTGGCGAGAAAACCGATAAGGCGGGTAAAGAAGTCGTAAAAATCAGCGTTTTACTTGTTTTTTTGGTTGCGTTTATGACCTGTATTTTCAGCACAATGGATAATGCAATTACCCTTTATCACGCAAACGGGGTGGTGAATATCGGACAGTGGCCGAGAATACTCCTTGCGTTCAGCGGACTTGCGGCAGGCTTTTTGTTCGATTTTGACGGCAGAAAGTATATGAGTATGATTATGTACAGCGTAATGATCCTGTCAACCATCTGCCTTGTTATTCTCAGATTTGCGGGGCCGATTATGCTGGGGTTGGTTATCTTTTATTTATCCGCAGGTTTCTTTGTTGTATTTTTTACCGCTTCTTTTATGGAGATTGCCCGTTATTCAAAAACTCCCGAGCTTTTGTCGGGGGTTGGCAGAGCAGTCAATAATTTTGTCGCCGTGCTGATCTCGGCAGGCTCTCTTGCCCTTTTGAATTCGGACAATAACATTGCGATAATCACCATTGAACTGATTTTATTTGTATTGGCAAGCATCATAGCATTTTTCTATACCAATAAGAGAAAAACGTTTTTTGATGAGCTTTCCTCAACAGGCGGCGACAAACTGAGCGACAAAGAGATATTGAAAAAGCTGTCGGAAAAGTTTTCGCTCACTCCGAGAGAAGCCGAGGTATTCGGGCTGTTGGTAAACACCGAGGACGGTTTACAGACGATAGCAGACAATATGTATATATCAAGGCGAACTCTTGAGCGGTATGTATCCGCCATATACGGAAAAACGGGAACTAAATCCCGTATCGGTCTTGTTTCTCTTTACAATAACATATAAAATATCCTAATGCTCGTACCTTCCGCTCAGGCGGGAGGTATTTTTGCGTTATATCGTAAAAACCGCATTGTTATGCCGATTTTTACAAAATGGCGGAAGTCCGCCAACCTGTTTTTTGCAGATTGGCGGACTTCCCTTATATACAGCGGAGCGTTATTCAGATATAATTACAATAACAAACGGTGTATGAAACGACACGATGACAGCTTGCAATAGGACATATTCAGAAAGGGGAGCGGATTATGAATATGCGGCATTGTGCTTTGCCGGACAGAAAAACAACAAAACGAACACTTCCGTATAATCGGCAGTATGTGATACTTGCAATTTACGAAGTGCTGGACAAAAACGGCGCCGGATATAAAAAAGAGAACGCATCGACCATATTATCGGAAATATCGGTGTACGGAAATTCAAGCCTTTTTTCCGTATCGGTGAGCAGGCAGGAGGAAGGTACCGAATTATCCGTAACGATGGTCAGACAGTGCGAGGGATTGTCGGAATCCGGCGTGCAACGAGCTATAACAGCCGTAGCCGACAGCATATCGCAATATCTTGAAAACGAGCTTGTTTTAAGCAAAATCAAATCATAAATAATACAAGTGGAGGAATTGCCTATGAAAAGAATAGGAGAATATTTCGCAGGAGCATATAAAAATGCTTTTGCAAGGTGGATTTTCGGAATAACCGCATCGCTTGTCATTTTACCCGATCTGATAAAGACCCTTTTGCTTTGCATAAAGAAAGAATCGTTAGCGGCGGGTACGGTGTTTATTGCCGACGTGTTATGCGTTGTATGTGCCTTCGTTTTTGCATTTTTTGCAGTTTGCTCAATCGGAAAAACGGCAAAGGAGGCTGTTGCAGTATGGCTTAAGGGCTGTATTCCCTGTATAGCGGCACTGTATGGCGGAAAACTCCTGACGGTGCTTTTTGTCAAGTGCTTCGGAACGGTCGGTGAATTTATAGGGATAGCCGCCGGCGGAATACTGCTCGGACTTTCGTTTTATCTGCTAAGCTGTGCTGTTAACGGCGGCATTAAACGAAAAGTCGGCAGAAAGCTACTTTTGACAGCGGTATGCATATTGCTTGCAATCGTTTTTGCGTATTTTTTGCCGTATATTTTCGGGCTGGGTATTGAATCGGCCTTCGCACAAAAAAGGGTGTGGTGTATAAAGCTCATAGCCGAACTTGTCTATGCGGTGTTCTGCTGGGCGCTGATTGTTCCCGTACTTAAATTTGTGTGCCTCGGGAATCTGTCAAAGGCAGGAACGGATGAACAAATCACATCGGCACAAACGAAAAAATCAAGGCTTGGTTATATACCGACTGCTGTAGGTGCGGCAGTACTTACAATCTGTGCCGTGATGACTTTTCCCGCAACGATTTCGTCTTCCGACAGGCTGAAGGCTGAATACTACAGCCGTACAAATACGGCGTGCTATAATCTGCTCGGAGGGCACATCATCACGGCGGTCAACGACTATAGGGAGATTCAGCGTGAGCTTGAGATATGGAAAGAAATAGCCGACGGCGGTTGGAATGATATTTCCGAGAGCGAGATAGCAACAAATCAGATGCTGGCTTATCTTGATACTTATGCCAACCACACAGATGACCGACTTGAAACTATGGAGAAGTATTATACGGCAGGCTATATAAAGGATACCGATTTCTGCTTTGATATGCTTGCAGAATATAAAAATGCCGATGAACTGACGGCTGAGCAGAAAAATCGCCGTACAGAGATACTGACGAATTTAGCGGCAAACGGAATATATGTCGGAGGACTGCCCGATGTTGCGGAAAATGCCGCAGTTATGGCAGAAGTGATTGAAACGGCTTTCTCTTACCAAAACAGCTTCGAATATGCCGAGATGCTCGCTAAAATGCGGGTAGGTGTTACAAACGGCACGAACATTGCCGATTCTGTCGGTACCGGTATCACCTATCAGTTTGTAAGCCAAGCTGTCGAAAAGGCACTGGAGGCTCCTGAGGACTTCGTATGGAGCTACTTAGCGGTTATGTTTTATAACAATCAGGAGCAGCATTCGCTTTACCTAACTGCTGACTATTCGGATGATAAGAGGATTCTTGCTGTAGTCGAAAACTTTGAAAAACAGTTTGAAAAGCAGCTCGGAAAAGACATAACCAAAGAGGAACGGCTCGGTATCAAAAAGCTGGTCATGCAGACTTATCTTAGGGCATTGGCACTTGACAAGTGTGCGGATTACGGCTTGGAGGCACTCAAGGAATTCGACAATTTCTTTATTCGTGAAAATACTATGTATGCGCTTTTAAAAACGGGACGGTACGATGAATGTCTTAAGCTCGCAAACGAGGTGAAGGACGATACAAACCCCGTTCCCCTCTATTATGCGGCGGCGGCAACGCTTGAAAGCGGAGAATTTGATGCTTCCGCAGAGTATGTACTGGAACTTGCAAAGCAGGTAAAGACGAGTGAATATCCTAAAAAAGCGGACGAATTACTGCATTCCTACTTTTCCTTGTTGGTGGTGGATACCGAAACCACAAAAGCAAAGTACAGCCTTCTCAGCGATGAGCAGATAAACAAGCTTAACAGCGACGAGTTCCTGAAGAATTATCTGGCTTGGACAAACGGTGCATACTGACCATCCAATCTGGGGAATAGTTGTGTAAAATGCATACGAATCTACTCCTTTGTTATCGAAACGCATGGTTCCGGTGTG
>ENA-OPJV01000832-OPJV01000832.1-human-gut-metagenome-genome-assembly--contig:-NODE-832-length-10712-cov-1.879610_pt1 | contig 10712 bp, 17 predicted proteins | sample MGYA00241772_ERZ501669 | MGnify/ENA primary metagenome ERZ501669 (study PRJEB25962, sample SAMEA2042290) | human gut metagenome | biome: human gut; feature: human-associated habitat; material: faeces...
CAACGCGTGCAATGTCAACAACAACGGCAATGCCAACAACAACGCGCCGACGAACGACTGGATACGCCCGCTGCCGTGATTCCCAAGCTTTGCCAGACCGCGCGGCCGTAATCGCCGCGCGCCGTGCATTTGAGGAAGGAAGGGGCGACCATCGGGCATGCGCCCGTAAATATGCACCCCGCGACGGTTGCCGTTCGCTGCTTGCATGGCGCGGTTCTCGGCTTCCGACCGCGTTTCATGGTCAACCGTCAAGCGGCTGCTGGATGCCGACTGCAAGCCGCGCGGGGTGCCCTCGTGAACTCTGAAGAGCGACGCGCAGCACGCCGCGCAAGGCGAGATGCCAAACGCGCGGAGAATAGGGCTAGGCGCATCGAAGGATGCACGCTAGAAGCCGTCGCAGACCTCGATAACCTATACAGCGCGGCGAACGGCGCTGCTGCGGGCGTTCGCTGGAAGGCAAGCGTTCAGCGCTACATGGGGCGCGTCATGCCAAACATCATGCGGGCGCGCCGCGACCTGCTCACGGGCGCTGACTTCCGGCGCGGCTTCATTGAGTTTGACTTGTTCGAGCGCGGCAAGCTTCGTCACATCTGCTCTGTCCACTTCTCAGAGCGCGTTATACAGAAATCGTTGAGCCGTCACGCGCTTGCGCCCGCGATCTGGCCTACCCTCACAGAGGGATGCGCCGCAAACGTGAAGGGGCGCGGCACCGAGTACGCAATCAATCGCATGAAGCGTCAGCTTGTAGCCCACCGGCGAAAGCACGGGACGGAAGGCTACATCTTGCAGGTCGATTTCTCGGACTATTTCGCGAACATCGACCACGACGCTTGCAAGCGCATCATCGACAGAGCCATTGACGATGAGCGCGTTAAGCGCGTCATGTGCGACCAGATAGACGCTCAGGGCGCGCGCGGGCTTGGTCTTGGCAGCGAGCCGAACCAGATTCTAGCCGTCGCCCTGCCGTCGCCCGTTGACCATCTGATGCTGTCCCTTCCGGGCATCTTGGCGAGCGGGCGATACATGGACGATAGCTATTGCATCGCGCTTGACAAGCAGACGCTTTGGGACGCGCTTTCGCGCATCGAAGCGCTCTGCGACGATCTGGGAATCATCATCAACCGCAAGAAGACGCGCGTTGTGAAGCTGACGCGCGGCTTCGTGTTCCTGAAGAAGAGGTTTTCATATGGCGAGGGCGGAAAGGTTGTCGTTCGCCCGTGCCGTTCCTCCGTGACGCGGCAGCGGCGCAAGCTGAAGAAGCAAGCCGCGTTTGTCGCCAAGGGGATTATGACCGTCGAGCAGGTCAACCAATCCTACCAGTCGTGGCGCGGCAGCATGAAGCGCCTTAGCGCGCACGAGACGGTAAAGCGCATGGACGCGCTATACAAGGAGCTTTTCGGCTGAGGAAGCCGACATAGCAAGGTATCGAAGCCCTCGCATTAGCGGGGGCTTTTTTGTTGCGAGAGAAAGGGGAACACATGGCATTCACCGAAGAGGAAGAGGGCAAGCTTCGCGCGATCATCGCCATTTTCGACGGCCAAGCGCCGTCGCTCTCTAGCGATGTGGCGGCGAAGTGCCCCGCGCTTTTCGCGGCGTGGGACGGCGACGGCCACGCCTACTCCGAGGGCGAGCGCGTGAGCTTCGAGGGCGTGCTTTACACGTGCCTTCAGGCGCACACTTCGCAGCCTGATTGGTCACCAACGGCAGCGCCGAGCCTTTGGGCGAAGGTGCTTGAAGCGGGCACGCCCGACACGCCGACAGAGGAAGTGCCCGAATGGGTGCAGCCCGATTCTACGAATCCCTATCCGCTCGGTGCCCGCGTGAAGCACAACGGCAAGGTCTGGGAATCCCTCGTTGCTAACAACGTCTGGGAGCCGGGTGCTGTCGGAACCGAAACCGTCTGGCGAGAGGTGACGGAGGGCTGACGTGGCGGAGAGCGTTTTAGACCATGCAGCGGCCTTCGGTGCCGAATGGTTCTTCGCGTTCCTCGTTGCTATCGGCTTCGGGATCCTCGCAAAGCAGTTGCTTAACGAGTACCAGCGCAACAACGAGCGCAAGGCGGAGCTTGAAGAGAGAAACGCAGCGCGACAGGCAGAGCTAGAGCTGAAGCGCGAAGAGCGTAAGCGCGACGAACTCAACGAGCGCGCGCAGCGCGACCGCGAGCGCTCGGAAATGGAAGGCCGCATCGCTGCGCAGATGGAGCGAAGCAACAACATTTCGGAAGGGCTGCAAGCCGCTATGGAATCTCTCAGGGCTTCCACGGCGGCGCTGCACGACGAAATCAGGGAATCGCGCGAGCACTCGCACGATATGGCAAACAAGGTCGATCACATCTACGACCGCGTAGACCTCATCTATGAAAAGGAGAACTGAAATGATTAACTTCACCGCACGAATCAAGAACAAGACGTTTTGGCTGACCCTCATTCCCGCCGTCCTTCTGCTCGTGCAGGTGGTCGCCGCACCGTTCGGGTACCAGTGGGATTTCGGCGTTCTGAACGAGCAGTTGGCCGCGATCATCAACGCGCTTTTCGCCGTGCTCGCGATTCTGGGCATCGTGACCGACCCGACCACGGCGGGCGTTGGCGATTCCGCGCAAGCGCTCACCTACACCGAGCCGAAGCGCTATGAGTAGGCTAAAGGCTGTCGCCCTCGTGCTTTCCGGCGCGCTCGCGTCAATGCTCTTCTGCGGCTGGCTCATCGTCGGCCATATCGAGAGCGACGCGGGCGCGCTCGCTGAAGCGCGCGAAGAGGGCTACGCGGCGGCTGAGGAAGACCGCCTTGCAATCGTGGTCGATAGGCCGATTGCAGAGGGTAACAGCATGCCGCTATGGCTTCAGACCGACCCGCAATGGGACTACATACCCTATGCGGGCGGAACAATCGGCGAATACGGCTGCGGCCTTACATGCGCGGCTATGTCTGTCAAATACATGACGCTTCAGGACATTACACCGCTCACGCTCGCATCGTTCGTGGGTGACACGTGCCTTACCGATGGCGTTAACGACCCCGGCAAGTTCTGCGCGTGGATTGCCGAGCATTACCCGGAATACGGCATCGAGAGCACGCCGATTTCTTACGATCTCGCGCCCGTCCTTCAGAACGTGTCTGACGGATGGCTGGCGTTCGCTGGCATGAGCGGAACACTCGGAGATAGGGACTACGGCGGGCACGTCGTGCTTATCTGGCGCGCCGACGATGACGGCTACTGGATACGCGACCCGGCGAGCGCTGGGAACTCCGCGCGCGCCTTCACGCTCGAAGAGCTAGAGCAGGTCGATTTTCATTACTTCTACTGCATCAGAGGGGGCTTCTATGGCACTCAACGGCATTGATATTTCCAACTATCAGCGCGGGCTTGACCTCGCGAAGGTGCCTTGCGATTTCGTTATCTGCAAGGCGACCGAGGGAACGGCCATCGTTCACAACACCTGCGACCCGTGGATTCAGCAGGCTATCAAGCTCGGCAAGCTTTGGGGCTTCTACCACTTCATGAACGGAGAAGACCCCATCGCTCAGGCTAAGCACTTCGTCGCAAGCTGCCGTAACTACTTCGGCAACGGCGTTCCCGTTCTCGATTATGAGATGTACGGGCGCATCGGAACCGACAAGGCAAAGCTGTTCCTCGATTACGTCTACGATCAGACCGGCGTTCGCTGCATCGTCTACATGAGCCGTAGCGTTTGCACCGAAGAGGATTGGTCGCAGATCGCGCCGAATCACGCGCTCTGGGTTGCGCAGTACGCCAACAACAACCGCACAGGCTACCAGTCTTCGCCGTGGCTTCCCGATGGCGGCTTCGGCGCTTGGGATAGCTGCGCAATCCACCAGTACACGTCGAATGGCCGTCTTGATGGCTTCAACGCACCGCTTGATCTCGATATCGCCTATATGACGCGCGAAGCGTGGGGTAAGTTCGCCAACCCGTCCGGAGCGGCAGCACCAGACGTTCCGCCCGCAGAGGTCGCCGAGCCTTCGCCGGAGGGCACGACGCTTGACCTTGCGGCAGCGGTCATGCGTGGCGAGTATGGCGTTGATGCTGAGCGCCGCGAAAAGCTCGGCGACCGTTACCAAGAAGTGCAAGACCTCATCAACTACATTGACGGCGCTTCCGCTTCTCAGCTCGCAGATGATGTGGAACGCGGCATGTTCGGCGTTGTGCCGACGCGCAGCGACGTTCTGGGCGACCGCTTCAGCGAGGTTCAGGCAATCGTCAACCAGAGGGCGGGCGTTGGCGCTGCGCGCGTCTACACCGTCAAGAGCGGCGACACGCTCAGCGAGATTGGCGCTTCGCTCGGTATCGACTGGCACACCATCGCAAGCAAGAACGGCATTGGGGCACCTTATACGATCTACCCCGGCCAGAAGCTTTCTTATTAGTGTTCAAGCGGGGTACCCTGACAAGGGGTGCCCCGCTTTCTGGCGTTAGACGGGCTTACAGCAAGCCGCCCATCTGGTGTTTTGCAAACACCATAAATTGCTATTTTTGACACGTGCCAACGACAACAAACCAGTTTTTCGATACCCTAACGATGCAAGTATCAAGCTGGATAGCTGCGCGGTTGGCGGTGCTTGTGGAGTTCGCCGTTTTTCTCATAAGCTCCACCAGCGTAGAATTAGGCGAACACCTCTCTTCATAGAGGTGTTCGCCTTTGTCCGCGCTGTTAGGCGAAAAGCCGTCACCGTGCTTATCGAAGGCAAAGTAAACGCGTATGCGGTTGCTCTTGCCGTCAATCTCAGCGAACCGAACAAACTTGTTGAGGATATCGAGCGGCGTTAGTTCCGTTGCGATCTCATCGAGCCACAGCATGAGTTCGTCAACGCCAAACGACATAGATTCGCCGCGCTCTGCTATGCGCAGCTGCGCTTCGATTTCCGCTTTGCGGCGCTTCAGTTCGTCCGTGCGCTCTTTTCCGCCCGGTGGTGCAATCCCATCTTCTATCGCTTGCCAGATGCGTTCGAACGCCGCATCAATGCGCCTAAGCTCTTTCTTCAGATAGTAGCTTTCTGGCTTCGTCTCTTCTTGCTCTGATTGGTAGAGCGCCATTCCTTGCGCTATCCGCTGTCGCACATCGTCGCGCGCCACGGCTTGCAGCGTCATATCTACTATGGCATCTTCTATCAGATCACGGCGCACTGTTCTTCTGCACTTGCGGCAACGGTAGTAGTGATAGGCTTTGCCTGTCTTGGATGTTCCACTCATTCCCGCCATTGGCATACCGCATTTCGTGCAGTAGAGTTTGCCGGAAAGCGGAAACTCTTTAGACGAATCTACCTTGCGGCGCGGGCGGTGCCTGTCGTTAAGGACGCTTTCTATCATGTCTTGTTCTACTTGCGGCCAAAGACCCGGCATCCCACCTTCTACCACATGACCGGCATAGCTATATGTTCCGCCGTTCTGCACCCTTCGCAGAAGCTTAGTCACCTTGTCTTGGTTGAAGGGCTTTCCATTGCGTGTCTTCTCACCTTCGAGCGCCCGCACGATATCGGCTACCGAATGGCCGGAAAACAGCATGTTCTTCATCTTGCGCATAAGCGCCGCTTCGCGCTCATTGACGCTATAACGACCGTCTACGATATCCCAACCGTATAGCGAATGCCCGTTAGCAAGGCACCGAGCGGCGTTCTTCTGGATTCCGTCTCTTATGCGCTCACTGTCGATAGCGCTTTCCCATTCCGCGAGAACTTCGAGCATGCCGAGTTGCAGCACACCGCTCGAACCGCTCGCGATCTCTTCGCCCGCGTACAGTATTTCAACACCGGCCTTGCGCAGCATGATTCGAGCCAAGGCCATTTCATCGCGGTTGCGCATTATGCGCGTCACCTTGTAAATCACCACAAAATCAAATAGACCTAGCTTCGCATCGTTCATCATGCGCTGGAACTCAGCGCGGTTGACGTTGCGCCCTGTCTGCGCATAGTCGCAGTATTCCCGCACGACCTGCAAGCCCTCGCGCTCGCAGTATGCGCGCGAGTTCTCAACTTGTATCTCGATACTCTCAGAGCGCTGATTGTGCGAGCTGAAGCGCGCGTATATGGCTGCTCTGTTCTTCACCATGCTAAAATCACCCCTTAGAGCGAGTGCGCTAATGCGCTTCGTTCTTTGCACTTGCCCTGCGCGCCGACTGCCAAGAAGCCGCGCAGGGTTTTCTAGTTCCTTCCCCTTGCACCTACGGCAAGCAAAGCGCCCAATATAGCAATTGGAACACCGACGATTGCAGCACCTAAAACAGTGATTGCAAGACCAATCAATGCGCAAACGGAACCGATTAACACCAGTGCTTTATTGGTGCTCCGCTGATCTGACACGGCATGGTTTCTGGCCGGTTGGTTATCTGCACTGTCTTTTTCATCCTTGGCTTGCTGCTGAAGCTCGTTAGATGATGGCGCGTAGTTAGTGTGTTTGCCAGTGTCGGACAATGCGGCAGCATAACCGCTGCAAACGATGCTTCTAAACTCTTCGTCGCCATACTCGAAATACGAATCGCCGAACTCATCCTTAACCAGCTTCGGTCGGCGGCGCGGCTCACCGAAAAGAAAATCATCGAGAATCGAATTGAAGCAATGCGCGGTTGCCTTAACGTCGTTCAGCGCGTCGTGAGCTTCGAAGTTACGATATCCGTAAAACGCCGCGCAATCTTCTAACTTGCACCATGACCATTCATCATGCGTGCCGTCCCATGCCCCATGTATCTTCGCAAACTCTTTCATCACGTCAAACGTCTGACGATATGGTATATCCAAACCGGAAGCTCTAAGAAAGCCTAGGTCGAAATCGGCATTGTATGCGACGTATAGCTTAGCGCTCTTGAAAATCGGTTCGATTTCCGAGCGCCTTTCTATAATCGTCTTCTTGTCCTTCACCATAGACGGAGATATGCCGTTTATGCTTTCTGCTTTCGGCCACTTTTTGCGTTCTGATGGCCTCAATAGATCGCAAAACAGAACGTCTCCGTCAAGATTCATGACAGCGAGTGACAGTATTTCATCACGGCGCGAGCCGCCGACATTAAGACCCGTTGTTTCGGTGTCGAAAATAAGAATGTCGCTTGGGCTTATTGCCCGAAGCTTTTCAAGTCTATTCACCGCACTTCGCCTTTCATTCTAGGATTCCACGGCTTATTTAACCGCGTATGGTCAACGTGTCTGAAAAACCAAGAAGGAAGTCAGCCGAACAATTGAGCGTGGATACCATCGCGCATATTTCGTTGGCATCTGGTACGAGCACGCCGCGTTCGTAGCGCGAAATAGTTTGCTTATGAACACCAACGGCAGCGGCTAACTCTTCTTGATTCAGCCCTGCCGCCTTTCGTGCGATTGCTATTCGTGAACCAATGAGCTTGCGGATATCTTCATCGTCTGAACTCATAGTAGACCTCTTTCTAGTAATCTGCACCGATTATTGTACACAAAAATTCGTTGACAGACTAGGCGGAACCGCTTACTATCTTTCTCGTGAGTAAGTGGTTCCGCTTACTTTGAAATCGCTAGGGCTTATTAGGAGGTGAACATGGTTGCAATGTATAGAGAAGCACGTGAGCGGGCTGCTCTAACTGCTCAGCAAGCCGCTACGCAGTTGGATATTTCCATCACGACGCTTCTTAGTTGGGAGAACGGGAAAACCGCCCCATCGGCTCTGAAGCTGGTTGAGCTTTGCAGGTTGTACGACTGCATGCCCAATGAGCTTCTTGGGTTTGTTGAGTTCCAAAAGTAAACGGAGGTTTCCAAGGATGAAAACCGAGATTAAAACCGGTGGTTTTGGGGGTGGTTTTACGAATGCGCGAATCATGCGGCCTAGATGCCGCGCAACGGCAGTTATTCCACGCGATTACAACTCTCGTTGCCGCGTGGATGCAAAGAAGGATGCCCGCCCGGTGTTGCAGCACCGAACGGGCGTGTCAAAAGGGGCTTACCAATTGACAGAAGACAGTATAGCGCGCATGCCGCGCTACCAGCGCTGGGGATTGTATGCAATCGCCGCTCTGACGCTATCAGGCATCCTTCCTATGACCGCTGCCGCCCTTCTGGGGTGGTTGTGCGATCTCGTGGGCTGGTGGCTTCTCATCCCGCTTTACATCGTGGTTGGACGCGTCTTGTGGCGCGTGATTTGGTCATGAAGGCCGAAGTCTACCGCGACAACGCGGGCTTCTGGATGGCACGCATAGAGGAAGATGCGAGCACGCCGGAAAACCGGGGCATCGGCAGGGTCTACCGCCGCCAGATGCTACCCGTCGCACCATCGGCGAGCAAGGCGGAAGCAGAAGCGGCCTTGCGCCGCGTCATGAGCCGTGAAGCGAGGTGCCCGCGCCATGGACACCGATAACTACGCGCAGCCGCTCGAAGCCGTCATGCGCGAAGAGCGCCAGCGCGTCTACTCGATGCCGCCAAAGGTCGCGGACAGGCGTTACCTGTTCGAAGAGTGGTGCGAGAAGAACCCAAAGGCGCTGCGCGAAATCGAGCTTACAGCTCTCGCAATCGACGCTCGCGGGCTTCGCGTCTCCACTAAGTACCTCATCGAAAAGCAGCGCTATGAGGGCACTACGAAGCTCGTTGGCGTGCCCTTCGTTGACGATCAGGGCAACGAACACACCTACGGAATCAACAACAGCGATAGCTCTTTGCTCGCTCGCTGGCTGCTCGAACGCAACCCGAAGCTTCGCATCGAGCTTAGAACATCCATGTTTGACAAGGAGAAGAAAGATGAAGCGTAAAGACGCGCAGATGGTCATTAACAAGGTCGGCGCTATGACCCGTCGCATTGAGGGAACCATGCACCTTCTTAACAAGGAAGATGGCACGGGCATTGAGGTTGATATACCCTCGCTGCTGTCAATCATTCGCGGCGTTCTCGCATGGTGCGATGACCTTCTGGACGATGACACCAAGAACGATCTTGCCACCTCGGAACAGCTCGGAAAGCTTCTAGCCGTCGTTGGCAAGTCTATTGCCCTCGATATCGCAGCAGATGAAGAGGAATAGCGCGCAGGGAACCTTGCCGCTCGATTTCGCCGAACCGCCCATGCCATACCCCGAAGCATGCGAGTTTGAGCGCACGCGTTGGAAGGGCAAGACGTGCTGCATGTTCAGAGGTCATGAGATTTGGACGAACTGCCGCGAAGTCGGGCACTGCGTATGGGACGGATGGCACCAGCAGGGCGCGCCAGACGTGATCTGCGACGAGGAAGACGGTTAGGAAGTGACTACATGCCTACAAGGGAGGAAACGACCGCTGCGCAAGAGCCTATGGCCTTCTTCTCGCACGATTCCAACGCATCGCAAGACGTGAAGTGCCAACGGCTCATTCATCGCCGGGGATATGACGGCTACGGGCGCTGGTGGCGGCTCTGCGAATATCTGGCGGCTACCAAGGGGCACCGTATCGCTTTCGAGACGGAGGAAGACGCGCTTATTCTCGCGGGCGTTCTGGGCTTCGGACAGTCTGGCGCGTTCGATGAGTACATGGCGATTGAAGATTGCAAATCCTTTGTCGAAGAGCTGTTGGATATAGGGTTGCTCGAACGAGACGAAGACGGCTTCTTGACGAACTTTCGCATGCTCAAAAACGCGCTTTATTTCGGTCGCCAACGCGCCAACGGGCGCAAGGGCGGAAGACCGCGCAAGAACTCACAGAACAACAATTCAGCAGGTCAGGAGGTGTAAAAGCATGTTTGCCAAACCCAAGGCAAAACCAGTGGTTTTAGGTGTGCTAAACCCACTCGCAAATGGTCGCCTAACCATAAAACAAAACAATACAAAACAAGACAAGGTGGGTTTTGGTTCCTTGAACCAAAACCAAAACCCACCGTACTTGCTTGTTAGTCAACCCTACAAGCAAGGTTTCTTCTCTTGCTTCTTCTCTTTGCGGTCTTGTTTTGTGCGGCTCATTCGAGCGCCAACGAAGAAGCTTTCAACAGGTTTTCAACAGAGTTTTCAACAACGATGCGAAACGAGGTGTTTTTGATGCTTGGAGCAAAGGCCGACGATCTGAAGGTGCTTCGCCTTCTCGAACCGCAAGGGTGCCCCGATGCTATCGAGTGCGACGGTCAGCGCTACGTTCCTCAGAACGTTTGCACCTATGAGCCGTCAGTGTATGCAGTTCGATTCGATGAGAACGACAACGAGATTGATACGTTCGAACCTGCGGACGATTGCAGCACGTTTACGTGCTCTGCTTGCGGCTTCGAAATGCTGTTCGGCTACGACATGGGATGGTTTGAAGATGAGCCGCCTTATAAGCCCTTCTTCAAGTTCTGTCCGAACTGCGGCGCTCGCGTTGTCATGGGCGGCGAAGAGCAATGAAGCTGGTTTATGAGCAAGAAACCGACTACGTAAGCATTCGTCGCTATGACTTCGACGCGCTTAACGCCTTGTGCGAACGCGTATATCACGATCGTGTTAGCGAGCACACGGCAACTCTTGAGACAGACGATTTCTGTTCTTGCTGCCGTGAACAAATCCCGCCCGGAACTTACAAGCCAGCCGGTCAAAAGCCCATGTTTTGCCCTTATTGCGGGGCGCGGATAGTCAACAGGAAGTGAGGTGCTTAGCAAAGATGATTGAGACGAAGCACGCGAAGAGCCTTGGCGAGCTTTCGCGCGGTGATGCCGTGGAGCATCCCGACCACTACGCGGGCGACGGACAGATTGAGTGCATGGACGCTATGCGCTCAATGATGAGCGGCGACCAGTACGCCTTGCCCGCCCAATCGG
>ENA-OPJV01000833-OPJV01000833.1-human-gut-metagenome-genome-assembly--contig:-NODE-833-length-10711-cov-5.983296_pt1 | contig 10711 bp, 9 predicted proteins | sample MGYA00241772_ERZ501669 | MGnify/ENA primary metagenome ERZ501669 (study PRJEB25962, sample SAMEA2042290) | human gut metagenome | biome: human gut; feature: human-associated habitat; material: faeces...
ATCACTTTTGTAGTCAAAACAGAATTCGCTCCAACCATGATCATAACAACAATCTGTACAACTGCTGCTTCAATTCCATGATACCCAAAACCACCTTTTGTCGCACCGATCACAACAACAATGATACACTCTAATATGGCACCTGTATTAATCAGAAGAAGATAACGTGTGTCACTGTAAGTGGTGACAACAAAAATCATCGGAATTACAAATACATAAATCAGATTTGTCGGTGAGGTAAAAAGACATATTGTGTAAAACAATGAAAATCCATAGGAAACCAGATGTTTGATCATCGCATGTTCCGTATTACTTTTCCAACAAATCACCTCGCCAATCAAAGGTATGACACCAACGACCGTAGCGATTGTCATATATACCGGAGACAGTTGTCCTCTTACGCTTTCCCATATCATAAAAAACACCATAACCGTTACCGTACTGATATGTGCCAGCATCGCAATGCGATTCGACCGCGTCAATTCCGAAATTTCTTTTGTTTCCACCATCATAATTCCTCCTCTAGAAAAGTTTTTCCTACTTATATGACTATTCTTCTAACTTTTAAAATATCATAAATATCCACACGCTTCAAGAAAATCTTTCTATTTTTTCACAACCAGCTGACCTCCCATAATGATACTATTATGAAAAAGGAAAAATCCTTCCAATCAGAGGCATATTGTCAAGTGTGTATAAAAATATAACTTATGTCCATTCGCCACCAGCATCTGAGCTATTGCATTTTCATAAAGCATTCCTTCATTAATCTGTAATTTGCCTGCCAATATCTGTTTATATACTTCATCTTCAAGTAATTCATTCTCATCAAATGCATGGCTTACCAAAAGTCCAGTATCACCCATATAACACTTTACATAGCTTCTTGTCTCATTCAATGATAAGCCAACATTCGGATCATTACACAAAAAGCACTCATTGGATATCATAGAATCCGACAGCCAGAAAAAAGTTTCTTCATACTGGTCTGCATAACTACCATCTTGTAGCTTTTTGAATACAACTCTTTTTTCATGCTGTGAAAGAAATCCCGGAATCTGGTCATAGATTGCAAGAACTTTGCTTCTATATCTCATATCTATCTTCATAATATCTTCCCGATACAATTTAAGAATGTCCCTTTTTTCTTTATCCGGTTCTGTAAAATCTTTTTTACTTTCAATAAATGCCACTACAAGCATAGGCATCCCACCAACAAGCATATACTGATGAAACAAAAGCATTGCCTGATTATGCGCATATATGTTAGTTCTAATTTTTATGATTATACGCACATTGCAATTCATTTTTTGATTATACGCAAGTATTATAACCCTATTTTTTATGATTATACGCATATTCTATAAAGTCATATGTTCATGCTTTTCCTCATTTCAAATCATAAATCTTACCTGATTATATCTGGAAAAGCATTTTATATTATATACCGTGTTATTAATTTTCTGGAATTTGCTACGATTATATAGTACTGATTCTAAACGGATTTTGAATTTATTTGGATAGTGATTAAATGAAAATAATTAATAATCTTAGAAAAGCATGTATTACCAGTAAGACCTGGTCGAAAAGGCCCTCGCAAAGTCAAACCCCAAGCATCTGTAAGCTTTCTATATAGAGTGACTTAATCATAGATAATTATAAGTTTTTTTGACAGATAAACAATCTGTCTTTTTGTTGTGCTGCAAAATAGACAAAAGAAAAAACACATCATATTTATCAAACAATTGCAAATATGATGTGTTTTATAATTATGTCAAAATTCTTAACTTAATGACATTGCTCTTTCGAGCTCTTTTTGCTTTGTACAACATTAAATTGTAGATGATTACTGTAAGAGTGAAAGTACACCCTGATTAGACTGATTAGCCTGTGCAAGCATAGACTGTCCAGCCTGTGCAAGAATGTTGTTCTTGCTGTAATTAACCATCTCTTCAGCCATATCTGTATCACGGATACGAGACTCAGCTGATGTAGTATTCTCAACTACGTTGTCGAGGTTGTTGATTGTATGCTCAAGTCTGTTCTGTACGGCACCAAGTGCTGAACGCTGTGAAGATACTGTTGAGATAGCATCTGCGATTGCATCAATAGCGTATGTAGCATCCTGCTCTGTATCAGCCTTGATACCTTTGATACCAAGACCTGCAGAGTTCATTGAGTCGATGTTGACTGTAATCTTGTTTGTCATGTCAGCATCTGCACCTACGTGGAGGTTGAAGCTTAATCCATCTTTGTATGAAACAGTTCCTTTGTTAAGGGTGAAAGTTGTGGTTGCTGTATCATATGAATTGTTAGCATCTGTTGCATTTTTAGCAGCTGTATCAGCTCCAATACTACTTGCCTTTACGATTTCAGCTGTCTGTAGCTGATATGCTTTTCCGGCAGTAATAACAGATGAATCTTTGTCGTCAACACCATCTGCAGTATTAGCATCGTTAATAACATTAAAAGTCTTACCCTTTACAGTTACTGATGCTCCCGCTACTGCTAAATCAGCGGTATCCTTTTTAGCTTTATCCCAATTAGTTTTTGTGTCTTTTGTAAAATCTGTACCTGATGCATACCAGCCAGCTGCTACTTTTGCACCCGTAGAATCAACTGAGTTACCATCTTCGTATGTATACTCCGCATTGCCGACTTTAACTGTATCACCTTTTGTAGGGGTTCCTACAGCTTTTGTTACATCAGCCGCCTCCGCACCAATCGTATACTGCTTACCAGCTATATTAACTTTATCTCCAGCTGCAAGTGTCTTTAATGTTACACCAACGGTACCATCCCCATTATCTGTAAGTGTAACACCATCAATTCCTGCATCATGTGCATTTACATTGTACTCCTTCTCTGATCCATCTCCCTTTAAAAGATATGTCTCATTGAACTTTGTTGTCTCTGATACACGGTCAATCTCTGTTGTAAGCTGGTCAATCTCGTCCTGAATTGCCTTACGGTCTGTGTTAGAGTTTGTTCCGTTTGCAGACTGTGTTGCAAGCTCGTTCATACGCTGGAGCATTGAGTGAACCTCTGTGAGGGCACCTTCTGCTGTCTGTACTGCTGAAACACCATCCTCTGCATTTGTTGAAGCTCTGTCAAGTCCCTTGATCTGCTTTCTCATCTTCTCAGATATTGTAAGTCCGGCTGCATCATCTGCTGCACGGTTGATTCTGTAACCTGATGAAAGCTTCTCTGTGCTCTTTGACTGTGCGCTTGTTGTTATGTTGAGCATTCTGTTGGCATTTGCTGCCTGCATGTTGTGTTGTACTACCATAATATAATCCTCCTTGTCCCACACTGTGGGTTATTATGTTTGACCTCTGGAAATCCTTTTCCCGAGGGTTTTGTAGCTGCTTTGTGTATATTTTTATTTAAGCAGTTGCGGTTTTCTATAACAAGCGGCTTCCCGGGTGTGGCTTGCGCCACAGCCGCCTATTAACATGATTTGTTTCTTTGCTTTACACCTACTATATCGGACACCATTTGCAGAACTTAACCCCAAGAAAAAAATTTTTTTAAATAATTTTCTTTTGTCTGTCATGCGGCATGTGCCTGATAATATTTTCTACTGCAAAGGAGTATTCAATGGGAACTACACAGCCAATCAGCTTTTAATCCTCAGCATCTGCTCCAGCTTTTTCTTTCCGGTCTCATAGTCTGTAAACACAATTCCCTCCATACCAAGCTTTCTGCCACCTTCGATATTCTCCGGTCTGTCATCTATGAACACACATTCTTTCGGATTCAGATTGTATTTATCAAACAGGCACTGATAGATACCGGCATCAGGCTTTATCATCCCAACCATAGCTGAAATGACTTTGCCGTCAACAAGTGACACAAAACTAAGTTCACTGTGCGTATGAAGCTCGAAGAAGTCCTTTGGATAATTCGATAACAAATACACTTTATAGCCTCTGCTCTTTAACTCCTTAATCCAGTCTGCTGCATAGTCGAATGCCTTTACGACAAAAGCCTTTCCCTCTTTGAAAAATCTCCTGATATCCGCCTCATACTGTGGAGCCACCTTAACCATCTCATCAATTATCTCGTTCTCAGGAATTACACCACGGTCCAACTCAACCCAGACAGGGTTTTCATATGTTGCATGGGCTAAAGCTGCTATTTTATTTTCTTCAATGCCAATCTCACGCATTGCCTCGTCCGGCTGGAACCTGACAAGCACGTTTCCTATGTCAAATACTATGTTTTTAATCATTTATTTTTTCTCCTACAACCCTGCATCTCTTCCTGCAAAAAGCAATGCCATATGCTAAAATATCGCACCTGCCCTCATCGCGCAGAGCCTCATCATATCTCTTCTCCTTAATCTGCGTCATAGCCGCCTCACACGCTGCATCAAGGTTTTTCATCTCTTTTGCATATTTCACTTCAATAACGATGCCTGCATCCGGATCCTCCGGCTTGATTAAAATATCACTGAAACCGTCTCCCGACTCACGATTTGACTTAATAAGCCAGCCCGGATTGCTTCCGCGAAGCAGGCCGAGGAGCAGACCGTGATAGAAGTTCTCTTTCATATCATCAGAAGCCTTTGTATCAAGTATACTTATCATGCGGCTCATCACGATGTTAAGCTGTCTTGCAATCTGCTTCTCATCTTTATCGAGGATAGCTCCAGATAAAAGCTTCATGGTATCATCATCTTTTGCAACAACAGCCTTGAACCACTCCTGAATCTGGAGAACAAACACTTCACGCACCTCTTTATTTGGAATCACCAGCTTGTAGGCATAGCTCTCACTGTCAGGCAGCCTGACCTCACCAGCCGTAGTCAGGTAGCCTGTTGTAAAAAGTACGCTCCACAGATTGTCTATAGTATTGTCAATCTCATCATAAGTCAGATCCAGTCGAAGCTGTTTCTCCACAAATCCACCTGCCACGAGCTTTTCTATCTCATCTCTCGTGGTCTGGTCTGCCTTGTCTACAAAGCGCTTCACCATGTCATTGCCACTGCTGTTAATCCAGAATGCACTCGGCCTGGCTGATGTGTCAAAAACCAGCTTCTTGGCAAAATTGATTACATCCCACGGACAATAAATGTCGGTATTACCGAAATGATAGCCATCGTACCACTCCTTTACATCAGGGTAACGCTCAGCCCTATCATAATCCGTAAGCAGCTTCCTGACCTCATCATCAGTAAAACCAAACTGTTCATCATGGGCGATATCTACAATGGAATTGATTTCAAAATTGTTGAGACCTGTAAAAATACTCTCCTTGGATACACGAAGACAGCCTGTGAGTACGGCAAACTGCAGAAACTCATTAGTCTTGAGTGCCTTTCCAAAGAGTCCTCTGATAAGTGAAACCATCTCTTTATAGTAACCATTCTGGAATGCCTTATCCAGAGGGACGTCGTACTCGTCTATGAGGATAACAGCCTTCTGACCATAGTGTATAAACAATAACTGCGACAGACTCTGCAGACTTGATACAAGAAGCTGCTCATCCATCGTATATTTACCATCACACAGCGAAATGATAGCCCTATACCTGTCCTTATCGTTTTCTGAAAGAGCCTCACTATGCTCCAGAAATTTAAATTTTTCTGCTTCCCTCCCAATGAGCTCAGTAATCATATATCTTGCATCATCAAATGAACGTCCTTCAGCACTCTTGAGTGACAGAAAAATAACCGGGTACTTTCCCATATATTTGTCACAAAGCTCTTTGTTGCCTGAAATATATAAGCCATCAAACAATGACTCATCCGTGCCAACCTCAAAAAAACTTTTTAGCATGCTCATATTGAGAGTCTTTCCAAAACGCCTCGGGCGTGTAAAAAGGGTGACCTCTCCACCGGTTTCAACCAATTGCTCTATGAGCTTTGTCTTGTCAATATAATAAAAGTTGTTCCTTCTGATTTTTTCAAAACTATCAATTCCTACCGGCAGTTTTAAAGTACTCACCATATGAACCTCCACAAAACGTATCAATCCGCTATACTTAGCTATAGTATAGCGGATTGATGGGCAAAATACAATTATTATTACCGTTCTGTGTTCCTTAGTTCTTCCTTTGATTTTGCCATCAGTATCATTTTCTCAAACGACTGTGCAAACCTCTCATCATCTTCCTCTGTGCGCTTTTTCGGTCCTTTGATATGATATCTGGCCATCACACTCATAATGCTCCATTAAAGGATTTTTGTATGCATAAATATATAATACTGATTTATTGAATTTACTGCAACACGATCTTGAAAGTTTATGTAATGTATTTCGGTAACAAAGGTATCAGTCAACTAAATAATTTTTTATTTCTAGCAAATATATAAATAATGAACCATACGTAATTGCAAAGATGCAACGAATAATATATAATATTCGTTGCAAAGGAGGTTTTTATATGTCAAAAAACTATATGCAGGAAATTAAAAGTCGAATCCTGGCTTCCGAAGATGGCTCGGTTTTTTCCACTTCTGATTTTGCGGATATCGCTGATACCAACACGGTTCGTTCAGCATTATATCGCCTTGTTAAGGATAATATTCTTCGCAGAATTATAAATGGAATTTATGAAAAACCAAAATACAGTAAATTACTCGATGAATATGTAGCTGCTGATCCTGCTGCAGTTGCACAGGCATTAGCCCGCAGTTATCATTGGACCATCGCTCCATGCGGGAACACTGCCCTTAATTTACTTGGACTTTCCACTCAGGTAGCGGCGGTCTGGTCCTATATCAGTGACGGACCTTATAAAACCTATGAATGGAATTCTACAAAGCTCGAATTCAAACACCGAACTAATAAAGAAATTACCGGTCTGTCCCATATGACAAGTCTGGTAATTCAGGCATTGAAAACATTAGGGAAAAAAAATGTAACCCCGGAAGTTATCCAGACTCTTTCAACAAAACTCTCTTTATCCGAAAAACAGACCTGTCTGAAAGAAGCAACGGAATCCACCGACTGGGTTTATGATACAATACGACAAATATGCGGAGGTAATACACTATGAGAAAAATTGCATGTCTGTCAGATGATGACAGAAGAGAGCTTTTCCGAAATACCGCTGATAAAATGGGCTTAAATGATGCTATTGTAGAAAAAGACTTCTGGGTATGCTTTACCCTGGATTATTTATTTCACCGCTGTCCATGGAAAGACTCCATCACTTTTAAGGGTGGAACAAGCCTTTCAAAAGCATTTAATCTGATCAGCCGTTTTTCAGAAGACATTGATTTGATCCTTGACTGGCGCGTACTGGGTTATGGAATACTGGAGCCTTGGGAAAAACGCTCCAATACAAAACAAGATGCATTTAATAAAGAAGCTAATAACCGGACTGAGATTTTTCTTGCAGAACAGTTCTGTCCTACCATAAAAAAAGAACTGTCATTAGAATTGGGGTGTGACACTAATATTTACATAGATGAGAATGACAAACAGACTGTTATTTTTGCTTATCCAAATCTGTTCACAAATCATTCCACCCTAAAGGTAATACGCCTGGAAATCGGAGCATTAGCAGCCTGGACCCCTGCTAAGCTTGCAAGCATTGAACCATATACAGCTGTATACTACCCAAAAATCTTTGAGCAGAAAAATACTGAAATTCTTACTGTTTCACCAGAACGTACCTTTTGGGAAAAGGCAACAATTCTTCATCACGAAGCCAACAGACCGGAGCATCTGGATATGCCACAACGATATTCCAGACATTACTATGATCTCTATAGAATGGCTCAGACCCCAGTAAAAGATGTTGCTTTTTCTCAAATAGATCTTCTGAAAACGGTCGTTGATTTTAAAATGAAATTTTATCCAAGAGCATGGGCTAAGTATCCAGAAGCAACTCCCGGCACCTTAAAGCTGATTCCACCGGAATACCGCTTTCCTGCCCTGAACAGTGATTATGAAGCCATGAAAGAAATGTTATATGGCGATATTCCAAGCTTCAATACTATTATGGAATCAGTTCGCCAATTAGAGAAAGAAATCAATTCACTTTAAAAATTATTTGAAACGGCACTGGTCATTCTATTTAATGACAGCTTATCAACAACGCATAAATTTTAGCGTGTTGTTAAGCAGTCATTACTTAGCACCTGTCTCGAAATCACATTAAGACCAAACAGTTCGTTATAGAAGTGGATTGACTCTTCGATATTGTCCACTACTATTAATATGTTCTTTAGCTTCATATGACCACCCCATTACAATGGTCCACCTCTGCTTGTGTCAAGTAAAGACCAAAAAAATTTATTTTCAAGAACTATCAAAAAACGATAGTTCTTGAAAGCTTTCTTGTATAAAGTATATCATTTAACCTGTAAAAAATCATCCACATTCCACTCAAATTGAATGTTGCCGTCATCATACATTGTGATACGCTTTACAACCTGACGAATAAGATCCAAGTCAAATGTCTCCATTTTGGACAACAACTCTGCAGGTTCTTCATCAATAACGAGCTTTTGTTTATCACTTTCAGACCTCTTATAACCATATGGAGCCTGCGGTCCTATAAACTTACCAGCCTTTGCTAATGTCGTTCTTGCACTTCGTACCTTTTTTGATGCGTCTCTGCTATACATCATATTTATAACATTTTTTACCGCAACCTCCATTCCTCCTGTTGCTCCTGTAAAATTATTACTGTCATAATTATCATTTACTGATATATACCTTACTTTTAGCACCGGAAATACAAACTCCAGATATCTTCCAACTTCCAGATAATCTCTACCCAGACGGCTATAATCTTTTGTAATAATAACTTGTATATTGCCTTCTTTGACCTGTGTCATCATTTCTTCAAATGCTTGGGTGACTGCTTTTGTTCCCAGCACTAGCACCGAAAATGTCATATAAGTATACTCCAATCATGAAACCAACTTACCTTTGGCAGGTTTGACTTATTAAAGAGTGAACTTCATGGATTCAGGTTTAATATAAAAAATCCCCGAAAGATAATTTTCTTCATTTGATTTTTTTATTTGAGTCTTACATTTTAGATACAAATTCATATCTTTTAATTCATATTGATAAATTATTTTATCTGATAAAATATAGATAACATTCTCATTAATCGTCATTTGCTCTACATCATGTCCAAGTTCTATATTATTTAACTCTTTGGTTTCTAAGTTATATATAGATATACTTCCACCTTCTCTTTTTACCAAGTCAAAGTGAGAAACGATAAGTATGTTATCCCATACGGCCAAATCTAGTGGATAATATTGATCAAATGAAATTGTTTCTATCGTCTTGTCATTTATCGAATATATGCAAACGGTATTACATGGATGATCACCAGAATCTACTGAGTTTGAAAACAATATGTTGTTGTCGAAAAGAATTGCTTTATAATGAGTACCTCCATAATTTGTAATATCAATTTTCTCATCAAAACTCAGTTCTTCAGCATCATAAATGTAAATGTAAGAATTCATCTCTTTTCCGTATTTTGTAGTAGCAAATGCAAATAACATATCTTTACTACACAATAGCTTGCTTACATAAACACCTTCAATTTTCTCACTTACGACTTGATTATTTTCTTTACTACATTTATTAATGTACGAATCACCGTTTAACGTATTGCAAGTATAAATATTTTTATCATTAACACAAATACTATTCATTGCCAACTGATTGATTTCATAGATTTTTTGATTCCCACTTTTCAACTCAATTTTCAGAACCTTTTTTTCATCCTTAACATTAGTTTTTCCTTGAGGAATCAAATATAGTTCATCTTCATAAATTACTGGATTATAAAAAATACTTCCTAATGAAGCGTATTCCAATGGAAGCGTAGCTGTTTTTTCTAAATTTTGATTATAAAAGTAAATTCTACTTTTTTTACTATTACCACTTGTTTCAATAACTCCAACAGATGAAGTTGTTAGATCTATATTCGCACTCTCTCTATGCGTACATCCAGTAAATCCTAGAAACACTATTGCACAAATTGTAAAAATTTTTTTTTTCATACACATACCTCATCTAAAATATCAGCCTGGAAAATTTGAGAAACATTAATTTATCAACAAATTTTCCAGGCCGAGGTGTATTACTTAACGAGACTACTTCTTTAATTTTTTTAAATAAATCTTCTGGCATTTGTACAAAACTTTCCCCTATATATGATGATAATGTTTCAGTATCAACCCAAACCTCTGTATCTGTACCAATAAACTTAACACACATATCACAATCTTCCTTTGTAATATGAGTATTTGATGGCTCCCAGTTTTGACGGCACAAACGAATTATTTGTTCAATTTCATCTGGATTGGATACAATATATTCATTATCATTAAATATAATCTCTATTCTTGTTGCTTTATCAAACATACCATATCCTTCTCCACCTTTTACCTTTATTTTGCTACTATTTTCATTCATATTCACTATTAAAAAAAGTATAATTATCGTGGATATAAACACTAACATTGTAATATACGACTTGCGTTTTACAACAGATTTATTACCCAATATCAACACCCCCATCTTTATAACTCGAATTAATATTTATTCCAACATTTCCCCATCCATCATTTACTGTATAGGTTCCAGAATTATGAGATGTAAAATTATAACCCGTTACAACAACCCAATGTTCTCCATATCGTGGATGAGATGTCAATCCTAATATGCATGGATAATTTTTACCAATAATTGTTCTAATTCTATCTCCCCAACTATATGTATTT
>ENA-OPJV01000850-OPJV01000850.1-human-gut-metagenome-genome-assembly--contig:-NODE-850-length-10584-cov-1.263653_pt1 | contig 10584 bp, 7 predicted proteins | sample MGYA00241772_ERZ501669 | MGnify/ENA primary metagenome ERZ501669 (study PRJEB25962, sample SAMEA2042290) | human gut metagenome | biome: human gut; feature: human-associated habitat; material: faeces...
CCCTTAAAAAAAACTGTAGTAGCCCAGCAACGACCCCGCAAAGAACACCGACGGCAACAGACATAGCGGGAATATTCCCCACACCACCGGCCTCCGAGATTCCCCCTCCGGTCGCTGTGGTTCGACCGGTTGGTGAGCCTGTCGAACCACACCAACCTGTCGAAGCGACTGAGCCTGCCCAAGCGCCCCGTCTCCATATTCAGCAAATCGTCCCCCCGTACAGGCGGTCCGCTCCATTATCCTCCAGACCATCCAGGCGTTCAGCCCAAGTGTCACAAGCGTGACCGCAGGCCCGACCCAGCCAACAGTGAAGAACTGCACTAAAAACTTAGCGATAAGTTCCGCAAGCCCCCCAGGATGAAGCAGAATGCCTTTGATGTACGTCCAGTCAAAGAGAAACATCTCCTGATGCCCTCTGAAAAGCAGCACCCACTTCTGAGAGGAGCAAAAGTAGAAGGCGAAAAAGGCCGCGCAGACAAAGCCTACGAGCGCAAGAATGAGATTGTTATACTTAACCCGCTTCATACTCCGGTGATAAATGATCCAAGGAGTACAAAGATAATGATTTTACAGTTACAATCGGCCTACGAAAAGCGTGAACCAACCGTCCAGACAGACCTTAAACTATGCGCCCGACTCCCTCCAGTTCTAAAAGCAGTTCCGGACGGCACACATCGGCCACGAGAAAATGCGTCGGAACATCCTTGAAATGATCCGAGAACACACCCTTGACGCATTTCAAATCCTCCGGACGGCGAACATAGACCCGAATCATCTCAAAGTCAAAAGCTTCACATCCAGAGGCGATGTTCTCCGGAGACACTAAACTCTCCACGACATCAATCGCCCCGTGAGCCTGCGCCACAGGATCCTCGGAGAAATCGCTGCTTTCCCCCCTTATCGCCGCGGTCCCCGACACGAACATCACATTCCCAAGAAGCCTTCCCCTCTCAAACTTAGGGGTGGTGCGGACACTTTCCTTCCCGGAGGCAAGAACCTTTTCTGAATATCTGTGAGCGGGAATCTGCAACGGGTTGTCAACAGGCTTGGACACCCCATCGAATCCCTTCACCGCATACACAGAAACCATAACCCCTCCGGCGTCACAGCCTATCCCTGTCGCCGCCGGGTACCCGTCCGACCAATCGGCTCCGGCATAGAAAGCGGATCTCGCATCATTGAACAACTGATAGTTCTGAACTCCCCCGTTCACGGCGGTGATGCTCTCGATGTAGTTCCATTGGCGGACGATTTGCGAGACCGCAAAGCCCTCGGTGTCAAGTACATCCTTGATTCGGGCGAACACCTTGCGGGATTGCTCCCCGGTGTCTGCGGCCAACGGGAAACCAATGGCCCCGGTAAGAAGCTCGGAGCATTCTCCGGAGCGAATGACAAGATAGTCACCGTGCCTTTCGACCTCCCCGACATCCTTCAAGTAAACAACCTCGGCCACAAGCCGGCCTTCCATCGGCCTCTGCGCCACAAGGCTGACCAGCGGACATTCCGGAAACGCTGCGGATGTCATAGAACGAAGAATCCTGTCACACGACAGGTAGGCCTCCGTCCCCGAGGCGGCGAAGAAGTAGACGACACTGACAGGGACATATTCATTGCCGATCCTGCCGAGAACATCGCCGCACTGGCGCTCCAGACTTCCTTCCTCAGAAGAGGTGATTATTCTTGTGAACTTTTCAGTCATTGAGTGATGTTTTGCTCCGCAGGCAAATTTCGGCATTTTCTATGGAATTATGCCAAAAATAAAACCCTATGCGACAGAAAAAACGATTATCTTTGTAAGATTAAAATAAAACCACAACGACGAATGAAGAAAATTCTGCTTGCCGTCGCCTGCTGCGCGATGACACTTCTCGCCCAGGCGAATCCGACGCACAAAGTGAAGATCAATGATGGCCTCACGGTCAGTGTCGAGGCCTGCTCCGAGAGCATATTCAGGATCAAGGTGTCTCCGAGGAAGGATTTCACCGAGTCCCTGATGGAGCGCTACGAGCTCATCAAGACCGACTGGAGTGAGGTCAAGACCGACATTTCCGACAAGGGAGGAGTCTGGACGCTGAAGACTCCGGAATATTCATTGGCCATCAACAAGAAGACGGGAGTGATGACCGTGAAGGACTCCAAAGGCGGGAAGGTGATCCGCGAGGTGAGGTTCCTGCCTGAGAAGGAAGGGCTTTGCGGGGAGATGAGGTCATTCATCAACGAGAAATACGCCGATCTGAAGGTCGCTGACAACGGCGGAGGCATCATCGGCGACGACAACGGGAAATTCGGAGAGGTTGACAAGCACGAGATTCCGGCTGCGGACGCGGTCAGCATCCTCAGCTTCAGCATGGAGGACGGCGAGCGCTTCTACGGCGGCGGCAGCACCAGCCGCGACCACATCCAGCACAGGGGCGAATTCCTCAGAATGTGGACGACTTACCAGCAGACCGAGATACCGATGCCGTTCATGATGAGCTCGCGCGGCTGGGGCGTCTACAACAACTCGACCCGCAAGAGTTTCTTCGACATCGGTAGCCAGCAGAAGAGCAAGTTCAACATTATCAACACCTTCGACGAGGCCGACTTCTACCTTATGATGGGCAAGGATATGCCTGCAATCCTTAATGAATATACCCTCGTCACGGGTCGTACCTATGTCCTGCCGAAATGGGCCTACGGACTCTGCTTCGGACCGAACATGCGCGAGGAGCAGTTCGACATTCTGAACGATGCCGTGCGCTTCCGTCAGTTCGACGTGCCTTGCGACGTATTCTGGCTTGAGCCTCAGTGGATGGAGAAGCGCTACGACTTCTCGACCAAGAAGAAATGGAACTACGACAGGTTTTCTCCGGAACCTTACTGGCTTCAGGATCAGTACCCTAAGACGATGCACAACCGCCTCTTCATCGGCAAGCTGCGCTCCATGGGCTTCCACCTCGGACTCTGGCTCTGCGAGGAGTATGACCTCAGCATCCAGGAGGAGGACATCATCGCCGAGCGCACGGGCGGCAAGCTTTCCGGCCAGGAGCATTGGATGGATCACCTGACCGTGTTCATGGATCAGGGTGTTGAGGGATTCAAGCTGGATCCTGCCCGAACGATCGACAACCACACGAACTGGGAATATTACAACGGACGCACCGACAAGGAGATGCACAACCTCAACCAGGTTCTTCTCCCGAAGCAGATGCGCGAGCTTGGCCGCAAGTACAACGGTAAGCGCACATGGCATCACTACTGCGGAGGCTGGTCCGGGACACAGCACTGGACAGCTTCGACCTCCGGCGACAACGGCGGCGGCAAAACCGCTCTGTACGACCAGCTCAACCTTGGTATGAGCGGGTTCCTGAACACTTCCTGCGACGTGATGAGCGTTCCGCGCGAGCTTGAGATGCAGGGACTCCATTTCGGTCTCTTCCTGCCTTGGGTGCAGATCAACAGCTGGTTCTCGATGATGCATCCGTTCTACTACGCCAAGGAGGAGCAGGACATCTACCGTTTCTACGTGAAGCTGAGATATTCATTGGCTCCGTACATCTACTCGATGGCGCTTGAGGCGGCGCAGAACGGTATGCCGATCGTGCGCTCCATGCCGCTTTGCTTCCCGGACGACCGCAACTGCGACGACATGACCTACCAGTACATGTTCGGCGACAATTTCTGCGTGGGTATATTCACAAACGAGATTTATTTGCCGAAGGGGACCTGGACGGACGCCTGGAGCGGCGAGAAGATTGTCAGCAAGGGGGAGACTTTCACTCGTGAATATCCTTCCAACCGCGCGGGGCTGCTCTTCATCCGCGAGGGCGCGATCATTCCGACGCAGCCTGATGTTGAATATCTTGGCGCGCGTCCGTTCGACCGCGTCATCCTGAAGGTCTATCCTCACGGGGACAGCGCGTACACGATGCTTGACGATGACGGAGAGTCTTATGAATATGAGAACGGAGGTGTCGCCTCGACGCTGTTTGAGTCGCACGAGAGGGATGGCGGTGTAGAGGTTGTTGTGAACCCGGTTCAGGGATCGTTCAAGGGAATGCCTTCGGAGCGTGAATATTCCTTCCGCATCCAGAGGGATTCGCGTCCGGCTTCGGTTTCGCTTAACGGCGCCGCCGTTCAGGATTGGACCTACGAGGACGGAATGGTCTGTCTGTCAGCGGGGAAGGTTGGCATTAGCGAGAAGATCGTTGTCTCTGTTAGATAGTTTGATTTTTGAAACTTTACTATAGTTGGCTATTGCCGCTTTATAACAGTTAGGTTTTGCCGCGAGGCGCATACTTCCGAGGGACCTGCGCTTCGCGCCCTGTCCGGGTGAATGATCCCTCGGGGGAAGCGCCTCGCGGCAAAAAGAGTTTATTATTGAATATGAAAAGAATCGCGATAGTATTAGGACTTGCTGCGGTGGTGATGTCGTGCGCCAGAAAGGACTGGCGGGACGCTTCGCTGACGGCGGAGGAAAGGGCATCGTTGCTGCTGAAGGAGATGACGCTGGAGGAGAAGGTCGGGCAGATGTGCCAGTATGTGGCGCCGTGCTATGTGGAGCCGGGGAAGGGATCGGCTCGCAAGAACATCGACGCTACCGACGAGAACCTGGGCAACAAGGATTTGTCCGATAAAGTCCGCAGAGGGGAAGTGGGAGCGTTCCTGCACGTGATGACTTCCACGGAGGCTGTGGCGCTTCAGAAGTTGGCTCAGGAGAGCCGGCTGGGGATTCCGCTGCTGCTGGGGATCGACGCGATCCACGGGAACGCGCTGATCGAAGGGTGCACGGTCTATCCTACGAACATCAACATGGCTTCCACTTTCAATCCGGAACTGATGGAGAAGACCGGAGAGGAAACCGCGCTTGAGATGCGTCAGAGGGGGTTGTTCTGGACATTCGCTCCTAATCTGGACATCGCCCGTGACGCCCGCTGGGGAAGGATGGGCGAGACGTTCGGCGAGGATGCACTGCTGACTTCCGAGATGGGGAAATATGCCATCTGGGGATTTCAGGGGCGTGACGGGAAATATTCAGGAAATCACGTGGTGGCTTGCGCCAAGCATCTGATCGCGGGTGGCGAGCCGGCCGGTGGACTGAACGCGGCACCGATGGACATCTCCGAGCGCAAGTTGCGTGAGCTTTATCTGCCTCCGTTTGTGGCGGCGATCCGTGACGCTAAAGTCGGGACGGTGATGGCGGCGCATAACGAGATCAACGGGATTCCATGCCACGGTAACAAGTGGCTGCTCAATGATTTGCTTCGTGATGAATTGGGATTCGACGGATTCGTGGTCAGTGACTGGATGGACATTGAGAGGCTTCATTCCATGCATCATTGGGTACCGGACTCGACCGAGGCATTCGTAGTTTCCGTGGAATCGGGAATTGATATGCACATGCAGGGTGATAAATATTTCGAGGCTGTGGTCGCAGCCGTGAAATCCGGCAGGATTCCGGAGTCCCGCATCGACCAGGCCGCCGGCAAGATTCTGGCCGTGAAGTTCGCCCTTGGACTCTTCGAGCATCCTGTGCCGGAGATTCCTGAGGTCCTGGACGGTGCCGCCGAGCATCGTCAGACAGCCCTTGAGGCCGCTCGTCAGGGACTTGTGCTGCTGAAGAACGACGGGACGCTTCCGCTGAAGAATCCACGCCGGGTTTTCGTCGTCGGGCCGAACGCTGACAGCCAGACCATTCTCGGAGACTGGGCCGTGCCGCAGAATGACGATGATGTCATCACTGTGCTGGACGGTCTCAAGGCCGCTATGCCTAACGTCTCGATCGACACGCTATGTTTCGGTGGCAAGATCTCGAATGTCAATGCAAAAGGTGTCCAGATGGCCCGTTTCAAGGCCTCTGCGGCTGACGTTAACATCGTAGTGGTCGGTGAGAATTCGAAGAGATATTCAGCTTTCGGTCGCACCTGCGGTGAGAACTGCGATCGTGACGACCTCAGCCTTCCGGGGATGCAGCAACAGCTTTTGGAGGCCGTCGTGGCTTCCGGCAAGCCGACCGTTGTCGTGCTGATGACGGGCAGGGCACTCAGCATCGGTTGGGCTAAAGAGAATGCCAACGCCATTCTGAACGCCTGGGAGCCAGGTCAGATGGGTGGTCAAGCCATCGCCGAGGTGTTGACGGGTCAGGTGAATCCTTCCGGCAAACTGCCTGTGACAGTGCCTCGCAACGTAGGACAGGTCCAGACTGTTTACAACTATAAGCATTCGCAATATTCCCGCCTGTTCGCCACCAACGAGACCGGAGCCCTTTGGCCATTCGGTTACGGATTGAGTTATAGCACGTTTGAATATTCAGACGCAACGCTCTCAAAATCAGAAATCGGAGTCTCCGAATCGCTCAAAGCCAGCGTGACCGTCACCAACAACGGCCCGTACGACGGCGATGATGTGGTTCAGCTCTACATCCGTGACGAATATGGTTCCGTGACCCGTCCGGTCAAGGAGTTGAAAGCATTCCGTCGCATCAGCCTCAAGAACGGTGAAAGCACCAAGGTCGAGTTCGACATCACACCTGATATGCTCCAGTGCTGGGGTGTCTCCGAGAAGTGGTCCGTCGAACCGGGAGATTTCACCATCCTCCTCGGCTCCTCTTCATCAGACTCCGACCTCACTCCCCTGCCGCTGAAAGTTAAGTAATCAGACCAAGCGATCGGTTAACCACGCCATCGCTTCGTCTGCCCCTTGCACTATCTCTTAAGGAAATCGCTTTATCCGGTGAAACGCCCTTTCACCGGATAAACTATTGTTATTGATCCGCTTGTCCGGCAGAACCCATATTTTGCCGGACAAAATGCAGATTTTGACCATTTTCTCCGGCAGGAAGGCTTCTTACCGGACAAACTACGGATTGCCTCTGGCATATTCTTTGGATAGGTTGGAGGCCTGACTAACTATCAATGAAATGAAAAAGTTACTTGTGGTGTTGGCGGTGATTTCGCTGACGGGAAGCGTGGCATCCGCTCAGAAGGTGCATTCTGACAATCAGGACATCCGGTTCACGGCTGGTGTGAGAATTCCGATTGAACATTCAAGGGCTAATTCAGGAGAGGTTATGAGCCTCACCTACGGAAAGTACAACGACAAAGGGTTTGGATTCCACGGCGGAGTGCAGTGGATGTTCGAGAATATGGACATCAATGATTACCTCGGCTTACCTCTGTCCGTGTCCTGGAGCAGTGGACGGCGCACGTTCAAACAAACACTGGAGGACGGTCTGGAAAACACTTTGCGTAACGCCTACCACAACAAGTACTATTACAACCAGAAGCCTACAGTAGATAATGTCGTCGGCAGTTTCTTCACCGGACTGTTCAACAGAATCGAGTTCTTCGCCGGCCTGACCCCAGGATATATTTTCGGCCCAAATGATGATTCCCCTCGACACGGCACATACGGCGGAGTCAAAGGAGAAAGCTATATGTACATCAAGAACCGCTTCAGCCTCACCGCCGACGCCGGCTTTGGATTGTCATTCAACATCTGGCGCTTCAAACTGAGCGTCCTCCCGTCAGTGCACTACTTCATCACAGACAATTACAGAGAGGTCAACAATAAAAGTTACACCACACCAACCGGCACGGAAAGCGACTTCACGGACCAAGCCAGATCCTGGCAGTTCTCCATCCAAGGCGGCCTTAGCTTCTCGTTCTAGAATATATTCATTGAATATAACAGGGCATTCATCGCAAGGTGGATGCCTTTGTTGTTTGCCAGCTTCCGATCGCTTCGACAGGCTCAGCAACCGAAGATTCCATGATTATAATAGATTATAGATACCGAGGAACTCACAACCATCGCAGTCCCATAGAACCACCATCTGATATGTCGGTCTTAAAAATTCAGGTCAGAAAAATAAAATCCAAAATTTTGGTAACGTGCAAAATTTTGGATTTTCTTTTTTTCTGACCATCCCCAATTAAACCAAAGAACAGATCAATTCCACCAGTATGTATTAACGAACGGCAGGGAAAAATCAAATGGCTGATTTTGGTAACGTGCAAAATCCGCCATTTGCCTTTTTTCCGCTGTCATCAAGCACGGTAGAAGCCGGCTTATGATTGTGTGTGCCCCTGTCTGGGTATAATGTTCCAACCCTTGAACCGAAGTGACTACACAACATAAAAATCCCTCTGAAAGATTTCCAGAGGGATAGCAAATGGATGTGTCGGAAAATTATTTAGCCTTACCCTGCTTGGCCACAGCCTCCTGCTTGCGCTTGAGCTCCTCAGGATCAGCGAGATAGTAATCCTTCACGAGATTGAGGTCGTCATCGAACTCGAACACGTAAGGAGTCGCTGTCGGGATGTTCAGGCCGACGATGTCAGCGTCTGAGATTCCCTTGAGGTGCTTTACGACACCACGGAGGCTGTTGCCGTGAGCCACAACCACGATGTTGTCGTGCTGCTTGAGGGCAGGGAAGATCTCGCACTCCCAGTAAGGCATAACACGCTCGATGCAGTTCTTAAGAGCTTCTGTGCGAGGAATGTACTGGTCTGGAACGAGAGCGTAGCGAGGATCCTTGGTAGCGCTGTTAGGATCGTCCTCAGGAAGGTTGTGAGGAGCCACGTCGAAGCTGCGGCGCCAGATGAGCACCTGCTCGTCGCCGTACTTCTGGGCTGTCTCAGCCTTGTTGAGTCCCTGAAGCATTCCGTAATGCTTCTCGTTGAGCCTCCAGGTCTTCTTTACAGGGATCCAGTCGAGATCCATAGCGTCGAGGACGTTGTTGAGGGTCTTGATGGCTCTCTTAAGATAAGAGGTGTAGGCCACTTCGAAGGTGATTCCGGCCTCTTTGAGGGCCTTTCCGGCGTCGAGGGCTTCCTGAACGCCCTTCTCGCTGAGGTCAACGTTGGTCCAGCCTGTGAACCTGTTCTCCTTGTTCCACTGGCTTTCGCCGTGACGGATAAGTACTATTCTTTTCATATTCCTAAAAATTTTGGTTTATTCCAATTGCCCGGTCACTGAGCATGTCGAAGTGACCGGGCTGCAAATTTACATCATTATTCCGATTCGTCAAATTGGTTGCCCATAATCATAAGCAGCTTGTCGCCGACCTTGAGCTTGACTGATCCGTCAGGAACAATCAACTCACCGTCCCTCTTTATCATCACAACACGGGTCCCCTCCGGTAATGCGACTTCCTTAAGTGTGTCACCGGCAGCGAGATCCGTCTCCGTCAGCCTGTGGTCCATCAGCTTGCCGGCCTCCTCCGGGATCTCGATTCCGAATGTCTCCGGAGCCTTCTCCTGAGGCAGGGCAAGGTTCATGCCTTGGATCAGCATGGAAACCATCGTGATGAAGAATACGATGTTGAAGATCTGTCCGGAGCCCGGAATGTCAGCCACGACAGTGAATATGGCGAAGATGATCGGAGTGGCTCCTTTCAGACCTACCCAGGAGATGAACACCCTTGCCCTGAACGAGAGCTTCCTGAAAGGCAGGAGCGAGATGAACACCGCCAACGGACGGCCTATAAAAGTAAGGAATATTCCGATGAGAAGTGCCACGGGAGCCGCGGACAGCATCTCCTTAGGGTTCACGAGGAGCCCAAGCGTGAGGAACATTCCCATCTGCATCAGCCAGGTGACCGTGTCGCTGAACCTGAAGACCTCTCTCTTGTGGGCCATCGGCTTGTTGCCTATGATCACACCGGCGAGGTAGATGGCGAGGAATCCGTTGCCGTTGACGAGTCCGGTGATCGAGTAGATGAAGAACCCGATGCTCAGCACGAGGATGGCATAGAGTGAGGCTCCGTTCAGTTTCAGTTTCCCGAGAGCCCAAGAGAAAGCCCTGCCGAGACCCACACCCATAATAGCTCCGATTCCAAGCTGCATCGTGAATGTCAGCAAGGCGTTGCCGATCATCCGTGGGTAGTCGATGTCGATTCCGGAGGCCGGCTCGAAAAGCTGCTGGGCGCATTGGATCAGCACGATGGTGATGACGTAGGCCATCGGGTCGTTGGAACCGGACTCCAGCTCAAGGACCGGCTGGAGGTTCTCCTTCAGCTTCATCTTTGCGTTCCTCAGGATGTTGAACACTGACGCTGAGTCGGTTGACGACATCACGGCCGCAAGCAGAAAGCACATCACGGTGGACATTCCCTCGGAGAGGTGTCCCACCCTTGTCAACAGATAAATGAATCCGCCCGTGAACAAGGCCGTCAGGAACACCCCGACGGTGGACAGCACGATTCCTTCTTTTAGTACGGGTTTTATTGTGTCGAACTTCGTCTCAAGACCGCCGCAGTATAGGATTACACATAGCGCTATGGTACCGATGAACTGTGCGATGTGGAAATTGTCGAACGCGAGTCCTAATCCATCGACACCGAACGCCATTCCGACGACGATGAACAGGAGCAGGACCGGGATTCCGAACTTGAAACCGGCCCGGCTGATGAGTATCGCCGTGAAAATCAGGATGGATCCGATGAGGAGTATATTCTCAGGGGAAAACTGTATCATATTATTCTGTGTTTCTGTTCATAGTCGCGGCACCAGTCCCGCAGCGGGCAATCGTCGCATTTCGGGTTTCGGGCCGTGCACGTGTACCGTCCATGGAGGATCAGCCAATGATGTGCCCTTGCCCTCA
>ENA-OPJV01000851-OPJV01000851.1-human-gut-metagenome-genome-assembly--contig:-NODE-851-length-10583-cov-2.022606_pt1 | contig 10583 bp, 8 predicted proteins | sample MGYA00241772_ERZ501669 | MGnify/ENA primary metagenome ERZ501669 (study PRJEB25962, sample SAMEA2042290) | human gut metagenome | biome: human gut; feature: human-associated habitat; material: faeces...
ACAGCGATGGCATTGCCCGTGTAGCTACAGTTTCATCTGGTGACGAAACAGTAGGTAAGCTGATTGCAGAGGCTATGGAAAAGGTTACAACAGACGGTGTTGTTACTCTTGAAGAAGGCAAGACAGCAGAAACATACAGCGAAGTCGTTGAAGGTATGCAGTTCGACAGAGGCTACATTTCACCTTACTTTGCAACAGATACAGATAAGATGACAGCTAACCTTGACGATGCTTACATCCTTATCACAGACAAGAAGATAAGCAACATTCAGGACGTTCTGCCCTTACTCGAACAGGTCGTACAGGCAGGTAAGAAGCTGCTTATCATCGCTGAGGACATCGAGGGCGAGGCTCTTACAACACTTATCCTCAACAAGCTGCGTGGTACATTCGTATGCGTAGGTGTAAAGGCTCCCGGCTTCGGCGACAGACGTAAGGAAATGTTACAGGATATCGCAATTCTTACAGGCGGTACTGTTATCACATCAGAACTCGGTCTTGAACTTAAGGATACAACTATCGACCAGCTTGGCCGTGCTAAGAGCGTAACAGTTTCAAAGGAAAACACAACGATTGTAAACGGCGCAGGTTCAACAGAGCAGATTCAGGCAAGAATCGCTCAGATAAGAGCCGCTATCGAAAACACAACAAGCGAATTTGACAAGGAAAAGCTCCAGGAAAGACTTGCAAAGCTTGCAGGCGGTGTTGCTGTTATCAAGGTCGGTGCCGCTACAGAAATCGAAATGAAGGAAAAGAAGCTCCGTATCGAAGACGCTCTTGCAGCCGCTAAGGCAGGTGCAGAGGAAGGTATCGTAGCAGGCGGCGGTACAGCACTTATCAACGCTATGCCCGCTGTAGAATCTCTTATCGCAACTCTTGAGGGTGACGAAAAGACAGGTGCTAAGATAGTTCTCCGTGCTCTTGAAGAGCCTGTTCGTCAGATTGCCGCTAACGCAGGTCTTGAAGGCTCTGTTATTATCGACACTATCCGCCGTGAAGGCAAGGTAGGCTACGGCTTCGATGCTCAGAAGGAAGTATACGGTGATATGATCGCCGCAGGTATCGTTGACCCTGCAAAGGTAACACGTTCAGCTTTACAGAACGCCGCTTCAGTTGCAGCTATGGTTCTTACAACAGAGAGCCTCGTTGCCGACAAGAAGGAAGAAAATCCTGCTCCCGCAATGCCCGCAGGCGGCATGGGCGGTATGGGCGGAATGTATTAATTCCGAGCACAACAGAATAAGATCAGCCCGGTACGGAAAAATCCGTACCGGGCTTTCTGTTTGTTTATAACTTATAATAGTTATACGCAGCTATTTGCCGCCTTTACCGAATGCCTTGCTCCAGTCAACGTTACGGGCGATTCTGTAACCGCTGTCGGTTTTAGTAAGGTCGGCGGAGAAAACCATATAACAGCTTGTACCGGGTGTCTGAGAATTAAGCACCATATAAGCCAATTTTACGTTATCACCGTCTTTATAGGCTTTGGCACAATCATAAAGGCATTCACGCTGTGATAAACTTTCTAAAGCCGGACCGTGCAATCCCGTCTCATTGCACCTGCCGATTGAAATTCCTTTCACGCAGAATTTACCGTCCTGATATGTGAATGTGTCAAAGTCCTTTTCAAACTGTTCAAATGTCGTAATATCGGAATATACCGACTTTTCCGATTCATAAAATTCCTTCATAGACGTAAACGCAGTCGGCTGTGCCGAACTTTCAAACCACTTATCATAATCGTCTTTTGGGACAGCGGTTATATCCGGCATATCCTTTATCTTGTTACCTGCATTGTAAAGCTCGGTTTCAAGCTTACCACACTTTTCAAGAATATCGGCAACCTCTTTTTGCACCTGCTCATCGTCAATGATTTTATCACCGAGCGCCTCACTGAACATTTTGTCAATTGTGGTTTTGCCGGGCGTCTTATATTCACTGCCGTAGTCGTAGATAAATGACGCTATATCACGTTTGCTTTCCTCTGCAGAACTGTCCACCACGCCTATTGCAGTAAATTTTTCGTCTTCATAAGCGGAAGTGGATTCTTCAGGCACAGAGGTTTCGGGAGTTGTGATGCTTTCGGTTGTTGATTCCGATGCAGATGATGTAACAGAGGTATCCTGCGATGAAACCGGTTGGGAGGCGTTATTGCCGGCACAGCCGCTGAGCAGAGAAACAAGAATTAAAGTGCATATCAAAGTTGTTTTTTTCATAGAATCACTCCTTTTGAATTAGCTAATTTGAAAATCGGCAGAATTCTGATTAATGTAATCAATAGTTACCATTTATTTAATTAAAATGTACCTTTATTTATATCATAGCAAAATTGTTTTAATTTTTCAACGGCATTCTAATAAATTTGCACATAATCAACAAATAATAAATACTTTTTTGTGTATTTATACACTTTTGTTCGAATGCACAGGCAAGTTACATATATCACGTTCTTAGAAAGCTAATACATGACCGCTTTATTAGCTTTTTACTTGACATTCGCACTTTTAAGCGGTATACTATTAAAGTACGCATAAATTTATTTTAGCTTTTTAAAAAGGAATTTGAGCATGATATACAAAAACCCCGTGCTGAAAGGCTTCTACCCCGACCCCTCCGTCTGTTTTGCAAACGGAAAATATTATCTGGTAACAAGCACCTTTCAGTATTTCCCCGGTGTTGCGCTCTTTGAGAGCGACAACCTTGTAAACTGGAAGCAGATAGGCTATGTACTGACACGTCCCGAACAGGTAATGCTTGACAAGATACCTGCGTCAGGCGGCGTATTCGCTCCCACTATCCGCTATAACAACGGCAGGTTCTATATGGTGACTACAAACGACACCACCCACAGAAACTTCTATGTTTATACCGATGACATCTACGGCGAATGGTCAGACCCTATCGAAGTCGATCAGGGCGGCATCGACCCGTCGCTGTACTTTGAGGACGGCAGAACATTCTTCATAAGCAACGGACAGGACGACTACGGCGAGAGCGGCGTTGTACAGTGCGAGATTGACATTGCAACGGGCAAAAAGCTCTCCCACAGCAAGTCTATCTGGAAAGGTTCGGGCGGACGTTATCTTGAAAGCCCCCACGTTTATAAGATAAACGGAAGATATTATCTTATGGCGGCAGAGGGCGGCACAGAATACGGTCATATGGTGACATATGCCGTATCGGACGATATATGGGGCGAGTATATCACAGGCGACAACAATCCCATACTCACTAACCGCAACAAAGCGCCGTACATAATACAGGGTATCGGTCACGGAGATCTGATACAGGACAAGAACGGCGACTGGCATATATTAAGTCTTGGCTTCAGACAGATGGGCATATGGATGCCCTTCCACAGCCTCGGCAGAGAGGTTTTCCTCTCCCCTGCACACTTTGACGAAAACGGCAGGCTGTTCGCAGGTCTTGACGGCACAACAGACGCACAGTATGAAATAAAGGGCGATTTTACTCAGGATAAGCTGCCCGTGTTCACATTCGGCAATACAGATCCTTCGGTTGACTGGTGTTATCTGCGTAAGTACCACCCCGAAAACTATAAGCTGTCTGCGGACAAGTACGAGCTTTGCGGCACCGATCTGACCCTTGACGATATGGATTCACCTACATTTATCGCAATGCGTCAGCGTGACTTTGATATGGAGCTTTGTGTCAACGTAAACCTTTGCGGCAACGGCGAGGGCGGTGTCACAATGTATATGTGCGAGAACGAGCATTACGATATTGCACTTAAAAAGACGGCGGACGGCACTTTTGCAATACTGAAGCTCAACATCGGCGGAATAAAGCACGAGCAGAACAGAGTTGCGGTAAATGCCGACAACGCAACGCTTATCGTCAGAGCCGACCATTATAATTATAATTTCTTTGTGAAATGCGGCGACACCGAAACACATCTCGGAATCGGTCAGGTGAAATATCTGACAAGCGAGGTTTCGGGTGGTTTCACGGGAACAATGACAGGATTATACGCTGTAGGAGGTACGGCACAGTTCACAGGTTTCAGCTGTGCATACACCGAGAGCGAAGAATAAAAAAGAGGGTTATAATATGAGTTTTTTCCAGAAAGATATTGAAACTATGCCGAGAGCCGAGCTTGAAAAGCTCCAGCTTGAAAAACTGAAGCACATAACAAAATACTGTTATGACAATGTGCCGCTGTACAAGAGAAAATTTGACGAGGCAGGCTTTGATTGCACAAAGATAAAGGCGCTGTCGGACATACAGTACATACCGTATACCACTAAGTCGGATTTCCGTGACAACTATCCTTTCGGTATGTTCGCAACACCGCTCAAAAACGTAACACGTCTGCACGCTTCGTCTGGTACAACCGGCAAGCCCACCGTTGTAGGCTACACAAAGAACGACCTTGATATGTGGTCTGACTGCGTTGCAAGACTTGTAACAGACGCAGGCGCTAAAGATGAAGACATAGTGCAGATTGCATTCGGCTACGGTCTTTTCACAGGTGCGCTCGGTCTGCATTACGGCCTTGAAAAGATAGGTGCTACAGTAGTTCCCTGCTCATCAGGCAACACCGAAAAGCAGGTTATGCTGATGAAGGACTTCGGCACAACGGCACTTGTCGCTACCCCCTCATACGCTATGAGAATAGGCGAGGTCGCAGAAGAAATGGGTATCGGCAGAGATGAGCTAAAGCTGAGGCTCGGTCTTTTCGGCTCAGAGGGATGCACTCCCGAAATGAGAGCGCAGATAGAAGATTATCTGCATCTGCTTGCCACCGACAACTACGGCATGAGCGAACTTATGGGACCGGGCGTTTCGGGCGAATGTTCACTGCGTTGCGGTATGCACTTCAACGAGGATCACTTCCTCCCCGAGATCATCAACTCCGAAACAGGCGAGGTTCTCCCCGAAGGCTCAAAGGGTGAGCTTGTTATAACAACACTTTCAAAGGAGGCAATCCCTGTTCTGCGTTATCGCACAAAGGATATTACTTCTATCACCTACGAAAAGTGCGAATGCGGAAGAACTCACGCCCGTATGAGCAAGCCCTCCGGCAGAAGCGATGATATGCTGAAGATCAGAGGCGTAAACGTATTCCCCTCACAGATTGAGAGCGTTATAATGACAATCCCGCAGATAGCCCCCCACTATCAGCTTGTTGTTACCCGTGAGGGAAGCAGTGACAGACTGGAGGTCAAGTGCGAGCTTGTTGACGGAAGCGTGCTTGAAAGCCTTGAATCGCTGTCCAACTTACAGAAAAATATCCGCCACAATCTTAAGACGGTTCTCGGCATTGATACAAAGGTCACACTTGTTGAGCCCAAGACAATTGAACGTTTTGAGGGCAAGGCAAAGCGTGTAATCGACCTTCGCAACAAGTAATATGAAGCTTAAATATGACGAAGCGGATATGCACGCACAGCTTGTAAAGGTACTGTATCCCGATGAAACCGCAATGTTCCCCGTGTACTGCGTATACAACGATAAATCCTTTATGGGAAGTGCTATGGAATACGGCTATTTAGCTGTTACCGACAAGGGCAGACTGCTGATGATACGCTATGATTTTATAGGCGACGGCAACTGCGGTTCGTGTCCGCTCACCGCTATAAAGAGGCTTAAGATAAAGAAGCTCCTTATCGGTCAGTACAAGCTTGAATTTACGCTTATGACCGACGGTAAGGATTTTAAGACGACAGTACAGGTAGCACCGAAAATGGCTTTCGGAGCATTCCCCCATCAATACGCAAATTTAAATATGCTGCTTGACGCACTGCTTCCTTATACAGAAAATTAAAGAAAAAGAACATAAAGAAAAAAGAAACTAAAATGTCGCTTGAAAAAGTAAAGGAATATTTCAAGGCATACGGCATAGAGGACAGAATAATTGAGCTGTCCGAGTCGAGCGCAACGGTTGAACTTGCCGCTCACGCACTTCACACCGAGCCTTGCAGAATAGCAAAGACCTTATCGTTTATGCTCGGCGACAGCCCGATACTCGTTGTAACGGCAGGCAATGTAAAGATTGACAATGCCAAGTACCGCCACGCATTCGGTGCAAAGGCAAAAATGCTTACCGCAGATCAGGCGGCAGAGCTTATCGGTCACGCTGTCGGCGGAGTATGCCCTTTCGGACTGAATGATGGCGTTACCGTTTACCTTGACGAGTCGCTGAACAAGTACGAAACGGTATTCCCTGCCTGCGGAAGTTCCAACAGTGCTATAGAGCTTACTATCCCTGAGCTTGAAAAGTGTTCGGGATATGAGAAGTGGGTAGACGTTACCAAAGCAGTGTCATAATGACACAGTCAATTCGCCGTTCTAAGAGTTAGCAATTTGCGTAACCTGCGTTACCGGCGGAATTACACAAAGTAATAAAGCAGATAAGCGGTCACAGCATTTCACTGTGACCGCTTTCAGTCTATCGAAAAACCAATTCATTATAGCTATACAGTGAAATGTACCGCCAACACCGCCGAAAACATTTTCAGTGCCGACAGGGCATTAATAATTTCGTGAGTGTATCAGTGCAACTGCTCTAACATTGACTCTTCAAAAAAACGCCACTAACCTGAGATATATGTACTAATATGCGGACGTGTAGCGTTAAGCGTCCCTGCATTGACAGGATATACAATGTTCAGGTAGTTTTACGAGTTCAGCCAACACCCCAGCGGGGTAAGGGTATGGGTAAGGAAAGAGGGAGCCAAGAGGGAGAAAACCTAAGGGACAGGGTATAGGGCTGAGCACTAACCTTTGGCAAGTGCTCAATCGTTTCGCTTTGCTTCACTGCGGCAGTCCAGCGGAGCTTTAGCGGAGTGCACGAGCCTTGCGTAAGCGAGGCTCAGACTCTCCCTGATCCCTTTGGTTGTCTCCCTCTTTCATATTGACAAGTGTACCCACTCGAATAGCGAACCCGAGAAGTGCTATCCGACAAATAGCACTATCGGTAGCTTGTTATCGATGAAAATGCTAAAACGGTATAATAGAAGTGCATTATACAAAAAAAGTGAGCCGTTGCGCTATTTTTGCGCTTTGACTCACTTTTTCTTTTTTAGGTTGTGTCACAATCCATTAAAATCGTTATATAAATCACACTTCCCAGCTGCCAAGATACTTTTCCTGTTCCCTAGTCAGCTTATCAATTGTAATGCCCCAGTATCTGAGCTTTCTCTCGGCAACCTCCTTATCAACCTCGGCAGGAACGTTTACCGTCATCTTTTCGCCGGCTTTCAGCTTGTCCTTGTTCTTCACAAGATATGCGGCTGACAGAGCCTGTATAGCAAAGCTCATATCCATTATTTCTGCCGGGTGACCGTCGCCTGCGGCAAGGTTTACAAGTCTGCCCTCGGCAATAACGTTTATCCTGTTGCCGTTAGCCAGCTTGTAATACTGAATGTTGTTTCTTGCAACGCCTGTTTCTACAGCCATTTCCTTCAGCTTCGCAACGTTTACCTCAACATCAAAGTGACCTGCGTTTGAAAGGATAGCCCCGTCCTTCATATTAAGGAATGCCTTTTCTCCGATTACATCGTTACAGCCTGTTACCGTTACAAAGAAATCGCCTATCTTAGCCGCCTCGACCATCGGCATAACCTTAAATCCATCCATAACGGCTTCCATCGCCTTTATCGGATTTATCTCGGTTACTATTACCGATGCGCCAAGTCCCTTAGCCCTCATAGCAACGCCCTTGCCGCACCAGCCATAGCCTGCTACTACAACGTTCTTTCCCGCAACAATCAGATTCGTTGTGCGGTTTATGCCGTCCCAAACCGACTGACCCGTGCCGTAGCGGTTATCGAACAGATGCTTGCAGTCTGCGTCATTTACAAGCATCATCGGGAACTTGAGCTGTTTAGCCTTATCCATAGCTGCAAGGCGGATAATTCCCGTTGTGGTTTCTTCACAGCCGCCGATAACATTCGGGATAAGGTCGGGATATTCGTTGTGGATAAGGTTTACAAGGTCGCCGCCGTCATCAATGATAACATTAGGAGCGATCCTGATAACCTCCGCAGTATGTGCGTGATATTCCTCCGCAGTAGCACCGTGCCACGCAAATACATTAAGTCCGCTGTGTACAAGCGCCGCCGCAACATCGTCCTGCGTTGACAGTGGGTTACTGCCCGTGATATACATCTCTGCGCCGCCTGCCGCCATTACACGACAAAGGTAAGCCGTCTTTGCTTCGAGGTGTACCGAAAGCGCTACTTTCAGATTTTTGAACGGCTTTGATACCGCAAATTCTTCTTCAATGCCACGCAGTAACGGCATATTTGCCTTTACCCAGTTTATCTTTGTTTCGCCGCTTTCCCACAGGCTCTCATCTCTTATAATGCTCATTTCGTTTTCCTTTCCGTTAACCGTCTATTCTTTTCATCGCTTTATTGCATTCAAAGTAAATGCGTTCCTCGTCCATTCCCTTTATCTCACGGTTTTCCATTAAGAACTCACCGTCAACCATAACGCTTTCGACCTCATATCCGCTTGCACTGTAGCACATAGCCGCAACAGGATCGTTCACAGGCTGGAGCGAGGGATATTTCATATCCATTACGGTAAGGTCAGCCGCATAGCCTTCTTTAAGTATTCCCGTGTTGTCAAGGCCTAAAGCCTTTGCGCCCGTTTCGGTAGCCATTTTCAGCGCCTGACGTGCAGAAACCGCTGTAGCACTGCGACAGTTGCCCTTATGTGCAAGGCAGATGAAGTTCATATCGCTGAACATATTCAGCGTATTGTTGCTTCCTGCGCTGTCAGTGCCGATACACAGCTTTACACCCTTGTCGAGCATATCGGGTATTCTTGCAAAGCCGTTTCCGAGTTTTGCATTGCTGATAGGATTGGTAGCGGCATATACGCCTCTTTCAGCGAGAATGTCAATATCCTCGTCGGATAGCTGTACGCAGTGAGCGGCAACCGTATGGAATTTGAACATTCCCATATCGTCAAGATACTTGACAGGCGAACAGCCGTTCTGTGCTATGCAGTCCTCAATTTCCTTCACCGATTCCGACAGATGAATATTGATACCAAGGTTGTATTCTTCCGCTTTCTCCATTACAAGCTCAAGATAGCCCCTGTCGGTAGTATAGATAGCGTGAGGGCCCATCATGAATTTAAGACGCTTGTTGTCGCCGTAGGTACGCATATCGTACAGCGTATCCTCAATTCTTGTCTTTCCGCCCTCGTCATCTCTGCCGTTTCCTACAAGACCTCTTGATATTGTCGCTTTCAGACCGCTTTCGCTTATCGCTCTTGTAATGCAGTCACGGGCGATATTCATATCGAGAAAAGCCGTTGTACCCGTCTTTATCATCTCAAGGCAGGCAAGCTGTGTGCCGTAGTACATATCCTCGGCGGTCAGCTTGTCCTCCATCGGCATTATCCTGTCGAACAGCCAGGTGTGGAACATAAGGTCGTCCGCACTGTTCCTGAACAGCGACATATAGCTGTGCGTGTGGCTGTTTACAAGCCCTGCTGTAATGAGCTTGTCCCTGCCGTCAATTGTCCTGTCGGGAACAAAGCCGTTTTTTACTGCATCGTCACCGATATAGGAGATAACGCTGTCGCTTACCGCAATATCGCATACCTTTGCGGAAAATCCGCTTTCTTCGTCCGGAAGAATTGCGGTTATCCCTTTAAATAATGTATTCATATAAAGTCCTTTCGTCCGTTTTTTTATGGATAATTAATTATAGCATTTATGAAGGAGGATTGCAACCGGGGCAGACCTCCTTGTTCCGCTTTTTGTTTGAATCCGGCAAGCTGTTGCCAATTGCGTTACAGCTCGCTTTGCAAAAATGGTTGAAAAAAGTGGAAATGTATGGTATAATGAGTTGAAGAGAGGCGGGTTAACTGCCCGGCAAATCGTATTTGTGGGGGAATATAATATAATGAAAATAATAGCTATTGGAGCTGTGACAGCAGGCGGAAAAACAACAGTCGTAAATGCAGTTAAAGATAGGCTTCCGAGAACATCGTCACTTCACTTTGATAACTACTCATTTGAAGGAGAAGTAGAAGATTTTTCAAAATGGGTGTCAGAAGGAGCAGATGTTCATGTATGGGACTTATCGCCGTTAAAAACTGATATTGATAAAATAGTCCGCAGTGGTGAATATGACTGTTTACTGTTGGACTATCCGTTTGCATACCAACATCAGATGATAAAACCTTATTTGGATTGTTGCATATTTATTGATACACCGTTAGATATAGCAATGGCTCGAAGAGTTCTCAGAGATATGAAAGATGCTACGTCAGATGAAATTCGCAATGAAATGGATACATATTTGAAATATGCAAGAACAGCCTATATTCAGATGGTGAAAAATCATTTGGCAACTTGCGATTATGTGATTGATGGTGCTAAAGAACTTGAAAGCATTATCAATGAAACCGTTGAAATAATTTCAAGAATCTAAACTTCCGATAAGTCGAGCAGTTTAACACACAAAATAAGTAACCGTCACTGTTGTTCCTTTTTATATTTCTGAGCCGCAAGGCTCTTTTTTATGCGGCTTTGCTACGCAATGGCTGAGAACGTTTTTGCTTACGCAATAACAACCTCGGACTAAAATCATCTGACG
>ENA-OPJV01000856-OPJV01000856.1-human-gut-metagenome-genome-assembly--contig:-NODE-856-length-10518-cov-1.256619_pt1 | contig 10518 bp, 5 predicted proteins | sample MGYA00241772_ERZ501669 | MGnify/ENA primary metagenome ERZ501669 (study PRJEB25962, sample SAMEA2042290) | human gut metagenome | biome: human gut; feature: human-associated habitat; material: faeces...
CCGTATCTGCTACTGATTGCATTCCGCAGAAAGCATCTCCTGCTATAGATGAGATGTTAGAAGGTAAGGTTACACTTCTGATACTGCTCATGTCAGAAAATGCTTTAGGTCCAATCTTGGTTACTGTATCAGGTATCTTAACATCTATCTTGCTTGAACTACCCTGATTACCTTTATATTCATACAAATACTTGCCATCTGCACTTAATACAAATCCCTTATCATCTGTCTTCGTCCATTTTTTATACAGAGTACGGCTTGCACTTACTGTAGCATCCATATTTGCAGCAGTAAAGCATTCCTGGTCTTCATACCATGTATTATCCTCTGTTTCATATCCTGTGTACTGAATTTGTTTTTCATCTATATTCGCCGCAATATCGCTTAATTTATCACCCTTATTAGCTGGTGCATAAATTACCCCTTCTGATGTATCAGTGTATATTCCTCCATTCAAATCAAATGTAATCGTGATATCGTTTGCCTGCCATCCCGCATACAGCTTCATGTCTGTTGCTACTTTCTGGTTCCAGTCAACTTCTGTTTTTGTTGTTGTACTGTCCAGATACCACTTTGTAATAGTATATCCTGGCCTTATCGGTGTATTATCAGGCTTGGGTAAAGTAGAACCAATCTTCACTTTTTTGGTCTGTTTGCTATAATCCTTTGCATTTGCCGCAATATAAGTAATCGTACACTCACTGCTTCCCAGATCCCAGGTAGCATATAATGTCATATCAGTAGTTGTCATCTTGTTAAAATCCCAGTCCATACCATTTTCTGTCTGCCAGCTAAGAAGCGTTGCATCATTGGTAGCGGAATCCACTGTCAGTGTATGTTTTGATCCAGGTCCAAAACCAGGTATATGACCACGGTTGACTACGTCACCTGTTTCCGCATCAACCTCTTGATCTACTTCCAATACAGCTACACCGTTCACATCTTTCGCATTACCAGGAAGTGTAGGTGATTTAAAGTATGCGGAAGGATATCCAAAGTTAAATGTAATTTTAATTGTTTTTTTTGCATCTGCTGATGTTAACGCACTGCTATCATCCTGTGTTGCAACAATATCATCATAGGAGAACTGTTCTCCATCCACTCTCACCCATACTGCATACAGCTTTGTATCTGTATCTGCCGTGCTGCTTGCCATATCCCATTTAGGTCCTGTTGTACTGGTACTACACCAGCCATCAAACTGATATACAACAGCATCTATTGTATATTTCTGTCCTTCTTTCAGTTCAATTCTCTGTCCACCATCTATTGTAATTTCTATCTTATCAATTTCCAATGTAGCGCCTTTTGCCACAGTTACTGTCTCAACCGATGGATTCAGATTCGTAAATCCATACTGGAAAGTCACTGTAACCTTATCTGTACTGTCAGCATTATCAGCCTGCACTGACGGCATAGGTATCTGTGACAAAAGAATCGCAAAGATAATCAAGCTCACTCCAAGTAAATTTTTCAGTCTACGATACATATAAGTCCCCTCTTACTTCTGTATTTTTTTCGCTATTACAACAAATCTTCCATCTTCTTTATACTTATCGCAGGTGGATAGAATCAGGCATGAATCTCCATACGCTATATCATCCAGCATATACAGTGCATTCTGTGATATATTGTTGTGAAAGGCTTCAAAATCCTGTTCTGTACTCATATCTATAGCATCATAATATCGAAATACATCTTCATCGGCATAGGCTACTTCTGAAAGCATTGCTGCAACTACCTTATATTCGTTTTCTTCATATAATGAACTGAAACGAATAGTAGGATGTTCTTCGCAGAACTGCTTGTCCTTGTATTTCTTCAAGGTTCCGAACATAACGCCAGACCTCATATTATGGCCATATATAATCAGGTTCTGACCGGATTGCATCACATCACATCGGTAATCCAGAATCAATAAACCGTTCTTATCCTTCTCTCCATTAAAATTCTTATCCAGATAATAATTATTGTCCCCTTGTCTGGACATAACCGGATAATCAATTTTAGTACCATCTATGGTAAGCCATCCTGAGAAATCTGCATTCTCTGAATGTAACTGTTGAAACTGTCCTAATATCTCAGGCTGCACTTCTTCTTCCAAAGCAAGTGCTGTCTGTTGCGCTTCCAATGCCTGCGCCTTTGCCAAGGCTTCTGCTTCTCTTCTATCCTGCCACCTCTGTGTCAGCCTTGCTGTTCTGGCATCCTCTTTTACCTTCTCCTGTAATAAATAGGTGTCATAATTGGTCTTCATATCCAGGAATACATTCCAGTTAAAATATACAAAGCAGACACCAAATATCATAGCAAAAATGAGTATCACCATTCCTTTATTACGTGCAAACAACTTCTGTCTGTGATTCTCTTTACGCTTAACAGAAGCCACCTGCTTGCGGATTCTACGCATCTGGTCTTCTGTCAATATTTCTGTCAGACTATCCAGAAAGTCCAGTCCCAGCATGGATTGAAACTCAATATCATATAATTTTATTTTATAATAAATCTCCTGTGCAAGCGGCACTGTAAGTTCCAGATTACCATGCAGCAGAGAATCTATCATTTCCCTGTCAGCATTTGTTTTAGTCTCTTCATCCCGAAACAATGCCCCTCGTCTATTTGTTAATGCTTCCCTCATAACACCACGTTCACTGATTATGCTAATGTTTTATGTCACCTCATTTGTGTTCATTATAATATAAATTTTCAGAATTGTATAGTCAATTTTTGAAACATTTTGTATTTTTATGTAAATAGCAAAAGAACTCAGAGTTTTAATGCTCTGAGTTCTTCACATAATTAATTATTTTACCAGGAACAAAAATGCACCGATAGGTACTTTCTGCATCCAAATATTTCTCAACCGCTTTTTTTGCCAGCTGTAGGCACTCTTCTTCTGATATCTGCATATCTACCTGTATGGTTCTTCGCGTTCTACTGTTTATCTGAACAGGAATTGTTATCATACGCTGAGACAGTTGTTCACATTGCCAAGGCATCATAAACACTGACTTGACCGGCTGTTGCAATGTCTGCCACAATTCTTCCGATAAATGTGGTGCAAAAGGAGCCATTATACCAAGTAACTCACAGCATAATCTGTCTATCTGCGAGTCGGGTTCTGCTTTCGCAAGCTGATCCTGTCCATGCTGAGGAACCGCAATCTCCAGATCATGGCTGTGCATCTTTTGAAGTACAGCTCCTGTGTCCAATGCCTTTTGTATATTGCCGATACCAATCATGAGTACTGACATGGCATTATGTCGATTAGGCATCGTATTTCCTTTTGCAAAATGCATCAGCATATCAGATTTCATCTGGCTGGTCATTTCCAGCAGTTCCTCTACATTCTGATCATGATAACCGCCTTGCTGATTCCATTCGTTTGTAGCCAGAATCAATCTTCTGAACTTACCCAGGAATTTGTACAGCCCTTCCAGACTGCACTCTTCCCAAGTATCCAGATAAGGATCATCTGCTTTTGGAGTCTTTTCAAACAGTAGATATAATCTCAGGCAATCCAGTCCATAATCCAATATCAGATCTTCCTGAAATATCTCTTTTCCAGTATCAGCAAGCCACTGCATCAGATTCTGTGCTGCTTCACGCTGCGGCTGTATCGACCACCGCCCAAACATACTCTGTGCTGCCTGATCTACATCAATATTTTCAACTTCCCACAGCTTCTGCGCATGGTATTGTGTTTCCCGATGATTCATTAAAGTAATCATACGACTTATTTCACTACGATATTCAGGATTCTGCCCTTTACGTAGATTTCCTTTACTACATTCTTACCAGCCATAAGCTCTGCAATTGCAGGAATTGCATGTGCTTTTGCCTTAACAGACTCTTCATCCTCGTCAAGTGCTACTCCAAGAGTTGCCTTAACCTTACCATTAATCTGTACTGCAATCTCTACATTAGATTCTACAGTCTTGGCTTCATCATACTCAGGCCACTTCTGCTGATATGCTCTGCCACCATATATAGACTCCCATAATTCCTCTGTCATATGCGGCGCTACAGGGTTTAATAAGAGAATCAAAGTTGCATATTCAGCCTTATTGATGCTCTTTTCCTTATAGAAATCATTTACCAGAGACATCATAGCTGCGATTGCTGTATTGAACTTCAGACTCTCAAAATCATTTGATACCTTCTTGATTGTCTGGTGAATCTTAGTCTCAAGGTTCTCTCTGTAACTGTCTCCTTCAATAAGCATATCCTGTAACTTCCATACACGCTCCAGGAACTTCCTGCAGCCCTTAACACCTTCCATGCTCCAGGATGCACTTAATTCAAATGCACCGATGAACATTTCATAGGTTCTGAGTGTATCTGCGCCGAACTCGTTTACAATATCATCCGGGTTGATAACATTTCCTCTGGACTTGGACATCTTCTCATTGTTCTCACCAAGGATCATGCCATGAGAAGTTCTCTTCATATATGGTTCAGGGCAGGATACCAGTCCCTGATCGTAGAGGAACTTGTGCCAGAATCTGGAGTAGAGTAAGTGAAGTGTTGTATGCTCCATACCACCATTGTACCAGTCTACAGGCATCCAGTAATCAATTGCTTCTTTGCTTGCAAAAGCCTCATCATTATGAGGATCGATATATCTTAAGAAATACCAGGAAGAACCAGCCCACTGAGGCATAGTATCTGTCTCTCTCTCAGCCTTGCCACCGCACTTAGGACAGGTAGTCTCTACCCAGTCACGCATAGCTGCAAGTGGTGATTCACCTGTATCTGTAGGCATATAGCTGTCTACTTCAGGAAGCTTCAGAGGAAGTTCACTCTCATCAATTGGAACATAACCACAGCAAGGGCACTTTACAATAGGAATAGGCTCGCCCCAGTAACGCTGACGTGAGAATACCCAGTCACGAAGTTTATAATTAACTTTCTTATGTCCAATGCCTTTTTCCTCCAGCCATTCAATAATAGCCTTCTTGGCATCCTTAACTTCCATTCCATCCAGGAAACCGGAGTTGCACAGCTTACCGGTTGCTACATCTGTAAATGCTGCATTCTGTACATCACCGCCTGCTACTACTTCAATGATAGGCAGACCAAACTTCTTGGCAAAATCCCAGTCTCTGTCATCATGTGCAGGAACTGCCATGATAGCACCTGTACCATAAGACATTAATACATAATCAGATACCCAGATAGGAATTTCCTTGCCATTTACAGGGTTCACAGCTGTAATTCCCTTAACGCATGCACCTGTCTTATCCTTGGCAAGCTCTGTTCTCTCAAAATCAGACTTTCTTGCCGCCTGCGCACGATATGCAAGAATCTCATCATAATTGCTGATCTCGTCCTTGTACTTGTCAAGGATTGGATGCTCTGGTGAAACAACCATGTAAGTAGCACCAAATAATGTATCAGGTCTGGTTGTATATACAGTCAGTGCCTCATCCTTACCACTTAACTTGAAGTTAACTTCTGCGCCTTCGCTTCTGCCGATCCAGTTCTTCTGGGAAACCTTAACCTTCTCAATATAGTCTACATGATCAAGACCTTCAATGAGCTTCTCTGCATAATCTGTAATCTTTAACATCCACTGGGACTGCATCTTACGGATAACAGGTGCACCACAACGCTCACATACACCATTTACAACTTCCTCATTTGCAAGCCCTACCTTACAGGAAGTACACCAGTTGATTGGCATTTCACTCTTATAAGCCAATCCCTTCTTGAAAAGCTGTAAGAAAATCCACTGTGTCCACTTATAATAGGAAGGATCTGTTGTGTTGATCTCTCTTGACCAGTCGAAGGAATAACCTAATGACTTTAACTGATCCTTGAAATGTGCCACATTGTTCTTGGTTACGATCTTAGGATGAATCTTATTCTTGATCGCATAGTTCTCTGTAGGAAGACCGAATGCATCCCATCCCATTGGGAAAAGGACATTATATCCCTGCATTCTCTTCTTACGGGATACGATATCCATTGCTGTATATGGTCTTGGATGACCTACATGAAGACCCTGTCCTGAAGGATAAGGGAACTCAACTAATGCGTAATATTTTGGTTTGGACTTATCAAGAGTTGCCTTAAAAGCCTCCTCATTATCCCAGATATCCTGCCATTTTTTTTCAATTTCTTTTGGAGAATACTCTCTGCTCATTTTTCATGACTCCTTTTTCATACATTGTTCGTTATGCACCATGATAGGCATATGCCCGTGAAATAAAAAAACTCCGTCTCTATAAATAATAGTATAGAGACGAAGAGATTATATCTATCCGCGGTACCACTCTGTTTCAGATTCTATATCTGCGCTTATGCTTCTGTAACGGGAAGTCCCGCTCACAACTATTCCAGTCAGGATTCACTGTGAGAACTCCAAGGCGAGTTCAAGGTGTCTCTCTGCTGTCTCGCACCAAATGACAGCTCTCTGAAAAAGATCGTGCCTCTACTACTCCTTATCATGGTCGTTAACATATTACAAATCTGAAAATATTCTAGCATAGTGCCATTTAAAATGCAACTGCTTTTTCAAGAACTGTAATGGAATGGCTGGAAGTAAAGGTATCTGCAATTCCTTCTGTAACGTAAAGATTTCCATCATCCGTGTACAAAATGGCATCAAATTCATCGCTGTGATTCTGCCAGAACTTAACTGCCGACTCTGTTCCCATGACATACAGTGCAGTAGAAAGTCCATCTGCCAACGTGCCATCTTCACTCACAATCGTAACTGACTGTAACCCGTTATAGGCTGGTATTCCAGTCTTGGGGTCTATGATATGGTGATACTTCCTGCCATTTTCTTCAAAATACCTTTCATAGCCGCCAGATGTGATGATTGCCTTGTTCTGTGCAGACAGTACTCCCAGATATTCTTCCTGTTCATCAGGACTTTTAATTGCCACCTTCCATGAACTGCCATCTGGCTTCGCGCCAACAAGCTGCACATTGCCTCCCAGGTTCAAAATAGCACTATTTATATCATATTCCTGCATGATCTGCGCAACTCTCTGGGAAGTATAGCCTTTGGCAATGCCGCCAAAGTCAATCTCTACTCCCTCTGGCAACGTAAGTGTCTGTGTTGAAGCATCATATTGCAGACTGGAGGCATCTACAAGTTGCAGTAAAGACTGTAATTCTTCCTCAGTCGGTATATGGTGCTCTTCTCCTGTAAATCCCCATGCTCTCATGACGGGATATATCGTAATATCAAAGGCTCCATCCGTCTCTTCATAAATAGTAAAAGAACAGTTCAGTAAATACTGCGTATCTGCTGATATCTGCCCTTTCTTATTCTTATTAAGCTGACCAATCTCACTTTTGTCATTGCCAGTGGATAAAAGTGCATCTAATCTCTCAATCTCCTCTTTAGCAGCGCCAACTGCTTCTTCAGCATTCTCACCATACGCTGTCAATTCCATGTAGGTATCCATGGCAAATATCTGCGCAGATGCGCTTTTGTTATTTTGTTCTCTGACTATAAGGAAATACGCAGCGATACATACTGCTATGAAAAGAAATGCTGTCAGTATTTGTCTCTTATTCTTCTGCATGTTTTTGTCCCCATTTCTTAGGGTATCGTACAATGCAATGTTGGAACTTGTCAAGATTAGGTGGAGAAATGCAGGCAAGCCCGAGCCGTTGTCTGAGCCGCAGGCGAGTTTTAGGCGCAGGGCTTGTAATAAAAGCATTTCTGCCGCAGGTGCTTAGAAGTCCTTACAGCTATTACGTGTTCACAAAATCAATGGATAGAAGTCGGTGCGTGCCTAGAACTTCTACTTATTCTTCATTATTCTCAGCTACTTTAGATGCTCTGGCTTTTACTTCTGCTTCCTGGATATCACTTGGAGTCTGTTCATATCTTGCAAATGTGTATTCATAGCTGCCTCTGCCGCCGGTCATGGAGCGAAGCACAGTACAGTATCCACCTAATTCCAGCATCGGGATATCTGCCTCTACAACCTGTTTACCATTACCTACAGGATTCATGCCAAGTACCCTGCCTCGTCTCTTGTTCAGATCACCCATAACATCACCTGTGTATCTGTCAGGAACTGTTACCTTCAGATTCATAATCGGCTCTAGCAGGATTGGTCCAGCTTCCATGAAGCCCTTCTTAAATGCCTGTATCGTTGCCATCTTGAATGCCATTTCAGAAGAATCTACCGGATGGTAAGAACCATCATAAAGTACACCTTTTACACCAACTACAGGATATGCGGCCAAAGGTCCTTTCACAACAGATTCCTGTAAGCCCTTCTCAACTGCCGGGAAGAAGTTCTTCGGAACGGCTCCGCCGACAACGATCTGCTCAAATACATATGGTGTATCCAGATCACCGGATGGTTCAAAACGCATCTTTACATGACCGTACTGTCCATGTCCACCGGACTGCTTCTTATATTTGTATTCTACGTCTGCCTTTTTCTTGATTGTCTCTCTGAATGCTACCTTAGGCTTGCTCAGTTCAATCTGACACTTATATTCGTTCAACAGTCTGCTCTGGATAATCTCAAGTTGCTGCTCGCCAATACCATATATCAGAGACTGTCTGTTCTCTGTGTCATTGACTACCTTCAAAGTCTGATCCTCATGAGAAAGCTTCTGAAGTGCCTGCGCTACTTTATCAATATCGCCCTTATTCGGTACTTTGTAGCGAAGTGCTGTATAAGGCTTGGATATCTCAAATTTACCATATTCAATGATATTTGCCTTAGTAGACAATGTATTACCGGTTCTTGCTGCTGTCAGTTTCGCAATTGCACCGATATCGCCTGCATGCAGTTCGGGTACTTCAATTGGCTTGCTGCCCTGAAGTACATAGAGCTTGCTGACTTTTTCCTCAATATCCTTGTCCTTGTTATAGATCATGTCATCTGGCTTGAATACACCAGAGCACACCTTAATCAGCGAATATTTGCCAATAAACGGATCTACAATTGTCTTAAATACATAGGCTGACTTTGCCTTGGAAAAGTCATAGTTTGCCTGGAATATCTCGTTTGTTTTCATATTGATGCCAGCCAGTTCCTTATTCTCAGGGCTTGGCAGATATTTCACAATGTCATCCAGCAAAGTATATGTACCTTGGCACAGAGTATTCGAACCCATACTGATCGGTACGATGGAGCCATCAATGACGTTCGTGCGCAGTGCAGCTCTGATTTCATTTTCAGTGAATGTCTCACCACCGAAATAGCGTTCCATAAACTCTTCACTGGTTTCTGCGACTGCTTCCATCAATGTATCTTTATAAAGGGCAAGGTTATCTTTGCTGTAATCAGGGATTTCGCATTCCTCTACTTCTTTGCCTACCCAACGGTTTGCATTCTCACTGACTACATTAATATAGCCTACAAATTTCTCATTTTCACGAATTGGGAAATGAAATGGCGCAATCTTCTTGCCATACATTTCTGTTAATGTTTCTACTACATTCTTGAAAGATGCATTATCCACATCCATGTCTGTAACATAAATCATACGAGGAAGCTTATATTTCTCGCACAGCTCCCATGCCTTTTCCGTTCCGGCTTCCACACCAGCCTTACCTGATACAACGATAATTGCTGCATCTGCCGCACTGATGCCCTCTTCTACTTCACCGATAAAGTCAAAATATCCAGGTGTATCCAATATATTGATCTTTACGCCTTCCCATTCAATCGGCACAACAGTAGTGCTAATTGAAATCTTACGTTTCTGTTCTTCTTTTCCAAAATCACTTACCGTATTACCATCCTCGACTCTGCCCATTCTGGATGTAATGCCTGCTAAATATGCCATAGATTCTACGAGGCTGGTCTTACCCGCCCCTCCATGACCTAATAGAACTACATTTCTGACCTTGTCTGTGGTGTAAACATTCATAGTAGCTACCTCCTGTTTTTTTGTAGGATTCTCACGATATTCCTATCTGATTCTTTTTGGTGTTTCATAAATTTGTTCATACATTATATGAATTGTATTTATTTTCGTACACCTTTAAATAAATTTTACAATATATTGTCTGTATATTCAAGTTTTTTGTGTATTTTGCATATAACATTTTATCCAAAATATTATGTAACTTTTCAGTACAATGTTCTAACGGTTTCTATTGACTTTAGTACGTTAAAGTGCGATACTATAGAAAGAAACAAACGGCATATGCTTGTATAAAGGAGACTACATTCATGAAACGTAATTCTTATGGATTCATCGGACTGGGTCTTATCGGCGGTTCTATCGCCAAGGCCATCCGTAAAATACAACCCGACTGTCACATTCTGGTGTATGATACCAATACAAACATGACTCAGAATGCACTGACAGAAGGAATTGCCGATGCTGTCACCGATTCCATTGGCAATGATTTTCATTCCTGTGATATGATTTTCCTGTGTGCCCCAGTTTCCATTAATAATGAAAATCTGGCACAGTTAAAACCATATCTGTCCCCGGACACTCTGATCACAGATGTTGGCAGTGTGAAATCATCTATTCATGACAAAGTAAAAGAATTAGGTCTGGAGAAACATTTTATCGGTG
>ENA-OPJV01000863-OPJV01000863.1-human-gut-metagenome-genome-assembly--contig:-NODE-863-length-10445-cov-1.160346_pt1 | contig 10445 bp, 10 predicted proteins | sample MGYA00241772_ERZ501669 | MGnify/ENA primary metagenome ERZ501669 (study PRJEB25962, sample SAMEA2042290) | human gut metagenome | biome: human gut; feature: human-associated habitat; material: faeces...
CCCCACGGGCCATAGACGGTGAAAAAGCGAAGCCCGGTTGAAGCGAATCCGTAAAGTTTTGAATATGAATGGGCCATCAGCTCGTTAGCCTTCTTGGTGGCCCCATAGAGGCTCACAGGGCAGTCAGCCTTGTCATCCTCCGAGAACGGCACCTTCTCGTTGAGCCCGTAGATCGAGCTGGATGAGGCATAGACCAGATGCCCCACACCGAAGTTGCGGCATGCCTCAAGAATATTCAGGAATCCGTGCAGGTTGCTCTCAAGATAGACGTAAGGGTTTGTGATTGAATATCTCACCCCTGCCTGGGCGGCCAGATTCACGACCCTGTCGAATTTTTCATTCTCAAAGAGTGAGTCCAATGCGGCCTTGTCGCAGATTGACATTTTCACGAAACGGCAGCGCGGGTACTTTGCGCTCACGGCCACGGAACCGCCCTCGAAAGGCCCGTCGAAGCCGTTCTCCTTAAGCCTTCCGTACTTAAGACGTACATCATAATAGTCATTGATGTTGTCCAGTCCGACAACTTCATCTCCCCTTTCAGCAAGTCTCGCCATCAGCCTTGAGCCGATGAATCCGGCTGCACCTGTCACTAGTATCTTCATAACAACTATAATTATTTGTAAATCATTCAACAAAGGCCGGCACAACCACACGGTCATGCCAAATGCCCTCAAAATTACGAAGATACAAAAAATTAACGAGATTTCGTGAAGTTTTGGCCAGAATAATGCCCCAGAATAATGCCCCAACGCACAGACTGCCATCATTTGTGATAGACCCAGTCAGGGTAGCCGATCTTGGATTCCAAGGACGCGATGTCGGAGGCGCGCCTGCTGATGTAGGAGGACGGTTTGCCGGCGTTACGTTTCTGCGGATTAGGAAGGCAGGCGGCGATCAGGCAGGATTGGCGGCGTGTCAGCTTGGCGGCGGAAGTTCCGAAATGATGCTCCGCGGCAGCCTCGACCCCGAATATTCCCTTGCCCATCTCGGCGACATTCAGGTAAACCTCCATAATTCTTTCCTTGCTCCAAAGGAACTCGATCAGAACCGTGAAATATGCCTCGAAGCCTTTGCGCACCATCGACCTGTGCGGAAGCAGGAACACATTCTTCGCCGTCTGCTGGGAGATAGTGCTTCCACCCCGGCGGCGCTTGCCGCTTTCATATTCCTTCTGCGCCTGCTTTATCGCCTTCCAGTCGAAGCCGCTGTGCTTGTCAAAAAGGTTGTCCTCACTGGCTATCACGGCGCGGGCCATCTCTGGAGAGATCCTCTTGTACGGCACCCAAGTCTTATGAATATGATAGTTCTTGTCTCCGCGGTACTCTATCGTCCTTTGGATCATCAGAGGGGTGACATAGACCGGACACCATCTCAGGATAAGCGCCCACAGGAAAGTCAGCACGAAGAATGCCAACGGCAGCTTGATCAGAAGCAGCCTTGACAATCGTCCCAACAATGTTCGGTTCTTACTCATATTCAGTCAGTTTCAGTCTAAACTTCAGACTTCGGCCTCCATTCGGGAAAACCTTGTCTTCCTCCTGCGAGAATCCCAGCTTACGATAGACATCCCCGTCTGACCAGGACGCGTCGGCGTAACTCATCACATCGTCCGGCCTGACATCCTCGATGAACGCCTTCAGGAGTTTTCCCATGCCGCCATCGACACCTATTCCCTCCAGAGAGGCGTACCGGATCCATTCGCAGGAACGGATGTCTTGCTCCCCCTTCCGCCATATTCTCGGAGCGGAGAAGCCGGCGACGGCGACCAATGTGCCTAAAGGAATATCCTCGCCTCGAGTGACGTACAGGCCGTAGAGGTGGCGGCATCTGGTGTAGCCCAAACGGTGAAAGGATTGAAGGAACGGTTCGGCGACCGTCCTGTCAATCCTTCGCACCTCGCAGTTGCGGGCGTATATCCGTTTCAGGCCGTCCATTGTCTGTGTCAAATCCGCATGGCTGTCGGACACTTCGACAGGTTCAGTGACCGACTTTCTTATTTCAAGCCCTCAAGGCAAGCCTTGACATTGGCCTCGATGGCTTCGGCGGAATATTCAGTCTTCTCGAACTTGTCGCCGGTGATGTGCTCGTAGAGTTCGATGTAACGGTCCGAGATCCCGGCCACAACCTCAGGAGTCATCTCCGGAACCTTCTGTCCTTCCTGCCCCTGGAAACCGTTGGCCATCAGCCACTCACGGACAAACTCCTTGGAAAGCTGCTTCTGATGCTCACCTCTGGCAAGCCTCTCCTCGTAACCATCGGCGTAGAAATAACGTGAGGAGTCCGGAGTGTGCACCTCGTCCATCAGATAGATCTGACCGTCCTTCTTGCCGAACTCGTACTTGGTGTCCACCAGAATCAGTCCGTGCTGTGCCGCTATCTCGCATCCACGCTTGTAGATGGCCCTTGTGTAAGCCTCAAGCTTCTCGTAATCCTCTCGTCCGACAAGTCCCTGGGCGATGATCTCCTCCTTGGAGATGTCCTCGTCGTGTCCCTCGGCGGCCTTAGAGGTCGGGGTCACAAGCGGCTCAGGAAACTTCTGGTTCTCTACCATCCCGTCCGGCATCGCCACACCGCAGATCGTCCTCTTTCCAGCCTTGTCCTCCCTCCAGGCATGTCCGGCGAGGTAGCCGCGGATGACCATCTCAACCTTGAAAGGCTCACACTTGTGGCCGATGGTGACAGCCGGATCCGGCACGGCCACCTTCCAGTTCGGAAGGATGTCGGCCGTGGCGTCCAGAAATTTGGCCGCTATGCGGTTCAGCACCTGTCCCTTGTAGGGAACCCCTTCCGGCAGGACCACATCAAACGCTGAGATCCTGTCAGTGACAACCATAACGAGATACTTTCCGTCAATGTCATAGACATCACGTACCTTACCGACGTACTTTCCAACCTGTCCCGGCAAGTTGAAATCGGTTTTAACAATCGCTTTCATATCAATTGAATTAAGTTCGACTTATCCATCCAATGATCCGTCCTCTGTGAAAACATCCCATTCCGGGTCCGCAAAGTTAACGATTCTTCTTCAGAATCTCATCCACCACGGGGGCTATCTTTTCATATTCATAGCCTCTTGTCAACCCGAATTTGATCAGTTTGAACTTCTCCTGCGGATCTCCCTTCAGCGTACGGTACTTTGCCTCAAGCACCGAGACCATCCTGCTGTCGGCCTCATCGGGATCAACCTCCTTCAAAGCCTCCGAGACCACGGCCTTGGATATCCCTTTGGCTGTGAGCGCGAAAGAAATCTTCACCGGTCCCCAACCCGACAGGCGGGCCTTCTCCCTCGCGAATGCGGCGGCATATCTCGAATCATCGACAAAACGATCCTCGACAAGCGACGCGACCAATCTCTCCGCGGCGTCCTTATCCCCATCAAAGGCGGTCAAAGCCTTTCTGAATATGTCCGAGCGGCAATATTCCCTCTTGACACATTGGGTCTGAAGCCTGTCCAGCATTTTCGCGAAATCATCCATATTCCTAAAAATCAAATCCAAGGCTCAGGTACAGCCCCACATTGTGCGTGTAGCTTGACCAGTGCACATTAAGGCTCAACGGTCCCACGATCGAGTTGTAGGTGTACTGAAGGCCACAGCCCAGATATCCGGCCACATCCTCGTCCAAATTCTTGAAAGCGGAAATCTCGTCGCAGGACAAGGCAAAGTTGGCGATCGCCGACAGGTAGTTGTTCTTGAACAGCTTCCAGCGCCAGTCAGCCCTGGCCACACCGAGAATCTTCTGCATGGCCGCGGCATTGTTGATTCCGATGAACGGGATCTGCTGGTCTAGATACCGGCCGGCCATGCTACCGCCGATCGTGTTGGTGAAAGGCACCGGAACCTCGTCGCCGAGCAGGTAACGGATGTTCAAAGACGGGATAAACGCGAACCTGTCACCGCCCACAACCTGTTTGGCATCCAATGTCAAAGCATGGAAGTTATTGAATTTCTGCGGCCCGCCACCGAAGACCCAATCGTAGGAGAGGCCGAAAGACTTCCCTTTTGTCGGGATGTAGGCGTTGTCGAACGAGTCCTTGCGGGCATCGATGAAGAATGTCACATAATCATTGGACAGTTGGTTGACATCGTAGTCTCCGAACGACTGCTCGGCCATCAAGGAATTGACGTTGTAGTAGTCGTTCCTGAAACCTGTCTTCAGATAGAAAGTGGACCATGTGATGTTGGACAGAAATACCTCCTGCCGCACATCCAGAAAGTTGATCCTGAACCTGTTGTCTCCGATGCTGAACATGTTCCTGTCAGTGTACCTGACCCCAGCCAGCACATTGAACGACATTCCTTTCGGCGAGATGTAGGAATATGTCACGCTGGCGTTCGGATTGGTTCCCACCTTGCCGGTGAAATCCAGTGACGAGCCATGGATCTTGTGGACTCCCCAGCCCAGATTGATCAGCACCGACACAATCTCCTCCGTGTCGAAACGTCCGCCAAGACCAAGCTGGCAGACAGGACCCTTCTTGCAGTTGAACCTCAGCCTATAAGGTTCCTCGTCTCCAAGCAGTTCATAGTTCACATAGTCAAACGCGTTAGTGCCGAAGATTGTGGCCACGGCATCCTCGATTTCCTGATTGCCCATCCTGGAGCCAGCCCCGATCTTGATCTTGTTCATCAGGTAAAGACTTTCCTTGTCATTTACTCCGGCGATCTCAACTCCCGACACAAGCACTTTCCTTACCCTGATGTCATCAGCCGGATCGTTGCTTATGACAGTCCTGTCAGACCCGACGACCTTCTTCAGCGAGTCAAGCTTGTCAGCGACGGCCAAGGCGGCCTGGTAGCCCCTGTTGATGATGGTGTCAATGCTGCGTTCGTCGAAGCTGAGCATATTGTACTCGTGCAGGTCAGGCTTGATGTTGACATCCGGGATGTCTATGTTGGACTCGAAAGAGGTGCGCCCCAACATGTCGATGCCGGTGTTGATGATGTCAGCAAGATTATTGATCTCGTTGTAGCCCTTGTAGCCACTGGAAAGATTGACACCGATCACGATGTCAGCCCCGACCTTCTTGGCAAGGTCTGTCGGGTAGTTGTTCCTCATGCCGCCGTCAACCAGCACCATGCCGCCGACCCTGACAGGGGCGAAGAGTCCCGGAATCGACATCGTGGAACGGAGAGCCGTGTTGAGTTTGCCCTCGGTCCAAATCTTGGCGGTACCGGACACGAGGTCGGTCGCCACGCAAAGAAACGGAATCGGAAGGTCATAGAAATCAGTCACATCCTGATAACCGACGGAAAGCGAGCTGAATATGTTGTTGACATTCTGGCCATAGACCATTCCGGACGGAAGGCTCCCCAGAAGGTTGTCCTTGACCATGTTCGTGGCGTCGGCTCCCCCCGCGCCGAAGTGGATGTCCTCGACCCTTCTTGCGTACCGACCGTCGGCGTCCTTCATCTGCAAGTACTCATCCTTGTCATAAAAGAACGGGAAGGACAGGACATATTTCTCCTTGTATTTGATTGAGGAATAGGACAGGTAGTCCCTCGGCACACGGTCGCTCAAGGCCTGGTCCCAGTCTATGCTCCGGATCAGGGTGTCAAGCTGCTCTGCATTGTAGCCAAGGGCATAGATTCCGCCCACAAGGCCGCCCATGCTGGTACCCATCACGATGTCAACCGGCATTCCGATTGAATCCAGATACTTTATCACGCCCACATGAGCCGCCCCTTTGGCTCCGCCTCCGCGCAGCACAAGGGCGACGGTCGGACGATGTCTGAAACGCCTTATGGAGTCCAGTTTATGCCGGATCACCTCAACCCTCAGATCAGCGGCCTCCCTCCTGTCATCCAGCACCGAATGCTGAGACCTGGATTCCGCCAAGGCCGTCAAGGAGACCATCACGGCCAGTGATGTGAAAATCAATCTTGTTCTCGTTCCCATAGTCATTGAACGTTATTTGCCATATTCATTTCCTACTGTGTTCCCCGGCCAGCATCCCACATGCGGCAAGAATGTCCTCTCCTCTGGAAGCCCTTATCGTGCAGGTGATTCCGTGGTTGGAAAGCCTGTCCCTGAAGCGTTCCATAATGATCTGCGGAGTCGTCTCGAACGGAGCGTCCGGAATCTTGTGGAAGCGGATCAGGTTGACCCTGCACTCCAGTCCGCGAAGCAGCCGGATAAGCGCGTCGGCGTGACGCTTGTCATCGTTCAGGCCGGCGAACATGGTATATTCAAAGCTAACACGGCGCTGGCCTGTGAAGTCATATTCACGGATCATGTCGATCACTTCCTGCACCGGCCACGCCTTTTGCACCGGCATCATCTCCGCCCTTTCGTCAGGGAACGGGTTGTGGAGGCTGACGGCGAGGTGGCAGCGGGTGGATTCGAGGTATTTCCTCAGGTTCGGAAGGACTCCGATCGTGGAAAGGGTTATGCGTTTGGGGCTCCAGCCGAAACCCCAGTCGGAGGTCAGCACCTCGATCGCCCTCATCACATTGCCGAAGTTGTCCAGAGGCTCGCCCATTCCCATAAAGACGGCGTTCGTCAGCTCCGCGGCCTCGTCGATGGCGACGAACTGGGAAAGGATGTCCGCCACTGTGAGGTTGCCATGGAATCCCTGCCGTCCTGTCATGCAGAACTTGCAGCCCATCCGGCAGCCGGCCTGCGAGGAGACACAGAGGGTCTTCCTGTCCTCGTCGGGGATCATCACCGCCTCTACGGCGTTGCCCTCACCCACCGGGAAAAGGTATTTCTTCGTGCCGTCCGAAGAGACCTGGCAGGTCGAAGGCAAGGTCACGCCGAGGGAATATTCCTCCTTCAGCCTTTCGCGTCCGGCTTTCGAGATGTTGGTCATCTCATCGATGCTCCGAACCTTCCGGCCGTACATCCACTGAGCGATCTGCTTGCCGGTAAAGGCAGGCAGACCGACTTTCAAAGCTATATCCTTCAATTCGACAGGAGTCTTACCAAGCAGTTGCTCACGCATATTCCAAGAGTTTATTTTCCTACTACAAATTTAATGAAAAATAACGCCGGATTGGACGTAATTTTATATCTTTGTCACAAAGGCGACATCTTTTCGCCCAAAAACAACAAACAACATTATTTTAACATTATGGCAAAAGAGGTAGAGGCTAAGGCCACAGACACCGGCGCCGCCAAACTCAAGGCGCTGCAGGCCACGATCGACAAGATTGAGAAAGACTACGGGAAAGGAACGATCATGAAGCTGGGGGAACAGCCACAATGGGACGTGCAGGTCATTCCGAGCGGTTCCGTCGCGCTTGACCACGCGCTTGGAATCGGAGGTTATCCGCGCGGAAGGATAGTGGAGATCTACGGTCCGGAATCCAGCGGTAAGACCACTCTGGCGATCCACGCGATCGCGGAGGCGCAGAAACAGGGCGGCATCGCGGCGATGATCGACGCGGAGCACGCATTCGACAGAACTTACGCGAAGGCTCTGGGGGTTAACCTTGAGACTTTGCTCATCTCACAGCCGGACAACGGCGAACAGGCACTTGAGATCGCCGACAACCTGATCCGTTCGGGAGCCATTGACATCGTGGTGGTTGACTCTGTCGCCGCGCTGACTCCGAAAGCCGAGATCGAGGGCGAGATGGGTGACAACAAGGTCGGCCTCCAGGCAAGGCTTATGAGCCAGGCGCTGAGGAAGCTGACGGCGAACATCTCCAAGACGAACACCTGCTGCATATTCATCAACCAGCTGAGGGAGAAGATCGGCGTGATGTTCGGCAACCCGGAGACCACGACCGGTGGAAACGCTTTGAAGTTCTACGCCTCAGTCCGCATAGACGTGCGCAAGACCACCCAGCTCAAGGACGGCGACGAGGCACTCGGCAACCGCACCCGCGTCAAGGTGGTGAAGAACAAGATGGCTCCGCCTTTCAAGAAGGCCGAGTTCGACATCGTGTTCGGCGAGGGCATCTCACACGCCGGCGAGATTCTGGATCTTGGCGTTGAATATGGCATCGTGGGCAAGAGCGGATCCTGGTTCAGCTACGGCGACCAGAAACTGGCCCAGGGACGCGAGGCCACCAAGCAGCTTCTCAAGGACAACCAGGAACTCTGCGACGAGATCGAGGCGAAGGTACGCGAGGCGTTGAAGAACGTGAAGGACTAAGCCTCACGTTCCCCGGCGATCGCCTTGTTGTAACATTCACGGCACAGAGGCTCGTAGGCATCCTTCTCTCCAAGGACCACGAGTTCTGTGCTGTGTGATAATCTATGTGAGTGGTTGGCAAGGTTACCGCACCTGACGCAGATAGCGTGGACTTTTCTTACTTCTTCAGCAACCGCCATGAGGTAAGGCATCGGGCCGAAAGGTTTTCCGAGGAAATCGGTGTCAAGGCCGGCGATGATCACACGGATTCCGCGGTCGGCGAGTTCCTGGGCCACATCCACAAGCGACATATCATAGAACTGGGCCTCGTCAATCCCGACGACCTGCACATCCGGACCGACGTTCAGCATCTCTTTCGGATCCTTCACGGAATGGCAAGGGATCTTGTGGAAGTCGTGCGAGACAACGTCATCCTCTGAATATCTTGTGTCGATCGTCGGCTTGAAAATCTCGATCCTGAGGTTGGCGAACTTGGCTCTGCGGATCCTGCGGATCAGTTCCTCTGTCTTGCCGGAGAACATTGAGCCACAAATAACTTCAATACATCCGGTTTTTTTTATGTTTTCTGAAAACATTTCGTTAGATTTGTTGAAATAATCAATAACACTCGCAAACCTTGCGGCGCGGCGTGGTTTTCCGCCCCTTCCGGTTTGTCAGGCAAAGATAGTATTTTTATGGGAAACATCGACGAAAAAAGGCTTTCCGCGCTGCTGGAAAGAATTGACAATATGAAGGCGGAGCTTGAGGCTCTTGAGGAAGAAGTCCGAGCGCTTGGAACCATCTCCGGTTCCGCGGAGAAATCTGTCAACGAGCCGGAGCGGAGTCAGATGCCAGCCTTTGACGAAACCCCTATTGACATTTCCATCCAAGACATCGACATCTCTCCTGTCATAGAGGATCCCGCCGCTGAATATGCAGCCTCGCCGATGGTCGCTGAGCCTGCCGAAGCGACCACAGAACCTGCTAAGCTGGCGGCACCGGTCGCTGAGCCTGCCGAAGCGACCGGACAAGCGGTAAACGCGGTCCCTGACGACCTGCCTTTCGATGATGATTTCCCGGCCGACGAGCCATCCGCTGTCCCAGAGCCGATTTCCGAACCGACCCTCGACATAGAGCCGGAGATTGCGATAAATCCGACATCAGAGGAGCCTACGCCGAAGCCAAAGGCCGCTATCCTTGACAGCAAGAAAGCCGAGACCGCCGTCATGGATGTGATGGCGGAGAAGCAGGCATGGAGAACCGACCGTCCTGGCTCGCAGGTCAAGAATGTCATCAGCGCCATCTCCCTCAACGACAGGGTTCTGCTGATCAACGTGCTGTTCAGGGAGGACCCTATCCTCTTCCAAAGCACAATCAGCGCTTTCAATGGCATGACCAACCTCGATGAGGCGATATCCTACATCCAGACGAATTTCCCGGACTGGGACCTGAACTCCGAGCCTGTTTACAGGCTGATGATGGCGGTCCGCAGAAAACTTAGGTAAAACCCCGGCAAGGGAAGCCGCCACGAGTGGTGGCGGACCAGATAATATCAAAACAACATCTTACGGCAAAACCATGCCCGGAATCCTCTACATAGTCCCGACACCTGTCGGAAACCTGGACGACATGACTTTCAGAGCCGTTCAGGTGTTGAAAGACGCGGACTTGATCCTTGCTGAAGACACAAGGACGAGCAGCGTCCTGCTTCACTGCTACGACATTCACGGCAAACTCCAGTCCCATCACAAGTTCAACGAGCACCAGACCGCCGAGATGATCAAGGAACGGATTCTTGGCGGATTGAATGTCGCATTGATCAGCGACGCCGGTACGCCAGGCATTTCTGATCCAGGCTTCCTTCTTGCCCGCACATGCGCGGCGGAAGGAATTGAGGTGCAGACACTTCCCGGAGCCACGGCCTGCATCCCGGCGATAGTCTCCTCCGGCCTGCCTTGCGACAGATTCTGCTTCGAGGGGTTCCTTCCGGTGAAGAAAGGTCGCCAGACCCTGCTGAAAACCCTTGCTGAGGAGCCACGGACAATGATTTTCTACGAATCGCCTTACAGGCTTGTCAAAACCCTTGACCAGTTCATTGAATATTTCGGACCGGATCGCGAATGCTCCGTCGCAAGGGAAATCTCCAAATTCCACGAGGAGCACAAACGTGGAACACTCTCGGAGGTGTCAGCCTGGTACAAGGACCACGAGCCCAAAGGCGAGATCGTCGTAGTCGTCGCCGGTGCGCCATCCAAAAAGGAAAGGCGGAAAGCCGAGGTGGAAGAATAATCTTTGAATATTATGAAAGACTTCAACTCCAACAAGGATGGCAAGAGGCCGTCCGCTTCATTCGTTGTCGGGGCGG
>ENA-OPJV01000873-OPJV01000873.1-human-gut-metagenome-genome-assembly--contig:-NODE-873-length-10364-cov-1.183141_pt1 | contig 10364 bp, 11 predicted proteins | sample MGYA00241772_ERZ501669 | MGnify/ENA primary metagenome ERZ501669 (study PRJEB25962, sample SAMEA2042290) | human gut metagenome | biome: human gut; feature: human-associated habitat; material: faeces...
GACGCGTCATCCGCCCGCTGATGAGCCGTCCGACGGAAGACATACCCCTTCCCTGAACACTTCGGCGAGTGTCACCTCCAAGATCCGGGCAGTATATTCCCTTTCCTCCGTCAGTGTCGTATGCCTCATATCCAAGCTGGTAGATCTTCGAGTTCATCTCCACGCTGGATATGGTCAGGTTCAGCCTTCCGCTGATTGAACACATCGCCATAAGATGAGTGTTCTTCGGTATGAGTGTGCCTCCAACGACCATATCCTCCAGAAGACGCACTGCCACTCTCGAACCGTTCCGAATCTTCTCGGTCCTCACGAACATGCATTCGAAGGGGTACCGCATATCCGTCGATATGCTGTCATCGGCATCGGAAAGGGATGTGAAGCCGCTTCCTGGATCGGTGTCAAGCGAGGACATCGCCGAGGACTTCCGCACCGGGGCGCTGTCACCTATGACCGTTGACGGCTTTTCCGAATGCGCAAGGTTCTCGTTTTGCGATGATGCATTTCTGATGCTGTCCTTCACGGCCTCGCCGCGCATGACAGCCGCATCCGCATTGTCGTGGTATTGCCTCATCCTGTACTCTCGGTAATCGGGATCACCAGGTCTGGGCTCTCCGCCACCGCGCGTGCGCTTTCTCTGTTCGGCAATGCCGGACTCCCGACCTGAAGGCTGACGCTTATCGGAGGTTATGTCTTCGTACACGTCATCCGGAGTCGCGCCTATGGATTTAGATGCCTGCTGGTCATTTGAATCTGCCGTGTACGGGTCTTCCTGCCGGTCATCAAGGTCGGCCCATATGCGCTCTGCACTGGATGAGGCTCCGGACCGATAGGCTTTGATCTTTGACGATTCCGGCTCCACGGTTTCGGGATCCTGTATCTCCACCATCGGCTGCCCGTGCTGTTCTTCTCCATTCCGTTCTTTTTTAATCATAGGGAGAAGGATGATGCAGGCGATCGCCACGATTCCTAATATCATGACGCCAATTTTCTGTCTGCCTGTAAGATTGATGCTCGGCTTCATAGTCACTTTGCCATAATGATGATCAGATTGACAAGCGCGACGATAAGACTTCCGCCAGCCAGCAGCATCGCCAATGCTCCGCTGTCACCCCGCTTGACTGTAAATTTCTCGGTGACTATATGGACAAGCTCCTTCATAAGTCCCATGTCAGTTCCTTTTGCGTGTTCCTATCTTCTCGTTGGACTCCACCTTGAACTGCTCTATCATCAGCCCGTGCGGATTGCCTTTCGATCGTTCGACGTCAACAACGCGGCAGGATGTGCGGATGTCGTATGCGGTCACGTTCGTCTCGCGCATGAGGTACATCTTTCCGTAGGTCTCGGCACGATATGGATAGGCGCTCATGTCGGTGACCAGGGAGTCGATGACGAACTGCTGGCTGATGTTCGCCGTTACGAGCCTCTGGTAGAACCCCTGCTCGGAGAGGTCCTGCCAATAGTTGTAGACAGAACGGTCGCTCATGGTGAGTGCCCGGTCTATGTTCGTCTTGATGGCATCGCTGGACGGGGACAGGTTGAGCAGCAGCTCGTGGAATCTGGACACATGGTCCTGCACCTCAAGCTCGCGCTGGCTGTCCTCATCACCGATGGAGGCGGAGGAAGCGCTGCCATGATCCAGCACATAGATGTTCGACATCCGCGATGCGGTGAAATGCAGAGCCGTGCCGACCGATCCGATGCAGACCAGACCAGCGACGCACATGACCGTTACGGACAGTCTTCTCATGTTCGCCGCGCTGGATTTGATTGTGACTAATTCCTTGATTATCTTTTCCATATCTGTTGATTATTTCATTATTCGTCTCCCTATGCTTTGAAGTGAGCGCTCCAGACTTGACTGAGCGTTCCCGGATCCTGCCGAATTGATGAACCATGACGCTATCTTCGGGACGGCCATCACCGCTGACACCGTCACGACCATCATGCCTATGCCGATGATGAAGATTCCCGATTCAAGCCCGCCGCTTATGATGCTGTCACAGATGGCCTCGAAGAACGCCGTGAGCATCCATATCACCAGAAACCCTATCGGAATCCACAGCGATATCTGGATATATCTCGCCAGCCATCCAGCAAGGCCGCCCTTCCACGCGTCGGGTATCGACAGGGCGACGATGAACGGCCCTGCCAGCCGTAGGATGGCCAGATACAGCGCCGCCATCATCTGGAACACAAAGAACACCATCTCAGTTATAAGCCTCCCGACAAAGGCGAGGGCAGACAATGCCGTCACCTGTGATGTCTTGAAGAAAGACGAGGCCGCGATTTTGACTCCTTCCTTGATTTTCTTCCACAGCCCCCATCCTTCCTGTTCCGCCATCTCGTCCGCCGTTTTCGCCATGTCGGTCTGCATCGTCTTGAGCTCGCTGAACGAATCGCTTATCGCGTCGTTGAGATCCGATATGCTTGAGTCCGAGGACTCCGCTATCTCCCTCGTGAAGATGTTCACCACTCCCTCGAAGGCCGTGCATGCCAGCGAGAAGTTCATCACGCACAGCAGCATCACTATCGGCCGCATAAGCTGCCAGCCGAAACGGCTCTCGCCGTGGACATAATCTGATGTCGTTCTGATGAGAGCGCGGCCAGCATGGCCGCAAGTATGACAGCCAGCGATTGGAAGGTCGCCAACCGCTCGTCCACGATCTCGTCGGTCACCCTCTGCAGGATGCCCCATATTCCTCCCGTAGTGGCAAGTATGGTCATGGCCGTCATATTATAAGTGAATTGTAAAGTTCAAGAAACATCCATGCGGTGACGGCGGCGATGAACCACCTGAACAAGGCCATGGCCCCGGTCAGTGTGCCCATCTCCTGCCCTCTGAAGATGATTATGAAGGCGGGCACGGCCAGGAACAACAGTATTATGCCCATTATGACCCGGACGACCATGATCCACGACGTTGCCGCATAGTCTGCGTTCCCGAGATGCCTGTAGCTCTCCGCATAGTCCCCGGAGTCCATAGATTTGTCAAGGAACTTAACAGCGTCCACCATGCAGCCGGCCACCTGCCGTGACTGCTCCGCGGCATCCATCTCGCGGGTGACGGCGACGCGCCTCTCTTCCAGTTCCTTGAGCGCCTTCTGCGCCTGCTCCGCCTTGTCCGCGTCGGAGGTCTTGAGGTTCCTGAAATACTCGATGTACTGATTGAAGAGCTTCATGCCCTGCATTTCGCAGCGGTAGAAATATCTCAGCTGCCTCTCATAGCCATAAAGGTCACCCTCGGCGCCCCAATTATTCACTTTTGTCGAGTACTCGTGGGTTCGCCTCAGAAGGTCGTTATACGAGTCTGTCATGTCGACAAGGTAGCCGACCTCCCTGAAGCGGTCAGCGACCTCGCTTACCTTCTCCGCCAGCCCGTACAGGTCGTCAAGCTTCCCGTTCAGCGTGAACATCTCCTCGATCATCGTTATCATCTCCTCGAGCGATGATGCCGTGTTCTCGACGGCCACGCCGATATGTGTGGGATCCACGACTACCTCCTGCGCCGCTGCCGTGCGGCACATCAGGAGCGATGCAATGACCTCAATGACTATGAATATCCGTTTCCTCATCGCAATCGGCATTACGGGAGCCTGCCAGCATCCGTCATTTCACGTATGGCCTCGAACATCGACCCGGTCTCGGAAACCAGTTCCATCAGAGGCCGCTTCTTCTGAAGGTTGCTCTCGAAGGCCCACAGCTGTTCAGGGCATGCTTCCACAGTGTAGACCCCGGACCGTACTCCACCCCACTTGATGAACACGTCGCGGGATTTCTTCTCCTTTCCGGCCATGCTTAAGATGAGGTTCACGTCCATCGGGGACAGGCCCAGAGGCCCGCTTATCTTCTCGAAACTGTTCCGGTTGCCCTCCTGGCTCATAAGTATCTTGATGTCCGAATTCTGGAGTATGGTTTCGCGTATCACATCTGATGTGAGTATGTCATCCAGTTCCTGGGTGATTACCATCGCCGATGTCGACATCTTACGGGCTGTCTTCCACAGCTCGCGGAGATACGGGGCCATTGTCTCGTTTGATATTGCCTTCCAGGCCTCGTCGATGGCCATCACCTTGAATCCGTCTATATCTTTGGACCGCATCTTCAGGTCAAACGAATGGACTATGCAGAGCACGCACAGGGAATAGAACTTGTCGTTGTTCACTCCGCTCAGTTCTCCGACATCGAACACTGTGAACCTACTTGTGAACAGGTCTTTCGGCTTTGCTGCATTGAGAAGGAATCCGAACTGACCGTCAATGGCGTATGACGCTAGCGACTCGACGAACTGCTCTCCTCTGAACGCCTCCGGCCCGACGCGCACGCCGGTCTTTGTGAGAAACGGACGCATAGTGCCTTTCTTCTTTGGGTTCTCTTTCCCGTATATGAGAAATTCACGCACCCACCGCACGAACTCGTCGAAGAGCGGAAAGTCCCTTTCATTGTCGCCGTGTGTCCAGTCAGCGATGAACGACATGATGAGCTGGACAATGATGGATTCCTCGAAGTCTCCAAGTATGATTCCCTTCTTTCCGTCGGTCCCGAGCGTCTTCAGAAGCGAAATGAGAAAATTGAACGAAGGGTCGTCGCGCCGGGCTGTGCCGTCTTCCGTTATCCAGCCGCGGAAATTCAGGAAAGGGCAGAACGAGAACGGATGTGTGTTGTCCCATCTGTTGTAGATGCCGTCCCGCCCTCCGCTCTCCTCCGCCCCGACAGCGCATACCTGCTCGTATGAACCTCCGATGTCAATGATGAAAACGTGTTCGCCGTAAGAGTACATATTGTACAGAAGGCTTGACGTGGTGAATGACTTTCCGGTTCCCGACGCTCCGTCGAGGAAGATGTTGTAGTTGCTCACGAGATGCGCCTTCTCCGCCTCTTCCTGAACATCCAGCGTCAGCGGTATATGCCTCAGCCGGTCTGTGAGACGCAGGGCTCCCTTCTTGAGACCGTTGTCGAAGGATTCGTACTGAATTAGAGCGAGGGCCGCATGGAGTTCGGTGAGCATGAGATGGTCTCGGCTCAGCTCCGTCTCCGCTCCTGGCAGAGACGCGTACCAGAGGACGGGAGCCGAATGAATGTCCCTGACCGCGTCCACGCCCATCGAGGAGAGGGCCGCGCTCACGTCAGAGCGTATGTCAAGACGTTCCCGCTCGCACCGGCCCCAGCATATCACATTGCAGTGCGCATGTACGGCGCAGAGCTGCTCCCTGCCGAAATCGCTCACGAACCGGTCGTTCTCATCCGCATTGACCATGTTCGTCCCGTCCGTGGAGAACTGGCGCATGCGTCTGGTCTTTCTGGATAAATCCGCGAGGACACCCTGCTGCGAGGCTTTCACTATATAGACATTGCAGATGTGGGGATGCCTGGACAGCATCAACCCTACCTGTGAGGCCAGACACAGGTCGATCTCGGAATTCGCCGAACTCATCGAGTCTACCCTTCGCACGCTGGACACCATTGAGGGCAGGTTGTCGCTCTCGGAGAGAATGAACGAGACGGTCGTCTCGTCATTAACCCGTACGCTCTCCGGGGTGAGCGCCGCGTCCGAGAGCATTCCCGTGCCGAGGGTCATCACCTGCTCGATAAGCCCGCCCCGTCCCTCAGTTCCTACGAGGTCCGCATCCGTCAGTCGGCGTGCCTTCAGAGGGCCTCCGGCTGTGGCGACGGCAATGAACTCTTCGCTTCTGGCGCGGAACTCCATGATGTCCTTCGGCGCGGCAAGCCTGTCAGGCATGGCCGTGCCGAAAAGACCGCAGCTGCCGGTGGAGCGAAGCGCCGATGACTTGGCTGCAAAGGTGATGTATAGGAAATGCCCGCCTTCAAGATAGTGTCTTCCTTCGAAGTGGCGCTCATAGGCCCTGTCGAGGAACGCCTTCTTTTTCGCAGCCTTGTATTCCATGTCCAGATAGATGTCCTGCCTGTGTACGACCGTCCAATCCGGCAAAGCCCTTGTGCCGCCTGCCATTGAGCGGAGCATCGAGTCGTATGACGCTCTGTCCACGGTGAAGGCTGTCGGAAGCGTCAGTTCCCATCCGACTGTCACATCTCCGCTTCTGGAAAGGATGTATCCGTCATCCACTCCCAGGAGCGGGAATATGGATTCAAGTTCAGTTATCTTTCTGTTGATCTCCATGATCCGACCGGTCTCTGAGGTTTGACTTTTATGTACTGAGGACATCTGGCCATCGCCGTCTTCCTGAAAAGTGCTTTCTCGCTTATCGATCCCTGCAGCGCGACGACCGCCATGGCGCATGCGAAAAAGAGTATAAGGAAAAGGGCTATGCCGGCCAGTCCGTTCGTCGCCGATCCGACAATGCCTGCCGCCGCGAGCGATGCCGCCGCTCCTATCCCCATAGGAATAAGGAAGCGTCCCTTTATGCCGAAGAACTGGACACTTCTGTCCAATGAGCGGTAAACCATTATATCCATAAGCTTCTACTTGAATATGAATGTGTTTATCAGTTCGACGGCTATCAGGCACAGGATAAGGACGCTGAACCACCTTACGAGAGCGTCCTTGCTCTGCGACTGCTGCTTGTTGGACTCTATGAATATCATCACCAGGAACACTCCGGCGGCCAGTCCGATGAGTATCGCCACGATGTCAAGCGCATTGGCGCCTATGGTGGTGAGCTTGTCCTCGATGTCTTTCAGGAATGATTCGGTGGACCCTACTTTTGCGGCCGCGGGCACGATGCCTGTCGCCAGTGCCCCGGCTGCCGCGCAGATTTTTCTGATGTTGTTCTTCATGATATTGTCTCTTTTGTTTTGAACTCACTGTCGAGGCGGTTCAGCGCTCCGTCAAGTCTGCCTGGCTTACGACGGGGCTTCTTTTGCGTGGCGGGCTTCAGCGCACCCGCTGAGGTCTTCTCTTTATGGGGAACAGTCTCGTCGTCATCTCGCAAAGACATGATGTCTTCTGGAGACAGGGCTGTCCCGTCCGAATTGACAACACTCATTCCTGATTTAATCAGTGAGGCAAGAACATGACGCAAGGCATCTCCGCGGCACGAGTCTCCTATCGCGGCCTCTATGTCGGACATCCTGTCGTCAAGAGGACCGCTGCCGGGAGACTCGATGCAAGGGACGGATTCCTCCAGCTCCTCCGGAACGGGATAGTGATAATTTCTGACTTTTGAGCCGCAGACCTCTGCCGTTTGGCAGACAGGCACGGCTTTCTCAATTTTCGCTGTCGCTTCGTTTTCTCTCCTGACCGACTTTGGAAGGAGAAGGATCAATCCGACAAGCGCAGCCGCCAGGACAATCCCCGACAGGCAGACGATGACAGTCGTTTCCATTGCTATTCTTGCTTTGTGATAATTATTTTAATACGCAAAGATAGATAAAAGATAATTAAAACAATACTATAATAAGTAAAAAGGTTGCTATTTATATACAAATTGATGGTATGTGCCGGCATCCGTGCTTCGAATCACTCCGCGAATATGGCTCCGGTCCGGAAATCACAAAACGCTTGGTAAATGGACACGCGAAGACACGCGTCATTTCCGAAGCTGTCCTTTTGTGCTGTTCCGTACCTTCCTGAGCCTGTGACGGCTATGTGATTCCGAAAGCCGGAAGGCCTGAACTTTCTGGACCACGGGACTGACAAAATTGAATGATATGGGATACATATTTCTGAAGACCTATCCCGAAGGCGGGAAAAATCGGCTCAGGGCCTTGCCCGGGCAAAAATTCCATGACGGTACCGAGATTCCGACAACCCTGAACATTCAGGCGGATTCCAAGATCAGGGCAAGGTGCCCAGTCGGGACTGTGTTCGGTACGCCGGCGCTGGAGACGCGGCAGTCGCGCTCCAGTCCCAACGGGGAAGGAATCGCGCCTTTCATGGCCGCCATAGGAGGCATCTTTCCTATGGACTGTCCGGAAGACCCGGTTCAACCATCCGAGGAAATGATTGTAGGCTGGGAGGAATACCAGAAGGACAATATCTTGGCTCTTGAAGGAATCTTCGCGAATCCGGCAGAGCCGGAGGCTCCAGTGAAGAGCAAGACTCTTCTTGAGAGGATCCGCACGGAGAAAGCGTGGGCGCGGCCAACGGTTAAGGCAGACGGATTCTCTGTGGACAGCCGCCGGTGGGAAATGGCGATGACGTTCATCCACAACCATGACAACCTCCTTCTCACAGGCCCTTCCGGAACAGGAAAGACCGAACTGGTGCTTTTGGCCTGCAGGAGACTCGGCCTTGAATGCCACAAGTACAATATGGGAACGATGTCGGATCCGATGTCCGCGCTTCTTGGTGTCAACCGCATCAAGGACGGCAAGTCGGTCTTCGAGCCCGCCCAGTTCCTTGATGATATCCGTAAGCCGGGAGTCATTCTTCTCGACGAGATAAACCGGGCGCCGCTGAACGCTCTGAACTACCTTATGTCCTGCCTTGACGGCACGAGGGAGATGCGTAACGACTATGTCTCTCCTGTTCAGATGGTGAAGGTTCATCCCGAATGCGTTTTTGTGGGCACGGCCAATATCGGAGCGGAATTCGTCGGGACCAACATTCTCGATCCGGCGCTTAGTTCCCGCTTCTTCCGCCTTCAGATGGAATATCCGTCTGCGAACGACGAGGCCTCGGTCCTGGTTTCACGGTATGGCATCAAGATGACTGACGCCCTGAACATCTGCAAGGTGGCCAAGGACATACGCGACAGCCACGCCAAAGGGGAACTCTCGACGGCGGTGACCGTAAGGCAGACTCTTATGGCCGCCAAGCTCGTCTGCTGCGCCTACACCGCCCTTGAGGCTCTCACTCAGATATTCCTGCCATATTTTGAGGGAACCCCTTCTGAGGGAGAGAGGGGCATCGTCAACAAGATGTTCTGCGCGAGATGATAAAGATCAAATTCAATACAGATATGGAAGACAGACAAAGCATCAACAGGGTCGAACTCCAGGGAATCGTCGGCACTGCACGAATGGGCGAGACTGGAAGCGGGCGGTTTGTCCGTTTCTCTCTGGCCACTAATTACGCTTACAAGATGGAGGACGGCACGCCGGTCATAGAGACCACATGGCACAACTGCATAGCCTTTGAAGATAAGCACGTCACCGGGTTCGACATGATAGAAAAGGGCGCGGCTGTCCATCTGGAAGGACGCATCAGATGTTCCAGATATGTCGGCATCGACAATGTGGAAAGGACATCGATGGAGATTGTGGTAAAGTCGCTTGAGGTACAATGAAAGCGTTGGAATTGATCAGAAAGGACACTGTCCTTCTCAGGCACGAGATTATCCGCCTTGTCAGGAACTGTTGGACTCTTAACCTTTCCGACAAGGTTCTCGGATATGTGATCAACCCGTACAATGACTCTATGCAGGAGATGGAGGTCAGGATGATTGAGGTCATTGATGGAAACTTGTATGTGTTTATGACCTGCGACGGTGATGAACACGATTACTCAAGGGCTGACGCTATGGAATTCCTGCGGAAGGGCTCATACATACCGGGATGGTTCGTGATGGACGATGGCTTCTACGGGCTTCAGCTGCCTACGCTCATATCCATCGCCGAGGCTCTTGAACGGGTTGAAATTGATGAACAATGAACTGAAAAATCATGAAAGAAGTTAACGTTGGAGATACAATTCGTATCTTAAGAATGGATGACGACGGCGGCCGTGACCTTCAGGCGAGAAGTTATAACGGGCGGACAGGCGTCGTAGAGACTGTCGACTCATTTGGGCAGCTTCACGGAACTTGGGGAGGGCTTGCGGTTATACCTGGAGTGGACAAATACATGAATTTATCAGATTGATGATTGTTATAGGGTAAGTATAAATGGCGATACAATGGAGAAGGTTGTGAAGAGAAATTGCCGTTTATGAATATTTTACTATTTTTGTGATATAAATGATCTGTTTCAATGAAAAGTCTAAAGCAGCTGTCTTTGAGAAATTTTCGTCTGTTTGGCGAAGATGAGCAAGTATTGAAATTTAGCTCCGACAAAAATGTAACTATTCTTGTCGGGAATAATGGCAGTGGAAAATCGTCTATTTTGGATGCTATTGCGATATCAATCAGCACGTTTACAGCAAACTTTCCTGGACAGGCCATTAAACAATACACGGATTCGGACGTTCATATTACTGAAAACGAGGAATATGGAGACTATATGCAGGTTGAATCCATATTTGAGACCTGTTACAATGGAGACATTGATATCTTGAGATACAGGCAGGGAAAGGTCAAGGCTCCGGAAGGGGTTCTCAAGAATGTTAATTCCTATGCTGAGCTATTGATGTCAAAAATCAATAATGAGGAACAGTGTAATCTTCCTATTGTTGCATATTATGGAACTGGACGCGGGCAAATAAAGGCACCTGAAAGAAAAAGGGATTT
>ENA-OPJV01000879-OPJV01000879.1-human-gut-metagenome-genome-assembly--contig:-NODE-879-length-10295-cov-1.746582_pt1 | contig 10295 bp, 10 predicted proteins | sample MGYA00241772_ERZ501669 | MGnify/ENA primary metagenome ERZ501669 (study PRJEB25962, sample SAMEA2042290) | human gut metagenome | biome: human gut; feature: human-associated habitat; material: faeces...
CCGCAAAATCAGCAGCCATACGGACAGCAGTTTTACGGACCGGTAAGACAGCTCAATACACGCAGAAGCCTTCTTAAGCTGATTCTGTTAACAATTATAACTTTCGGAATTTATCCCTATGTTTTCTTTTCCGGAATTTCAGAAGATATAAATCTCATCGCAAGCAGATTTGACGGAAGAAAGACAATGCACTACTGCCTTATGTCGTTTATCGTCGGACCCCTTACATTCGGTATCGGTTTTATCGTATGGTTCCATAACCTTTCTTCAAGAATGGGTAACGAGCTTGCAAGACGTGGTATAGCATATTCTTTCGGTGCTTCGGATTACTGGCTATGGAACGTTCTGGGAAGCCTTATCATTATCGGACCGTTTGTTTATCTGCACAAGCTCGCAAGAGCGTCTGTGCTTCTTGCAGAAGATTATAATATCAGAGGCTGAGCCGATACATATTTACATATTGTATAAGCACAAGTAAAGAAGGGGCGATTTTCCGGTTCCCTTTTCAATATTCAGTAAAGCTTATTTATCACCGAATACCTTGCGGTAGTCATCCTGGAACTTGATGATGCCCTGATCGGTAAGCGGATGCTTGGTCATCTGCTCAATGACCTTGTAAGGAACGGTCGCGATATCCGCACCGGCCAGAGCGCAATCGGTAACATGGATCGGGTTGCGGACAGACGCGCAGATGATCTCGGTCTTGTTCTCGGGGAAACGGGAGAACATGGCGGTGATCGTTTCGATCAGCTCAATGCCGGGCTGAGAAATATCATCCAGACGGCCAAGGAAGGGGCTGACATAAGTAGCACCTGCACGAGCGGCAAGAAGTGCCTGGTTTGCGGAGAAGATCAACGTGCAGTTGGTCGGAATTCCTTCGGAGGAGAGAACCTTGATGGCTTTCAAGCCTTCAACGGTCATCGGGATCTTAACGACCATGTGCTTGGGGTCGAGCGCATAGATTGCTCTTCCCTCTTCGATCATGCCTTCAGCGTCCTCAGTGGTCGCTTTGACCTCGCCGGAGATCGGACCGTCAACGATCTCGGCAATTTCTTTCAGAACGGTCGCATAGTCGCGGCCTTCTTTGGCGATCAGAGAAGGATTGGTGGTAACGCCAGCGATAACGCCATGTCGTTTGCCTTACGGATTTCTTCAATATTGGCGGTGTCGATAAAGAATTTCATGATAATTACACTCCTGTCATTTGGTCAGAACGCTTGCGACAGCCGCTTTCCAGCCGTCATAGCGCTTTTTACGGGAAGATTCGTCCACCTTCGACAGATAGCGGGTGCGTTCTTCTTTTTCATAAACAGACTGATCCCACAGCCCCAGAGCAAAACCGGCAGCATAAGCTGCGCCGATGCCCGAAAGTTCTTCGTTTTTCGGAACTGCAACCGGGATCGAAAGCATATCCGACTGGAACTGCATCAGATATTTGTCTTTAGTCGGACCGCCGTCTACCCGGATCTCAGTGATCGGCAGACCGGACTCCTGCTGCATCAGCAGAACAAGATCGGTGATCTGATACGCAATGCATTCTTCCGCCGCCTTTACGATTTCGGCTTTTCCGGTGCTGCGGGTCATACCGACGATTGCGGCCTTTGCCTCACTGTCCCAATAGGGGGCGCCCAGCCCGGAGAAAGCCGGAACGAGGTAGGTCGTATCCTCGGGATTGGCCTTTGCAGCAAATTCGCCCGATTCGCGGGAAGCACCCAACAGCTTCACATCATCGACCAGCCATTTGATAACCGAGCCGGTATAGTTGATGTTGCCTTCCAAGACGTAGTTTACTTTCCCGCCCATGCTCCATGCCAGCGAGGTTACGATACCGGCGTCAGAGAAGATCGGTTTTTCACCAATATTCATCATAACGGAGGAGCCGGTTCCGAATGTCGCTTTAATCATGCCAGGAGTCAGACAGCCCTGCCCGAAGAGAGCGCCGTGACTGTCGCCGAGAACGCCGTGAATCGGGATTTCTTTGGAAAAGTACCCATCAAGATCGGTATAACCGTAAAGACCGTCGGAGTCGGTCACAGTCGGAAGCGTCTCCGGGTCAATTCCAAAGATCGAGCAGATCTCACTGTCCCAGGAAAGGGTACGGATATTGAAAAGCTGTGTACGGGAAGCGTTGGAGTAATCGCATCGGAATTCTTTTCCGTGGGTCATCTTAAAGACGAGCCACGAATCAATCGTGCCGCAGCAAAGGTGTCTGCCGGAAAGGTCGCCAGCGTTCTGGAGAACCCATGCGATCTTTGCCGCAGAGAAATATGGAGAGAGCCGCAGACCTGTGTGCTCGCACACCATTTCGGCATAATCAGACAGTCCTTCACAGATCTTTGCACCGCGTGCGCACTGCCATACGATCGCATCATAAACCGGAAGGCCGGTAGCGCAATCCCAAACCAGAGCCGTCTCGCGCTGGTTGCTGATGCCGATGCCAATGACTTCGTCTTTGTTGATGCCGGTTTTTTCAATAATAGCACGGGCAACGCCTTTGGTGTTCTCCCAGATTTCCATCGGATCATGCGCGACCCATCCGTTTTCTGAAATCTTCTGTTTATGCGGAAGGTCGCTTCGGCCGATCAGCCGGGCGTCTTCGTCAAAAAGAAGGGCTTTGGTTCCGGAAGTGCTCTGGTCAATCGCCAGAATATATTTCATGCTGAAAACCAGTCCTTTCCCCTCCCGCACCGGATATGTCGATCCGATGCGGGAGGAACAGTCGCTTATTTTAACAGTTCTTTTGCGGCAACAATGATACCGTCTTTATTCAGATGATAATAGTCAAAGACCTCGCGGGAATTACCGGTGATAACAGGAGCATCGGGCAGGCCCATGCAGGTGACTTTACGGGGAGCATTGGCTGCGACAATCTGGCAGACCATTGAACCGAGTCCGCCGATCCGGGTATGCTCTTCGATTACGATCACAGCTTTTGCTTTTTCAGCTGCACGGATAACTGCCTGTTCATCCAGCGGCTTGACGCAGTACATATCGAGCACACCGGCGGAGATCCCCTGCTCATTCAGTTCTTTGGAAGCGGCAACGGCTGCTTCTACCATTTCACCGCAGGCGATGATGGCAACATCCGTCCCTTCGCCGATAACGGTCGCTTTATCCATCTCAAAGGGGCAGTTGTCCTCCGAGTAAACATCCGGAACGGCGTTGCGGCCGACGCGGATATAAGCGGTCTGATCGTCCTGATAAAGCGCTTCCATCAGCTTACGGGTCTGGAAACGGTCGGAAGGAAGATAAACGCGCATTCCGGGGATCGATGCCATGTCAGCAATATCGGTCGCCGAATGATGGGTCATGCCGAGCGCGCCGTAGGAAACACCGCCCGAAATACCGATCAGCTTAACATTGGTATGGGAATAAGCGCAGTCAACCTTCGCCTGTTCCATGCTTCTGGTCGAGAGGAAGCATGCGGGAGAAGCCGCATAGGCTTTTTTGCCGCATTTAGCAAGACCGGCAGAGATCGAAACCAGGCTCTGCTCAGCGATGCCAACTTCAACAAACTGGTCGGGATATGTATCGGCAAACGGAGTCAGCGAAGCGCTTCCGCGGGAGTCGGAGCAGAGAACAACAACGTCTCTGTCCTCTTTAGCCTTTTCCATCAGAACTTCGCAGATCACCTGCTTATTCGCAATCTTATTCATTTGCCGCAGCCTCCTTTGCTTTCAGTTCCGCCATACCCTGTTCGTATTCTTCGGGAGTCGGAACTTTGTGATGCCATGCAGCTTTATTTTCCATAAAGGATACGCCGCAGCCCTTCGTGGTGTTGGCAACGATCAGGGTGGGTTTGCCTTTGGTAGCTTTTGCTTCGTCAAATGCACGATCCAACGCATCAACATCGTTTCCGTCGATCGAGATGACGTGCCAACCGAAGGACGCCCAACGCTCTCCCGGGCTGTCCTGGTTCATAACATATTCGGTCGTGCCGGAGATCTGGAGACGGTTTCGGTCAATGACGGCGCAGAGATTGTCCAGCTTATAGTGACCGCCGGCCATGGCGCCTTCCCAGACGCTTCCTTCGGCAAGCTCACCATCGCCCATGACAACATATACGCGGTAATCGCGCTTGTCCATCTTACCGGCGAGTGCCATACCGATCGCGACCGACAGACCGTGGCCGAGAGAACCGGAGTTCATCTCGATACCATTGACTTTATTGTTGGGGTGACCGATGTACTTGGAGAGATACTGGGAAACCGTTTTCAAATCCTCGCGGGGGAAGAATCCTTTCTGGCAGAGAACCGCGTAAAGTGCCTCAACCGTATGACCTTTACTGAGGATAAAGCGGTCATGATCGGGATCATGAAAATTCTCGGGAGTAACATTCATCTGCTTGTTATACAGGACGTTGAGCGTATCGATTACGCTCATGTCACCGCCGATATGTCCGCCCTTTGCGTGGTAGACGATATCGAGGATATCCTGACGCAGTTTGTAAGAGTTTGCTTTCAGGTTCATAAGTCTGTGTCCTTTTCTGATCAGGAGTCGGAAGAGATACTCTTTTCTCCCGGCTCTCCTTCATTTATTCGCCGCGAAGATATGCTTTGATTTCTTCGTCGTTATCGTCATAAAGGTCGGGCTTGACGCCGATGTATTTGCAGGCTTCGTAAAGTCTCGCGACAACATCGCCGTGAATACCGGCACAGTGATGAATATAGGGGCCTTCGACAATCTTTGCCTCCAGCTTCTTCCAGTTTTTGACCTCGACCCAGAGATAGGTACCCTTGGTGTAAGGACCGTCAATACCTTTAGCGGTACCGAGCAGCAGGCTGTATTCGCCGTTGTCGCCGTCAAAACGGCAGAGGGTAACGTTGCCGTGTTTGCACTCGGCAGCAACCGCACCGGGGTAATCAAATGCCAGCGGATAGGTCAGCTGAGGACGCTCTTTAGCAAGAGAAAGGGGCCAGGGGCCGCAGTGCTGAAGCAGCTCAGCGTTGTCGTTGGTAGGATGGCGAACCGTCCAGTCAGCAAAGAATACGGGATGCTCGTCCATACCGGCAGCCTGAATCAGCAGAGAAGTGATCGCACCGTGGATATCGGTCTCACAGACGACCGGGAAGCCTTCATCAAAGAGCAGGGAGTTTGCACAGCAGGGCATAACGCCAAGTTCATCCTGAAGGGCGTTCCAACACTGAATAACAGCGGCGTTGCAACCGTATTTCTTTGCCATCGTTTCGATCGCAACTTTCATAGCGGCTACATTGTAAAGCTCGTCCTCGGTGACGTGGATGTCCATCTTCATTCGCATATAAGCGACACAGGCTTCGACCAGCGTTTTTTCCTCTTTTGCCTTGTTGACGTTCTGAACCAGTTCGGTCATCGGAACGGGCGAAAGCTGGATGTTGAATTTCTCAAGCAGCTCACCTTCGTTGCACATCGTGCTCCAGAAGTCAAACGGACGGGTCGAGATCTGAAGGATGCGGGTATGACGGAAGGTGCGGACGATATTGCAGACGGCAAGGAAGTCCTTGATTCCCCGCTCAAATTCGGGATCGGTCAGGTTGCAGTTGGTCATGTAGGTGAAAGGTACGCGGAAACGGCGGAGAACCTTACCAGTCGCGAACAGGCCGCACTGGGAATCTCTCAGGCGGACGCCGGTTTCGGGATCGGGACATTCATCGCGGGGACCCCAGAGCAGAACCGGAAGATTCATTTCCTTGGCCAGTCTTGCGACCTCGTACTCGGTGCCGAAGTTTCCGTGAGGGAAGAAGATACCGTCAACCTTCTCGGCTTTGAATTTTTCCACAATTGCGGGCAGATCGTTGTCATCGTAGAGAAGCCCTTCTTTATTGATATCGGTGATGTCAACAAAATCCACGCCCAGTTCGCGCAGACGATCTGCGGTCAGATTGCGGTATTCAATAGCTGCAGGTGCGGAAAAGATACTGCGTCTGGTCGGTGCATAACCGATTTTAATTTTTGCAGGAGTCATAAAAATTCCTTCCTTTCTGAAATTAGAGACTGTCGGCATTTATCATAAGCGGTCAGTCAGTGCGTTTGCACACGCTTCCCCGCTCAACAAACTCAGTACAGATCTGAGATTTGGTCACAAACCGGTCGCCGTTCCGGATCAGTTCCAGAAGCCTTCGGACGGCTGTGCGTCCCATTTCCTGTTTATAAACATGAATGGTGGTCAGGCCGGGGGTCGTGATGCTGCAAAACGGAAGATCATCAAACCCGATGATCGATACGTCCTCAGGGATCCGGATCCCGTGATCCTGCATGGCCTTCAGCGCGCCCAGAGCAATGATATCGTTATCGGCTAGGAGTGCTTCGGGAAGCCTGATCCCGGCGGAAAGCAAACGGTTCATCTGTACTCTTGCCCCGTCCATCGTCGGAGGCAGAGAAATCAGCCCGTTTTCCGGGATCTCAAGTCCATGTGCTTTAAGCGCCCGTTCATATCCTTCCTGGCGGTAGAAGAAGTTTTTGATGTTAATGTTGCTTTTCAGGTATCCGATCTCCTTATGACCATTTGCGATCAGATACTCGGCTGCGGCACAGGTCGAATCGGTGTTGCTGATCAGGACAGAGTTGAAAGAGGAGTTTTCAAACCAGTTATCCAGTACAACGACCGGTGCCAGCGCGCTTTTGAACTTAGCGGCTTCTTCTTCATCCAACTCGGTTGCCAGAAGCAGGATACCGCTTGTCGGATCGGTCAGAAGCTGTTTTAAGCGTTCGTCATAATCCGGCGCAGACCGGTTCAGGTTCCAGATCACCGTTTCAAAATTCCCGACCCGGCTTTCCATCTCGACTCCTTCGATCAGGGCGGAGAAAAAAGGCGTATCGGAAACGACCTGTCCGCTGTCTTTATAAATGACGAAACGAATGCTGTGGATATTTCCGCCTTCGGATAAATATCCGCAGGCATGGGCGGCTTCGAGAATCTTTGCGGCGGTTTCATGGTTGACGCCGCGTTTATTGTTAAGCGCGTTGGATACAGTTGCCGGAGAAAATCCGGTCATTTCACTGATCTGTCGGATACTCGCTTTCATCTCGTTCCCTCCTTTGTTTTTATTATAATACGTGTGTTGCAAAAACACAAGTGTTTTATATAAATCTTCATATAAATTTTTAGATTTTGTCTTTATGCAAATTACTCAACCGTTCCGACTCCGTCGCCGTCTTTACGTCTGAATTCCAGTGGCGTCATCCCTTGAGAACGTTTGAACTGGCGCGCCTGCTTTGAATAGACAACCGCCGTATACTCTTCGCCACGCTGTGATGTGCGTTGCCTTGTTTCTATTCCGAGCTTTACACCCTGCTCGGTAGGCAGTCTGGTTTTTCTGCCGCTTGGAAGCTCGGTGTTTTCAAGTACGCCTTGTTCTTCGAGCCATTTTGATACAGAGCCTGTTTTAAGCGTACCCGACTTTTCTTCATCAACATAAGAATTGATATTCTGCGTTATATCTGTTGCCGTAACGAATTTCTCCGTGGAAGTAAGCTTCTGACGCATTTCGTCTGTGACCTCAAACGGCAGTCTGTTACGTTTATCTCTCGGCAAGCCGTTCATTTCCGCTATTGCGTCTATGTTGTCAAGCACAAACTGCTGTGCCGCAGGGCTGAGCATTATTGCGTATCTCGGAAAACCGCCCGGAGTGAAATATTCATTAAGCCGTATACCATCTGAAATGCCGTTTTCGGTCGGCACTCTTTTGAGCTTGCCGTTAGGCAGTGTTTCTTCCGTCAGCATACCTATCACGGTCAGCCAGTCGGCGATTGCAGAGCCTTTCAGCTTTACGGAAACATCGCTGTCAATATGCTTGTTTATCATATCCGTAAAGGTTGACAACGACACTTCATTTATAAAACATCTGAATTTTGCCCGTGCCTCGTCGGTTATTACCACACTGCCCCGCTTATGCGGCCTTACGGATTCGGTAACTTGCGGCTTTGCCACCTCTCCGCCGTTTTCAATCACCTTTTCAAGTATCCCCGAAATGTAGAAAAAGCATCGTGACAGCTTGACGTTATTGATAATATCGCCGTCCGGCACAGGCTTATCGGTAAAAGGGTCTATTCCGTTTGCGAGTTTGTCTATGTATTCCTTGGCGTGCTTCATGGTTTCGAGTTCTGTAGGCATAGCGATTCCTCCGTAAAAATATGTTAATTTATTTTAGCACAGATGAATTCTGATTGCAATGTTATTTACAAAATCAGAACGGTTTGCCGTATTTTCTGCGTTCTGATTTTTCACCAAAAATTTCATCTGATATTTAAAAAATCTCCGAACATAATAATGTTGCAAGGTCAAAAGGACCTGCATAACAAATACGGAGGAAAACAACAATGGCTAGTACCAATAAAAAGAACAAGGCAGCATTAAACAGCATCAAGATGCAGGCTGCAAGCGAAGTAGGCGTACCCCTTAAGGATAACGGCTACAACGGCGACCTTACTTCAAAGCAGGCTGGTTCAATCGGCGGTCAGATGGTCAAGAAGATGATCGAATCCTACGAAATGTCAAACAAGCAGTAACCTGAAATATTGCGATCGGTCCGGTGCCATTCAACAGGCATCGGACCGATTTATTTGCATAATAATATACGCACGGACTTTTGATGAAAGAAATCCGCTCAAAAAATTCAAATAATGCGAAAAAGATATTGAACTTTTGCAAGAATAGTGCTATAATTTTCTTTGTACAATCAGTCGGTACTGCAAGCATACATAATTTTCCTGTGCTTTCATCGGACAGATGCTGAAAGGAAACGGTATTTCGCTTGCATAAGGCAGACGAGCTGCCGCTATGGCGGAAATTACGGCGAGAAAATCGCTTTCAGGAAGGAATGTTTTTACAATGGAAATCAAAATTGAGAAAACTAAAACACCTAAGGCAAAGCCCGTTGACGAAACAAAGCTCGGTTTCGGTCACATATTTACCGATCATATGTTCGTTATGGAATATGACACGGGCAAGGGCTGGCATGACGCAAGAATAGTTCCCTACGGGGATATTTCTATTTCGCCTGCCGCTATGGTTCTTCACTACGGACAGGAAATCTTCGAGGGTATGAAGGCATACAGAACTCCCGACGGCAGCATTCAGTTCTTCCGTCCGGAAGAAAATTTCAAGAGAATGAACATCTCCGCCGAGCGTCTTGTTATCCCTCAGTTAAACGTTGACGATTGCTTACAGGCTCTCCACGAGCTTGTAAAGATAGATGCGGACTGGGTACCTCATACAGACGGTGCTTCGCTTTACATACGTCCGTTCATATTTGCCGCAGATCCGTTCCTCGGCGTTCGTCCCGGCGACAAGTATTACTTTATGATAATCATGTCACCCTCAGGCGCATATTACGCTTCAGGTCTTGATCCCGTTAATATCTATGTTGAAACAAACTATGTCCGTGCAGTAAGAGGCGGTATGGGCTTTACAAAGACAGGCGGTAACTACGCCGCATCGCTCATCGGTCAGGACGAGGCTCACAAGCAGAACTACTCACAGGTACTGTGGCTTGACGGTGTTGAGCGTAAGTACATTGAAGAAGTAGGCGCTATGAACATCTTCTTCGTAATCGACGGCGAGGTTGTTACTCCCGCACTTCAGGGCTCTATCCTTTCAGGTATCACAAGAAAGTCATCTATAGAGCTGTGCAAGAAGTGGGGTCTTAAAGTAAGCGAAAAGAGAATCACAATACAGGAAATCGCAGACGCTTACGATGCAGGCAAGCTGAATGAAGTATTCGGTACAGGTACAGCCGCTGTTATCTCACCTGTAGGTCACTTAAAGTGGGGCGATAAGGTTATGCTTATCAACGACAACAAGATAGGACCTATCTCTCAGCGTCTTTACGATACAATGACAGGTATGCAGTACGGCAAGCTTCCCGATGAAATGGGCTGGATCGAAAAGCTGTAAGGTGCTGTAAGTTCCGACCTTTCTGTACAGCAAAACGGTCGGAGGCAAACACTATTTAAAACGAATTATACGGCAGACAAGCACGACAGCGCAGATACGTTGCCGTGCACTGCTTTTAAATGCAAAACATGAAAGGAAATTTCGTACATGAAAAACACAGAAAAAACCATGGATAAGCTGGTTGCTCTCTGCAAGGGCAGAGGCTTTATATATCCCGGCAGTGAGATATACGGAGGACTTGCAAATACATGGGATTTCGGACCTCTCGGCGTTGAGCTGAAGAACAATATCAAGTCCGCATGGCGTAAAAAATTCATACAGGAGTGCAAGTACAACGTAGGTCTTGACAGTGCTATCCTCATGAACCCTCAGACATGGGTAGCCAGCGGACATCTGGGCGGTTTCTCCGATCCTCTGATGG
>ENA-OPJV01000887-OPJV01000887.1-human-gut-metagenome-genome-assembly--contig:-NODE-887-length-10224-cov-1.089291_pt1 | contig 10224 bp, 7 predicted proteins | sample MGYA00241772_ERZ501669 | MGnify/ENA primary metagenome ERZ501669 (study PRJEB25962, sample SAMEA2042290) | human gut metagenome | biome: human gut; feature: human-associated habitat; material: faeces...
CCTCGGCCACGACGCGGCGGATGCCGTAACGACGGAGCAGCGAGAGCAGCGTAGTCCTGAAAGCGCCGTGCATCTTGTTGCCGTTGCGCCGTTTGCTTTCGGTGAAGTTCCATGTCCCGGCCTCATGCAGGGAGAAGTATCCGGTATGCGTGGCGATGTCCAGCGCCAGTACCTGCTCCCGGGTCAGTACGCTATTCTCCGAGTCTCGATTCGCCATTCTCTTTCACGATTACCAGTTTATGCGGATAGCCTTCAGCCACATTCCCGTGCGAGACTACCAGCACGGTACCGCCGAGCGAGTTCAGCGCCTCGAACATGGAGGCCAGCCCCGCTTCATCGACCGCCTCGAGTATCTCGTCCAGCACGAGCAGATCCAGTCCCTTGTCCCCGTCGCAGTTGCTGTTCACGAGTTTCTGCATGGCAAGGATGGTCGCCAAATTCACACGGGCGGCTTCGCCTGCCGAAAACTTGCCGAACGAGCCGCAGTCCATGCCGTCGCGCAGCAGTGAGATGGAGATTTTCTCCCTTACCTTACCACTCTTGAGGACGGTATACCCGTCGAAGCGGATACGGATGTCGCTGCCGATGTCTTGCAGGAACTCGTTGGTGATACGGCTGAGCGCCTCGATTTTCGTGTTGGCCAGATAGGTCTTGAACTGCACGAACCGTTCCCGCTGTATCTCCAGGGCACGGACCCGGGCATCGACGGCCGTCTTGCGCCCTGCCGCCTCGTTGGACTTCCCGCGCGTTTCACGGAGAGTGTCCTTGAGCGATTGTATGAGGTCGGGTGAAGCCGCCTCATCCAGCTCCCGGATCGTGGCCTGCAAAGTGTCGATGGCGCAGGCCGCAGCCTGTATATCTTCCTTGCCTACCCGTATGCCGCGGTTCAGTGCGGCATTGCGCTCGTCTATGAATCCGAACACCTCGTCGAATACCTTGCGGCGGACACCTTCGATTTCACTTTGCAGGGCGGTAATTTCGGAAGCGATGCGTTTATGCCCGCTTTCCACCTCTTCCACGTGGCGGGTGGCACTCCTGATGGCCCGTTCGTGCCCGGCCAGCTGCTCCTCCCATCCGGTGCGTCTGCCTTCCAATATCCGGCGCTCATGGTTCAGCCGGTTCTGCTGCAACTCCACGGCATCCGTCTCCTCCTGCTTCTCATCGATACGGCCGTTGATTTCCGTGAGCTGCCGTTGACGGAGCTTCAGTTCCTTCATGCCGGCCTCGATGTCGAACTGTGGTTCTGCCACCAGAAACTCATGCCCGCAGAAAGGACAGGTGATGGAGCCGGCCAGTTTGTTCGAGAGGCCGTCAATACCGGCAGAAACGATACGCCGTTTATGACGCAGTTCCTCGATGCTGCCGGACAGGTCGCGCAGACGGATGTCGATTTCCCGCAGTCTCTCCGCAGTCGTATCGGACTGATCCCTGTATGCCTCACAGAATGCGGCATACTCCTTCTTGAACTGTTCCCAGCCGTCAGTCCTGTTTTTCAGTTCCTGTTCCGCCTGCTTCAAGACGGCATCGCAATCCTTCAGCCGCTCTGTGGCGGTCTGTAACCGTCCTTTCTTTTCGGCAATGACCTTGTCCCAGTCCGTCTGCCGGGCATCGGGAAAGAGGGACATCATTTCCGCTATCTTTTCCAGACATGCTTCCAATGCGGTATCTCCGGCTTCCAGTTCCTGCAAAGCCTCGTCCGCCCGCTGCACTCCGGCAAGCTGTTCCTCAAGCCTGTCCACGTTCTCGTGCCCGGTACGGATCTGCTCCCTCTTGGCCGCTATGGCCGTTTCCAGTCCCATGATACGTTCCACACGGGTACGCCCCCGCTCGGCTCCGGCTTCCTCCTCCTTGCGTATCTGCTCCTGTAACATCCCGATACGCCCGTCCAACCCGGCCAGTTCCAGTTCCACCTGCCGTTTCTTTTCAGAGAGCGGCACGATGTCTTCCTCCACTTTGGCGATGGCTTCATCCACCAGGATACCGTTGGAAAAGCGGTTGATGACCTCTTTCTTCTCCTTGTCCGATGACGAGAGGAAATCCTCATACCGGTATTTGGAAAGGATGAAATTGTTGAGCAGCTCGTCGCGTGTGATACCCAGTTTGTCAAGAATATACCGGTTATAGGCATCCACCGAAGGCTGTACCGCTTCATCGGTTACCACCTGCTTGCCGCCACGGTAAAGCGTACAGCTGACAGAGGAAGCCCCCTTGCGCGGGATACGGCGGTTGACGAGCAGTTCCTCGGCGGCGGAATCGTTGATGAAACGCAAAGCGATACGGCATTCTTCCGCTGCATCGTTGATAATCTCCTCCGAGCGTATCTTTCTAAGCGGGCTGCCCGTGATACCCACGGCAATGCATTCCAACAGGGCAGACTTGCCGGCCCCGTTCGACTGCTGGGACTCATTGTCCCGGTTATCGCCGAAAATCAATGTCGTCACGCCTTGCCGCAGCATGTAGGACAGCGAACGGAAGGCGCAGAGATTTTCGGCTTCTATCGTCTTTAATTTCCACATGATCTGTTTTCTATTCTAGATAAATACTCCAATCCCATCGACACATCCTCGATCTGTTTCTCCCGGCAGAAGTCCTCGTAGGTTTCCCGGATGCGGCGGCTGTCGAATTTCTCGAAGAGCACAGAGGATGCCGCCTCCGGCAGCTGCTCGTCATCGGCAACCAGTTCTACCTTCGCCGCTCCGGCTTCCAGCAAGGCGGCTTTGTCCACCGATTTCATCGCGGCGGCAGGTGCATGGACACGCACCTTGACCTTGTAGCGACCATCGGCCTCCATTTCACGCAGCTCGTCCATCAGGTGCAACCCGGCACGTTCCGCCGGCATATCCATGACACGGTACCGCATGTTCACGCGGTTCTTGACAAACTCGTACGTGCCGTCCGTATACAGCACCGTGTATCCTTTCTCCTCGTCCTCCCCGAAGTTATGCTGGCGCGAGGAACCGATATATTCGATTCCCGTCCCCGGAATGACGGTACGGTTGTGGTAATGGCCGACAAAGACCTTGTCGAAAGGAGAGAATATCCTGGCAGGCAGTTCCTTTTCCGAAGGCTGTGCCAATGCCCCGTTGATACCCTCATGGATGTAGAGGAAGTGCTCCGGTTCTCCGGAAAGCGCTTCCGCAGCCAATCGTCCGAGCCTTTCGGCAAAAGAGCCGTCTTCCGGAAAATAGCTCATTACATGGAGCGCGAACTTCCATTCCGGGCGGCACAGGGTCAGGTACTCATCCACGACAGTCACATTCGGATGCCGGTCGAAGACATGACAATATCCGCGCAGGGATTCCTGGTTCACCTTGTCGTGGTTCCCTTCCGCCAGCGTGACATGAATGTCATGGTCCGCGGCGGATACAAGCATATCCCTGACGGCCAGCAGGACATCGAGTGTCTGGGCGGCACGGGAAAAGAACAGGTCTCCTCCGACAACCACTTCCCGGATATCCCGTTCCCTGCAAATTCCCATGGCCTCCTGCCAGTTGGCCTGGAATGCAGGGATGTTGTCTTTCGAGATGTGGATGTCATTCAATAACAAAAGGCAGGGTTTGTTCTCTTTCATACTAAGTGATTGTGATTAGGACGGGAGGCCCGGATGCCTCCCGTCGGATTAGAATTCAAGAACTTGTGAAAGGCTTATCTGCGGTGGCGGGGACGCCCGGCAAGCTCTTCCGTTTCCTCCGGCTGCTCTTCTTCCTCCCCGGGGACATCCTCCGGTTCGTCACTGGGCTTCGGACCCTCCATCTCGCTTTCGATCAGGTCGAGTAGTTCCCGGTTGCTCGTGGAGCGTGTGACACGCACGGAGAGCCCTTCCTGCTCGATGTAGCCGCGGATCATCGCACGCAGCTCCTGGCCTTCCTCGGTCTTCTCACCGAGTTCCTGCCGCTGAAGCTCGTCATAACGTTCGAAAAGGTCGTCCAGCGAGATGCCTCCGCCTTCACGCCCGTTTTCTCTGTTATCTTTCGTACGGCGGTCGAACGAGAACGCGGATATATCCTCCTTGGGCAGTTCACCGTCCAGCGTGTCGATGACCGTCTTCATTTCATCCGTCTCCATGAGCGACATGCCGTAGATACCGTCGCACTGTTTGAGGAACTCGACGGTGGCTCCCAGATGATAACGGGTGTAGCGGTAGATGATTTCCGGGATACGCGGCGCACCCATCAGAGCGGTCAGCTCCTCCTTGGTCAACGGTACCGGTTCCGATTCGTTGTCAATGGAAATGACATACTCGGTCTTGGCTCCGTTCTTGCGCTTTTCAATCTCCACCGGATAGGCGTCATACACCGAGGAAATCGGGCACGGGTAAGACGGATTCTTGGCCAGTTTCTTGCTCCACAGCTTGAACTTCCTCTCATCCAGATCCTTGAACTGGGCATGGGAAAGGGTCATCATCTGCACGCCTTTGGCTCGTTCACCCAGGTCGAATACATAGAGACAGTGGCCGTAACTGTATTTCAGTCCGCCTCCGAACGAGCCCCCGGCAATCTTTTCCGCCAGTTTGTCGTCCCCGTCCTCTTTTGCGGCTTCGACGGCCATGCGGCGGTAAGTCTCGATGGGATCAACGCTATATCCGGCATCGGTAGCGCGGGTGACAGTGACATACATCTTTTGGGGCTTGTTCCCCGTAGCGGGTTTCTCCAGCTCCAGAAGCAGCTGGTGGACGGGATACTCATAGCCCGGACGTGTCGGCGAGCCGTCCGGATTGGGAGCGATGGGCAGGATACGGAGACGGTAAGTCCCGAACTTGTCCATGCGGAAGAACTCCGTACGGGCGAACGCCCTGTTCTCCTCCTGGGCACGCAACTGTGCCTCCTGATAAGATTCCTGAACGCCGAGGAACATTTCCTCGACAGACATGCCTTCCATGCCGTTGTTCTTTTCTTCTTCTTGCATAAACGCTTTGTTTTATGGATTTAAAAATGCCCGAAGAATGCGACACGGTATACCCGCATCGCAAAGAAACTGGTAACAGGACGGACGGGTTCGGTTGCACCGTCCGCGTTCAACTGATAAAATTGGGAGAGGATGTCTCGCTGACCGTATCCCGAAAGAGGATACTCATTTGACAATATGGAAAGGTCTTGCAGCGACCGTGGAATACAAAATTAGGCAAATTACCCGGAACAGCCATACATGTACATGAATGTTTCTCACCGGCATTGTCCTTCAGCGCATTACCGTTTCATTTTAAGAATGCTTTTAATCTCTCCGAGCAGTCTGTCGCCGCCCGGCGCGTTCCGCGCTTCGGCAAGCAGCCTCCTGCGGTTCCGGCGGATATACTCTTCTCTCTTGCGGCGGCATATGCCTTCATAGTAGGCTTTGCGCTCCGGCGTGAGCCGTTTCCCGCGCCGGCAATAGACCCCGTCCCGGCGGTACTCGTCCAGGTAGCGGCGGAACTTCGCCTTGCCGCAGGAAGGGTCTTTCGATGCCTCCGCCACCGACCGTATGACCTGCCAGTCCGGCTCGAAGGGCTGCTGCGTGGCGCATAACCTGCGGAGCAGATGATAGACTACCGGCATCTCATACCGGAGCATGAAGCCTATCCGTGTCTCGTCGAAAGGAAAGCGCTTAAGCGTCCCCTGCGGTCTTCCGTCTTCTCGCTTTCGGGGCTTCTGCTGCCGGGGAGACGGTTTCTTCTGCGGCTGCCGCCTGATTTTCTTCTGTTTCATGATGTTGCGGTTGAATGGTTTGCTGTACGGTTTCACGGACGGGAACGTTCCTGCGCTCCGCAATCCTCCGGCGGCTTTCAATATCGCCGTTTACATTGAGTTTATGTTTCATGACTATACAAAATAGGTGAAGTTGAGTTCTACATTGACATTGTACATACCGCGCTCGTAAAGCTGTATCCTGCGCGAACCGCCGTAGATGGTGAACGAGGAGCCCCGGTTGTACTTGTGGTCATCGTTCCAGTCAGCGGCGCTGCAGCGCACGCTGTATCTCGGGGGCTGTATCTTGTTCGGGATGACGGCAACGATGCCGCCCCAGTTGCTGCCGTCCCTGCGTGCGGTATTGATATACCCCTGTATGGACACGATATTCCCGATCTGGCGGATAAACAGCCCCTGGGTATCTGTTCCCGAGCCGCTGTTCTCCATGTGCATCCATCCCGTATCCGCCAGCAGGGGCTGGTATTCTTCCGCATAGGCGGCTCCGATAGCGCGGCAGGCCTGCCGGTTCGCCTCCGCTGTCGGCAAGGACAGGTCGGAAAGTTTGCCGTCCTTGCGCAGGTAGTCCTTGACGATTTCGTCTTTGGACAGCACGTCCAACTTGTTCCGCAGGAGCTGCCGGGCTTCCATGGGGGATTTTCCTTGCCCGGTCAAAAAGTCGATGTAATCCTGGAACAGGTTTTCAAGCGCGGCGAAGCGGGCGTCCGCCCCGGCCTTGGTATACAGGTTCAGGTTGGTGGCGATGGTATCCTTTTCGGAAGCGTTGTAGCCGCCCATCAGCCGCTCCGCCTTTTTCTTGAGTTCCCTGACAACCTGCGAGGTCATCACGTATCCCTCGACCTGCGCGTGCGAAATGCCGCCTTCATCTATGTAGGCGAACGAACCGGTCTTGATTTCCAGCAGTTTGTCCCTGAGTTCGGGTGTGAAGACAATGCCCTCGTAAGCGGAGTCAGTCCCGAGCTTGCCGTCCATCATCCGGTCTATCTCGGCCGTGGAATAGACTTCGAGGTTCTTGCGTGCCTTGCCCTTGTCCGGAAGGTCGGACAGGTTCGAGGTCTTGGCCAGTTTCAGCTCCCCGGTACCTTTCTTTTCGGCATCGAGGGTATCCCTGACGGCCGCCTGCCGCTTTGCTTTCAGTTCGGCGGCTTCCTCTGCCGTCAGCCCGCTGATCTCGTCCGCCGTCAGGCGCACCAGCTCCTTCAATCCTTCGGAGATTTCCAGAAATACCTCCCCGGCTTCCGCTTTGGAATAGACATCGATATTCTTCCGAGAGGCAGCCTTGTCCATGACATCGGAAAGGTTCCCGTCGGCGGAGAGTTTCATTTTCAAAGCCGCCGCGACGGTTCCCGATGTGACATAACCTTCGCCGCCCTCCGTCAGTTCTCCGGTAGTGATAGCCGCCAGTTTCTTCCTGTATTCGGTCGTGAAGTCTTCGGTAGAGAGCTGTTTGCCTTCTACCACATCCACTTTCTTTCCCATCGCCTCCGTAAAGGCCCTGACGGTCACATAGGTGTCGGACACGGATTTTCCGTTGATTTTAAGCGTACCGAGCACATCCACCGCTCCCAAAGGGGCAAGCACGATGTCGCCCAGAGCGTTCCTCAGCGCAAAACGGAAACTGTCAGCGGTGTCGAAGCCGACGGTGGCGAGCAGCGCGGCGGCACTGTCGCGCCAGGTAATCAGGTTTGTCAGCCTGGCATTGTCTTTCGTATAGGCGGTATTCTGAATATCGATACCCCGTCCGGTGCTTTGCAGGGAGAGCAGTCCGCCGACCTGCAGGGTGGCGGTACGCCCGATGACTTTCAAAACAGGTGTGGTGCAGGCTTTTCCGTCATGCACGGCAAAGTCACGGTATTTTGTTCCGCCGCCCTCCGTGCCGTGGTAATTGATACGGATACAACCCTCATCCGTCACATCCGAGGTGTTATAGATGTCGTATCCCTTGATGCGGACAGCCCCGATCCGGGCGTTTTCATTCAGCGAAGTACCGCAGGATATGCCGTCTTCCGTAACCCTGGCCAGTTCCTTGCCTTGTTTCATGAAACTGAACGTGCCGTCCGTCCGGATGACAATCTCGTTGACAAGCAGACCGTGCAGGTAGGCACCGATGGCGGCATGGCCGTCCGCCTTGACGATGCCTTTGAGCATGTAGCCGTTCCCGCCGCTGACGGAGACGGCGGTCTTGGAGCTGATTTCTTTCTGCCCGGTGAACGTTCCGGCCAGCACCAGATCCTTCTTGACGGTCTGCCGGGCAAAAGGTGTATCGAGCAGGACAGCATAGCGGCCGAAGAACTTGTCGATGAACCGGGGTGCATAGCTCTCCGTCACCTCGATGGCCGCCGGCAGTTTGTCAGTAACCGGATCGACCGTATCCGGGACAGCCTTGGCTCCGGCACAGAGATAACAGGTACGCCCGCGCTTGTTGACCTCATTGGCGTAGACCACCGATTCATGCCGGTTGATTTCGTATATATAATAGGGATAGACAGCATCGGCGCAGCCGTCGAAACGGCGTACCTTTCCGCCGAGCCAGACATAACCCGGGGAGACGCGGGGACCCTCGATCTCGCATCCGGAGATGATGAAGTCCGAGCAGCCGTCAAAAACGGCACTCATGCTGAGAGCCAGTTCCTGCAAGTTCAGGATATCGTCCGAGTAGGTATACCGTCCGCCGGTTTCCGCAATATATTCTTTCATTGTCCTGTATTCTTATTGGGGGTGTATTCGTCTTCGTCGATCTTGATCAGGTAGGTCTTGCCTGCTGTCTTATAGGTGTTCACCACATAGGAAAGCATATAGACCAGTTCCCGCGGAGGTATGGTGACGGGCGGGACGCAGACCATGAAGCTGACCTTGTTGATCAGCTTCTCTTCCGCCAGCAGGTAGAACGGACGGGGGCGTTCCGCCTCATTGTCCGTTGTAACCTGTTCCCCGTTGTACCATACGGTGAAAGGACGCTGGTATTCCGCCCCTTCGTGGTACAGGTCCACACCGACACTCGTGCTGTCCTTGATGAAGATGCGGTCCTTGCCGTCCTTGATGTATTTACCGAACCGGTAGTTCAGGAACCACTCGAAATAGATGACCTGTGAGGTCATGCGCGCCTCGATATGCCGTTCCCGTGCAAACGTACGGAACCGTTCGTTCAGGCTTTGCAAGGGATAGAGGCAGCTCTGCACGAAGAGGATGAACCGCCGTCCCGACAGGTAGTGCGGCACGAGCCGGTTCACCGAACGGTCTATGGGCAGCTTATATCTCATGGTTTTCGACTTTGAGCGTGATGGCTTCCCGGAAGGTCGGCAGTTCCGACTCCTCGTCCTTGCGCGAGGACTCTTTCAGGTAGCCCGAGGCGGTGTATGTCATGCGGCCGACACGTTGCAGGGGCTGGATTTGCCCGTCCGTATCGTGGCAAGCAATAAACACGCCCTGCTCGGGGATTGCCGTCTCGTCGATATAGACGTCTGTAACGTGTTCGGCACGGCGTATGGCATCCGTCAGGCGGGAGACATAGACCGCAGCGTCGAAGTCGATGCCCATAATGTAGTCCCGGATACGGGTCTCGATGCTGTCGTACATCTCCGCCTCGGGAACGGCACCATCGTAGAAGACCGTAAGACGCGGCACCAGCACGTCGCCTTTGGTCGAGATGACCTCGATGCGTGTGCCGGCGAATTTCAGCTTGCCGATATAGGCATTGATGGGCACCAGCTCCTCGGCGGGAATAGCTTCCAGATGTCCTTTCGTGCCGGTAGCGATTTTCAGTACCAGCTTGCTGTCGAGGTTGCTGTCGTCCGTGCTCTCCACATAGGAGACCTGCGTAATGATGCGTTTGGTCTCATCGACCTGGGCATACCCGAAAGCCAGTCCGTCCTCGCGGACGGTCAGCTCGTCGCCCTGCTGGTATTGCAGCAGCGCATTGGCGTAGTAGTCCGGCGTGCCGTTGATCCGGTTGTTGATGGCTTCCGAGATATCCACCGCGAAGACATCAAGCAGCGTCTCGAAACTGTAGATGACAGCGGCTACGGTCCATAGGATACCGTTCATGACAGACAGCTTCGAGTCGCTGGCGAACTCCGTCAGTTCCAGCCGCCGGTTGCGTTCCTGCACGGCTTCATTGTATATCTCCTTAATCGTCCGGCTCATTCCACTGTATAGGTTATATCGTCGATAATGAATTTCCACGCGCCACCCTCATTCCAGGCCTCCTCGTGCAGGATGACCCATACGGCTTCCATGCCCGAGGCGATACGGTAGCGCCCCGTTTCGGTATCCCGGTCCGGCTCCCGATAGGTTCCCGTCGGGGCTGTAGGTAAAATGACCGTGCAATTCCGTCGGTCGCCGTAATGTTCCACAAGGGTTGTCAGGTAATGATCTATGACTGTCGGTTTCAGTCGGGCGGCGGAGAGGTCGAGTGTCATCAGTTCCCGGCATTCGGCAAGCGGTGCAAGATCGGCCAACGCGCAATTCGACAGGTTCAGGCTGTAGGTTCCGGAAAGCAGCCGCAGGCTCTCCAAGGAGAGTGTGGCGTGCGTGAGCGTCAGCT
>ENA-OPJV01000888-OPJV01000888.1-human-gut-metagenome-genome-assembly--contig:-NODE-888-length-10221-cov-2.877631_pt1 | contig 10221 bp, 10 predicted proteins | sample MGYA00241772_ERZ501669 | MGnify/ENA primary metagenome ERZ501669 (study PRJEB25962, sample SAMEA2042290) | human gut metagenome | biome: human gut; feature: human-associated habitat; material: faeces...
TCTATTTAAAGGATGCGGGTCTTGAAATATTAAATACGATTCTAGTTGATTTTATGATGATTGAGTGATATTATTTAATAGCTTTTGTACTGAGAGTCTGGAAACTTCCAACCTTTCGCTCGGTAGAAAAGGACTAATATACATGGAGGAAGAAAAATGTTATTAAAAGCTGATAGCTATAGGAAGAATAACAAAAAGATGCAGGATTTACTTGCATTGCGCATTACCCTATATTTTGCTGATGATGTGAAAGTTGTATACAACTATTTGAGAGGTCAATCAAATTTTGAGAGTGAATCAATTGATTTCCCGGAAGTTGATAAATTCTGCCCCTCTCGTCTAAATCTTGTAATGAAGGTCCCAGAATCACTAAGAAAGGATATGAAAGGGATTATTTATGATACACGTTATCCTGATTTGATTGATGATACATATGAAATCCAAATCAGAACTATTCTATCTGAGGGTTGGCATGAGGTTGAGCATGATCTTCGCTATAAGTGTCAAGCTGACTGGGAAGATCATAAAGACGAATCCAGACTTCTTAATGGAATTTTTGCATCGCTTGAGAGTAATGAATGGTCAATGCTTACTTTGTTTGATAAACTATCATACTCTAACTATAAACAATCCAAGTGGGATAGTATGCTACGTAATAAATTACGCATCCATTTTGTTGACGAGTCCTTAAGTCGAGAAATTAAAAATTACCTGTCGGATAATTCATGCGTGGCAAAGAAAATATTTAAAGCAAATCGTTCTGAGATATTAGAACGAGTATTATGTGAAGGATTTACATCTCCTCTAACATATGACACGGTTCTCCATCTCATTAATCATATCGAAGTCAAAGACAAGAAAATAGCAAAAATGGAAGATCCTACTTTAAAGGAAGAACTTGATGCACTATTTGGTGTACTTTAGATCTGAGTTTTTCAATTTAATATACCTATAATTCCAGATTCTCGGTTTTAGCCTTGGCCGGGCGGCCTCTTCTTCTGGTCAAGCTCTTGGCTTTGGAGACGTAGACCGGAGCGCAGTTGTCGGGGATGCTGAAGCCAAGTAAGCATTCGATAAAGTACGACTGTCAGTTTGATTAAGTGGTATATAACTTTGCGCCACTAATATAAACTGACATGCTTACACGCGAACAAATCGAAGAGATCCTGGGCGAGGCCCCGTGAATTTAACATATTTTTGTATAATTAACTATCAAGTTTGACGGTCTTTGCCTTTGCGTAAGCCTCCGGTGAACCACGTATGATTTCGGAGCATTGTCACCCAGGCGGTACATTTCATTCCGCTGCAGGTGGTACATTTCAAAGTGATATGCGATTAAGTCCTACTTGGAACAACGTCGTCGAGTTGGCTCTATTAGCCCCGAGTCGGACCGATTAGTTGCGATTAGCCTCGATTAGTGGCCGACTCGGCCCAAGTTCGAGGAAGAAGTTCGGATATGTCCTTGCCGTCGCGATGACAGTAAGGCAGCTTGCGGAGAACATCCTCCATCCATTCTCTGGGTTCAACCCCTGCAGCCTTGCAGGTGCTTATAAGTGAGTAGACGATGGCAGCGCGGAAGGCAGATGCGTCATTGCCGCAGAACAGGTAGTTCTTCCTTCCCAAAGCCAAGGGCCTGATGGCATTCTCGACAAGGTTGTTGTCGATATTGACACGGCCATCGTTCACATATCGCGAGAGTCTTGGCAGAAGGCTGTATGTGTAGGCGATTGCTGCTCCAAGTTTGCTCTTGGGAAGCACATTGGTGTATGTATCCTCCATCCACTTTTCAAAGTCTCTCAAGGTGGGGTACGATATCTTAAGCCTCTGCTCTCTGCGCTCATCAGGTGAGAGAACGGCATTGTCGGCATCCTCTTCGACCTTGTAAAGCTTGCGGATATAGAGGATGGCCTCGGCAGCCATCCTCTCATCTTCCTGAAGAGCGTCAACGAACTTGCGGCGTGCATGCGCCCAGCATCCGTACATGGTGATGCCCTCCATACGTTCGAACTGCTCGTATGCCTCGTAGCCGTCACTCTGAACATTCCCTCGGTATCCGCCAAGGATTTCCCTGGCCACATGATGCCCACGGCTGCCCCTGTCATAGTAGAACATGACATCACCCGTGATACCGTCACGCACGCACCACTCATAGCCCTTGCGGGCCTTATGCTTCTCATTGACTATGACCGGGATGACGCTCTCGTCTATCTGGATGTATTCACTTGAGAGTATCCTTTGCCGCAACCTGTCATATAGAGGTTTTAGCTTGTCCACCGCTTGCTCGTACCAGCCTCCCATTGTGGAGTCACTTATCACTATGCCGGACTCTTTGTATTGCTGTATAAGGCGGTAGAACGGAAGATGATACATGAACTTGCCGATAACGATGTCTGCTAGAACCGATGCCCCGGCCATACACTTTGCAACAGGTGCGAGAGGCATTTCTGCCACAAGGATTGCCCTGTCTTCCGGCTTCTTAGATGCCATGTCAGACTTGGCGATAACCTTGTGCCTGATTGTCTTTACGATATATGTCCTCGCCGGTATCCTTTCGAGTCGTGATGATTCCTCAGTGCCGATTTCCTCATATTCATCCTTGAGGTTTCCGGATTCATCGGTTGTTCCATCAGGATAGACATGGCACTCTTCTACAGGAAGAGCACTGGTGTAGAGATCCCTGCGGGCAGGCTTCTCCTTAACCGTGATTGTCTTGGTGATTGTCTGCTCAGCCGCTGCCATTTCCGCCGCAAGCCGCGCACGCTCTTCATCCGTCATATGCTCCTTCTCAAAGAGGTTGAGCTGAAGCGGGTCAATAGGGAGATGTTTCTCCGACATATGGCCATACACCTTCTTGCGGAGCCATAAGAGCTGGTCCTGAAGAGACTTGATCTGCTCGTCTTTTGAAGCGAGTTTGACATCCTTTTCGGCCAAGGCTGCGCGGAGTCTTTCAACCTCCGCGAGAGCTGCTTCCAACTGTTCTTCAGGTGACATAACTTACTTTGTTTCAATACTTAAAGATACGCAAAAAGCACGATATACGCAAGTGTATGGCCGATTTATATTGATTGTTTTCGCAACTTTTTCAGTGTTTCAAGACGTTGCTTGCGACTGTCCGCTTGCTCCATGATACCTTCAACCATGAGCACAAGATCCCGCCATTCAATGGCTCCGGTGAGCTCATCCTTTCCCACATTGGATGGGTATCCGAACGTGCCGGCCTCCAAAAGTTTTGAGTATATCACCATGCCTCCCGGCTCCCAGTGAAGCAGTTTGATTCGATTCCGGGAACGGTTCATGAAGATATAGACATCTCCGTTGCAAGGATCACATCCAAGTACATTGGACACGATGCCGCTGAGGGTGTGATAACTCTTTCGCATGTCGGTGGGCTGGTTGTACAGCATATACCGCATGCTGTCGCTCAAACTGAACATATTCAGGCTCCCTGGATGATTGAACTTAGAAAGGAAGCATCAAACTCTCCCTGGATACGCATCAGTGTGCCACTCGGTGTCCTGAGTTCAATGCTCATCATTTGAGCTCTGGTATCTAACTTCTTGGACTTTGGCCTGCGGCCGGTTGTTGACGCAAAAGCTGGCACTGGAACAAATGTCCCACCAGGAACCAGTTGCAAGAACTCTCCGCCGCAAGATTCGGCTTGTGCTTGTTGTTTAGCATATCTGGATTTTGCATCATAGAACCGCCATGGAGCGATTCCAAGTTCGGCCAACCTGTCTTTGTGGGATACTGTGTGTTCTTGGCAGTAAGTCATTATCTCTGCCACTTCTTCGCGTGTCATCATAATTCAATAGATTTTTACGCAAAGATCGGGCAAGGAGATCAAGATTCTATGACGGGGTTTACCGGAGGCTTACGCCTTTGCAGGGCGTCCGCGTCGTTTCGGGGAGACCTTTCTGGATTTGTATTCAGTTCCGCAACCTTCAGGGATGTCAAAGCCAAAGGCTTTGCAGATATCTTTTTGGGCACCGACAAACGGAGTGATGAACTTGGCCCGACCATTATGCTCTATGCAGCGGATCGACCGCATTTCGTCAAGGATATCCTGGGTTGAAGCGAACTGTTTCTTGAGCCCTGTCGTCTTCCAGATATGCCGCACGTATGAGCTTATTATCAGGCCGACGAAGAGGATGAGGAGCCTGCCCGTCTTGCCTTCCTCCGACCAGTTGCGCTGACGGTCGAAGCCCATCTGGGTCTTCATCTGACAGAAGTACTTCTCCTGTTCGTCCCTGAGGCCATACGCATCAAGGGTCTGCAGGGCGGTATAGTCAAGACCGAGGGTGATGTATCCGAAGAAGCCGGATGTCTTCTTCACGTTCTCTATCTTCTTCTCATCGAGGCTGAAGGAAAGCAGCTTGCGGTCCTTCTTGTCATATGAGACCTCGTACCAGTTGTAGTTCTTCTTTATGCTCTCATCGTCGTCCACGCTCCCGCCGGCATCGAGTATGGACTGGAGGCTTCTGCGCTGCATCTCGACCGCGACTTCGAGTTCAGTCTGCTCCGCGGCCCTGCGGAAGGGGTCGAAGAACAGGTCGAGTTTCATGCGGTCGGCCTTGTGGACGGAGTCGCCGTTGCCCCTCACGTCGTATTCCAGGTCATACTGCTTGTAGTACAGCCTGCTCTCCGTGTCGAAAAGCATGTCCCCCGGCTTTCCCCCGATGGTCCCGAACTCGGCAATCCTGTCAAGGACAATCTTCTGGCGCATCTTGACGCACATTATCATCGGCTGGCCGCGGAGGATGTACTTCTCGAGGTTCTGAACCGATTCGTAGCCCCTGTCCGTCACCAGGATAACCCTCGGGAAACCGGCGTGGCTGATGTCGGTGAGGATGGTCTCCACGCTTCTGGAGTCAGGGATGTTGCCCGGAAAGGTCCTGTAATACACTGGCATATGGCTGTCAAGCGAATATACGACGACTTCGGAAGTCTGCGGCAGAGGGACGCGCTCCTTGTTCCGGCCCCATTTGATGTCGGCGAGTGAACTGCCGTATGCGGATCTGGTCGTGGAGTCGACGGCGCACAGCTCGTCCTTGTCCAGCCTGTCGGCCCTGTACTTGAACAGGTTCATCCTTTCGGTCTCGGAGATGGAATGCGTAAGGCGGGTTATCGTCATTGGGGTAAGCTCCCTTGAGGACGGAGCCTTCTCCAGCTTCTGCCATCTGGCCGCTCTGCTCCAGCTGTTTCCGGTCGCGAATGAGTAATAGGCAAGGGTGAGGACATCATTCACGATTTCCGCGTTCTCATGGAACGTCGCCATCAGGTCCGTCCGGAGCCCCACCTTGTCCGCGACCTGCTCCATGAGCCAGACGTCGCCATAGAAACGATTGACGTCCGCACCCTCGTATGCAGGACGGCCTTGCCTGCGATCGCTCTGAAGCTTGTCTATTTCGCTGAGGTCCCACCCTTCGGGAAAGATCAGCCTGGCCCGTTCCTCCGGAGAGGCGTACAGGTACTGCTTGCCCGGGATAAACTTGAGACCATCCGTCACAGTGCCCCAATGCAGGCAGGAGTACTTCCTCTTGCCGTCCCCGGTCACGGTATACGGATGAGTCGTCGCATACATGTAACCTCCGTTCTTGTGAAGCGACATCCGATAGACGCTGTCCGCTTTTGTGAGTCTTGCCATATCTATTGTATTACTTATACAAATGTATAAATAATAATTTGAATATACAAGGGAAAAAGCGGGGATATTTAATTGTTCCCCAACTTATTACAATAAGAACTATGGATTAATTATACAATTTAATGTTAAACTCACGTTTAGTTGGTATAGTACTTATATATACATTACCTCCCATACTTGACCATTTTTTAGTCAAGAACGGGATTATTATTGAGGCCGTGGTTACAGAAAAGCACAACTACGGGTTTAACCCAAATTTCCATTATGCTTACAAAGTTGACAAGATGGAATACAATGGCAAAACTGTTTTAAGAAAAAACATTTTTATTAATGATACGATATTGATAATAAGGAGTGCCAAAAATATGAATAAAAGCTGTGTTGTTTGTCTGCAACGAAATCAAGCGACATTATCAGCTAGTGCCAAGCAGCACATCGTTGTCGTCAATAACCTGTCCTCTGATGAAAAAAAAGCGCTTGCCGAGAGATTAATGGCAGAACTGAAGAAACGATATTGGGTGAAATAGAAAAGAATCTCTATTGTGTCAAATGTGGACATCACCCACCAGGAAACTCAATATTTAGATAATAACAAAATTGTTTAGTCTATATGGACATAGGATTATCAATATCATTAGACTCGAATTCGGAACATAAAACCGAATGCATACTTGATGTGTCAAATTTGTTGGAGAGTGGGTTGAAAGATAGAAATTATAATGTCATCAACCATTATTGGATATTGTGCAAAATAGTAAAGACTATACCGGGATTAGAGCATATTACTAAAATTCCTAGGCCAAGATTTGTCGAACACCGACGACTACGCAACGTTGACAATACCTTCACCGACTTCTACGGGGTTTATACGTGTGGCTTCAAGATTGACTTCGAGGAGTATGACGCATTCGTTGCAGCCACTGACGAGGAGGCCAAACGTACCATAGCAAGAAAGGTTGTGGAGTCCCTCTCCAACCTTGACCGTCTCTCGAAGAAAGCTGCCGGTTTCGATAAGGAGCGCTTCAAGGCCGATGTCATCCGACTCTTTCAGGCACACGATCTGTTATGACATTCTTAGCATATTTGAAGAATCGTGAGAGCATTTCTCCCAAGATGACATCAAGTTTATGGACAATAAGACTTTTTACACCTTTTCGAGCAAAGGATATCTTAATACGATATGGGCGTGGCCAAAAGTTTTTATAGAGGCTCAACATAATAGAGATAAGCATTTCGATAAGGTGGAAAACCTTCCTTTGGCACTTCAATTTAGAGAGTCCTTACAAGACATTGAGTTTCCAATTGAGTTTATCGTCCAAGGAGGTACAAAACTTAGAGATGTAATCGATATGAGATATCCTGGGTTAATGCTTATTTCGGACCATATCCGAAATATATTTGAAGAAAATGGATTGACTGGATGGAAGTCTTATGATGTGGTAGTAAAGAAGAAAAACGAGGAAGTAATTAAGGGATTCAGCGGATTCTCCGTAATAGGGCATCTACCTGAGGGCTGGGAATGTAACGATGAGGGGATACCTGACTTTTTTCGTGTGAAACCGGCCTTTTCAATCTGTAATCAGAAGGTTTTTAACATATTAAAAGAACATAAATACAGTGTTTTAAACTTGAAAAGATCGGCAAGGAATATTGTGAACGGATTTTTTCTATAGAAAAGGGATATTCACCATATAGAAATGATCGAGCAGCTTTTTTCGAAAAAATTTATGAACAACTGACTGCAACAGAACAGCATACCTCAAAATAGTGAAGATGAATTTAATATGGATATTCTAAAGGCATCTTCCACCAGGAAATTCTATTTTTAGATAAATTAAACAGGATTCAGCGCTTTAGGCTTTTGCCTAATAATAGTTACCTATCTATTACATTGGCGAGTAAGTATAAGTAGATAATTTCTAATTAAAATAGTATGGACATAGGATTATCACTGGCATTAGATTTAAATTCGGAAAAAAAGTCTCAATGCATTCACTGTGTATCAAATTTATTAAAGGATGGTCTAATGACTCAAAATTACAATGTCATCAACCATTATTGGATTTTGTGCCAAATAGAAAAGACTATGCCTGGATTAGAGCATTTTACCAAAATTCCAAGGCATAGATTTGTCGAACACTTACACTTGCGTAGGCTGGACAATACCTTCGCCGACTATTATGGGGTTTACACCTGTGGCTTCAAGATTGATTTCGAGGAGTATGACGCATTCATCGCAGCCACTGACGAGGAGGCGAAGCGTACTATAGCGAGAAAGGTGGTGGAGTCCCTCTCCAACCTCGACCGTCTTTCGAAGAAGGCTGCCGATTTTGACAAAGAGCGCTTCAAGGCCGATGTCATCCGCCTCTTTCAGGAGCATGACCTGTTGTTATGATTGCCTATATGTCGGGTACATCCTTCTGTACCTGTGATAAGCGGAAGATTTCGAGCTTATGCTTCGGGTGAAAAAGTGGCTTTCCGCACCCGATGCCAATCAAGAATGTTGCCTCTGCCTCTTAGTTCATTTGGTACACCAGTATTGGTGCTCCGGACTTCAGGTGCTAGAAATTATGCGCACCTAAAGCATCACCCATCTAATAGTAAGCGAGTTAGCATTCCAGGTGCGGGGATATTCTCACACCTAAGAGTCAGCGGCCGTGGTACATAGTGTTCTATTGGTGCTTCGGACTTCCAAGTGCGAGAAACCACGCGCACTTAAAATGTCATCCGCTTAATGGCCAGCGAGTTGTTCTTCCAGGTGCGAACATATTCGTGCACCTGAGAGTCAGCTGCTTAGTTACAGAACGTTCTATTGGTGCTTCGGACTTCCAGGTACGAGAAACCACGCGCACCTGAAACTCCATCAACTTGACAGCCAGCGAGTTGCTCTTCCAGGTGTGTGAACATATTCACACACCTGAGTGTTATGGGGTTTGCACTTGTGGATTCACTCTCCAACCTCGACCGTCTCTCGAAGAAGGCGGCCTGGTTCGACAAGGAGCGCTTCAAGGACGATGTGTTCCGACTCTTTCAAGCAAGGCCTGTTGGGATAAAGCGTATGAATATTACCCCTCAGCCGAGTCAGCGGCTGAGGCTGACTTGGCGGCTCGGGCGACCTCAAGGGCAGCATGTTCGGCTTTGGCGCGCTCTACGGAGACGGACTTCTTCAGGACGAAGCCGGAACCGAGGTATTTGGTGCGGACGTCCTCGTCGGCGGCGAGGGCTTCCGGAGTGCCCTGCTGGAGGATTGTGCCCTCGTAAAGCAGGTAGGCGCGGTCCGTGATCGCCAAAGTCTCACCCACATTGTGGTCGGTGATGATGACACCGATGTCCTTGTACTTCAGTTTCGCGATGATGAACTGGATGTCCTCCACGGCTATAGGATCCACACCGGCGAACGGTTCATCCAACAGGATGAACTTCGGGTCGATGGCAAGGGCGCGGGCGATCTCGCAGCGTCGTCTCTCACCTCCGGACAACTGGATTCCAAGGCTCTTGCGCACCTTCGAGAGATTGAACTCATTGATCAGATCCTCAAGTCTCTCCTGTCTCTCCGCCTTGGACATATCCGACATCTCCATCACGGACATTATGTTGTCCTCCACAGACATCTTGCGGAACACGGAAGCCTCCTGCGGCAGATAGCCGACTCCTTTCTGAGCTCTTTTGTACATAGGAAGCTCGGTGATGTCCTCGTCATCAAGGAACACACGTCCTCCGTTCGGGACAATCTGTCCGGTGATCATATAGAAACTGGTGGTCTTCCCTGCTCCGTTAGGACCGAGGAAGCCAACAATCTCTCCCTGGTTAATCTCCATCGAAACGCCTTTCACGACAGTTCTGATGCCATATTTCTTGACGAGGTTCTCGCAATGAAGTTTCATCTTATCTCAAATCTAATTGTCAATCATTATCTTGTCTCAAGGCCGAAATCCTTGACCAGGTTCTGCACCTCCCCGTTCTGTCCCATCAGGACGGTGGCCTTTTCCTGATCGGTATAGGGCTGTACACCTTTGTCCTCAATCGGCAGCACACCCACTTCAAGACGGATTCTTGAAGATCCAACCTTCTTCCGCAAATTTCCTTCCAGAACCATGAGCCGGTTCTCCCGGATCCATTTTTCCTGTGCGGCGTTGCTGACCTTGAATGTCAACATCTTGTAGCCGTCCTTCGTCTCGATGCCGACCTCCGCGTTCTGAAGGGTGTTGGCGAGTCTCGGGCTTGAAGCGTTCTCGGCCGGGATTGTCTTCCAGGCCTCCAGCACCGCATCGTCATCCGGGATCACGTCAGCGACCGGTGCGGCCTCCTTGACGACTTTCTTGTTCTCTTCCTCCTCGATCATCGAATTGAGTGACAAGGACACCCCGGTCTTCACCGGCTTCCTTCTCGTCCTCGGGGCGGGATTCTCCTCAGCAATGACCTGCGAACCAACATTCTCTACAGACACATCATTTCCGGCCGCCGAGTCAGCGGTTTCGGTCACCGAGCTTGTCGAAGTGACCGCACTTTCAATAGGCCTATCCGAAGCCGCTTCGATGGTTGGTGAGTTTTGTCGAACCACAGGCTCAGCGACCGCG
>ENA-OPJV01000889-OPJV01000889.1-human-gut-metagenome-genome-assembly--contig:-NODE-889-length-10219-cov-1.502853_pt1 | contig 10219 bp, 6 predicted proteins | sample MGYA00241772_ERZ501669 | MGnify/ENA primary metagenome ERZ501669 (study PRJEB25962, sample SAMEA2042290) | human gut metagenome | biome: human gut; feature: human-associated habitat; material: faeces...
TCGTGTATACAATATCCGCATTGTATATCTCCCGCTTCTCATCATTGCTGATCTTCTCGTCCTGCCTTGCACGAACGCCCGCTGCTACAGTCAGTCCCATGAAACTGTATACCTGTCCCATCTCTTCGGCATCACGAAGCACCAGATACTCATTGGTCGTGACCAGAATCGTACTTTTACCGGTCAGGGCATTCAGGTACAAAGGCATTGTCGCTGTCAGAGTCTTGCCTTCTCCTGTGTTCATCTCTGCCAGATATCCCTGATGCAATGCAATCCCACCAAGAATCTGCACATCATAGGGGAATTTGCCAAGAATACGATAATCAGCCTCACAGATAACGGCATACGCTTCCGGCAGCAGCTCATCCAGACTGACTCCCTGCGCCAGCCTCTCCCTGAACACACGGGTCATGTCTGCCAGCTGCTCATCCGTCATGGCAGCTATCTTACTCTTATACTTCTTGATTCTATTTAGAATTCTTTGTAACTTTCTGATCTTGTTCGTCTGTTTCATCCATTATTTCCCGAATTACTACTGAGTGAAAATGAAATTGCGTCATTCCACCATGAATCAACTGTAATCTGTAACTGTACGTCTTCAGCGGACACTGAAATACAGTCACCTTATCCCTGAGCACAATACTTCCTGCCTCTGCCTCATATTTATCATAAAAGACCAGACGCATAAGCCAGTTCTCACCGGGAGGACAATCTATTGCTATCTCAATCTGGTATCTGCTCTCTCCATCTATCATAGGTAACGTGGGTTCGATTCTCTGCATCTGATAATTCGTCTTTGAGAACCACTCCTTAATGATCGTTCCCGGAGGCATCAGTATATTCTGGAATTCCACATCATCCCTGGCATGATACAGAACCCTGGAACCATATAAATAGGTATTGGCAGAATATTCATTCCAATATACTGTCCACTTCTCTCCTGTCATCTCTATCCTCCGCTATTCTACGTTTCTGTGAAAATCCTCTGCAAGAATCTTATAATACTGACTGACAAACCACTTTACAATCGCTCCCGTATCATCATTGTGTCTGCCGTGAATGCCTTTACCATACACCTGCACACCGCCAGACTGCAGATGCGAGATCAGCTGCTGATAGGCAGTCCTGTCATAATCATCCTCTATCATATAGGAAACGATGAATTTGGAAGCATGCCAGTCTGCATGGTCGAATTTATCCCAGAAACGGTGATTGAGACGGTCTATACATTCTGCATCCATCCCCTTTTGTATATAGCATAACACATCTAATGATGTAGGAAAACCACCCGGTCTGTTCAGTCTCTCATTCGCTGCCACATCCCCAATACTTGCAAGGGGTTTACCAAGAAGCATAGCATGTGGACTGATATCACATCCATAGTACAATGCTCCAAAGGTTCCCATGGAAAGACCTGATAAGACTACCTCATCAGCACCAAATCCCAATTCTTCCATGTGCTTACGCAGAATCCCTACAAGCTGTTCCTCATACTCAGGTGAACCCATATAGAAGCTTCCACCTTCCAGTCTGGATTCTGAGATCAGCAGGAAAGGGCATCCCATCCTGCGCATCATATTGTAGCCTTCAAAGCCTTCCCTTGTCTTATATCCTGAAAAATACACATTAAGCGGCGGCTTCCTGTCGCCTGGGTCAAAATAATAGAATATCTCTTCTCTGTCTGAAGTTACAACACGCTCGCCGCCCGGCAGAAAACAGCCATGTCCACGTCTCGAATAACGGTCATGCAGTCCAATGATCTGCAGCTCGCCTTTGCCACAGGCATTGATGGATACGAAGATAGGACCGTCCTTCTTCTGATTGTCTATGGTGACGATGTTCTCCAGCTCTTCCTGTGTAAATTCCCAGCTGTTCTGAACCTCAGCCAGTGCGCCTGCCCGGAACTGCGTGATCTTCATGGAGATTCTGACATCTTCACTCTTCTTGTATTCCAGCCACAGATCAATCGCCTGCCCGGAAAAGACAGGAATATTGTTTCTCCAGAATGCAGCCTGATCCAGTTTTTCTCCAAAATCTCCCGTCAAAGACACGCTGTAGTTGCCATTCCACTTAATCTCTCCCTTAAAATCCTTCGATATGCCAACCTGGCTTGGCTTAAACTTCTCTCCATAAGGTGCAGGATAATAATTTCCCGCCTCCTGCAAAAGAAATTCCTGTATCTGCTCTCTGGCAATCTTCTTTCCCATCTTGCATGCAAAAAGCTCCTTCGCCTTTTCCCCAAGCTGTACGCCCTCGACCAGGTACAACGTATAGGCTTTGGTCACATTACGAAGGTTCTCCAGCTCCTGCTCTCTGGGTTCTCTGTCCCAGAAGACAAGTTCAAAGGCATCTCCTGCCCTTCGAAGTTCAGGCTTCTCATGATATATCCTGATTCCACCGGGAATCTGATAGCTCAGTCCCCAGTCTTCCTCTCCCAATTGTAAGATACGAATATCATCCAATGCGCTCTATTACCTCTTTCCATTCTCTGATAAGTACCTCTGTACTGTTATCCTTACTCAATTCCCTAGAATAAATCAGTGATTCATTCCAGTATTTCATCCCTGACAGATAGTAAGCCAGACTCTTTCTGATATCCTTCGTATTCTGCAGGACAAATCCATTCTTGCCATGCTCCACATACTTCGTCTTCCTGCATACAATCTGTGGAATCCCCACGCTCACTGCCGCAATCTGTAGATAGATCTCTCTCTCCAGACTAAAATCCACCAGAATTCTCTGCTCACGCATACACTTGCTGACAGATATCTCATCCACGCACTGTTCTACTACAAATTTCACAGGTTCATTCTGTTCTGTATCCAGCTTATTCTCCGCATTCTGTGCTGCCTTTTTCCTTGCCCACTCTGTTGGAAGCTGCATTCTGTCCAGCACTTCCTGTACCTTTCTAAGCAGGCGGCTCTCCATATCATAATCAGCCCGTCTGGTAAAAAGATGCACTCTGGCATTCTCATTCTCTGTCAGATATCCTGCCAACTGTTCCAGCAGCTCATCCAGTACATTCTGTCCCAGTGCATCAACAGGAACCAGTATTTTCTGCACATTGAGCTGTCCGCTGATACTGTAATCCACACGGGAATCATAGGGTGAAATGTCCTTAATATTCGTTAAAAGTCTGTCTGAGACACCAAGTATCTCTTCCTTATTCTCCTCCGAGTCCACAATGACATAATCCGCGCTCTCTATCATTGGCTTCCACTTGGGCAGTTCTGACCGGTCAAGCCGGTTCTCATAGAAAGACAATATCCTTTTCCTGCCCTGCAATGCCTCATCCAGAACCTGCAGATGCTGTCCATCCATCGCAATGCAGAACATATCCTTTGGGTCTACCCGCTTCACATAGGCTTCCACTACTTCTTCTATGACATTCTGCATGGCGTCATACCTTTTGTTCAGGAAGGTATGTGTCTCTTCTTCCCCGTCAAAAGAAATCAAATACTCTGATGCCTTGGCATTGACTTCTACATGCCCATCCGAAGCATATTCGCGTAACTTCCAGACTCCGTCCTCTCTCAGATAATCCTGATACAGCATTTTTCCATCTTCATACAGCACAGTGGAAGATAAAAATCCTCTATCGTCATAAATATTACGTCTTTTTAATATATTATCTTGAAACATATCAACCTGAATCGGATTGCCGTCCTCGCCAAACTCAATCTGTGCATATTTCTCACCATGATACATGGCAAGAATTACGAAATTGCTGTAGATGAACTCAATCCCCTCCGGCCAGTTCAGATTGTGAAAGGACAGAAGTATTGCCTTCTTACGCCGTATCTCCTGAATCGCATCAAAACAGGACCAGTACGGAGCATGATACACACTCTGTCGGTGGAGAAAATGCCTGAAATTCGGTGCGAAACCAAGGAGCATGATTTTATAAGGATGCACCTTACTGCGGTGAAAAAGCTGAACCTGCTTTACCGTATCATCAAACTCCGTATGGGTTCTCCTCGCATACCAGCTCTGCTCATTTTCACACCATTTATTCTTCTGATACCATGCGGGTATAAAAAAAATCATCAAATAAACTCCTTATAAGAATCATAATCCTGAATTGCCTGTACTTCACGGTACATATTGCAGCCTACGCCGGCAAGCATCATCATGGACGAGGGCAGCATTGCCAAAGCACTATCCTGCAATACGCCTTGTATCAGTAGGAAAAGCGGTACTCCCAGACACAAACACATGACCACTGCACTGACCAGGCTTATCTCTACTACCTTGCGTCTAAGATATCTCTTCGTGTCTTTTCCTGCATGGATATTGAGCAGGCTGTCACCACTTTTGAGGAACTGTTCAGTAATATCTCCCGGATTTACAAATATATAGGAGAAAAAGACAGTCAGGACAAACAAAAGTATCAGATAGGTAACGACTCCCAATGGCTTAGTCAGTACCATCTGTTCATGCCAGTCCTGAAGCTGCTGATGCTGTGGAAATATCATCACCAGTAGAGTCAGTAATATCTGTGGTAACAGGAAAAAAGCAAAAGAAAACATGGTAGGCATAATGCCGATTGGATTCAGCTTAATCGCCAGATAATTCTTGTCAGCATAAATATTATGAATGGAAATACGCTGAACCGGGATACGCATTTCGCTGTTCTCCATCCAGATTACAACGAACCCGACCACAACTGAGATAATCAGGGGAAGTACCAGCGAAGCCGGCTCCCTTCCTATCAGCATGGAACGTATCCCATCCACCATATTTGCCAGGATAAGCGCTGTCTGTCCACCGATACCATATTTCCTGTTCCGTTCTGACAGCCACAGGATAAACACCGCACCTGCTATCATCTCTGCGCCTGCAGTCAGTCTCACCATAATCTGTAACTGTCCTGTGCTCACAAAATGCAGGTCCTGTAAGCGGATATAGGACTGTATCACTGCAAGCACCAGCATAATGCACAACGATAGCCTGTTTCTCTTACCGGGTGATATCTTCGATTTTGCATCTGCGCTTCTGCATGCTACGACCATCTGTACCAGCATAGTAGCTATCATATAGGGAGCGATTCCCAGACAAAAGATAGAACACTGATAGAGATCTCCACTGATTGTCTGCATCAGGAGGGCATGAGCATCCAGAGACTGACTGCGGTAATGCGCATAATCAATTCCATATAATGGAAGATTTCTTCCCACAAGATATATCAGTATAATTATGATTGTATACAATGTCTTATACAGTAAGACTTTCTCAGATTTCCTTTTTCCAGTCCTCAAAATGCTCTCCTTGTGTGAATAGCTACTAATAAGCCTAAAGAATGGCACGAATTGTACTTATCTAATCACAATTAGTGACCACGTATGCGGTCACTAATTGTATAGACTTATGTATTATTTTTAATCAGTTATTTCTTCTGATCGCCAGGGTTCTTAGGTTTGAAGATACCCTTGTTATTCTTCTTATCGTAGCCTGTCTTACCAGTAATTGCTGCTAACAGGGCTACAAGCCACCATAAGAAGTTATGTGAAGGATTCTCAATGCTCTCTGCCTGTGCTACTGCTTCATCTTCGATAGTCGTTGTAGCAGTATCTGCATTCTCTTGATCTTCAATAACGGCTAATGGTACTTCTTCATCTTCGATGACAACAACATCTGCATCCTTCTGTACATTACCGGAAGCTGCATCTTCTACGGATGCTGCTAACGGTGTAGTCTCATCATCGATAGTAGTTGTTGTTCTTGCTCTTCTTGCAACTGTCTGTGTCGGTGTCAGTTCACTGGTTGTATTCGGTGCAACCGGTGCTGTAGCTGCCAACGGAACATCTGCCTCACCAATTATAGTATCTGGTGCAGGTGTTGTGCTGGTTGAAGCATTTGTTGATGTGGAAGATGCACCCTCACCTGAACCAGGTGTTGTTGTTCCACCTTCACCTGTGCCACCATTACCAGAATCACCGCTTGTACTATTTGCTGCGGAAGTACTTGCACTTGCAGATTCACTCTCGCTGGTGGATGTACTGGTACTTGCTGATGTACTTGCATTCTCGCTGGCTTCCAGACTTGCATTTGTACTTTCTACTTCACTAAGTGCTGTACTTACCTCTGCTGATGCGCTTGCACTCTGGGAATCCTTTGTGCTTGCCTGTAATGATGCTTCTGCACTCGCCACTTGGCTTTCTACTATTGACAGGCTCTGCTGCTCACTTGCGGAGATACTTGTGCTTGCTGATGTGCTTTCGCTCTCACTCACGCTGGTGGATGTACTTGCGCTCTGGCTTGCTGCGGTACTTGCACTTTCGCTCATGCTTGTACTCTTGCTTGTAGATGCTACAATACTCTCACTGATAGATTCACTAACACTTGTGCTGGTGCTTGTTGAAGCACTCTCGCTTGCCTCTGCGCTGGCTCTTCTTGATTCACTGGAAGAAGCACTCTCGCTTAAGCTTATGCTGCGTGACGCACTTGCACTTTCGGAAGCGCTCTGGCTTGCAGCCTCGCTATCCTTCTGAGATGCTGCTGCACTTTCCTTATCACTTTCACTGGCTGCTATGCTATCTGATGTAGAAGCAGATGCTCTGACTTTTTCTGATTCACTTGCCACATCACTGGCGGATAAACTTTCGCTTCTTGCATCGCTCTGTGCTTTACTTGTACTTGCACTTTCTGACAGGCTCTCGCTTCTTGCACTGTTCTGCTGATTACTTTCTGTCTCGCTTAATAAGGTTGAATTGCTTGCAGAAGTACTTGCATCCTTAACGCTTGTGCTTGCGGAAATGCTTTCTGATACCACCTCGCTCGCTGATTTCAGAGAATCAATCTGGCTGCGGATTGTACTCAGGCTGTCCGATACACTTGTAAGCTCACTTCTTTTCTGTCCGTATTTGTCAAGTCCTTTGTTAAATTCAACCTCTGAGAAATAACTTGTACCTTTACCATTAAACTCATAAATAGTTCCATAAGTATACTCTAATTCATTGTTATCTCCCCATCTGATGACAGTTTTGCCTTCAGCATTAGTGGTTCTGTAACCATTGTGCCATTTACCATTTATTTTGTACTGTTCAATTCCCATATGGATAAATGTCTCGATTTCATTACCATTTGTATCCAACAGCTGTGCACTTGTAACTTCCTTCTTCGTTACATATATATGGTCGATATAATCCGGATTTTCCTTCTTTTCAGATTCCCACCATTTTTTATTCTTATCTACTTCATCCAGACGTCTGTCAGCAGAATCTGCTGTTACATAGTCAAAGTATTCTGTATGCTGCTTTCCATCACTGCCTGTGTAGTTTACTTTAACATGGTTGTTCGTATATCCGCTGGAGTCCCACTCACTATGCTGGATGTCCTTTACCCTGTCTTCCTGATAGAACTTATACTGTATCAGAAGATTTGCCAGTTCGTCCGCATACTGGTAATAGTTATTGCCATCCGTTTTGTGGTCTACATGCTGCCCTGCATCTTTAGCCGCCTGTAATGCATCCTGAACTTTCTTCTGAGCCTCTTTTATCTGATTGATCAGATTCTCCAGATATTCATCTTCAAGACCGTTTTCCTTGAATACTGTTGATGTACTGTTAAATATAGACTGTGCATCTGACTCCAGCATAGAATAGTTGGTTGACTGTGATACAATGTCTGATTCATTCAGAGTTACAGATGTACTTGCCATAGATTCTGATAAGGACTCGCTCTCCGTAGCAGATGCAGATGCTGATTCACTTGTACTTTGTGATGCGGCATCTGATACGGATGTCAGGCTGTCATCCTCAGATTTCAAAGATTCAGAAGCTGAATAAGATGCTGATTCTGTTGCTGCATCCTTCTCTGATTCCGTAGATTTATGCTCTGATACCGCACTGTTCTGTGCTTCGGTAGAAGCTACGGAGGATTTTAATGCAGACTCAGCCTGACTGTTCTTTGTCTCTTCTGATGTACTAGTTGACTGTGATGCGGTTTCAGAATCTTTCTTCACATCGCTCAATGAATTCTCATGAGATTCTGATGCAGACTTAGATGCAGACTCTGTCTCAGAATCCTTTCTTGCCTCATCAGCTTCATGTTCCGATGCAGCAGCACTCTCAGATGCGGTAGATTTTACTGTTGAATCACTTGCTGAAAGAGATTCAGAACGCACACTATTCAGAACGTCGCTCTCATTGTTACCCGTTGTCTCTGGTCCTTCTGCATTCTCTGTTCCATTTGTTGAATTGTCATCTGTATTAGTTGTATCTCCGCCAACAGACTGATTTTCGTTCCCATTATCACCTGTTTCTGTATCTGCAGTATTGCCATTGTCATTCTGTGTTGTATCTGCGCCATCATTATTATCCGGCGCCACATCATTGGTACTGTTATCATCCTTCGTAGTATCAGCAACATTACCATTATCCTCTGACACTGACTGTGCCGGTTCACTGCCCTTGCTCTCCTGAGTCCGGGTCTCGTTGGTGTCAGCAGTAGAATCAAGATGCTCCTCATGTGCTTCGGATTCCTTCTGTTCTGTCTCAACGACCTGTTCCTGTTCTTCTGTAACTGTCTGTTGCTCCTGTTCTGCGGCGAATACCACATCACCATCAGAGAATGCGCTTGCTCCTCCAAGTGCAACCCCTACGCCCGCAACACTTTTTAAGATTTTGTTTACTTTCTTCTTCTCCATGTTGTTTCTTTATGCCGTATGGCATATCCTCCTTCCATATTGTAGCTGCTAAACCCAAATACAATTTGTCTTCCCCTGTACTAGCCTTACTCAACTGTCATACGTCATTTTGTCTTCAGATTCTCGCTTCTCTCAACACTATATGCAATTCTACCAATAGTACTATAGAACTATCCAAATTATAGTATTGTTTATTAAGTATTACAATCATTCTTTTTTCATATAGTATACAAATTGTTTTGTGATTTTTGCACAAATTAATAGTTAATTTACACAAAAAAGAGATTTTGGAAACTCACTTTTATCTCTGAGTTTTCCAAAATCTCTATGTTTCGCACACTTTATGCACACTTTATGCCAACGCCTGACTGATGTCCGCGATCATATCCTCTACTGCCTGTCTGGATGCATCTGCAAAATGCTCTGCTCCGAACTTTGCATACTGTTCATTCTGGTATGCTGCAATGATTCCTCTGGAAGAATTCACGATAGCGCCAAGTCCGTCTTCATTGAAGAAATGAACCAGATCCTTGCCTTTTCCGCCCTGTGCTCCATAGCCCGGAACCAGAATATATGCCTTGGGCATAAGCTTACGCAGTACCTTGCCCATTTCAGGATAAGTAGCACCTACAACGGCACCAACATAGCTGTAGGAATCACCCATAGCCTGTTCGCCCCACTCGGCAACCTTCTCACCAACCCACTCATAGAGAGGTCTGCCGTCAATGAGACGATCCTGAAATTCGCCGCTGCTTGGATTAGAAGTCTTTACTAATACGAAGATACCCTTCTTCTCTTCCTTACATACGTCGATAAAAGGCTGTACGCCATCACTTCCAAGATAGGGATTCACTGTCACGAAATCCTCGTTAAAAGGCTGACAGATCTGACTTCCAACCTGTACTTTGCCAAGATGTGCTGTCGCATAGGCTGCGGATGTAGAACCGATATCGCCTCTCTTGATATCTCCGATAACTACCAGATCCTTGGATTTACAGTATTCTACTGTCTTGTGAAAAGCCATCAATCCGGGAATACCGAACTGTTCATACATGGCAATCTGAGGTTTTACTGCCGGGATCAGATCATAAGTCTTATCAATGATTTCCTTATTAAAAAGCCAGATGGCTTCTGCAGCACCCTCCAGGTTCTCGCCTTTTTCCTCAAAAGCAATCTTCTTGATATGTTCAGGTACGAATTTCATCATAGGGTCAAGACCTACTACAATGGGCGCACCTGTCTTGCGAATCTTCTCTACAAGTTTGTTGATCATAACTTTCTCCTCTATCTTATTTCTTCCTTATTTCTATCTATTGTGCTATCTGTGCCACATTAGTCGCGTATTTCTTTATATTGGATACATTAACGTATTTTTTCTGTGACTGTCCGGTTACAATTACAAGAGTCGGAGCCTGCATGACACCATACTGTACCGCAAGATCCATGTTCTCTTCTGCATCAACAATGGTATAATCCACATCTTTGAGGTATTCCTTTGCCAGCTTACAGTTCGGACACGTCTTGGTGGTGAACAGGAATTTTATGTTCTTTTCCTCCTCACGCTGGGATATC
>ENA-OPJV01000891-OPJV01000891.1-human-gut-metagenome-genome-assembly--contig:-NODE-891-length-10180-cov-1.472000_pt1 | contig 10180 bp, 6 predicted proteins | sample MGYA00241772_ERZ501669 | MGnify/ENA primary metagenome ERZ501669 (study PRJEB25962, sample SAMEA2042290) | human gut metagenome | biome: human gut; feature: human-associated habitat; material: faeces...
TATTACCTGAAACAGAGAATCCTTGGTAAAAGAGGACATTTGTCTAATGAATTGTCAGGTAAATTACTGAGCAGACTGCTGCACGATCATCTGCAGGCTGTGTGTCTGGGGCATCTGAGCAAGGAAAATAATCTGGAAGAGCTTGCATATGAAACAGTAAGACTGGAGATTACCATGGGTGACAATGCCTATAAGCCGGATGATTTTCCGATTTTTGTTGCAAATCGAAGCGAATTATCACAAATGGTTGAAATTTAGGGAGTTATTAGGTATGATGGAATAAGCGCTTGTTAATAAGTGCATATTTATACATATTAAGACTGTTACAGTTAAGATGGTACAAAGAAGGAGTCGCGAGTTATGAAGAAAACAATTATTACTGTTGTAGGAAAAGATACTGTAGGTATCATTGCAAGGGTTTGTACTTATCTGGCAGATGCAGAGATTAACATTCTGGACATTTCCCAGACAATCGTCAACAACTATTTCAACATGATGATGATTGCAGATATGAATAAGTCTCAGAAGTCAGTCAGCGAGGTTTCTGACGATTTGGATAAACTTGGAACAGAGATAGGGGTAATCATTAAGTGCCAGAGAGAAGAAATCTTTGACTCTATGCACAGAATCTAAGAGATACTGACCGGTTTATGCATTTTAACGTTAGGAGCAAATTGTTATTGTTAATATTTATGAAGTATTAGAGACTAATAAGATGATCGAGAAGGAGAATCTGGATGTGAGAACCATCACACTGGGTATCAGCCTTCTGGATTGTATTGATTCCAATCTCGATAAATTAAACGAGAATATCTATACGAAGATCAAGACAGTAGCCAAGGATCTGGTAGCAACCGGTGAGGCAATTGAGAAAGAATTCGGGATTCCTATTGTAAATAAAAGAATTTCTGTTACACCAATGGCATTAGTTGGCGGTGCAGCATGTAAGACATCTGAAGATTTCGTCACTCTGGCTAAGACAATGGACAGAGCAGCCAAGGAAGTCGGTGTCAATCTGATCGGCGGATATTCAGCACTGGTATCCAAGGGCATGACTAGGGCAGATGAGCTTCTGATCCGATCCATTCCTCAGGCACTTCATGAGACAGAAAGAGTCTGCAGCTCTGTTAATCTTGGCTCCACGAAGACTGGTATCAATATGGATGCAGTCAGATTAATGGGAACGATTATTAAGCAGACTGCTGAAATCAGTAAAGACAATGACAGTGCAGACTGTATGAAATTAGTTGTTTTCTGTAATGCTCCTGATGATAATCCGTTCATGGCAGGTGCTTTCCACGGCGTAACAGAAGCAGATGCTATCATCAATGTAGGTGTCAGTGGTCCCGGTGTAGTAAAGACTGCTCTGGAGAGTGTACGTGGCGAGAACTTTGAAGTATTATGTGAAACCATTAAAAAGACAGCATTTAAGGTTACAAGAGTAGGACAGCTGGTAGCACAGGAAGCATCCAACAGACTGGGTATTCCTTTTGGTATCGTAGACCTCTCACTTGCTCCGACTCCTGCAATCGGTGACAGTGTTGCAGATATCCTCTGTGAAATTGGTCTGGAGCACGCTGGTGCACCCGGAACAACAGCAGCTCTTGCTTTGTTAAATGACCAGGTTAAGAAGGGCGGCGTTATGGCATCTTCTTATGTAGGTGGACTCAGCGGTGCATTTATTCCTGTCAGTGAAGACCAGGGTATGATTGATGCCGTACAGGCAGGCGCTCTTACCATTGAGAAGCTGGAAGCAATGACCTGTGTATGTTCAGTAGGTCTGGACATGATTGCAATTCCGGGAGATACCAAGGATACTACCATTTCCGGTATCATCGCAGATGAATGTGCAATCGGTATGGTCAACCAGAAGACAACAGCAGTCCGTATCATTCCTGCAATCAGTAAGACAGTAGGAGATAAGGTTGAATTCGGTGGACTCTTCGGATATGCACCAATCATGCCGGTTAATCAGTTCTCCTGTGATGCTTTCGTCAACAGGACCGGACGCATTCCTGCCCCTATACATAGCTTTAAGAATTAATGCATTATAATAGTAAATATGACACTGTTATGGATGAGTATGCAAAAAGAATACAATAATACAATCCCTTTTTAGCAGGGATTGTATTTCAGACGAAACTCATTTATGGGCGTATGGTGATATTTCTGCCCCTGCACCCCGTAATAGAGCTGTGAGGCATAAATATCAGCCTGAAAAGAAGTAAGTGCTGCCCCATCCAGCTTCTTCAACATTTCAGGAAGTCTGGTAAAGACTGGAATAGAGCTGTTGCCTTTTATTGCTTTCAAAACATCCCGCCCTTTATCATTGAATCCAAGCAGATGCGCATAGAAAGTATAGTCATTTTCTTTTAACTGATTGGCAGTCTCCTGATCCATATCCAGAAGGATATGCATGAGACTTCTTGCAATTCTGGTGAAGGTCACGTTTCTGGTCTTACAGTCCAGGCAGAACTGCTGGAAAGAAGTATACTCTGTCAGATGCTTACGGAAGATATCGGACAGGGATTCAGTCATATCGTAGATATCGGACAGATCATGACCGGCGTGAAAGGAACTAATCAGTTTATAATATAATATAGAAGAGAAGTCATCAACATACAGATATTCCTGATTATCCATGAGACTGGAATATACCGAAGAGGGAACCTGATTGGCTAATCGTTCATAATCAGCCTGTTTATCCTGCATGAAATTCCTGATGGCGCTGGCAGAAGCGAGTTCATTATTCAGCGAGGGCGCATTGTAACCATTTCCCTGCCTTTTTAAAGTAACAGGCTGTATGGAGCTTTGACGCATCATTAATGCCTTGATATATTCGATTGCCAGGGTATTATTAGGTTCTTTGGTTAATGCAGCCTTTTCAGAAGATAATTCCTGCATCAATGCGTAGTATCTGGCAGAAGCGAAAGACTCTCCCTTTTTCTGATATTCTTTTAAATAAGTGACATAAGTGTCACTTTCTGACGACAATATGGAAGCGATTTCTTGTAATGACTGTAGATTGCCGCATTCGCTGCCAAAGTGAAGGTAGTCAATGACACCGAGCTTATCTAATAAGGATACCGCACCCTGGGCGAAATATTCTGCGCTGCCGAGGCTGTAATATACAGGAAGCTCCAGCACAACATCGGCGCCATTCTCCAATGCCATCCGGGTGCGGAGATATTTGTCAACGATAGCGGGAATGCCTCTTTGCATGAAATTACCGCTCATAATAACAAGAATGCGGTCAGCTCCCAGTTCTTCATGGATGTTCTGTAACTGATAGAGATGACCGTTATGGAATGGATTGTATTCAGCTATAACTGCAGCAAATTTCATAGAAGTTATCATACCTTTCACATTAAAATGCACCAGCCGCCAAGTGTTCTCCGGGATAATATAATGTGTGAACCGAGACACTGGCGATACGATATGACCGCACTCTTCCCAGAACTGATGCATGACTATATTATAGTGTGTCCCGGTATAAAAAACAATAACCATCATGACTAATATAATGAACCTCAAGGAAAAACAAGCGGCTGCGAAGCAGACATTTGTTTTTTGGGTTCATTAGTTCACGAATTGTGATATAATGAAGTAAAATTACTTGCTTGCAAGTGTAATTTTACGAAATGCATTGAGTGGGCTATGCTCACGATATAATGAGCGTTAGTGAGGGGGAACATGCTTGCATGCTCATCCCGAACGGCGAATGACGATCATGAACGAAGTTCATGATATAATGAGCGTTAGTGAGGGGATGATTTCTTGGAAATGCTTATAGATACATATGCGAAATTCATAGAGGAGTGGGGGAAGCAGTCACGCAGGGAGCCATACGAGAAGGCGTGCATGCAGGTACACAAAAGGCTTCAGGTAATTAATGAAGAAATGTCAAACCAGAGGGGCTGGAGCTGTATAAAGGAGATTACCTGTAGGGTGAAAACGCCGGATAGTTGTCTTAATAAAATGCTGGACAAGGGTTATGCCGCAGATGTGGAACTTGCGGCCGAGAAACTGAATGATATCGCCGGAGTGCGGGCAGTATGTTATTTTCTGGATGATATGTATCAGGTCATGGAGATGCTGAGAACAACGCCGGGATATGAGTTCATTAAGGTGAAGGATTATGTGGAAAAGCCAAAGGCAAGTGGATATCAGAGTCTGCATCTGATTATGAAAGTAACGGCAGGAGAGCAGATGGTCAAGGTGGAGACACAGATAAGGACGCAGGCAATGGATTTCTGGTCAGATATTGAACATCATTTTGTATACAAGACCAATAATCTCAATATAGAAGAATGTGAAGAGGAATTCCTAAAATGCTCCAAGTCGATCCGCAAGATTGATAAACAAATGTTAAAAATCCGCAGAAAGATTGAAAATACTCAGTAAAGGAGACTCTTTCTTTGACACGTACATAAGGACATGATACACTGGGGAAGGAACAGAAACAGAAAGGCGGTTTATGAGTTATGAACACAGAGTGGTCATTAGAAGTATATTATAAAGGATATGAAGATCCGGCATTTGCGGAAGATTTTGAGCTTTTGCAGAAGAATGCACAGGCGCTGGAGACTGCATTGGGGCAGGCAAGAGAGCAGGATGATGTGCAGGGGCTTGTAACTGTACTGGAAGCAAAGGAAGCGTATGCCAAGGTGCTTTTCAAACTCAACGAGTACCTGGGACTTCGCAATTCAGTAGACACAACGGATGGTAAAACCCTGGATTATATCGGCAGACTGGATAAGATCAATGCATCTACAGCCAAGGCACAGTCAGCCATGGACAAGTATATAGCAGGAGTAGCAGACCTTGAGGCATGTATCGCAGCGCATCCGCTCCTGACAGAGTATGCCTTTTTACTGAGAAATACGAAGAAAAATGCCGTACATCTTTTCTCAGATGAGATGGAAGCCATGATTTCCAGGATGAATCTGTCTGGCGGCAATGCATGGAGCAGACTGTTTGACTATCTGACATCTACTTTAAAGGTAGATTATGACGGAGAGCAGATTACTTTGCCTGCAGTCAGAAATCTTGCAAATGATCCGGATGGAGCAGTTCGTAAGAAAGCCTATGAGGCAGAGCTTGCTTCTTATGCAAAGATTGAAGGTTCCATTGCGTATGCGCTTAATAATATCAAGAGTCAGGTGCGTATGCTGGCGCAGGAGAGAGGTTATGGTTCAGCGTTGACAATGACGTTAGACCAGTCTGACATGAAGCGTGAGACCCTGGATGCCATGTTTGGGGCTATGCAGGAATACTTGCCGGCATTCCACAAATATATGAGAGCCAAGGCAGAATATCTGGGATATCATAACGGTCTGCCATGGTTTGAGATGCTGGCGCCTCTTGGCAGGAATGATAAGAAATATACGTTGGAAGAGACGAAGCAGTGCCTGTTAGACAGCTTTGGACAGTTCTCCAAGGATATGGCAGATATGATGGAGCGTGCATTTGATGAGGAATGGATTGACTTTTATCCAAGAGAAGGTAAAGTTGGCGGAGCTTTCTGCTGTGAGGTTTCCCACGCAGGACAGAGCAGAATCCTGACAAACTTCAATGGTTCCTTCGATGCAGTAGACACGCTGGCTCATGAGCTGGGACACGCATACCATGGCACACAGACATGTGATCACAGAATTTTAAATCGTGATTATCCGATGCAGGTAGCAGAGACGGCTTCTACTTTTAATGAGACACACATTACCTGCCTTGCAATTGCAAAAGCCACAGGAGAAGAGAAGCTGGCATTGCTGGATAATATCCTGATGAATACAACTCAGGTAATCTGCGATATTTATTCCAGATTCCTGTTTGAAGACAGTGTATTCAATGCATGTGAAGACAGATTCCTGATGCCGGAGGACTTGAAGGCTATGATGCTGGATGCCCAGAAAAAGGCATATGGAGATGGACTTGATCCTGAATATATGCACCCATATATGTGGGCATGCAAAGGACATTATTATTCAGAAGCATTGAGTTACTATAATTTCCCTTATGCATTTGGTGCCATGTTAGCCATGGGACTGTATTCCATGTATTTGAAGGAAGGAGAGGCGTTCCTGCCTAAATATAATAAGTTCCTTCATGCTACGACTGTAATGAGTGTGGAAGATACCGCAGCAGTAGTAGGAATAGATCTGACCAGTAAGGATTTCTGGAGAGAAAGTCTGAAGTCTTTTGCTGATATGATTGATGAATTTGTAGAACTTGCGTAACGGGATTGTTACAAGAATATAAGTACTGCGCAACTTTAAAATACAGTTGCGCAGTATTTTTGTATAACTTGTATGAAAAAATGATTAAAATTACGTTTATCTGTCCATTGTTAATAAAAATACACGATAGTATACTAAGAACATGAACAACCGATTGCACAATCAGGAGGAAAGGTTAAGGGTTAGTATATGAGAAGAAGAGACAGAAAACGTATCATCGCTTTGTCAATGGCAGCGGCATTGATGATGTCGCAGTTCGCAACGACTGGTGGCACTCATGTATATGCACAGGAGGAGTCGGCGCAGAGTCAGGATGAGTATGGGACTGAAGCTGGGATTGAAGAAGCAGCAGAGGCAGAAGAAGGGGATGCCAAAGCAGTAGATTCTGTAGAGGAAGACAAAGAGCAGGAGAATTCCAAGGCTGAAGATGAAAGTTCGTCAGATTCCATGAAAGAAAATTCCACGACAGAGAAAACATCTGTGATAGAAGATACTTCATCAGAGACAAAGAAAACAACACAGGAAGAAGAGCCTACAGAATCAGAAACATCGACTACAGAAGAAGACATTTCTACCGAAGAAACTACAGAAGAAGAAACCACAGAAGAAGAAACTACCGAAGATGAGACCACGGAGGAACTGACAGAAGTTGAAGAAATACGTGTTACAAGAGCAGTTTTCATTGATGACAGCATAGAGTATCATGTTCATGAGCTGGATAATGGTGATTTTGAAGATGGAAATGCAGATAATTGGACGATTTCTTTTGCATCATGGGAGAATGGATCATCCTGGGAAGTAAAAACTGATAAATGGATGACAAATAACAATTCACAGGTTCTGCATTTGTATAATGGAAACAGTGATACCAATGCGGTAAGTCTGACTTATGAAGTCGCAGATCTGGCAGAAGGAACATATTATGTCAGCATAGATGCAGATGGAGAAGCAAAGGACTGTGGACTGTCATTATCAGCATCAGACGCAGATGGAAATGTGCTTGGCAGTTCCGATTCTATTGAAACGCAAGGCTGGGATGCATGGAACAGTTATACAACAGGGAGCTTCACCTTTGACGGTGGCAATCTGACCATTACGTTATCAGGTGATCTTCCGGCAGGCTATTGGGGAGATGTGGATAACCTTGTATTGTATACAGATGCAGATGACGAAAACGAGGAAGATGACCCTGTAGAAGCAGATATCTATGTAGAGAAAATAGATAATCTGAATGCAGATTTCATAAAAGGTGTAGATGTATCTTCTTTATTAGCAAATGAGAAGAGTGGTGTCGTATATTATGATACAGAAGGCAACAAAGCAGATATCTTTGAAGTAATGGCAGATGCCGGTGTGAATTATGTCAGACTCAGGGTATGGAATGATCCCTATGATTCTGATGGAAATGGATACGGCGGCGGTAATAATGATGTAGCAAGTGCCATTACAATGGGAAAACGAGCTACAGAAGCCGGAATGAAAGTTCTGATTGATTTCCATTATTCTGATTTCTGGGCAGATCCGGGTAAGCAGAAAGCACCTAAGGCATGGAGTGGCTGCAGCATTTCAGAAAAAGAAGCTGCCCTGTATGAATACACCAAAGAAAGTCTGGATGAAATCATCAAAGCAGGTGTTGATGTAGGTATGGTTCAGATTGGTAATGAGACGAATAACGGTATCTGCGGTGAGACTTCATGGGAGAATAAATGTAAGTTATTCAATGCAGGCAGTAAGGCTGTCAGAGAGATTGATGAGGATATCCTGGTAGCAGTGCATTTTACCAATCCGGAGAGAAGTGGCAACTATGCGAATATTGCCAAGCAGTTGAATAACTATGAAGTAGACTATGATGTATTTGCTTCCTCTTATTATATGTTCTGGCATGGAACTACCTCCAATCTGACCAGTGTATTGAAGAATATTGCAGATACATATCACAAGAAAGTCATGGTAGCAGAAACATCCTATGCATATACAATGGAGGATGGTGACGGACATGGCAATACAATTGCCAAGGACAGTGATCTGGTAAGTGGATATGCAGCTTCCGTACAGGGACAGGCTAATGTCGTACGTGATGTTATGGCAGCAGTTGCAGATGTAGGAAGTGCAGGTATTGGCGCATTTTACTGGGAGCCGGCATGGATTCCTGTACAGGTATATGATGCAGATGCAGAGAATGCTTCTGAGATTTTAAAAGAGAACAAAGCAATCTGGGAGAAATATGGTTCTGGATGGGCAAGCAGTTATGCAGGCGAATATGATGCAAATGATGCCGGTAAGTGGTATGGCGGCAGTGCGTGGGATAATCAGGCAATGTTTGATTTTACAGGACATCCTCTTGCTTCCCTGAACGTATTCAAATATGTAGGAACAGGTGCAAAAGCAGCTTTGGCTGTAGATAGTGTAGACAATACAGAATTGACAGTAAATCTGGGAGAAAAGATAGAACTTCCTCAAAAGACAACAGTACATTTTAATGACAATACAACCAGTGAAAGAACTGTTACCTGGAACCAGGAACAGATAAAGGCATTGGCAGAGGCTGGAAGCGGCACTTATAAAGTGAATGGTACTGTAGAAGTATTGGAGCAGACCTACAATGTAACCTGTAAAGTTGTAATCAAAGCCAAGAATTATGTAAACAACTACAGCTTTGAAGACAGCGACAGAAGTATGTGGGAAATAGAAGATACCAATTCAGCTGCTGATTATCAGAAAAATGCAAGCGATGCCCTGACAGGTGATTATGCATTGCATTTCTGGAGCGCAAAAGACATTGAATTCACAGTATCGCAGACAATCAGCGGATTAGAAGCAGGCGAATATGCATTCAGTGCCAATATTCAGGGCGGAGATGCTTCTACACAGGATATGTATATCTTTGTGACCATTGGAAACAAGACTTATAAGCAGTCCATGTCTGTATCAGGATGGTGTGAATGGGATACACCAGAGATTACAGGAATTACAGTAAAAGACGGACAGGATGTAACAGTTGGTGCTTATGTATCTGCCTGCGCAAAAGCCTGGGGAACACTGGATGATTTTGTCCTGAGCAGAACCGGCGATATCGAAGAGCCTGAAACTGAGGAGACAGAATCCACAGAAGAACCTGAAACTAAGGAGACAGAATCCACAGAAGAACCTGAAACTAAGGAGACAGAGTCTACAGAAGAACCTGAGACTGAGGAAACAGAAACCTCCAAGGAACAGGAGAGCAGTACTACAACTTCAGGAAACACTATACAGATTCTGCCGCAGAACGTTCCTCTTGCAGAGCAGGTAACTGAGAATGGCATAGCTTATGCAGATGTACTTATGCAGGCTGAAAGTGCAAGGCTGAGACTGGAAGTATTGCAGAAGTATCGTGGAAGAAATATTTATCTGATGGCACATCTTGGAAACGGAGTCGGATATAGTATTTCCATGGCAGACACAGATATATCAGAAGAACTGGATCTCAGCTCCGAGATGAGTGAAGTGAACAACTTTGCAGAGGGCTTTACTACTTATCAGCTGACAGCACTTCATAGCGTGAAGCTGCCTTATGCGATTGGTATTCATATGAATCTTGGTACAGAGTATACAGGCTGTGCAGCCTATATCTTTACAAAAGACTCAACAACAGGAACATACACATTAAACAGTACAACAATTGTCAATGAAATCGGTAATGTCATGTTGTACAATAATCAGATTACAGATGTAATGGTACTGATTCAAAGATAAAGGAAATACAAAACAAGAACCCCATGGCGATTGCCACGGGGTTCTTGTTTATGATATCAATTGAGGATGATATCTGTTCTATAGACCAGCGTCAGAAACTGGTAATTACTATAATTAGTTAGCAGCTGCAGCTGTTGTAGCTTCCTCTGTAGTAGCTTCTTCTGTAGTAGTAGCTTCTTCTGTTGTAGCTTCCTCAGTAGTAGTAGCTTTTT
>ENA-OPJV01000892-OPJV01000892.1-human-gut-metagenome-genome-assembly--contig:-NODE-892-length-10176-cov-1.387412_pt1 | contig 10176 bp, 8 predicted proteins | sample MGYA00241772_ERZ501669 | MGnify/ENA primary metagenome ERZ501669 (study PRJEB25962, sample SAMEA2042290) | human gut metagenome | biome: human gut; feature: human-associated habitat; material: faeces...
TAGTATCCCATTTTATAAGAAGAATGTGGAGAAAAGCAGATGGATAAGATTATTGAAAAGTGGGATGAAATTTTAAATACTGTGAAACAGGAGTACGAAATCAGTGATGTCTCTTTCGATACCTGGATTCGTCCCTTAGAAGTCTTTGCCATTGAGGGAAATACTCTCTATATCCTGGTTCCTTCCGAACAGATGGCTTTAAGCTATATTTCCAAGAAGTACCTTGCACCACTTCGCGTTGCGATCGTGGAAATTACAGAAATTGAATATGAAATCAAATTCATCCTTCCGGAAGAAGCCAGGACGCTGAAATTAAACAAAAACCAAAAAAAACCAACCCCTGCCGTAACCGCAGATGAATCTAATCTTAATCCAAATTATACATTTGATACATTTGTCGTTGGTAATAATAACCGTTTTGCACATTCGGCTTCCCTTGCAGTCGCAGAATCTCCGGGAGAAGCATATAATCCGCTTTACATTTACGGCGGTCCGGGACTGGGAAAAACCCACCTTATGCACTCCATCGGGCACTTTATTTTAAACCAGAACCCGGATGCAAAGGTTATCTACGTTACATCCGAAGAATTTACGAATGAAGTAATTGAATCCATTCGAAACGGTAATGCTTCATCCATGACAAAATTTCGTGACAAATACCGGAAAGTGGATGTCCTTATGATTGACGATATCCAGTTTATCATCGGAAAAGAAAGTACACAGGAAGAGTTTTTCCACACATTCAACGCACTCCAGACACAGGGAAAACAGATTATACTGACATCCGATAAACCACCAAAAGAAATGGAAACCCTTGAAGAGCGTATCCGTTCCCGTTTTGAGTGGGGACTGATGGCAGATATCGGAGTGCCGGATTATGAAACACGTATGGCTATTCTCCGGAAAAAAGCCGAATCGGATAACTTTGACATTGATGATGAAGTATTAAGCTACATTGCAAACAACATTAAATCAAACGTGCGTGAACTTGAAGGAGCATTAAATAAACTTCTTGCTTATAACAATCTTGTCCACATTCCAATTACAATGGATATTGCAGAAAAGGAACTTTCCAACATTATCACGCCGGACAAGCCACGGGAAATCACACCACAGCTCATTATTGAAGTTGTTTCCGAACATTATCACATCTCTGTAGATCAGATGATTTCAAAGACAAGAAGCAGTGATGTTGCAAAACCACGCCAGATTGCAATGTATTTATGTAAAAATATGACCGAAAGTCCACTGGATACCATAGGTTCTTTACTCGGCGGACGCGATCATTCCACAATTATCCACGGTATCAAGAAAGTTACCGAAGAATACGAAAAAAACGAAACTACAAGAAATATGATTGAAACCATCAAAAAGAAAATAAATCCAAACTAAATGAGTTTCTTCCTATTATAATGTAGTTTTATTTGCTTTTTTTAATTTCAACTTATTCACGTTTATCCACAGTGGATGGATTGTGCATGGGGTTCTTAACGTAAATCTCTTAAAATTTGTTCCACAGACGGACCTTAAGAATCCTCACACTTTTCACATGCTTTCAAGCCGGTTATCAAACGCCGGAAACCGCTTAACATCTAACATGAAGAGGCTTATTCACATATTAACAGCCCCTATTAAGACTAAGACGAATGTCTTAATATATTTTTATTTATACCAGGAGGGAGTTTTTCATGAAACTGATCTGTTCTAAATTAAATTTATTGCGCGGAGTAAATATCGTATCCAAAGCTGTTCCTACCCGTACAACTATGGCAATACTCGAATGTATTCTTATCGATGCTTCTACGAATGAAATTAAATTAATGGCAAACGATATGGAACTTGGAATCGAAACCCGTGTAGAAGGAGAAATTGCTGAACGTGGAGTTATTGCACTGGATGCAAAAATCTTTTCTGAAATTGTACGCAAACTTCCAGACAGTGATGTTATGATTGAAACAGATGCCTCTTTTAAGACAGTTATCTCCTGTGAAAAAGCAAAATTCAATATTGTTGGAAAATCCGGAGATGATTTTTCATATCTTCCATACATTGAAAAAAATGATGCAATCGTGATTTCCCAGTTCACACTGAAGGAAGTGATCAGACAAACAATCTTTTCCATTGCTGATAACGACAATAACAAACTTATGACAGGTGAACTGTTTGAAATTAATGAGAATGAACTGAAAGTTGTTTCTCTTGATGGTCATCGTATTTCCATTCGAAATATTGAGTTAAAAGAAAACTACAGTCCGTTAAAGGTTGTCGTTCCTGGAAAAACATTACAGGAAATCAGCAAGATTGTTCCAGGTGGAGTTGATGATGATGTACTCATCTACCTGACGGACAACCATATCGTTTTTGAATTTGACACTACTACGGTTGTATCCCGTCTGATCGAAGGAGAATATTTCCGCATTGATCAGATGCTCTCATCTGCTTATGAAACGAAAGTTATAGTCAATAAAAAAGAATTACTTGATTGTATTGATCGTGCTACTCTTCTTGTCAAAGAAGGTGACAAAAAGCCGATCATTATGAATATCACAGATGGAAGTATGGAGTTAAAAATCAATTCTTTCATCGGTTCCATGAATGAAGATATCGATATCGAGAAAGAAGGAAAAGACATCCTGATTGGATTTAATCCAAAATTCTTCATTGATGCATTGCGTGTTATCGATGAAGAAAATGTAAGTCTTTATATGGTAAACCCAAAAGCTCCATGTTTTATCAAAGATGATGAAGGAAAATTCATTTATCTTATTCTTCCTGTTAACTTTAATAATGCTGCAAATTAGGAGATTACATGATTACAGTAAATATCCGTGAAGAAGACGAATTTATCAAACTTGGACAGGCGTTGAAAAAAGCCGGAGTTGTTGGTTCCGGTGTGGATGCCAAAATGGTTATTTTAGATGGGCAGGTTTCGGTAAACGGTCAGACAGAACTTCAACGAGGAAAAAAATTACATAATGGGGATGTTGTTACCTTTCAGGGTGAAACAATTCAGATAGTTCAATGATCATAAAATCAATCGAGCTGCGAAATTTTCGAAATTATGAAAATCTGGATATTCACCTGGATGAAGGAACCAATATTCTTTACGGAGACAATGCACAGGGGAAAACCAATATTCTCGAAGCTGCTTATCTGAGTGGTACAACAAAATCCCACAAAGGAAGCCGTGATAAAGAGATGATTCGGTTTGGTGAGAAAGAATCACATATCCGTACTGTCGTACAGAAAAAAGAAAAAGAGTACCAGATTGATATGCATCTTAGAAAAAGTGGATCAAAAGGCGTGGCTGTGAATAAGATTCCGATCAAAAAGGCAAGTGAGTTGTTTGGAATACTCAATATCGTTTTCTTTTCGCCCGAAGATTTAAATATTATAAAAAACGGACCTGCGGAGAGAAGAAGATTTATTGATTTAGAACTCTGTCAGTTGGATAAACTATATTTGTCAGATTTATCCAGTTTCAACAAAGTGTTGAATCAGAGAAACAAATTGTTGAAAGATATTTCTTTTCGCCCGGACCTTGTGGATACTCTTCCGGTGTGGGATATGCAGTTACTGGAGTATGGAACAAGAATCATCCGGAAACGAAAAGAATTTGTGGAGGAACTGAATGAAATTATTTCGGAAATCCATTCTAAAATTTCCGGTGGCAGGGAACATCTGGTATTAAAGTATGAGCCAAATATTACCGCTGATCTTTTTGCGGATGAATTGCTGCGGGCACAGAACCGGGATCTGAAACTCTGCCAGACAACGACAGGACCACACAGGGATGACATGCTGTTTTCCGTTGATGATGTGGATATCCGTAAGTTTGGGTCTCAGGGACAGCAGCGTACTTCTGCACTCTCTTTGAAATTATCGGAGATTGATCTGGTCAGGAGATCCATTCATGATACTCCGGTATTGCTGCTGGACGACGTGTTATCGGAACTTGACAGTAACCGACAGAATTACCTGCTGAACAGTATTGCTAAAATACAGACTGTCATTACATGTACAGGGTTGGAGGAATTTGTAAAGAACCGTTTTTGTATCAACAAAATTTTCCAGGTGATAAACGGAAATGTTTATGAAAAGGAATCGGTTGAAGAGATATAAAGGAAAGGTTCATCCGTTGGATGAGGAGGAAATTGATGAGCGAATTAACAAATAATAATCAGGAATATGGCGCAGATCAGATTCAGATTCTTGAAGGACTCGAAGCGGTCAGAAAGAGACCTGGAATGTACATCGGAAGTACATCTGCACGCGGACTGCATCATCTGGTCTATGAGATTGTTGATAATGCGGTAGATGAAGCACTTGCCGGTTATTGTAAAAACATTGAGGTGACCATAGAAAAAGATAATTCCATAACCGTTGAAGATGATGGACGTGGAATTCCTGTCGGAATGAATCACAAAGCCGGTGTGTCTGCACTGGAAGTTGTGTTTACTGTTCTGCATGCGGGCGGAAAGTTTGGCGGCGGAGGATACAAAGTATCCGGAGGACTGCATGGAGTAGGTGCTTCTGTTGTTAATGCCCTCTCCGCCTGGTTAACGGTTGAAGTATATCATGACGGAAAAGTGTATATGCAAAGTTACAAGAGAGGAAAAGCGGATGGACCGGTAGCGGCAGTCCGGGACTGTGATCCACAACTTCACGGTACAAAGGTTCATTTTCTGCCGGATGCGGAAATCTTTGAAGAAACCGTATATGATTACAACACGCTCAAACAGCGTTTAAGAGAAACTGCTTTTCTGACAAAAGGATTATGCATTACATTAAAAGACACGAGGGAAGATAGTCTGCATAATCATAAATTCCATTATGCCGGTGGAATCAAGGAATTTGTGGAATATTTAAACCGCGGAAAAGAACCGTTATATCCGGAAGTTATTTACTGTGAGGGAAATCGTGACGGAGTTTACGTGGAAGTTGCAATGCAGCATAATGATTCTTTTAACGATTCCACGTTTAGTTTTGTTAACAACATCATTACGCCGGAAGGTGGAACACATCTTGCCGGTTTTCGAAATGCGTTGACAAAGACGTTTAATTCGTATGCGCGGGAAGCAAAAATTTTAAAAGACAGCGATGCGGCACTTACCGGAGATGATATCCGTGAAGGATTGACAGCAATTATCAGTATCAAAATTGAAGAGCCACAGTTTGAAGGACAGACCAAACAGAAACTCGGAAACAGTGAGGCACGTGGTGCTGTAGATTCTGTGGTTACGGAACAGCTGACGTATTTTCTGGAGCAGAATCCGGATGTGGCCAAAAATATCTGTGAAAAATCGCTGCTGGCCCAGCGTGCCAGAGAGGCAGCCCGGAAAGCACGTGATCTGACAAGAAGAAAGACAGCACTTGAGGGTACTGCCCTTCCGGGAAAACTTGCGGATTGTTCCGACAAAAATCCAAAAAATTGTGAAATCTTTATCGTTGAGGGAGATTCCGCCGGTGGTTCTGCAAAAACTGCAAGAAGCCGTGCAACACAGGCAATTCTCCCGCTTCGCGGAAAAATTTTAAATGTGGAGAAGGCAAGACTCGACCGTATTTATGATAATGCCGAGATCAAGGCAATGATCACGGCGTTCGGTACCGGAATTCATGAAGATTTTGATATATCCAAGCTGCGTTATAACAAAATTATTATTATGACAGATGCCGATGTGGACGGTGCACATATTGCAACACTCATGCTGACATTTTTGTATCGTTTTATGCCGGAGCTTATTAAGCAGGGACATGTTTATCTTGCTACCCCGCCGCTTTACAAAATTGAGAAAAACAAAAATGTCTGGTATGCATACAGTGATGAAGAATTAAACAATATTCTTGTGGAAATCGGGCGCGATCAGAATAATAAGATCCAGCGTTACAAAGGACTTGGTGAGATGGATGCGGAACAGTTATGGGAAACTACCATGGATCCGGAGCACCGGATTTTAAAACAGGTTATGATGGATGACGAAAGTTCATCGGAAATTGACGTAACATTCACGACTCTGATGGGTGATAAAGTAGAGCCGAGACGGGAATTTATAGAAGAAAATGCCAAGTATGTACAGAATCTTGATATTTAGGGAGGAGCAGATCAGTGGACGATAAAATATTTGACCAAATTCAACAGGTTGACCTGAAGAAAACGATGGAAACCTCCTACATCGACTACGCGATGAGCGTTATCGCAAGCCGTGCGCTTCCGGATGTCAGGGATGGATTAAAGCAGGTACAGCGGCGTGTCCTGTATTCCATGATCGAACTGAGTAATACACCGGACAAGCCACATCGTAAATGTGCGCGTATTGTCGGGGATACGATGGGTAAATACCATCCGCACGGGGACAGCTCCATTTACGGGGCACTTGTCAACATGGCACAGCCGTGGTCGACCAGATATCCACTTGTCGACGGACATGGTAACTTTGGTTCTGTGGATGGAGACGGTGCCGCCTCCATGCGATACACAGAGGCAAGGCTTTCAAAAATTTCCATGCAGATGATTCGGGACATCAACAAAGATACTGTTGACTTTACCCCGAACTTTGATGAAACAGAAAAAGAACCTACCGTACTTCCGGCGCGCTACCCGAACCTTCTGGTAAACGGAACGACAGGTATTGCGGTCGGTATGGCAACAAATATTCCTCCTCACAATCTGCGGGATGTCATTCATGCCGTTGTGAAATTAATTGACAACGATATTGAGGAGAAAGAGACCGACATTGATGAATTAATCAACATCATCAAGGGACCAGATTTTCCAACCGGAGGTGTGATCCTGGGTACTGCCGGTATCAATGAGGCATATCGGACCGGCCGTGGTAAAATCCGTGTACGTGCTGTGACAGATATTGAACCGATGGATAACGGAAAAAACCGTATTGTTGTCACCGAACTTCCGTATCTGGTCAACAAAGCCAGACTGATTGAAAAAATTGCAGAACTGCACAAAGATAAAAGAATTGATGGAATTACAGATCTTCGGGACGAGTCTGACCGCGAAGGCATGCGCATTGTTATTGAGCTTCGAAGAGATGTAAATCCAAGTGTTGTTTTGAATTTATTATATAAACACACACAGATGCAGGATACATTTGGCGTTATCAACCTTGCGCTTGTGGATAACCAGCCAAAAATTCTGAATTTATATGAATTACTTAACTATTATCTCATTCACCAGAAAGAGGTTATCACAAGACGTACCAGATTTGACCTGAACAAGGCGGAAGAACGTGCGCATATTTTACAGGGATTGATCATTGCATTAGACAACATTGATGAAGTGATTTCCATTATTCGCGGAAGCCGTACAACTGCAGACGCAAAGAATTCCCTGATGGAGCGGTTTGGATTATCCGATGCACAGGCACAGGCAATTGTTGACATGCGTCTGAAGACCCTGACCGGTTTGGAACGTGAGAAACTCGAAAACGAGTATAAAGATCTCATGGCACAGATCACGGAACTTAAGGCAATTCTTGCAGATGAGAAAAAACTTCTTGCAGTTATCCGCACAGAAATTCTGGAAATTGCAGATAAATATGGCGATGACAGAAGAACCCAGATCGGATACGATGAGTTTGATATTTCCATGGAAGATCTGATTCCGGAAACCAATACGGTCATTACCATGACAAAAGTTGGCTATATCAAGCGCATGGGAACCGATAATTTCAAAAGCCAGCACCGTGGAGGCAAGGGAATTAAGGGAATGGAGACCATTCAGGATGATTATATCGTGGAAATGCTTATGACAACCTCCCACCATTACCTGATGTTCTTTACCAATATGGGACGTGTGTACCGGATTAAGGCATATGAAATTCCGGAAGCCAGTCGTACTTCCCGTGGAACTGCAATTATCAATATCATTCCGTTACAGCCGGATGAAAAGATTACCGCAATGATTCCAATCAAGGATTATGAGAAGGATAAATATCTGTTTATGGCAACCAAAAACGGAATAGTGAAAAAAACTTCCGTGCTGGACTATGAAAACATCCGGAAAACAGGATTGGCAGCGATCAGTCTGCGTGATGATGATGAATTGATCGAAGTAAAAATTACCGGGGATGATGAAGAAATTCTGTTATTTACCCGGTATGGACAGTGTATCCGGTTTAAAGAAGCCGATGTCCGTGCAACCGGTCGTACGACAATGGGCGTGATTGGAATGAACCTTACTGCCGGAGATGAAGTAATTGCCATGCAGATGGCTTCCCAGGGAGAGTCCGTCATGATCGTATCGGAGAACGGTCTTGGAAAATGTACACGGATCAATGAGTTTACAACACAGAACCGTGGTGGAAAAGGTGTAAAATGCTATAAAATCACAGAAAAATCTGGAAATCTGATCGGAGTGAAGTCTGTCGTAAAAGATGATGAACTGATGTTGATTACAACAGAAGGAATCATCATTCGAATTCGCGTAAATGATACGGCATTACTGGGACGTGTAACCTCTGGTGTAAAACTGATTGATCTCAAAAGTGGTGTGACGGTTGCAAGCATTGCAAGAGTCGTAGAAGATAAATCACTGATGCCACCGGAAGAGGAAGCAACAGAAGAAAATGAGACGGAAGGTGATCCATCATGATTCGGACCATACAGACAGAAGAAATCACAAGAAATATAAAAGAAATGTGCATTGAAGCGAATCATTTTCTTGCGGAAGATATGGAACATGCCATGAAAAAGGCGGCAGAAGAAGAAAAATCCGAACTTGGAAAAAAAATTCTTCTGCAGCTGCAGGAAAATCTTAAAATTGCGGGAGAAGAAATGATTCCTATCTGTCAGGATACCGGAATGGCTGTATTTTTTGTAGAAATCGGTCAGGACGTGCATTTTGAAGGGCAATGGCTGGAAGATGCAATCAATGAAGGTGTGCGCCAAGGTTATACGGAAGGGTATCTCCGTAAATCCGTTGTAGCTGACCCGATTCTTCGTGAAAACACGAAAGATAATACACCGGCAATTATCCACTATTCGATTGTTCCCGGAGATAAGGTGACGATTACATTTGCTCCGAAGGGATTTGGAAGTGAAAATATGAGCCGTATTTTCATGTTAAAACCTGCGGAAGGACTTGAAGGAGTAAAAAATGCGATTCTTACTGCCGTAAAAGATGCAGGACCAAATGCGTGTCCTCCAATGGTCGTTGGTGTCGGAGTTGGCGGAACATTTGAAAAATGTGCAGTTCTGGCCAAAAAAGCACTGACAAGACCGGTAAATGAACATTCCGGGATTCCTTATGTTGCAGATCTGGAAAAAGAAATGCTGGAAAAAATCAATAAGCTTGGCATTGGACCGGGAGGATTAGGTGGAACCACTACCGCCCTTGCTGTTAATATAAATACTTATCCGACACATATTGCAGGGCTTCCTGTGGCGGTTAATATCTGTTGCCATGTAAATCGTCATGCAGTCAGAACGATATAAGGAGGAACAGGTATGGATCAGCATATTACAACACCCATCACAGAAGAAGTGACAAAAAAACTTCATTCCGGGGATTATGTATACATCACAGGGACAATCTATGTAGCAAGGGATGCCGCACATAAGAGGATGATAGAAGCATTGGATCGGGGAGAGCAATTACCGATTGATATCAAAGATGCAACAATATATTATATGGGGCCTTCTCCTGCCCGTGAAGGACGTCCGATTGGATCTGCGGGACCAACTACAGCCACTCGTATGGATAAGTATGCCCCTACCCTGCTTGATCTTGGTGAAAAAGCAATGATTGGCAAGGGAAAGAGATCAAAAGAGGTTATAGACGCTATTATCCGCAATCATGCAGTCTATTTTGCAGCAGTAGGTGGAGCAGGTGCTCTGCTCTCAAAGTGTATCAGAAAATCCGAGATTGTATGTTATGAAGATCTTGGTGCAGAAGCAATCCGAAAGTTATATGTAGAGAATTTTCCGGCCATTGTAGTAATCGATCAGGATGGAAATAATCTATATGAGACGTCAATTAAGAAATTTGCATCAGAAATATAATAAAAATTAAAAAAGAGGTTGACAAAAAGGACTGTTTTTAGTAGAATAAACAATGCGTCACGTAAGGACGTAATTTTATATAGAAAATATCTGGAGAAGTACTCAAGTGGCCGAAGAGGTGCCCCTGCTAAGGGTATAGGTCGGGTTGACCGGCGAGAG
>ENA-OPJV01000893-OPJV01000893.1-human-gut-metagenome-genome-assembly--contig:-NODE-893-length-10174-cov-2.224627_pt1 | contig 10174 bp, 13 predicted proteins | sample MGYA00241772_ERZ501669 | MGnify/ENA primary metagenome ERZ501669 (study PRJEB25962, sample SAMEA2042290) | human gut metagenome | biome: human gut; feature: human-associated habitat; material: faeces...
CAAAACAAGGCAAATCAAAATTCCCCTTGTCAGCTCGCAACACACCGCCGCCAGTCGTGGCTAGTGAGTAGCCGCAAAAAAATCGCTCTCTTGGCGTTCAGTAGCCCGCATTGCAAGGGAATACGGAAATTTGTCAATTGGACAGGCCACCTTTTTAAAAGGTTATATGTAGCCCATCCGTGGGCTGATTGGCACCCGCATTGCGTTCAAAGCCGTCACAGTACCTGCGGCCTCTCGGCACGCTTTCTCGGCCATTTTCTCGAAGTTCGCTCGAAGTTCGCCACACGAAAAAGCCGATGCCAGCAACCGGGGGTTTCGCCCCAGCGCCAACATCGGCATAAGCGCCACTCATTGCGTTTTTTTTATAGCCGTTCAAATCTGTCAAATCCGCCGGTCAGTTCGGCGTGCCTAATGTGCCGAGCCACGCGTACATTTCGGCCATTCCTTCCGGCGCTTTCTCGCGGGTCTCGATTACGTCTGTCGGTTTTTCTCCAATCGTATCCCGAACAAAATCACGCGCCCGGGCATCCCCGGCAATAGCCTGCTGAATCGCCTTGGCCACTATAGCCTCGGCGTTGGTCTCTCCGGCTTTGTGTTCTGCCTCCAACGCAATCAACAGCAACTCTTTGAGCGTCTTTCGTCTGCGCCGGTTTTCAACCGATGCTAGGCCGCCTTTGCGCCCGTTTCTCCGGGCTTCCTCCGAGCTTAAACGTCTCAAGTTTTGAGGATTCAAAGCCATACCGCGCCCCCTAATTCAACTCCGGCGAAAACACCTGCTCTCTCAGCTTTGCATAGAGTGCGGGCGACCCTTCGGGCACATTCTCTTTTGACTTGATTTCCGCCTCAATCTGTTGTTTCTCTGTCCAACCGGCGCGCGCTTTGAGGTAGAAAATAATCGCCGTCACGTTACCGCCCTCGATAGCCTTCATTAGGGCATTGCCAACCTTAATATTGGCCTTTGCGCGTCCGCGCTTCATGGCGGCATCAACCTCTTCGGACTCCTTTACCCGCCGGTTGAGAGTGCTATAGCCCACCCCCAGCGAAAGAGCGATTTCCTCGCGCGTCAATCCCAGCCCTGCGTATTCCTCGACCTTTTCGAGGTCAAGCTCAATTTTCGGTTTTGTTCTCACTTGTCACCCCTTGGCACCGACTCCAATCCCGCCAGAGAAACGAGAGCGAGTCGCTATTCGATTTCAAGCCCAAAAATGCCCTGAAACCGGGCAAAAACAGCGTTGCTCAACATAATAACAATTATGTGCACAAACACCACGGAAAAAATCTTTTGATTTCAGAGGATTACGAAAGGCATAGTACTAACCCTAGTTTTATTCCGCCAATTTCCATTCTTTTGCAACCCGCGCCAACAACAAAAAATAGGGTAAACCCTGAACAATCAGGTCAAATATTCGCAAGGAGAAAAATCAATTTTTGAAGAGAAAATAGAGATATATAAATAAGAATTAATAATCAATAAGAATAAATATAAACAAATAATAATAAATACTACTACTACTACACCAACTTGCACCAACACTGCACCACCTCTGCACCAACCCTTTATCACGCCTCTTTCCCTTGATTTACAGGGCTTTCAACGATTCTGCACCAACTGCACCACGTTTTTTACACATGCACTCACGCGCGCACGCGCATACACACGCGCGGACTGGTGAAGAAACTCTTTGCCAAACACCACCTCTGCAAATCCATGCAAGCAAATCCGGCACCCCGAAAGCCTTACGCCACAAGGCAAACCATCGAATCAGCACGCCTTTGTCGGCACCCGCTGGGGGTATCCTGCAAGCAAATTGACACACGCCAGCGGCCAGCGCTACGCGCCGTGCCCATGAAAAAAGGCGACACCCGAAGATGCCGCCCTGTGCTCATGCGCTTTTTATTTCAAACCAATCTGCCGGACACTCGCTCAGGCAATAGGATGCCCATCGCTCCGCTAGAGTGCGCCTCAACTCAAGCGCATTCGAACGGTCATGGCTATTGCCTAGCTTGGCATCGGCTACATGGTGCAATGCCTTTTCTACCACGTCTCTAGCAACGCCATTATCTGCCGCCCACGTCCTAAAGGTTGCGCGCGCCGTCCCGTGCTGTGTAATCGTTTTTTGGCTTTCAGGGTCTAGGAACAGTTTTTCGCCGCGCTCTTGTCGCTCTTGATTGATACGCCGGATTAACTTGCGGAAAACACCATCGGACAAGGGAGAGCCATAGACCCCATTAAACACCGACTCGCCGCGGCGCAAACCCAGCTTTTCCAGTCTCTCCAGAATGCGCATGGCCGCCGTACTCAAAGGCACCACATGATCGCCATTGCCGGGAACCTTCATTCTGTGCGCCGGTACTGTCCAAATCGCACGCTCCCGATCAATATCCGCCCAGCGCGCGTAGTTGTTCGGCGTTTGATGCGAACGGCATATGTTGGCTAATCGGGAATTCGTGAGAATCGCAAAAAGGAGCGCCATTGCGCCCGGCGTGCTGAAACGCTTCGGACTAGTCAACTCTGCGATAAACGCGGGCAAATCATCAACCGGACACATTGCAAGGTGCGCTTTCTTTGCTATGCGAAAAACAGGCATGTATTCCTGAAGCAGGTCTTTGTCAGTCGGCCAGCGCTTTTCTTGGCCTATGTACCCTTCAGCCGAGCACCACCGGTAGAACATCCTGATGCATTGCACTACCTTATCAACCGAGGCTTTTCCGACCCTCTCGGCTGTGTAAACGCAAACACCGCCCACATCCTTAGCCGTCACCTCAGAAACCGACTTTTCTCCAATACATGGGAAAACATACTTTTCCCCGCGTTGCATGGCATGGCGGTAATCGTCTTTACTTTTCCACTTATTCTTTTTGCGCTGGGCATCGACCCACTGCGGCCACAGCTTAGCTACCGAGTCGGTGTGTTTTTCTTCGACCACCTCCGGGGCGCTCTCGACCGGCAACTGCCCGCCGTGCTCTCTCACGTATAGCGCTATCTCGCGCGCCTCTTTCAAGCCCATCGACTTGAGACCGCCAAGAGAAACATTCTTCGGCTTTCCATCCACCCTAAGCCGAACCAACCATTGCGCATTGGCAGGGCTTTTCCAGACTACACACAGCCCGGCAACACCACCAACAGAAAATGTTTCAGGCTCTCCGACCCGCTCCAAGTCCCGCAACTTTTTGCGTAACTCTTTGTCCGTCAATGCAGTCGTTAGGCGCGGCATGAATTCCACCTCTTCGAGTTTTGTGTATAGCTGGGAAAAACACAACGGCCAGCTACACATAAAACAATACACAAAAACCGCGACTTCAAACGGTTTCTAACGGTGCCTAACGACAGCTAACGACATAACAAAAAACCGCGAATCCCTTGATTTACGGGGCTTTCGCGGTCATTGGCGGTGCCTTACGAGGCTTAACGAAAATCGCTTTTGGTGGCCAGGGACGCCACAGTACACCCCAATAAAATCAGGCGTTCTAGCGCGATTGCCACTACAGCTATACACAAAACTATACACAAAGATTTTTGCTTGCCCTCCAAAAGTCACTTTTACAACCTCCCGATTTCTTCACCCGGAGACTGTTTCACCCGTAGGATATTCTCTTATACCCTTCAAAAACTTGGTGCAATTGGTGCAAAATGCGCAACCCATTGAATTTAAAGGATAATCCAAGCATAAATCATGGTGCAAACGTTGGTTTTTCATGGTTCCCATTGGTGCAGAAAGCCCGCCAACGCATGAAACGCTGACGGGCTTACCGGGGAAAGACGGTCTTAGCCTTCGAGAATCAATTCGTAAACCCGAAAGCATTGATCTCCTTCAGCCAATGCCGAACGCTCGGCGCTCTCGCGCGTCAGTCCCGCATCAAATTGAAGTACCGCCGCGCGCTCTTCGAGGCTTTCGACAAGATAGCCCACGGGCACCAAGCGCCAGCGCGCTGCTCTCGGCTGTGCGCCCTCGATTCTCTCGGATTCCTTTCGCGCTCTTGCCGCTCTCAGCTTTTCCATATTCAGCATTTTTCACCCCTTAGATAATGTTCCGAGCGATTCTCTTTGCCTCTTCATCGTCACGTGGTACTAGGACGTAAACACGCGCGCCACGGCCTAAACCTAAAGCATTGTCGGCCTTCGGCTGAATCTGTCCCCTTCGACCTTTTTGCTCTTTTCCCTTTGAGAGTATGCAACCGAGTTCGATCAACTTTTCCACCACATCGGCCTTAGATTCCCCCTCAGTAACGCGCCGCAACAAATCCTCAAACTCTTGCCGCAAATAAATTGCCGCTATCCATGAGGCCGCATTGTTTTTGTTCCGAAGTATCAAGCGCCCCAGCGTTGCGCGATTAGGCTCCGCAATCAACGACACGCAAGAGCCGTGCTTATGCTCATACTTGAAAAATTCAGCGCTATACGCAGACGGTGCTTCAAGCATCAATTCGGTAACTTTTTCTATGTGTCGCTCCGGAGAATCTTCGGAATCCCGCCACGCTTCAAAACAAGCAATAGTCGCCTCAAGCGCGTCATTCTCTTGCCACTCCGTACCAAACACGCCGTAGTCAATGCCCAGCTCTCCGGCAAACGCTACAGCGGCAAAATGCCGAATCACGCGGCGTTCTGTCGGTGCCAGCCCGCCACGATCAACCCGTGCAATGAACTCCTCTTCAAATTCGCGGTGTTGCTCTTTGAGCGCTTCGCGCCCATGTTTCCGAACATCCTGCATGAGATGCATCAGATAATCGCGCCCGGCTACGCCGGTTGCTTTGAAGGAACTCACGCGCGCCAGTAGCGCCACGCGTTGCGCATCATTGGCGGCCTTGTCATCCGTCACACCACCCGGCAAGGAATCGAGCACGCCCAGCCCTTGGCCTGCATCACAAGGAATACAGATAAAGCGAACGCGTTCCCCAGTAGCCGTATGAGCGCGGCCATTGCGTGACTTTTGTCGCTTCATTTCTTCTAAGGTAAATTCGCCTGCCGACAAAACTATCAGACTCCAGCGCGGTGCCTTCCTCCAAGCGGTGGCTCGGGTCATGCGGTCTTTGCCTATTCCGTTGTTTAACTTATAGGCCACCTGATCGAGAGCACTCACCGAACCTTGGCCAATTTCATCAACGATTAGCGGCTGATTGGTATGGCGTGCGGCTACGGCCTCGAATCCGTTTTGCGTTTTATCCCAGCTTGTTACGCGTTCTTCGTCACCATATACCGATGCCGCCGCCTTCAAGATGCTGGATTTGCCGTCTCCGGACGTACCGTTTAAATGAAACGTCACACAAGGCAATCCCAGTATTTGAAGCAACGGCGCGGCCAGCGCTACAGACAAGCCGAACATCAATCGTTTGCTGTGCAATGCAGGCGTTGCGACATTGGCCTGCCACTCTTCGAGCGTTCCTTTCTCGGTCAACACCGCCGCACAGTCTGCGCTTGTTGGCGTCACCGGCTCTGCGCCCGGCAAGCTCAAAACTTGGTTATCGCCAAACACGAAACAATCGAACGCGTCCGACACAAATCCGCCACGCGTCACGCTCACGGCGCGAGGCAAGGCATCCATCGGCACGGCGTTAAGGAACTCCGCCAGCGCACACTTGCCCGAATTTCCAGAAAGCACATAGACGTGCAATCCTGAAGCCTGCAAAAGTTCCTCAACCCGGCGGCCTTGAGTCAAAAGCTTGCGAGGCAAAACAAGGTCATGCGGATTGCCATCGGCATCGTTGAATTTAATCCAAATCCCCCAATCGTCACCCTCAACCGTGCGAGTGTGCGCCACCAATTCAAACGCGTCACACAGCTTGACGAAAGACGAACCTGCTTTTGCATCCTGTTTGAAAAGGCCGTCCGAACGATTCTCATAGGTATTGCCCGCCGAATCCTCTACAGTCAGAATGCCCTTGGCATTTTCATAAATTTGTGCCACGATAGGTTCAAGCGTTTGCCGTTTCATTCTCGATAATCCATAAATCATTAAAGTCGGTCGGCGCTTTTCCGGTGCGCCGCATGAATGCCGCCTCAGTCTCGGCGGTAAAGGGAGGTAAGAGCACCACGCAACGCGCGCCCTGCGCCCCATGCGTGCGTGCCGCCTCCTTTGCTTTCTCTTCGCCAACGTGACTAGCGTCTTGGTCGGCATAAAAGCGCAAGGCGTGGTGTGGAAACTGAAGCCGCAAGGTCATTGCCGCCGGGGACAGATTCCCCGCATCAAGCGCGGCCACACACGGCACGGAATAAAGGAGAGTCACGCTCATGGCCGTTGCAACGCCCTCGGCTATCCCTATAGCCCCCTCGATTCCTGCATCAAAGGAAAGGCCACGCGGACGCCACACCAAGCCTTTTTTGCGCCCGCCCTTGAGGAAAGTTTTTCGGCCTGATTCGTCTATCAACTGCACCGAGCAAATCAAGCCCTTGTCATCAGTCAACGGCACCACCAAAAGGCGGCCTTGGCCTCGGAGTGTTTGCCCCTCGCCATCCTCTTGCTTGATTGCGGCCTGATCTATGAACGCCTGCGCCTTGTCCAATGCAATGCATCTCAGGCCATTGCGGAACTGCGGCAAGCGTTTGCGGACTAGGTATTTGTGTCCCGTCATCGGCGTGTCGGCACCATCCCAAATTTGAGCCGCCAGACGCGAAACGGCATACTGCCGCACCCGAGTCTCGGCCTCATATTTCGCGCGCTGTGCGCTCAGTTCGACACGTGCCTTGCGTAACTCTTCGGGGCTGGGGCGTTCGCCGTGGTAGTCGTAATAGAAAAGCGCCGAGCGCCCAGTACACCAGTTAAAACACATGCCACCTCTGCCATCGGCAAAAAACATGATTCGACCGGCACCGCGCCCATGCTTGCCAGCGCCCACCATGTTGGTAGGGGTGAACCGGCGGCGCGACTCGCGCGGCTCAATTTCGACATAAGCGCAAGCCTCTCGGAGGGTTGCAAAAATCGGGAGGTTACTTAGTCTCATGGCCGTCTCCCTTTTCCTGATAGTGCGCATAGGTATCCGCGTTAATCACGTCTGCGCACAGCGCCACCACGCCGCCGAGCAACATCAGCACATCAGCAGACGGCTTGCCCGCGCTCTCGGCGGTCAGATCGGCCAATGCACCGGCAACCTGATTGAGCGTTGCAATGGCCTCGGTCTTTGTCTGCGCTTGCTTGTCAGGGTCGGTACTCTGAAGGTTTTTCAGCATTGCCGAAAGGCTGTATGTGCGTGCGTGTCCTTCAGAAACAAAGTCGGCCTGAAAGTGGCGGAAAGCCTGCGCAAAAACTGCGGCGTTGTTTTGCTTTGTCATGGCTTATTCCTCCTTCGCGTTGGCATCAATCAGATCGGCCACGGCATCGAGCAACACAATGGCCTGATCGAATTGCTTTTGACTCAGCTCATGGCTGAAAAGGAGGGTTTGACAAAGCGAGGCTTGCCGTTCCTTCATGCAAGAGAAAGTGAATCGAAGATCACTAACCAGCGGCAAGATGCGAGAACGCAACTCTTCGGGAACGGGTTCGCGCAATGCGGCCAGCGCTTCGGCTTTCGTGAAAGGCTTGGAAAAAAGGGAGGTTGCAGTAGATTGACTGCGGTATTTGATAGCACTCATGGCTAGGCTCCTAACGGTTGGTTTTTGAAGCCACCCACACATCCGCCAAGATGGTGAGCGACACCGCGCGGGTTGGCGGACTGTCTGTTAGGAAACAACAACCCCGAAGGGTTCCCACGCGGTGCGCCCGTACAGAATGCGAACGCAATAACGCCATGAGATTCACGGACAACCGCCAAAAGAAAAACGCCACGTAATGGCGCGGCGATTGTTCGCCTAACAGATTTCAGGCCGCCAAGCCCGAGCCTTGCTATTGAACAAGGATTAGGCATCATAGCCCGCGCACGCCTACGAATGCAAGCGCTACCCTTAAAATTCGACTTGAGGCCGTCACCATTGCCAGCGAATCCGGACACTCGCCAAAGTCTCCCGGACGCGCCAGCACAAGCGGCCTTTTTGGTTTTCAATGACATTGCTCTACCTCCCACGGGTAAGGGTCTAGCTCTTCGCGTATCAAGCGGAAAAGCTCTTCGATAGGCATCACGGCCAGCCATTCTTTGCCGTCTGCCCGGCACAGCACTAGGGGGCGTTCGGAGGCCGTGCTATTGGCCTTGGCCTGTGCCATCCAGTCGTAAATCAGGCCGATGCGGGCGCGTCTCTGTACCTCGATTGAGTACGGGTTCAGCTTTATATCTGCGCCGCCATCCTCTCGGTTCTTCATTACGTTAGGCACCGCCGCAACGCCCAGCGCTTCGCGCATCAGCCTGCAAATTTCGCGCTCTGCGGACTTGTCTCGCGTGCTAATAGTTCCCCCGCATCAAGCGCAAGGCGCAACCGAGAAAACACCGTTTCGGGTTTGCCGTGGTGTTCCCGCCAGTAGAGAAACACCGCCAAGGCCGCGCCGGAAATCATCAGCGAGGCAAAAGGCTTGCCCCCATGCTTCGGCTCTGTCGTTGTTCTTTTCACGCCGCAGTCGGCCACCTCCGGCCACGTCTCACACACCCGATAAAACGAGGCCAAAAAGTCAGCGTGACGAATGCCGTACCATCGAGCAACATCCTCGGAGGCATACCACCGGGTGCGTGCCGTGCTGTGTTCAAAATTCATTGTCATTGCCGCCCCCTTATGCGCTTGCGCCGGGGGAATCAGCGGGCACCGCGTCCGTGCGCTTCGATGCCGCCCACGCCATTACTTCGGACAAGCGATAGCGAAGGCATCGACCGCCAAGGTCAACCGGCTTCGGAAAGTCCGAGGCTTTGATGATTTCGCCCGCCTTAGTGCGACCGATACACAGCACGCCGCACACAGAGAGCGCCGAGCCGTCCCGAACAACCGGGATAAAACAATCTTGAGGCTGTGGATTTGCCGTCATTGGGTTTTCTCCATCGTTACTTACCGCCAACACCATTGCGGCGGCTTCGGGAGAATCATCGGCAAATCGGAGGCTCAGAAAAAGAGTTTTTTTCGCCTCTAAACCCCCCTGATTTGCGTCACGAAAAAGCCCCCTTTTTGAAGGAGGCCACTCTAAAACGCCCGAAAATCAAGGCAACAAAAAAGGGGGTATTTCAAAACCCCCTGCATCAGACTGACAAAATTATTTTTTCCCTCGCCCCTTTACATTGCCCGTTATATATCTCTTCAAGATAGGCAAATCCTCTTTCGCAACCCCGTTATCGTTCGCAGTCCCCCAGCGATCTATCTTTGCCTGTTGACTAAGGAGCGTTTCCAACGCCGTATCGTCACGTTTCTGTTGATAGCCGTTTGGTATCTTGTGCCAATTTGCCGTAGCAACGAGAATTGATTTAAGGGGCGCGCTATGCGCACACATTGCCCGCACGTCCGCCACGGTCAAGCCTTCAATGATTGCCTGATCGTCCGGGGCTTCGCCTAGTTGTTCGGTTTGATCTTGCGACATTGGCAACTGTTCCCACGGCGGCACATCTTTTTGAGGCATCGGCTCTGCAACCAATAGCGGGTGTTTACATCCTAATCTCGTTAACGCCATAGCAAATTGGGGTTCTATTGGCTCAATAACATCGTGTCCTTCAGACTCTTTTTGCAGGTCATGAAAAATGCCAAAACAAGGCAAATCAAAATTCCCCTTGTCAGACGGAAACAGCTCCGCCATTGCAAAGTCAAAGTATGCGGCCACGGGAAAGATCAAGTTACTTTTGGCACTAAAAGGGACTGAAAGGTCTCTATCTTTTGTTTTGTAGCCAGACAAGGAATAAATTTTGTTCAGATTTAGCGTTGGGCTTTCGTCAATAACCCGAGACTCAAGTAACTTATTTATCGCTTCGATCTCAAAACCATACCAATTTTGGTTACGCGGCTTGATTCCGGATAACAATTGCGTTGCCTCGAACACACTCCACATATCCTTATGAACCCAAGCAAGCGCATCTTTCAGGGTAAAACACTCCGGATAATTTTCAAAAGAAACCCGCCAGTAGTTTGAGGATATAGCCCCCATCTTGCGCCCCAGCCGCCCCATGAAAGAAAAGGAAAGACGGCGCGCGGTCAGCGCATGGGCAGGGGCGATTGCTCAAGCTCCGAACGTCGGTTAATTACTCCGCCGTTGCGCGCCTCTTTGAATTCTATCCACCGCCGGGGCGCATAGACGGGCGCAAGCCGTGCGAAAAACGCCGAGCTGTGCTCCGGCTACTGATA
>ENA-OPJV01000906-OPJV01000906.1-human-gut-metagenome-genome-assembly--contig:-NODE-906-length-10099-cov-1.395460_pt1 | contig 10099 bp, 8 predicted proteins | sample MGYA00241772_ERZ501669 | MGnify/ENA primary metagenome ERZ501669 (study PRJEB25962, sample SAMEA2042290) | human gut metagenome | biome: human gut; feature: human-associated habitat; material: faeces...
AAAGGATGGCTGTAAGGATATATTGATGCTGAGCGACAAAAACTATTATTCTACCACACGAAACAGATATAAAGGCTATGTTGACGCTCACAAAAAGTATTCTTTGCCGCTTAACGAGGGAAATGTTATAAAAACGGATGTCAGCTACGCTTCATCTTATGACGCGATAAAAAAAGTCATAGCCGACGGCAAAAAATTTGACGGAATTTTTTGTAATAACGATATGATGGCAATCGGTGCTTTGCAGGCGCTTAAGGATTCCGGAATATCTGTGCCTGAAAAATGCAAGGTCGTCGGATTTGATGACATTACTCTGTCAGAGATATGCGATCCGCCGATAACCACAATACAGCAGGATACCGATATGTTCGGTAAAAAATCAGTTGAAACTCTTTTAAATCTAATCGAGAATAATGAGATAAAAAACAAAAATGATATTTATGTTATTCCCGTAAAGCTTGTTAAAAGAACAACCGCATAAAAAATCAGCTAACATATGCAAACGGGAAATATTATTTCCCGCATATTATTGGAAATTGAGTAAACCTTTACCCAATAAAATGCATATACTATTCACATACGGACACAACTAATATGTGAAAATAATAGACTTCAAGGAGGAAAAAATGAGCGCATTAGTTGAGATGAAGGGCGTCGTGAAAAAGTTTCCGGGCGTAACGGCACTTAAAGATATAACATTTGACATACAGCCCGGCGAAGTACATGTGCTGATCGGTGAAAACGGCGCCGGAAAGTCGACACTTATGAAAATTCTCAGCGGCGTTTATCAGCCCACTGAGGGAGAAATAATTGTCGGAGGAAAAAGCTATAAAAGGCTAACTCCCAAGGATTCCGCCGAAAATGGCATCAGCGTAATTTACCAAGAACTGAGCGTCATAAACGAACTTTCCATTCAGGAAAACCTTTTTGTCGGTAAGTTGCCGATGAAAAAATACGGCCCTGTTAAGGTCGTAGATTATAAGTATATGAATGAGCGTGCAAAAGAGCTGCTCTCGAAGGTAGGGTTAAAACGAGACCCCAAAACTCTTGTTGAGGATATAAGTATTTCCGAAAAACAGCAGGTTGAAATAGCCAAGGCTCTTGCCGCCGACAGCAAAGTAATCATAATGGATGAGCCTACTGCGTCTTTGACAAGTGAGGAAGTAAATCATCTGTTTAAGATAGTTCGTCAGCTTAAGGAAGAGGGCAAGGGAATAGTCTTTATTTCTCACAAGCTCGGTGAAATTATTGAAATAGGCGATAGGGTGTCGGTGCTGAAAGACGGAGCCTACGTCGGCACGAGAGACGTAAAAGATGTTACGGCAGACGATCTCGTTACCATGATGGTAGGAAGAAAAATTCAGAATACTTATCAGCATGAGGATGCTCCCGATACCTACGAGAATACAGAAGTCATTTTTGAGGTCCGTAATTTGTCTCGTAAGGATCAAAAGGTTAAGAATGTCTCATTTAAACTTCATAAGGGTGAAATCCTCGGATTCTCGGGACTTGTCGGTTCCGGCAGAAGTGAAATGATGAATGCAATATTCGGGTCTGAGCCTCGCTCGGCAGGAGATATATTCATTCACGGCAAACAGGTTAAAATCAAAAGTCCTTACAGCGCCATAAAGAACGGTCTTGCAATGGTAACCGAAAATCGTCGTGAGACAGGCTTCTTTTATAACTTTGATATTAAGCAGAATATTTCGATTCTTCCGTTTATCAAGACTTCAAAGGGAAAAGGCACCATAGGTCTTACAAACAATAAATTTGAAAAGGAATGTGCGGAGGAGCAAAAGAAAAACCTGAATATAAAATGCGCTTCAGTTGATCAAAATATAACAGAGCTTTCCGGCGGCAACCAGCAAAAAGTCATACTCGGAAAATGGCTTGCCGCAGATTCTCAAATAATTATTTTTGATGAACCTACAAAAGGAATCGACATTGGTTCTAAAAGCGAGATTTACACTTTGATGCGTAAGCTCGCCGATGAGGGTAAGGGCGTACTTGTTGTATCATCAGAGCTTCCGGAACTTTTGGCGGTGTGTGATACCATAGCGGTTTTCCGTGAGGGTAAGATCGTACAAACCTTCCCACATAAAGACGCAACAGAAGAAAAAATAATTATGGCTTCAACTGCCGACCTTAAAGAAAGGACTAATTAAAATGTCACAGTCTAAAACATTAAAAAAAGAAAAATTAACCTTTAACACGATCTGGCAGAGGTACGGTACGTTTGGTATTCTTATAATCCTTCTTGCCATCTTGGCCATACTGAAACCAACATACTTTTTCTCAAGCTCTACGGCACCTCAGATTTTGGCACAGAGCTCGGTAAATATACTTATTGCAATGGGTGAGTTCTTTGCAATTCTTATTGCCGGCATCGATCTTTCAGTAGGATCTGTGGTAGCCCTGACCGGAATGTGTATGGCAAAGTTAATGGTGGCAGGGGTAAACCCGATAGTTGCTGTTCTTCTCGGAATTTTGCTCGGTGCATTCCTCGGTTTCCTTAACGGGTTACTTGTAAATGTTACAGGACTTCATCCGTTCATCATTACGCTTGGCACACAGGCAATTTATCGCGGCGTTACGCTTATAATCTCAAATTCAAGCGCGGTTTACGGCTTCCCGGCAAGTTTTACAAGAGTTATTTCAAAATCTGTTATAGGTATTCCTCTTGTTGCGATAATAGCGGTTATTGTAGCTTTGAGCCTTGCGTATCTTACTAAAAAAACGAAGCTTGGTCGTAATATCTATGCACTCGGCGGAAACAAAGAATCCGCTTGGTATTCGGGTATAAACGTAAATCTTCATACCCTTATAGTTTTCATTATTTCCGGTATTTGCGCCGGTATAGCCGGTGTGGTTCTTCTCGGTCGTGTAGGCTCGGCAGAGCCGGCAGCGGCAACAGGCTTTGAGACTTATGCAATAGCCGCTTCGATTATCGGCGGAACAAGCTTCTTCGGAGGCAAAGGTAAGATATTCGGAGTTGTAATGGGCGGTCTTATCATCGGCGTTATCAACTTCGGTATGAATATACTTTCACTTTCGAGTACGCTTCAGCAGGTTGTAATGGGCGCTCTTATCATCGGCTCCGTTGCTCTTGACAGATTCGTAGCTAACAAAAAATAACCGTGCAGCTTAAAGGAGGTATTTTTATGGAACCTATGTTTAACCCGTCGCTCATGTGTATGGATCTTCTTGATATTAAAAATCAGGCGGAAATATTAAATGAGCGATGTGACCTCTATCACGTCGATATAATGGACGGACATTTTGTGAAAAACATCACTTTGTCTCCGGACTTCGTAAAGGCGTTTTCAACAATCGCCAAAAAGCCTATTGACTGCCATCTTATGGTCACCGATCCCGATGATTATATTGAAGTTTTAGCTGAAAACGGAGCGGGCTATATTTGTCCGCACGCTGAAACTATAAACACCGATGCTTTCCGTATTATGAATAAAATCGAAGCATTAGGATGCAAAAAAGGTGTGGTTTTGAATCCTGCAACTCCGCTTTCGTATATCAGAGAATATATTGACCGCATAGATAAGCTTACAATTATGACGGTGGATCCCGGATTTGCCGGACAGCCTTTTATAAAAGAAATGCTCGGCAAAATCAGAGAAGCTAAGGAGCTTAAAGAAAAGTACGGTTATAAGTTTTTAATCGAGATTGACGGTTCCTGCAATCAGAGGACGTTTAAGGAGCTTTACGAAGCCGGAGCCGAGGTCTTTATTGTAGGCTCGTCCGGACTTTTCTCAAAGGACAAAGACCTTAAAAAGGCTTGGGACATAATGAGAGAAGAATTTCGTACAGCAACAGGAGCATAGTATTAAAAGCAATTTTTAAAGGAGGTGACCGACCATTGGATTTTACAATCGGTATAGATATCGGCGGGACAAAAATATGCCTCGGAATGGGGGGCGGGGAAGGGGAAATCATCAACTTCGAAAAAAATTCAAGCAGAATTTTTGACAAAGGTGATGTAATCGAGACCCTGTATCTTAACATTTTGGATTATGTAAAAAGATATAACGCGGCAGATTCGATAAAAGCGGTAGCAATTGGATTGCCGTCCATGGTCAGCAAGGATAAAAAGACTGTTATATCCACTCCTAATCTTAAGGGATTTGATAATATACCGTTCGGAGATACGCTCAGCAAAAAGCTTGGCATACCCGTATATGTTGACCGCGATGTAAATTTTCTTCTTCAAAATGATATTGTTACATTGGGTCTTCCGAAAGATTCTACTGTTCTCGGCTTTTATATCGGAACCGGCTTTGGAAATGCCATTTATTTAAACGGCAGCTTCTACTGCGGACGCAACGGAGCGGCAGGAGAGCTCGGGCACATACCGTTTCCGAATATTGAGGAAAAGTGTACGTGCGGAAATGTCGGGTGCAGCGAAGTAATTTGCTCAGGCAAGTATCTTGAAAAGATTACCGCGGAGCTTTTTCCCGGAACCGATATAAAAAATGTTTTTTTCGAACACGGCGACGATCCGAGAATAATCAAGTATGTTAAAGATCTTGCCATTCCTATAGCTACCGAAGTCAACATACTTGATCCCGATTATATTATAATCGCCGGCGGAGTGGTATATATGAAGAATTTTCCGAAGGACATTTTGATAGATTCGGTACACTTTCATACACGAAAGCCATACCCCGAAAAAAATCTCAGAATCCTTTTTTCGGAGCATACACAACAGAGCGGAGTTTACGGGAGTGGAGACTTTGCATGGCATCAGCTTAAACAGTAGCTTCGACTGCTGAAAAAATAAGTAAAAAAGAGAGAGGAATTTATTATGAAAAGGAAAATTTTAAGTATCGTTATGGCATTGACGGTAGTTATCGGCATTGTTTTCGCAGGCTGCGGAAGTAAGACCGACGACAAGAAAACGACCGACGGTTCGGGCTCTTCTTCCGGAACCGCAGAATACGCAATCATTCTTAAACCGCTTTCTAACGATTTCTGGGCAAATATGAAAGCCGGAATAGAGAAGGAAGCTAAAGAGCTCGGCGTAACCGTTGATGTTTTCGCCGCGCAATCCGAGGACGATACCGAGGGTCAGCTTAAAATTCTTGAAAACTGCATATCCAAGGGCTACAAGGCCATAGGTGTTGCACCGATTTCCCCGACTAACCTTATTAACGGTATAGTTGAGGCAAACAAAAAGGGTATTTATGTAATGAATATTGATGAAAAGATTGATATGGATACCCTTAAGAATGCCGGCGGAAGTGTTATAGCTTTTGCTACAACCGATAACGAAAAAGTCGGTGAAAAAGGCGCAAACTATATAATGGAACAGTTAAAGGACGGCGGCGAGGTTGCAATAATCGAAGGTAAGGCAGGCAACGCATCCGGTGAGTACAGAAAGAACGGTGCAACAACTGCATTTACCGCAAACAGCGCATTCAAGCTTGTTGCTTCTCAGCCGGCTGACTGGGACAGACAGAAGGCTCTTGATACTGCCGCTTCAATGATTCAGAAATATCCGAATCTTAAGGCTATATATTGCTGCAACGATACCATGGCTCTCGGTGCTTTACAGGCAGTTAAAAACGCTAACAAGCTCGGTAAGATAATGGTAGTAGGTACAGACGGTGCAGCCGAAGCCATAGACAGCGTAAAAGCAGGCGAGCTTTCAGCAACAGTTGCTCAGGACTCAGCGGGAATCGGTGCTGTTTCACTTAAAACGATGGTTGAGACAGTAAAAGCAGGCAAAGCAATTGATGTTAATGCTACTCCCGAAACTATCCCGGTTGATTCTTATATAGTTACAAAGGATAGCTAAAAAGGTGTTTTCCATCCGTTTATTAGATAAACGAACTCCCTAACTCACAAGCTCAGACAGCACCGATTTTTCGGTGCTGTCGAGCTGTATAACGGAATATTGAAAGAGGTTTTAATATGAAAATAGCAATAGGTAGCGACCATGTAGGATACGAACTTAAAGGCAAGGTTATTGCTCACCTGAAAGAAAAGGGTATAGAGGTAAAGGATTTCGGAACGAACAGCACCGAGCGCACCGATTACCCGATTTACGGTGAGGCTGTGGCAAACGCGGTAGCATCAAAGGAATTTGACAAGGGTATACTTATATGCGGTACAGGTGTTGGTATTTCTCTTGCGGCAAATAAAGTTAACGGTATAAGAGCGGTAGTTTGCAGTGAGCCATATTCGGCACTTCTTTCGAGGCAGCATAACGATACCAATATTTTGGCTTTCGGTGCAAGAGTTGTCGGCCTTGACCTTGCACTTATGATTGTTGACACTTGGCTCTCCGGTGTTTATGAGGGCGGAAGACACGCACGTCGCGTGCAAATGATATCCGACATTGAAGAAAGACAGAAAAATAAATAAGCTTTTATTTAATTAAACAAAAGGAAGCCGCAGAAACTGTGTTTTGCGACTTCTTTTTTTCTTGAATTAGAGCTTTTTTTCTGATACAATATCAGCGTGTTTTCTACGGAACTGTAATGTTTGTAGCGATTGGTTTTTATTCTGTAAATGGAAAGGCTATGTAAGAATTATGAGTAAAATGACAGAAGTAATGCCTAAATGGGGGCCTTATTCAAAAAAGTACAGCGGTGTGTCAAGAGTCACAGAGCACGAAACGGAAAAAGGCGTCAGGTTTGATTTCATTTCGCTTCCCGCAGTTTCAAATACTGATGCCAAGGCTCCGAATGTGACTATACCGGTGGGTGTGCATCCTTGGGATGTAAAAAGTGATTATTCTTTTTATTCTTACAGACAGGACCTGGAGTGGAAGGATGTTATTTATTCCGACGTTTCTTTTACCAAACTCAGCGATGAGAGTGTGCTTGTCAGGACAGAGATTTTCAATAATTCAGAGCTTATGCAAAATTGCCTTGTCAATTATTTCTCTTCGCTGCAATTTCCGTTTTTAACATCATACAGAGTTTCTCTTCCCAATAAATCGCTTATGTTTGACGCGCTTGATTACAGCGAGTTTACATATAAAACAAGCCGTCCGTGGGATAATGAAACTATGGACGCCAGGCATAAAGGCGAGTTCTTTGACGATCGCTTTACATCACACAGAGGGCTCGGAGACCGTGACGACAACCGATATATATTGCCGAAATATCCGCGTCTCGGAGAAGAAAAAGGCGACAAAATTGTATATAAAATAAAAAATGATTTAAACTTTTCAGATGCTGCTTTATATGTCAGATACCGTACCGTTGATAATAAGCCTTCGGCTTTTACTGTGAACGGTGACAATGTTGTGTTTCCGCCTGCACAGGATATGGGTGAAATCACGATGCCGATAGGTAATGTGGATAAAGGGGATTATACTCTCGTTCTCGTTTCCGAGGGCGAAGGCGGCATAGAATTTGATTTCTTTGCAATATGCGAAAAAGACGAAACCAATAAAATATTAGTTAAAGCAAAAAAGAATAATTTTGTCCCGAATGTTAAGGTTCGCGACGAAATAAACGGTAAAACCGTTGAGATAAAATACGAGGGCGTTGAAAAGCCTTTTGTTTTAAGAACATTTAATGATGAAACAAGACTTCGCAGCATACCCTCCGGCTGTCTTGCGGATGTACCGACTCCCCGTATATCTCAACCGGATAAAAGCTTTGACAATATGATGGAAACTTTTTCCGGAGAATTCAGTTGGAAACACAGCGACGAGGGATACTATCAGAATACTCTTGTCCACACCTTGTACATAGAGCCGGGGAAAAGTCATACCGAATATGCGGTAATTTCGTATGGCAGTGCAGAATATGAAACGCCGGAAGATTATGAAAAGATCTATTTATCGGCGTCCGGCTCGGTTGAAAAGCTAAGCTATGATGACAGCGGAAAAAAATATGAGTTTTCAAACCGCCTTTTGCGAGCTGCAATGTTCCAAAACACCGTGTATCCGCTTTATCATCACGGAGAATATGTTATACATCACACTCCCGGTAAGAGGTGGGATTCCTTTTACACATGGGATTCGGGCTTTATAGGGCTTGATATGCTTGAATTTTCACCGAAAATAGCGGATTATATCCTCGATTTGTATTTGAGCGATAAGGATAATAAGGACTATGCGTTTTTGCTGCATGGATCTCCTGTGCCCGTCCATCTTTATCAATATTATGAAATGCTCCAAAAAGCATCTGATAAATCCGAGCTGTATGATTATTACGACCGAGCAAAGATGTTTTATGATTTCCTTGCGGGAAAAATAAACGGTTCAACCACCGCTAAATTTAAGAGCGGTCTAACAACTACATTTGAGTATTTTTACAATTGTTCCGGAATGGACGATCTTCCGCCTCAAGTTCTGATGTACAAAAATAATTTGCAGCTTAAAACTGCACCGTGTATTTCTTCTTCACAAGTTATAAGGACGGCAAAGCTTCTCTCTGTGATAGCTGAACATCTCGGTAAATCCGAAGATGTAAAAGCCTATTCGGAAGATATAAAGAGAATATCAAATGGGCTTCAGAAATATGCGTGGGATGATGAGGCGGGGTATTATTCATATGTAATTCACGATGAAAACGGCGAAGCAAAAGAACAGCTGCGCTCTGATTCGGGCGAAAATATGAATAAGACCATGGACGGTATATATCCTCTTATAGCCGGTATAACTACGGACGAGCAGACTAGCAGAATTCTGTCTCATTTGGAAAGCGAAGATGAGATGATGAGCAAGGTCGGTATAAGTGCCGTTAATATGAAGGCCGGCTATTATGCCACTAACGGCTATTGGAACGGCAACGTATGGTTTTCGCATCAATGGTTTGTTTGGAAAACCATGTTAGATATAGGTGAGGCTGATTTTGCATATAAAATAGCCAATGTCGCGCTCGATTCGTGGAAGCGTGAGGTGGAGTATTCATACTATACTTTTGAAATGCTTTCGATAACTACGGGCAGAGGAGGATGGTTCCATAATTTCGGAGGCCTTTCCGCTCCCGTGAACATTTGGGCTTCTGCATACTTTAAGGCGGGCACGTTTAATCTCGGCTTTGACAGCTTTTGTGAAAATTACAGCTTCGAAAACGATTTCACTCATTTTTCCGCAGACGTTTCGCATTATAACGGTAAAGACAGCATAATGCTTGTTGTTATGAATGACAAAAATAATTATGTCGTAACAGTTGACGGAGAAAAAGCCGTTTTTACCGAGCGGAGCAAAGGAACATTTGAAATAAAATTACCCTCTGATAAAAAACGTGTAAAAATTGAAATTCAGCTTGTGTAATCCTCTACAAGCTTTTGTGCTTCTTCATCGGAATAAGCCGTAACACCTACTATTATAAGCTCCCTGTCGCTTTGCGGCAGGGAATTTGTATTTACGTCAAAGATTTCCACCGGCATAGAGTATCCGCGTTTAAATAAAGCTATTTTACCGTTATAGTCGGTTATGGTGTAAAGTGCTGCAACGGTAGTTTCTTCACTTTCCGTAAAGCTGCTTTTCTTTTTAGGAGATTTTAAAATTATCACTGTTACGGCACCTAATAAAGTCAGAGCAGCCACCGATGCGGCGATACATTTAAGTAAGGCTTTTTTCATTTTATTCACTTCCGTATATTATTTTTGACAAGAATAGGAAAAATATAATATTTTTTCAAATTTATGATGAAATAATCAACGGTTTGTGTTACAATAAATCAGTATAGTTATATCGTATCCGATCTTTTAAACGGAGGACTTTAAAATATGACTCAAAAGCGACGCGCAGTCACAAAGAGAGTACCTAAAAACAGAAAAAAACGCAGTAAGGGCGCAACGGTTTTGTTGTCGGTTCTTTTTACCATTTTGCTTACCGCGGTTTTTGTATGCTTATATCTTCTTGTGTTTATGGTGTCTTACGTAAACGGCGACAGTAAGATAAATCTTGAGGAATATAAAGAGAATCAAGATCAAACCACAATTATATATGCGTATGACACCAACAATGAAGTCACCGAGCTTTCGCGCCTTCACGGTGAACAAAACCGAGTTTGGGTAACATACAGCGAAAATCCGGATGAAAGTGTTATACCGCAAAATCTTGCGAATGCGTATATTGCACTTGAGGATAAGCGTTTTTACGATCACGGCGGGG
>ENA-OPJV01000910-OPJV01000910.1-human-gut-metagenome-genome-assembly--contig:-NODE-910-length-10087-cov-1.703150_pt1 | contig 10087 bp, 11 predicted proteins | sample MGYA00241772_ERZ501669 | MGnify/ENA primary metagenome ERZ501669 (study PRJEB25962, sample SAMEA2042290) | human gut metagenome | biome: human gut; feature: human-associated habitat; material: faeces...
CTGCTTGGCGGCGACCGCCCCGTACACCGCGTCCATCCACCGCCACCTGATCTCCGGCCTATCGAAGAAGGCATTCAGCGTCCCCGCCGACCGGAGCGGCTTCCACCCTCTGGACGGGGCCACCGAGTTGAACTCCGCAAGGATCTGGGCGATTGAGTAGACTGGAGTCCTGCTCCTGCGTAGGGCTATCAGGTACCTTGCGGCATCCTCCGTCACCTTCAGGGCGGACGAATTGCCGAGCTTGATATCCCTCCTTCGAGTATTCACGCATCTTAGCCTTCAGCCTCGCCGCGCTCTTCGGCAGCGTGTGACCCCACTTCGCCCTCAGCTCCTCCGAGGCCTCCATTATCCCGTCCCAGTTCACTGGCGTGTTGTTGTTGTAAGCCCCTCTGAGAGCCTTCTGCGTGTTCACCATTCCCAGCAGCGTGTTCAGCACGCTCGCGTTCACCGTGTACTCCCGCTGGAAGTCCTCCTGCAGGGCGGCACCGTCTGCGAGCCGGTAGGAGGAGAAGAACTCACGCGCCTTGACATCGATTGTCATCTCCACCGTGTCCCTATCCTTCCGCAGGATCTCGGCAGGGTTCCCGTACTTCGCCTCAAACCTCTCCCTGAAACGCTTTGGGAGACTGGAATACTCGATTAGGGCATAGGTGTCCTGCCCGCCGCCACGGCGGAGGATATTAATACGATGACGCACCATCAGCTTGCCATAATTGCTGTGACTGATAATAGCCTCACCGTCATCGCTTCTGGTGAGGTCGTCAACCGTGACCGCAGTTATGCCCTTATAGTATTCCATTGAGTCCATATTCTTGCTCCCCGGTGTGGAGTCGAACCACACTGCCGTCCTGCGCTTTGAATGAGGTGTGTTTTATGCGTCCTCTTCTTCACTTCCGGAAGCTCCATAATTCCGACCTTCGGGGACCCACCGCACCCGGACATCGCTGCCGGGGATAAGGAGGTGTGAGTAAAACTTTGATACTAAAAAAATGTAAGGCTCAGCGGCCTCCGTCATCCTCTTTGTCTTTCTTGTAGGACCACCAGAACAGTCCGGCCACGACCAGCAGCATCACGACCTCGATGGCCACGTGTATGATGTAACGTACGCACATAACTACTGGTTTAATGTCTCCGAGAGGCTCTGCGCCACAAGGACCGCGTCACCCCAGTCGGTGATCGTCATATTCTGGAAGTCATCGCAGAATCTCTCTCCGTTGACTGTGATCGCTCCCGAGTTGCTGGTGGTGTCGATGGCCAGCCTCACGCCGTTCTTCCACGTCTGCACGATCCTGATGACGGTGCCGGCGGCGTTGCGTTCGTACGCTATCTCGCAGTTGGGCACGAAGCCGCGTGTCCTGATAAGGTTGGTCTCCACGCCTCCGAGGCTGATGGCCTCCTTGCGGATCGCCTTCGCGAGGTCGCTGTTCCACTTGAACGCCAGCGCGCTCCAGACCGTCATTCCGCTGACCCCGAACTTGCGCCGGAGCTCCGACTTGCGGCTTTTTGGTAATTCAATGTATCTCATATCTTTTACAGTTTTGTTGCGTACCGTTTTTTCCGTACATTTGTGATGCTTTAGCGTAAAGCACGATGCAAATATAGTCTTTTTGAATTATTAACAAATATTTTTATAATTTATTTTGAATTATGAAAAGAATATCTGTTTTAAAAAAAGAATGGTTTGACGCAGAGTTGAGCAACCTAAAAAAGCAAGGGATATCTCGCGCTGAAATAGCACGAAAAATGGGTATTCTTCCACAAACACTTAATAATGTCATCAATGGTACACGTGGTATATCAGATGATTTCCTTGATAAATTTATAGCAACTTTTAATATAAGTCAATTAGAATTAGTTAAGCGCAATGATGGTATCCAACCAATAACGCCCATAGATCATCGATTTATCTTAAGAACAGATCATAAGCTGGAATCCCAGGACATACCCCTGTACGATCTGAGCGCAACGGCTGGCCGAATGGCGATTTTCAATGACAACCATATTAGCCCTGATGACTACCTTCGGATCCCTAATCTACCACCGGTGGACGGTGCAATCTATGTGAGAGGGGAGTCAATGACACCTCTCCTCAAGTCAGGCGACATCATAATATTCAAGAGGCTTGCACTTTCCCTCGACAGCATACTCTGGGGACAGATCTACCTACTCTCGTTCACAGCAGGAGGCGACTTCTTCACCGTGGTCAAGTATATCCAGAAATCGGACACCCCTGACTGCATACGCCTCGTCAGCCACAACGACCGCTTTCAGCCTAAAGACATCCCGCTATCCAGTATTCAGGCTCTCGCTATCGTCAAGGCCTCCATCACTTTCCACACAATGGAGTAATATTGAATGATAAGAACTCCGAAAAGTGAAACTATGGCAGTATAATGGAATGCGGCCTTGATCAGCTGCGACTATTTACCGTCCCGTCCATTCCTTACCCAATTACAAAAATAGCAATTAATATTATCCGTCACATTATCGTGAAGAAAGGTGAGCAGCAATCTTGATAATCTAAGTGGCAATATGAGAATCTCATACAATCCAAACACAATGCGGTACGTGTAATATCTTTTATGAAGCCTGTCCATCTTTCCAATTTTCGACAAGATAAGTAATCCCGCACACTTTTTCAAGCCCTTACCTCCGTTAAAATACTAATTGAACGCCATTTGAGAGGAATTTAGGCTCGATTATTAGGGTAATAATGGAGCCTATTAATCGTTTTACATCGGCATTATCCCGACATTATTAGGCGATTTATAAAATTATTAACTCTTTTTATTTGTCAAATAATGTCCATCCTAGTGTCCATCCTCTGAACGCATTTCGTTTTTTTCAAAAGGAGTATTTGTCCATCCTAATGTCCATCCAAGTGTCCACCCTAACTCAAATTTGCAGGATTAGAGAATCTTTCTCATTTCGAACGAGTATCATTGTTTTATAAGCCGTTTAACGGTTACTCAAACGCTATTCAATGATTCTACTATACTACACATATACATCCCTGTAAGATCCCGTTAAATCGCCTTCTGACGTATCTCTGGCAGCGAATCACCATTAACCACGATAGACAAATAAAGCCGAGAAATCAGGCTTCTGTAGCCCTTTTTCTCGGCAATGTAAAACAATCGTTCAAACGACCGTTCAAATTCCCCTCAAATGTAAACTTTTTGTGCGCCTTTGTAACATTTCGTTTTTCGCAACTTCACGTCCTCAAATCCTCCTAACTCCCTACATCATAACCCTCTACCACCATTTTCCCCTCTCAACTAAGAAGTACATTTCGTTCTGTGCCCCTTACTGGGGTGTCATCTGCGCCTATGTTGAAAAGAAGTAATCTTTCTGAATATCCCAACTCAGGCTGGCCGGGGGAACTTCTTCGGCCAGTTTTTATTTTAGGGAACTATGTAGGCTGGAAGTATCCAGCTCACCATTCCATTGCCACGGCCAGTTTAGGTTACTATATAGGAGATTGAATCGGGACCTTCATTGAAAAGGAGATCCATACTCGCCTCGGCCAGTCCTATTTAGGTTTGGTTACTATATGTTTTTTTTGTTTTATAGTACTGATGTTTAAGTAATTGCGGCCTGTCGACATCCGATGCGATAATTTGTATGTCAAGGGCTTAATTTTCATCGTAGTCATACAATAAACTAACAGACAAGGAAAGGAAGAAGATTTCGGGCCTATTCATCGGGTGAAAAAAGTGGCTTTCTGCACCCGACCCCAATTTGTAATGACTTTTCGGGTGTCAAACGCTCCTTTTTTCACCCGGAACAACAGCCACTTGGATCTGAGTCGATTATACCACACGCCAAGGTTGGTGAATGAGAATCAGGAATGTTGCTTCTTGCCTCTTAGTTCATTTGGCACACCAGAAGAGCACTTCCTATACCATACGGTGTGTCCCGGTATATTTGATAAACAGGAAGGCCTTCGGCCGTATATTTTTCTGTTCAATAAAGCAAATGGAGATCATTCTTCCAAGTATGAAAAATCATACGTACCTAAAACAGCATCACTCTGACAAATAAATAGTTAGTGTTCCAGGTGCGAGTATATTCACACACCTGTGAGTCGGCGGCCTCGGTGCAAGGCGTTCTATTTGTGTTCAGAACTTCCAGGTGCGAGAAACCAGTGTGAATATGTTCTCGCACCTAAGCGTTATGGGCATATTATGGAATGGTCCGCAAAGCCACAAAGCCACAGTATATTATGCATAGCTAATCTTAAAGGCACTATATGCCATTAACGACACTGTTATCTTTGTGAATTTGGCTGCTGGCAATCATCTGGACGTTGGTACGATAAGTGGAAAGATAAGTCAACAGATATATAATTTCCCAAGGAGAATGGATGTGTAGTCCAGTTAAACGAACGCTCCTTCACAGGCGTTAACTTGTGTAAATCACGCTTTTAGAAGGACAATGCTCCCTTCACGAGCGTATTCCTGTCATATTCACGCTTTTGGAGGACGTGAGTTTAATTTAGGAAATGATATATGAGCTTGACTGACATTCCACATTATGGAGCTGAGACTCAGACACACACACGAATATTACTTTCAACGGCGATTATGCAACACAGCAATGCACAATTTGTTCATTAGCCACAACTTGGCAAAAAGGCAAATTGCATGGCGAAAAGCCACTAATATCCTCATATCCGACTCAGGGAAAGACTTACTCAAAATTTCAAAGAGAGTCCTAAACCGTAATTCTGTACACCAAGGTTAACTTCAATATTTCTCTCGGCAAACCCATTAGCGGAATTGAAACTCCTTATGTATTTCTTTATCATAGACGAACCCACTAAATCCAGAGGAAGCCCCAATAGAACCAATCCAGCACAGATACCATATACAGTACCGTCTTCATCAAGACCTCCACCTACGGCAGAACCGACAAGCCATCCTAAAGCGAATCCAGCACCAACACCGATCATAATGGAGCCTGTGGTCTCAAATAAGCGTCCAGATTTGTATCGACGGTAATCTTCAGGTGATAAATATCGGCTGGCATCAATGCAGACACCATTTATACTAACGCCTCCCCGCCAACTATTGTATGTCATCTGACCATCAATAAGACTCTCGGATATGTCGTCATTCGCTCTGAAAACTTCTTTCTGACCATTCTCATATGCAATGGAATACACATCTGATTTCGGCGAGGCATAAATCACATCAACGTGTTTGTCTACATCCAAATAACGAATATAATAGAGGCAACAATTTGTTTAACCAACTAAAACTACTATCTTTATGGCTGTTAATGGACAGAATTTATTGTCAAGTGCACTGGACTTGCCCAAGAGTATGTGGAAGCGCTTGCGCAACAAAAGAAGTAATATGACAAGCAAGGATTACAGGGATTTCGCGGTGGAGCAGATGGGGCTGCTTGAGGGGATTTGCACGAAGCCGATGATGGGAGAGTTTCTGCTGTACTGGCAGGGGAAATATTTCGGAGGAATCTACGACAATAGGGTTCTGGTCAAGAAGACCAAGACCAACGAGAGATTCGGGATGCCGGAGGCGATTCCTTACGAGGGGGTCAAGGCGATGTATCAAGTCAACATCGACAACCGGGAGGAAGTGGCGGAGGTCATCAAGGCTACCTGCGAGGGACTGAAATAGACCGCTGCACAAAAATTGCTGACGGAAAGTTTAACGATTATATTATTAACGAATATTCAGGAATATGTTGGAGATAGGTACAAAGGCACCGGAGCTCGTTGGTGTGGATGAGAATGGCAACGAGGTAAGTCTCAATGATTTCAAGGGAAAGAAACTTGTGCTTTACTTTTACCCGAAGGACAGCACTCCGGGATGTACGGCGGAGGCTTGCGACCTGCGGGACAACTACCATCGGTATCTTGCGCTTGGGTATCAGGTGCTTGGTGTCAGCAAGGACTCACAGGCCTCGCACCGGAAATTCATAGAGAAATATTCTCTGCCGTTTCATCTGGTGAGCGATCCGGAATGCGCCATTCTGAAAGCTTACGAGGCTTGGGGGCTCAAGAAGCTCTACGGAAAGGAGTCATACGGGACATTGAGGACTACCTATGTGATCGATGAGGACGGAATCATCATCGATGCCATCGGAAAAGTCAACACCAAGGATCATACTACGCAGATTCTCGGTTCGGAGAAATAGCCTACATCACCTCGACGCCGGCAAAGGAGCATTCGGCGATGATGAGGATGGTGTGGGAGCCTGACTGCTGACGGAGGCGGTCGGCGGTCTTGTTGTTCACGCCACCGAAGGCGGAATTGGAACGGACATCGACATTGACATCTTTCGGGACATATATTCCCACACCTGCAAAACTTGCCTTCACCCGAACCTCCACATCTTCATTGAATATGGCGTTGCGGAGATCCAAGCGGACTGAGCCGAAAGAGGCTTCTATGTCCGCCCCGTCAAACTCCTCAGCCTCGACACGATGATTCTGCTCGCCAAAAGCCGATGAGATCTTCAGGATATTCCTTCCATCGCGGGAGATGATCGAGCAACCTCCTCTGGAGTCGTGGCAGTTCCAACTCTCCGGACGGCCGCTCTTGGAAAAAATCAACATAATGCCGAAAGCGATGAATATGATCGCGAGGCACAGTTTCCAGAACACCGACCAGTCAATATAGCCTTGCGCTTGAAGCAGCAGTATCGCTCCGAGGGCTATGCCGCTGAAAGATCCCCAGTTAGGATGGACGATCAGGTGTGCGGTGCAAGGCAGAATAATAAGGAGTGTCCACCAGCCACGGAAGAATATGTCGAAGCCGATCACTCCGGTGACGTTCAGAATCCACAGCACGCCTATGGCGGCTATGGAGAATCCCAAGAACTGTTTCTCTAACTTTTTCATACATTAAAATTAGAAGCTGTTTTGAATTGTTTGTTTGAAGGTTTGAGAGTGAAAAACTTCAGTTTCGACCGCTTCTTCCAAGGAAGATAGCGGTGCTATCTGACTGAAGAAGCGGGAAGAAAATGAAGATTTTTCACCTCAAAGAACATTTCAAACAATTCAAAACAGCTTCTTAATAATTCTTATCTGAATCACAGTGGCAAAGGTACTACGGAAAACTCTTGTGGCTATGGGTGTGACAAGGACAAAAGGCATATAGTAATTATCTAATGTTCAAGAACATAACAGTCAAGACTATGGACAATGAGGTACTTCGACAAGCTCAGTGAGCGGATAAGAATATATTTTTGTTACTTGAAAGATGAATATTCCGTTACCTTCGTTCAGATAATTCCTTACGAAACGCTTTCAGCACGATGTGACCTGGAAACACTTGCGTTTGGTCTTCGGCTGAAAAACTCGTACTTGGAGTGAGGACTTTTTCAGGCGAAACCTCATCTCGGCTATCTCAGAGGCATTTGACCGTGAAGGAGTTCTGTAAAAATCAGTGGTGACAAGCAAATCCAGTTAGTTCTGAGTCCAGCAGTCACTCGCCAAACAATCAGAACGTGGCGATGAACTCGTCGATGGAGGTGCCTTCCGGAAGGGCGGAGGCGACACGGGCTTTGAGACGCTGCTTGCCCTTCGTGACGGAGGTCGGGGATATTCCCATCATGGCAGCCATCTGCTTGCCGGAGAAACCGAAGCGGAGCAGGACGGCGATGCGCAGCTCAGCGGCGGTAAGACCCGGAAACGAAGACTTCAGACGCTCGGTGAAACGGTTGCAGACATCATCCAGAATCTTCTCCAGCCTTCCCCACTCGGCATCGGACAGATAGCGCGGGTTCTGCTGGAGCGACATCACCAGCTTGTCCTTAAACATCAGCACCGAACGCAACTCGCTGCGCTCCGACTCGCTCTCGTGAAGCAATGTCTTGCTCTCCCCTATCTCGCTGTCTTTCCGCTCGATGGCCTCATCACGGTTCCTCAGACGCCTCCTGAACATACGTACGATCAAGTACAACGCCACAATCAGGGACAACACCGCAGCCACAGCAGTGCCTAAAATACGGCTTCTCGACGAACGGATGTCCGCCTTCCCGGCCTCGACACTGTTCCCGATGATCCTGCCGTTCTGCTGAGACGCTTCCAGCTGGCTCTTGATCTCATTATGGATGGTCAGATACTTGACGGCATTCTCTTTGTCATCAAGCAGATCGCGATAGACAATGTAAGAAAGCTGTGAACCTGAAAGCTTAGCTATCAGATCCGAAGCCTCCATCTCCTTTGCGGCATAGAACAAAGCCGAATCAGGAATATTCATTTTACGGAAAGCATCCGCAAGGACAGCGTAACGCACACGGGCCTTTCTTTTTCCTTCCCTGAAAAGCCTTTCCTGCGCGCGGACAGCGGTCGAGGCGCATTCCAAAGCCTTATCGAATTGACCGTTACGGCTGTAGCACGCTCCGAGATTGTAAAGAGCACGGGCATAGTCATTATCATCTCCCTTGGAGATCTCCGCCGCGCGGTTGGCATATTCAATGGCCTCCGAATAGTCCTTGTTCTCGTCTCCAAGGAACAACGCACGGTGCGACAGATTGATCAGAGCCGTCACCTGAAACGCCAGCGAGCCCGCCTTCTCAGCCTCCTCAAGACCTTTCTCCAGATAAGGCAAAGACGCGTCATACCACTTGCGGTCATTAAGCACGACAGCGTAGCGCAGGTTGATCATCGCCGCAAGCATATGATTGCCAGAGCCTTTAACCTCTTTTGTGGCGAGAAGCAGATCATTGGCCCAATCCGCCTGGTTCCCCGATTTGTTGTCCTCGCGGACGACCGCCCTAAGATAATACGCCTGCGCCTTACGGTCCCGGTTGCCGTATTTCAGGAAATAATCAACCCCGACATTCATCATCCCCTCGTCAATCCCCGGCTTGTAGGCGTTGTACTCCGCGAATGTCCTCAACAGACAATAAGAGGCATAGAGATAGCGGCCGGAGGACTCCGAATAGGAAGCGGAATCCAGAATAATCAAAGAACTGTCAGGCCGGGAGTCCAAAAGACCCTCAGCCCGACTTAAATCCTCGGGGAGTCTGGCTCCACGGCCGCACGAAGAGGCCACACAAGCACAGACAATGAATATAATCGCAGGAAACTTTCTCACCATAACTTTTCACAAGCATGTGGTCATCCGCTGGTTAGTCCAATCGGCGTTTGCCTGAACACAAAGTTAAGTAAATTTCCGAAAATATCCGGTTTACATCTTCTAAATGTTGAACAGTGAATATTCTATTTCCCGCCAAGGCCCTTGCCGCCGCCGATTCGGGAGGCTTCGTCGATGCTGCCGACTTTGCGGGCGAGGGTCTGCCGGGCTTTGCCGAAGCGCCAGGTAAGGCCGATGTGAGCGACCTGGGAGTAATATTTCTGACCTATGAACGAGCTGTTCACATCACCGAGCACGGTGCTGGAGCGGAAGCCAAGGCAATCAAGGTTGGTGCAGGAACTGCGTAGGACATCGTCCAGATTGAGAGACAGGATAAGGCGGTTGTCAAGCATCGTCTTCTTCACTCCTATATTCATAGAATAAAGGCCGTGCAGTTTGAAGTAGCCGTATGCCATCGGCGAGCGGTAGAAACCGTCCAGCTGCACCTTCCAGTCTTTCGGGAGGATGAATGTGAAGCAGGTGTAGCAGGAAAGGGTGAATGAATCGTTGCTTTCCCGGTCGGCGGCCTTGGCGGATGAATACAACCCTGTGGTGCTGAACGTCCAGGCAAGCCACTTGGCCAGAGGCAGTTCCGTCACATTGAAAGTCAGCGCGGTCATATTCTGTCTGCCGTAGTTGGTCCAGATCAGAAGCTGGTCGCCGTTCTCCTTGAGCTCAGGAAGCTGCGAGAACATTCCGCCGGTGTGACTGAACGACGCGGCGAGCGAGAAGTGCTGGCCGAATCCGGCGCTCAGCGAAGCCTTGTCTGAATATGCAGGGCGCAGATCCGGGTCGCCGACATTGTAGGTGTGCGCATCGATGTAGTTCTCAACCGGGTTCAGGGCCATATAGTCAGGGCGTTGGATTCTCCTTGTGTAGGAAAGCACGAACCTAAGGCTGGCGGACGGGTTGAATCCCACGAACGCTGTCGGGAACAGGTCAAAGTAGCTGCGACGGCTCTCGTCCCCGGCCGA
>ENA-OPJV01000919-OPJV01000919.1-human-gut-metagenome-genome-assembly--contig:-NODE-919-length-10003-cov-1.246281_pt1 | contig 10003 bp, 5 predicted proteins | sample MGYA00241772_ERZ501669 | MGnify/ENA primary metagenome ERZ501669 (study PRJEB25962, sample SAMEA2042290) | human gut metagenome | biome: human gut; feature: human-associated habitat; material: faeces...
TTCCATCTTGTCAGAGTCGGTCATAAAGTAAGGAGAGATGTAACCTCTGTCGAACTGCATACCCTCGACAACCTTGACCTCGGTCTCTGTGCCTTTGGCCTCCTCGACTGTGATCACGCCGTCACCTTTTACCTTCGACATGGCATCGGCGATGAGCTTGCCGATGGCAGCGTCATTGTTGGCGGAGATCGTGCCGACCTGCTCTACCTTTGAATAGTCTGTGCCGACCTTCTTGCTGTTCTTCTTGAGCTCGGCGACAACAGCGGCGACAGCCTTGTCGATACCTCTCTTGAGGTCCATAGGGTTGGCGCCCGCGGTGACGTTCTTCAGACCGACATTGATGATGGCCTGTGCGAGAACGGTAGCGGTGGTGGTACCGTCACCCGCCTGCTCATTGGTCTTGGAAGCTACTTCCTTTACCATCTGGGCACCCATATTGGCGTACCTGTCAGCGAGTTCAATCTCCTTGGCGACAGTCACACCGTCCTTGGTGACCTGAGGCGCACCGAACTTCTTATCGATCACAACATTACGACCCTTAGGGCCAAGTGTGACCTTAACAGCGTCCGCAAGAGCGTCAGCTCCTTCCTTCATCTTCGAGCGGACATCAACATCAAATTTTATTTCTTTAGCCATAATAAATTCCTCCTATTGTTAATTACAGAATAGCCAGAATGTCTGACTGCTTCACGATAAGATATTTCTTACCCTCAACGGTAACCTCTGTGCCGGCGTACTTGCCATAGATGACCTCGTCACCTACCTTGACCTCCATAGGTTCATCCTTCTTGCCAGGACCTGCGGCGATCACCTTACCCTCCTGAGGTTTCTCCTTTGCTGTGTCAGGAATATAAAGACCTGAAGCTGTCTTTGTCTCAGCCTCTTTAGGCTCAACCAAGACTCTGTCTGCCAATGGTTTGATCATGATATAAAGTTTTTAAATGTTTTTAAATCTGCGCTCCGGCTCACTCCGGAGACGCTGGGATAAAATCAAAGGCTGTGCCACCGCGACAATGCTGACAAATTGTCACACCGCGGCAAATAAACCGACGCAAATAATGACAGGGTGTTGAATATACGGAAAAGAATTTCTAAATTTGAAGCCGTTGTGGAACTCTATCGAGCCATAGAGAGAAGGCCGCAGCCTTCCGACAGGAACAACTGGACACACACCTGATTAATAACAAGGTATATGAACTTTAGAATCTCGACAAAAAGCGTTATCGCCATTCTGTCAATGGCAATACTTATTCTGGCCAGCTCATCCTGCAGCCGCTTCGGCAAGAGCAAGGGGCAAAGCATCGAGTTCGCCACATTCATCAAGGCTTATACAGGCGGGGTCGTCTCCGACAAATCCACAATCCGTGTGGAACTCGCCTCCGACATTCCCGAGGCGATGGCCGGGACTGATCTCAAAGATGGAGTACTGACATTCACACCGTCAGTCAAAGGAACGGCCAGATGGTTGTCCGGCAGCATGATAGAATTCATTCCCGAGACCGGAGCCCTGAAACCGGGGCAGTCATATACGGGTAAACTGCGGCTGGACAAGATCCAGAAGGTAGGCGACCGTAAATTCAAGAAATTCTCGTTCAATTTCCTTGTGGCCATAAAGGAGGCTGTGCTCTCGTTGAACGAGATCACGATCACCGCGGCCTCTCCTGACAGGGCCAGCATTGAAGGCACAATCTCCCTTACGGAAGCGCTTCCTCTTGAGAAGGTTCGGAAGATGCTTGAATATGATTACCCGGAGAAAGGCGCGGAGGCCAATGTCACAGCCGGAACAGATCCGCTCAACTATCATTTCGAGATCATCGGCCTACCGAGGGACACGAAGGACAGGACGTTGAAAATCAGCCTGAAAGCCGGAGATACCGGATTCGTGACAGACTCAAGGCTGGAGATCAGGATTCCGGCGATGAACGATTTCAAGGTACTCAGCACCGAGAGGGTGGAAGCAGACGACCCGTACATCGACATCTATTTCACAGAGGCTTTGGCTGATGTAAGCGACAACTCAGGCCTGTTCACACTTGAAGGGGTTGGACGCAGTTACATTCAGACAGAGAACGCGCACGTAAAAGTCTTCTACGAGAATCCGGATGATCAGCCTCTGACACTCAAGATCTCCGGTGCGGTAAGCAGCCACGACGGGACAAGACTCGGAGAGGATTATTCAAAGAAATTCTCTTCGACGGAGGTAAGGCCGGCGGTCGAGATTCCGGTGAACGGCAACATACTGCCGAATTCCAAGGAACTGATCCTTCCGTTCAAGGCGGTGAATCTCAATGCGGTGGACATCAGGGTCATTCAAATCTACGAGGACAACGTGCTGATGTTCCTGCAGGACAACAACTTTTCCGGTGACAACTCCCTGCGCAGATGCGGACGGCTTGTCTATAAGCGTCGCGTGCGTCTGGATTCCGATCCGTCAAAGAACCTGCACAAATGGCAGGACTACTCGGTGGATCTCTCCGGACTGTTCAGGCAGGAGCCAGGTGCGATTTACCGCATCAGAATCTCTTTCAAGCAGGAATATTCAGTCTATGGCAAGAATGACTCATTCAAGAGCGGAACTCCTTCGGACAAGATGGTGAACATCTCCGCCGAGGACATCACGGACAAGGACAACGATGAATGGGACACCCCTTCACCTTATTATTATGATGATTTCTATGACTGGGAGAAATACAACTGGAAGGACAGGGATAATCCTCTCAAGCCTACGTACTATATGGAAGATGGCAGGTTCCCGGCCATCAACCTGCTGACATCCAATCTGGGAGTGATCGCGAAGTACGCCGGCGGGGACAAGCTTTGGGTCAGCGTGAGCGACATCATCGAGGCCGCTCCTGTGTTCAACGCCGAGCTTTACGTCTATAGCTACCAGCTCAAGGAAATCGGCTATGCCAAGACCGGCACTGACGGAATGGCAGAGGTGCAGCTTTCCGGAAAGCCTTTCGTGGTTGTGGCCAAGAGGGGCGGAGCGACCAGCTACCTGAAAGTCACCGAGGGTGAGCAGAAGTCTCTCAGCAGGTTCGATGTAGGAGGCAAGGTTCTGGAAAAGGGTCTGAAAGCCTTCGTCTATGGGGAGCGAGGTGTCTGGAGGCCGGGAGACACTTTGCACGTCACGATGATCCTGGAAGACAAAGAGAACAGGATCCCTGACAACCATCCGGCCGTGATGGAGCTGTACACACCTCAGGGACAGTTCTACACAAAGCAGATCAACACGAACGCCAAGAATGGATTCTACGCCTTCACGGTTCCTACCAAGAACGAGGATCCTACGGGAACATGGCACGCCTACTTCAAGATTGGCGGAGCCACGTTCCATAAGCCTTTCAGAATCGAGAGCATCAAACCTAACAGACTGAAGATCAATCTTGACCTTGAAGGCAAGACCATTGACGGAGGACGGAATGTCCCGGTCTGCATATCTGCGGACTGGCTGACCGGCCCTCCTGCCGCCGGACTGGCCGCGAAAGTGAATATGACACTGTGCCAGGGTCCGTCCACATTCAAGGGGTTCGAGGGGTATAACTTCTCAAGTCCGTTGTCGGACTTCAGCGCAAGCGAGCATCAGCTCATCGACACAAGGCTGAACTCCAACGGCCAGGCCAGACTGAACGTTACGATGCCGTCAGCGGAGAACGCTCCGGGAATGCTCCGGGCCGATATCGTGACCACAGTCGAGGAGCAAGGCGGGGATGTAAGCTTCAATTCGCTGTCGGTGCCATATTCACCATATTCATCATACGTCGGAGTGAAAGTTCCGAGAGAGGGGAACGGGCATTATCTGGAGACAGACAAGGACTATAGCGTCAGCATCGCCGTCGTGGACAAGAACGGCGCGAGGGTGTCAGGCCATAACCTTAAGTACACAATCTACAAGATGAAATGGAGCTGGTGGTGGGAAAGCCGCAGCGAAAGTCTCGACTCCTACGTAAATAGTCCGTCAGCGAACATAGTATCCTCCGGTGTAATCAAATCATCCAAAGGAGACAACCTCATCCCGTTCAGGGTGGACTATCCGGAATGGGGACGATATCTGTTGCTTGTGACCGACAATGTAAGCGGACACACGGCCGGGGATGTCATCTATGTGGACTGGCCGGCCTACAGGGGAAGGTCATCCAAGACTGATCCCGACGCTTTGACAATGCTGTCATTCTCCACAGACAAGGAATCCTACGAGGTCGGCGAGAAGGTGACCGTTTATATTCCGGCCGCGTCAAAAGGACAGGCACTGGTCTCACTTGAGAACTCAAGGAAGGTAATCGCGCGAGAATGGGTGAAGACCTCGGGGGATGAAGGTGATGTGGCATATTCATTCAAGGTCACCCCGGAGATGGCTCCTAACTTCTACATCCACATCACCCTTGTCCAACCGCACGAAAGAGCCGACAACGATCTGCCGATCCGTCTTTACGGAGTGCGCCCTGTCATAGTCAACGACAAGGACTCGCACCTTGAGCCGGTCATCACTATGCCTGACGTGCTCCGCCCTGAGGAGGAATTCAAGATCAAGGTCAAGGAAAAGAACGGCAAGCCGATGACCTACACGTTGGCCATTGTGGACGAGGGACTTCTGGACCTCACGTCATTCAAGACTCCGGATCCTTGGAACGCGATGTACGCCAGGGAAGCGCTCGGAGTCAGCACGTGGGATCTCTACGATGATGTCATCGGAGCCTACAGCGGAAGATTCTCGCCGATGTTCAGCATCGGAGGTGACGAAAGCCTTATCGTCGGCGCGAGGAAGGACAACCGGTTCAACGCCGTTGTCAAGTACATCGGTCCGTTCTCGCTGCAGAGCGGCTCGGCCACACATAAGGTCAAGCTTCCTATGTACGTCGGAAGTGTGCGGGTGATGCTTGTGGCGGCAAGGGACGGAGCGTACGGCAATGCCGAGAAGACTGTCCCGGTAAGGTCTCCGCTTATGGTTCTCCCTACCCTGCCGAGAGTCATCGGAACCGGGGAGAAGGTCGTGATGCCTGTAAATGTCTTCGCTCTTGAGGACGGGGTCAGGAACGCCGATGTCAGCATCAAGGTTGACGGCCCACTGAAGATAACCGGGAACGCCAACGCGTCCGTCCAGTTCGACAAGCCTGGGGACAAGATGGTCAGGTTCAACCTTGAGGCCACCGGAACCGGAACCGCCACAGTGACTGTCACCGCGAATGGCAACGGGCACAAGGCCGGCGAAACGATCTCCATTGGGGTGCGCGCTCCTAACCCGCCGGTAATCTCCGTGACAAGGGCTATGATCGGCAAAGACGCGACCAAGCATTTCGGTTTCTCGCCTTTCAAGGCCGATGACAACCAATGGGCGACCCTGGAGCTCACCGGATTCCCGTCTGTTGACTGCGGAGGAATATTCTCATTCCTGACCAATTGCACCTACAATTGCACGGAGCAGATCTCTTCCAAGGGAATAAGCCTTCTTGCTATCAGGAATATGCTCCCGGAGGACAGGCAGAAGCAAATCGACAAGATGATTCCTGAACTGCTTCAGCAGCTGTACCAACGTCAGCTTGGCAACGGCGGATTCGTCTATTGGCCAGGAAGCGCTGACGCCAGCGGATGGGTAAGCTCCATGGCCGGTCAGTTTATGATCTCAGCCTCACAGAACGGATTCAGCGTCAGCAAGGGTGTGCTGGCCAGCTGGTCAAGATTCCAAAAGCGGAACGTGCAGGACTACCGTAATTCCGACAATGAAGGTCTCGGGGATCTTGTGCAGGCTTACAGGCTCTACACTCTGGCGCTTAACGGGGAGGCGGAAAGCGGGGCCATGAACAGGCTGAAGGAAAGCGAGACCCTTTCCGGTCAGGCCGCCTGGATGCTTGCGTCCACATACGCTGTCACAGGCAAGAAGACCGTGGCCGGAGACATCATCGCAGGACTTAAAACAAACTTCTCCGATTACCAAGAGGCCGACAGGACGTTCGGATCTCCTGTAAGGGACAAGGCCGTGGCCCTTGAGGCATTGGTTCTCAACGACGCTTTGCCTGAAGCCATGGATGTCGCCCAGGAAATCGCCGACGCGATCGCCGGAGGATGGTACTCCACACAGGAAATAGCGTTCGCGACCTGCGCGATGAGGAGCCTTGCCTTGAAGGTTGGGTCCGATGCGGTCTCGGCTGAAATAAAGCAAGGGAGCAACACTACAGAGGTAAAGAGCGTCAAGTCAATCGGCCATGCCGCGGTGGACACCGAAAACGGAAGCATAGACATCACGAACAAGATGAACGGAAGCCTCTATGCGACGTTGATAACATCAGTCATACCGGAATTCGGGAACAAGGTGGAGGCCAAGTCCAGCGGATTAAGTCTGAACGTCAGCTACAGCACATTGGCGGGCAAGAGCCTGAATCCATACAGCATAACCCAGGGGACGGACTTCACGGTAACCATCACTGTCGGCAACACGAGCGGTGTCAGGGACTGTGACAATCTCGCCCTTACCGAGATGATCCCTTCCGGTTGGGAGATAATGAACGACAGGCTCTACGGAGGCGAGAGTTCAAAGGCCTCGTACAATTACCGCGACATCAGGGATGACCGTGTCATCTGGTTCTTCGACCTTCCGAAGGGAGCCAGCAAGACATTCAGGATCAAGATGCACGCATCCTACCAAGGCGAGTTCATACTCCCTGCCGTGAAGTGCGAGGCGATGTACGACCCTCACATCAGCGCCAACACGGCTTCGGGCACGGCGAAAGTCACTGAATAGTCTATGAGAAAGAAACTGCGGTCAAGGATAGTGGCAGGTGTAGTCATCGCCCTCTTGACCGCATATTTTTTCTGTCTGCCCAGAGACTTATTCAAAGGCACATCTTATTCCACCGTCGTCACAGACAGGAACGGGGAGCTTCTGGGAGCCCGGATCGCAAGTGACGGACAATGGAGGTTCCCGCCACCGGACACCGTCCCGGAGAAATTCAAGACAGCCCTCATCGAGTTCGAGGACAGATGGTTCGCATACCACCCAGGCGTGAATCCGGTCGCGATAGCGCGTGCCGCAGCCGGCAACATCAAAGCCGGGCAGATCACCAGCGGGGGAAGCACGATCACGATGCAGGTCATCAGGATGTCCAGGAGGCGGGAACGAAACATCGGCCAGAAAATCATCGAGGCTATCCTCGCCACACGTCTGGAACTAAGATGCAGCAAAAGGGAGATCCTAAGTCTGTACGCCTCACACGCGCCTTTCGGCGGGAATGTTGTCGGACTGGAAGCCGCTTCCTGGAGATATTACGGCAGACCTCCCGATGAGCTTTCCTGGGGCGAGGCCGCCACGCTGGCGGTGCTCCCGAACGCCCCGGCGGAGATCCATCCCGGCAAAAACAGGACAAGATTGCTGGAAAAACGCAACCGGCTGCTGGGATCGCTATACAAGCACGGGCATATTGATTCATTAGACTTTGTCCTCGCCTGCGACGAGCCGCTTCCCGGTGAGCCGGTGGCATTGCCGCAGGAAGCGCATCATTTGACTGAATATTACTGGAAGACATCTCCCGGCAAACGAATCCGCACCACAATCGACATCCATCTGCAAAGGCAGGCGCAAGCAATAGTCAACCAATGGAACAACGAGTTCTCCCAGACAGGAATATACGATCTCGCGGCCGTCGTGGAGGATGTGCGCACAGGCGAGACACTGGCTTATATCGGGAATGCCAACCCTGACAATAAACGTCCGGGAAGCGAGGTGGACATAATCCGGTCGCCACGAAGCACCGGCAGCATCCTGAAACCTCTCCTGTACTGTGCTCTGCTTCAGGACGGCGAGATATTGCCGAGAACTCTTCTGCCCGATGTGCCGATAAACATCAACGGTTTCTCTCCGCAGAATTTCAACAGACAGTTCTATGGAGCGGTTCCCGCCGACGAGGCGCTCGCCCGCTCACTCAATGTGCCGTCCGTACACCTCCTGCGCAGATTCGGGGTGCCGAAATTTCTGGATATTCTCAGAAAATGCGGGATGACGACATTGAACGGAAGCGCCTCGCACTACGGCCTCTCGCTCATTCTCGGAGGAGCGGAAGGGACACTCGGAGACATCACATCGACATATTCAAAACTGTCGGCATCGTACCAAAGCGCGGACACAACGCACACATCCAAGGGTGACAGACTGCACAATTTCCCGCTGAACGACAAATGCGCCCTGTGGTGGACATTCGACGCTTTGAAAGAGGTCAACAGACCAGATGAGATTGACTGGCACCTGATCGGCTCGGTAAAGAAAGTTGCGTGGAAAACAGGCACCAGTTTCGGGTTCAGGGACGCGTGGGCGGTCGGAGTGACAGCTGACTACGCCGTCGGAGTCTGGGCAGGCAACGCCCAAGGGCAAGGAGTTCCCGGCCTGACGGGTGCTCGCACTGCCGGGCCGGTGATGTTCGACATATTCAACCTTCTTCCGGCCAAGGAATATGACAGTGAATATTCCAGGAATGGTTGGTTCAAGGAGCCGGTCTATGGAGACTACATTGTCGCTGAGGTATGCCGTGAGTCCGGTTGCCTGAAAGGGGTGAATTGCGAGGATTCGGACACTCTGATGCTGCCGCGCAAATCGGTAAGGAGCGAACCGTGTCCATACCATAAGGTTGTGGACGGGGTCCGGACGTTCATCCTGCCTCCATCGATGGAATGGTACTACAGGCAGCATCATCCTGAATATGCCCCCGTGGTTCCGAAAGGCAAGGCGGACAGTTCCCCGATGGAATTCATCTATCCTGAAAGCGGGGCAGTGATCTACATTCCGCGCCAGCTGGACGGGTCAATCGCCGGCATAACCTTCAATCTGGCGCACAGGACTCCAAGCGCCAATGTGTTCTGGCACCTGGACAGTGAATATGTCGGGCAGACTCAGATGATCCATCAGATGACGTTGAAACCATCACCCGGCAGACACACCGTCACAGCCGTCGATGACTCCGGGAATTCCATTTCCGTGGGATTCACCGTGGCCGAGAACAAGACTTTACGCTGACTATTTGGAAGGTCTCCTGTAGCCGTCCTTGACGGCTCTCTCCGCCATCCTGGAGATTCTGTCCGCCGTGGCCGGGTGGGTTGAGAACAACTGACCTACCGAAGATCCTGAGGCGGCCTGTGTTCCGGAAGCCGTCTCACCGCTGGAAAGCCTCTGAAGTTCCTCGAAAGCCATAGCCATAGCCCAAGGATTCTTACCCGCGCTCTTCAGGAAGTCATAACCGTAGTCGTCAGCGGCGGTCTCCTGCTTTCTTGAGAAACTTGCGCTCATCAAGGCTTCGCCAAGATCCCCCAACTGCGATGCCGTGAGGACAGCGACAGTTCCTCCGGTGGACACAACGGCATCCCTGAGGGCCGATGTAAGAAGAGCCTGCTTGAACTGCATCTTGGAGTGCTTGAGGGCGACGTGGCCGATTCGTGACCGACAACTCCAAGGGCCTCGTCGTCAGTCATCGCGTCCAGAAGTCCGGAATAGATCCTTACGCTTCCGTCCGCGCATGCGAAGGCGTTCACTTCGTTCGTCTTATAGACTTTGAAGTTAAGCGGTGTCCCGTTCACCGAGGTGATCCCAGATGTCATCTTCCTGACCCTCTTGACATATGGACTTGTCTCCGGCAGAACAGTGTTCTCGGCGTCCAACTTCTGTACATACTGGCTGACGTAGGATTGGATCTGGGCATCGGACAGGGTCGCGGCCTGGGCTACTTTGGCGCCGCCGGAAAGGAGGTAAGCGGCGTTGAACTGTTCAGAGCAAGAGACGCAAAGCATCGCGGCTGTCAACAGGATTATAATCTTACGCATGACAACAGAATTTTATGAATATGCAAATATAACCATTTTGTGTGACTCATTTATCTTTTACATTCTATAGAAATAATGTGTGACGACAGGGGGAAAAAGGCAAATTGCAGATTTTGCACGTTACCAAAATCTGCAATTTGATTTTTCCCCTGACGTTTGTGACACATACTCTTAGAAGCTGTTTTGAATTGTTTGTTTGAAGGTT